>PVBE010642512.1_pt1 | contig 12306 bp, 11 predicted proteins | sample 1631181 | NCBI WGS metagenome assembly PVBE01 (sample SAMN08397723, study PRJNA350692) | Marine metagenome, whole genome shotgun sequencing project. | isolation source: water | place: Pacific Ocean | collected 2012-04 | reverse complement strand
GACCTCGTCAACTCCATGCGAACAATCGAGAATTGATCATCGAGACCTCGCTCATAGATGCCCACCGCTCCGGTCTGGACGAGATCGCCATCGTTCCATTGATTCGCACCGATCACCAGAACAACACCGTCGAAGTCCATGTCCACGCCCCACCCCGAGTTGATTTCATCCGAAGGTGGATAGATCCGTTGCGTTTCGACGAAGGCGCCGTCGATTCGCTGGAACACCACGGCCGCCCCCACTTGATACACCGGTTCGCCATCAGGTCCACTCGGATTGTCCGCATAAAGCGTACTCGCAATCAGCATGTCGTCCACCAGACACACCGACGTGCCGAACCACTCCGAGTCCCCAAGGTCACTCAGTGATACGACTTCATCGAATGTCCAACTTCCATCGGATTGCTTGTCATAGATGTAGACCGCGCCGCTTTGCACACCGGAAGCGTTGTCCGCGATCGAGCCGACAGCGAGTTGGTCGCCATCTACGCTCACACTCCATCCGTAATAGTGCCCGCTGGCTGGCGCATTCGATTCGAGTCGATGCTCTGCAACAGGCAAGCCATCAGAACCGATTTCAAAAATCCACACCGATCCGCGGGCAAGATCATCGAATGCCGCGCCGACAGCAAGATTTGTGCCGTCAAAGTCAAGTGATCCTCCGAATAATCGCCTCGCGGCGGGCTCGGTCGGAAGAATCAGACCCACCTCGGATATACCCTCGGCATTCTCCCGAAATACGTAGACGCCACCGGCATACTCGATCTCATCCGGACCCCCACGGCAAGGCGCTGAGACAAATGCAACACCCGTTGAACCGCCTGCTCCTGCAGTCGATCCGATGGCGACCTGATACCCGAAACTATCCCCCGTGACACCGTCGCTGGCCTGAATATCAATCTGCTCAACCAAACTGCCGTCGAACCCATCAAAGATGAGCACCGACGCATACCCTGGCCCACCCACACCCCAAACTTCTGGATTCTGATCGATTGCACCTGCAATGGCAACTGAGCCGTATGTATCGACCGATGCGCCGAACTGGCCGCCAACCGCGTCCGATGTCGGGCTGATCAGCAGCGACTCTCGGAAACCGATCAAATCTGTGGATTCACTGCCCATCAGGACAGCGGTGGTCATCGTCAGTATCTGTGCTATTGGCATGAAAACCGTTCTCCGGCAAACTCACTCAGGGTTCCTGCTGTTCCATTTTGCCCCAAAATCGGTCCGGTGCCAGTCCGCAAGCCAAGGTTTCTGCCAGTCGCCAAGCCCCATCACCATCGCGTCTCAGCCCTCCCACTATAACCCTCACAGCCCAACCCTGGCTGATAACCGCCTTCACTGATCGCGGCGGGTCTCGGCTGCAATGGCAGCACGCTGCGAGAGATACTGCAGTTCGGCAGCCGCGTGGGCTGACTTGAAGGTCTCAAACTGCTGCTCAACGTCCGTCTTGGCCTCCTTGCTTGAGCGGCCCCACGCCGGATGCTCGAGGATCTGCTCGAGATCCATGGCCATGACCAACGCGACGAAGTCCGCATCCACAATCGGCTCCCCCGCCGCTACAGCAACAGCCTCAAGGGCACGAAGTTCCCCTCTGAGCCTCCACCGCATTGCCTTGACGTCATCTTCGTCTCCGAAGAGGAGAAGCGCCTTGCGCGTCTGCGATCGCCTTGCTTCGACAGCCTCCTCAAGCGCCTCCGCGCGAGCATGAGCCTCCCCTCCACCAATATCGCCATGCGGTGGATCTGGGGCTTGGAACGGCGGAGGGTCGACCTTGGCGCCGCGGCGGACGGTCCTCGCGTACCACCTCGAAACGCGCCATGCATCCCGGAGTCGTCTGATCGCCGTCGGCGTCGTGCTGTCATGGCCATGGACCGCGGCATTCCCGTCTCGCCGAATCGCGTGCATGTCATCTGCTTCGCGAGAGCCAAGCAAACCGCTGCGCTGCAGCGATCGAAGCATCACGCTGAGATCGGAATCAATGAGGTGAGGCGCCTGCATATCAACGAGCGTCCTCGCCATCGTCTCGACCATCAGCCGCAACTTGAACAGTGCCGAGTCAGGATCGCTGTGAACATACGTTTCGGCCTGACGTGCCAGATGCGCAACACGGTCGTCATACTTAGAGAGGAAGTCGAAGTTGCCGCCGGGCTCATCCACCGATTGCCTCCTGTTCATGGGGAAGCATCGATGCAACAACTCTCGCGTTGACACAGCACCGCTGGAATCGTTCCTCGGTCATGTTCATTGAGGAAGCAAGCATCGAAGCCCATCGCACCTGCAACGGCTGCATGCTGGCAACTGCGTATGCAATCATCATCACGCCGGTCATGACCTGGTCGGCCGTACCCCGAGGAAGTTGACCCACCATGGCCATGCAGTCAATAAGCGTCAACGACTGCATGTGGCCCTTCCCCTTGGCTGCGATGCACGTCTCTTCGTCAAGCCCAAGAATCGCTCGGGCGAACAGGCCTGCCGCAGCCTCTTCGGCGATGGACGGCTCTTCACCACCACAGGCCATCGTTCGGGCGGCGAGAAACCACGTTGTTGCCAGATCCAGGTCACTCATGCTCGCACCAACCGAAGTTCTTCCAGCTGAGCAGGATCGATCGTATTGAAGGCATCGATCACGAGATCGGCCGCAGACAGTTCCTCTCGGGTTCGGCCTGTTGAGCAGAGACCAACGCTCCCCATGCCAGCCCGGCCAGCCGCTTCGATCCCGGCTGCAGCATCCTCGACAACGATGCAGTCGACCGGCGCGATCTCGAGCCGGCTGGCTGCAAGCAGAAACACATCGGGGGCGGGTTTGCCATGTGAGACATCGCATCCGCACGCCACGGCGGAAAATCGAATATCGAGTCGTTCGAATCGATCCAGACAGAAGTCGATGTTCTCCCGCGGGGCCGAGGAACCCACGGAAACGTGCCATCCAGCGGCAACCAGTGACCGGATCAACTCGACCGCGCCGGGCATCACGGGGAACTCATCCGAGATCAGGCTGCGATAACGCGTCTCCTTTGTCTCTGCGAGTTCGGCGATCACTGCGTCGTCCGGAAACTCGATTCCCGCAAATTCATGAAGTTCCTGCAAGATGGGCTCGTTCTTGAGACCGAACTGCCGCTGGAACTGAGGCTCGGTCAAGACATGTCCCAACTCCGCGGACACCGATCGCCATGCCTCAAAGTGAGCGTGATAACTGTCTATGAGCGTTCCGTCGAGGTCGAAAATCACTGCAGGCATATCACTGTTCCGAACTGCCCGCTTCGTCGGCCGCCGGTTCAACTAAAGGCTTGCCGCCGGTGCACGCGAACGCAATGTCATCCAGGTCCCGCTCGAGCATCTTGCGAGTGGTCCCCATCGCCAGCTTCGCCAGCGGCTTCATGAGTTTGGCGAAGAAGTTGGTAGGCGTCGTCTCCATGGTCATCGAGAGCACAGTTGCATCGTCACCGTCTGGCTCGCAGCGAAGTTCGCTCACAAGATGAGCCCCGCATGAATCCGCCTCGACGACGTATCGCAGTGGTGGTTCGAAGGCGGTAATTTCCATCGTCTCAGTGCTCTTTCGCTCGAATATCAACCGCGTCTCCTTCCAGCGGGTTCCGACGGCGACCTCTGGGCCGGTGAGCATCTCGACGCTGGCGATGGCGGCGATTCGTTCGGGACAGCCTTCAAGATCGGTAATGACATCCCAAACACGCTGCTGAGGAGCCGATATTCGACGAGAGATTGACAAGCAGAGATTGCTCATACGCGGGAGCGTAGCAGGCCAGTTCCAAGCCTTGCACAATCCGCCGCATTGTTGATCACCGAGCCAGCACCAGCGACAATTGGGACGCACCTGCCTAGGAGCCTTGCCGCCCGGCTCACCTTGCACTCGATCAAACACGTTCGAGCCGAGCACCGGTGGCTCACCCCCCATCGATCTGGCCACCGCTCCGTCCACCCCGCGATATCCGCCCGAAACCCTCCTGCCCGGAGCGTGATCTCCGCCCCCACGGCTACGTACCCCTCTGCTCGAAGCCAGCCAGCGTGAGCCGCTTAAGATTCTGATGTTGTTTCGACTCGGTCATGCTTTCGCAAAGCCTCTCGACCATCACGCCCTTCGACCGACAATACACTGCCACTATGAGCACTTCTCTCTCCATCGCCCTGATCCGTGACGTCTTCTTTGACGAAACCGGCCCCGACAGACTCCGCAGCCGCCTCGCCGAAGCCCGCGATGGTGGTGCATCGCTCGCCATTCTTCCCGAACTGGCCATGCTGCCATGGGTTCCAGCCACCAAGACCGCACGCGACGAAGACGCCGAAGCGCCACTGGGACCACGGCATCAAATTCAGTCGAGCATCGCGGCCGAATGTGGCATCGGCCTTCTCGGCGGCGCAATCGTCCGCGATGAACTGGCCCGGCGATTCAATACCGCCCTGCTCTTCGGTCCCGACGGTTCGTACCTGCACGCCTACCGCAAGATTCACATCCCCGATGAACCTGGGTTCTGGGAGGCCGACCACTATCAGGCCGATGACGCCATCCCCGCACCCGTCGACGCGTTCGGCATGCGGCTGGGGTTCCAGATCTGCAGCGACAACAATCGCCCATTCGGTAGTCACATCCTCGGCGCCCAAGGAGCGGATGCCATCCTCGTCCCACGGTCAACCGAATCAAAGACATACGTCAAGTGGCGTCCGATCTTCCAAGCCAACGCGCTCACCAGTGGTTGCTGGGTACTGTCGGTCAATCGCCCTGGCCCGGAATCAGGTGTGCCCATCGGCGGTCCGAGTATCGCCGTCGCGCCCGATGGAACCGTCGTACTGGAAAGCGAGGACCCGGTAAGCATTGTCACGATCGATACCGACGCCGTCGACCAAGCACGCACTGAGTATCCAGGCTATCTGGCCTTTCCCACCGACCTCTATGCCCGAGCATGGGCCACCGTTCCCCCATGTTGCGCCCACGGGGCCTTGAATCAGCGATGACTGAACCAACCACCTCCAGGAGGTGCCCTCAATGAATACACACGAACACATCGCCACTCTGAACCGCCGATTGCAGCAGGTGGAGGCTGATCACGCCAGACTTCGAAGGCGATCACGCTGGCTCCAAGTCGGCTGTATCACAGGCATCGGCGCATTGATCCTCATCGCTGCCTCCGATGTCACTCGTGTCGACACGCTCAGAGCCCATCGCCTTGAAATCATCGACGCAGACGGACACATCGTTCTTGCGGCATCGGGGCGGGAGTCCGGAGGACAACTGGATCTCTGGTCACCCAGCGGCGACAACCTTGTCCGTGTCGGCGCCAACCAAAGCGGCGGGGATGTCGCGGTGTGGAACACCAATGGCATCAATGTTGCTGGCGTCTGGGCAACTGCCGCAGGAGGTGAAGTTGGCGCGTGGAACACCGAAGGCGTCCGAGCCGCTTCATTGACCGCCACCAAAAATGGAGGCCGCCTCGCACTCTCGACAACCGAAAACGCGTCGCACATTGAACTCGCTGCAGGCACGGCGCCGGTTCTTCGAATGCTTGATGGCAACGGTATTGAACGCTCTCGCTTCGAACCTGGACTCGCAATCTTGCGAGGCGATGACGACATCACACGACTCACGCTTTCGAGCCAACTCGATGCACCGATCCTACGGCTGACTGGAAGTGGCAACAGCGAGATCGCCGCATCCTTCTCCGGTGGTGCTGCTCACATGCACATTCAATCGAGCGACTCGTCGGCAAACTTCACGGGAAGCGCCGTGTCCCTCTCGCATGCCAACACCACAACAACACTTCAAGCTTCCGAAACCGGCGGCCAGTGGCAGTGCGGCACAGGCTTACTTCAACTCGCCGAGGGTGACCTCAAACTTCTCAATCATGGCAACACGCTGATGCAAACTACCGCCTCGGACGGCGAGGTTTCGCTGCACCTCACAGCTCCTGGCAGCTCTGCCACACTCCTCGCCGGTGCGGCTGCAACACTGAACCTGCACGGATCTGATGCGTCTATACAACTTGCCGGCAAAGCAACCGAAGCTGTAACCCTCGCAAGCGGCGCGGAGATGCCCGTCCTCCACACCACCGATGATGCGGTCTCGGTGTTCGCCTCGAACGGCGCTGGTCGCATCATGCTCGGAAGCGGTGAGGCTGGCCAAGTCCGGCTCACCGGAGGAACTGACGGCATGCGGCCGGCCGTCGACATCCTCGCGGCGGATCGCACACGCATCGCCACACTCTCCAGCACCAAGAGTGGGCTCGGCATGCTTGCCGTCACCGACTCATCAGGCACGCCGGTCGGTCTCCTGCACGCCGCCGCGTCTGGCCGCGGAAGATTGGCGATCCACGGCCAGGGAGGCACGGCGATTGCCACAGCGGCCGCCGATGGAACTCCCGAATTCGCACTTCTTGGAACCGACGGAAGAACAACTGCGGCGTTGGCTGCAACACCTCGCGGTGGCGCACTCAATCTCATGAACTCGGACGGAACCCCCGTGGTCCTTGCAGGCATCACCGCCGATGGCCCCGGCGGCGCAGCCGCCTTCCAGAATGGCAGTGGTGTCACCGTCGTCGCAGCAGGAAGCACCAAAGACAACACCGGCCGCGTCGTGGTGACCGAGTAATCCTCGGTCAGGAGTTCAGGTCAACGCGAATATCCCCGTTCTCAGCGACCTCAGCGATAGAGAGTTCTTCGAGCGCCGCAAGCGCGGCATCCTGCTCCGCCCGCTTCTTGTTCGATCCCCATCTGGGAGGGAAGGACCGACCGGAAATCGCGACCGATACCTCAAAGCATTTCGCGTGATCAGGCCCTTTCTCATCAAGCACGCTGTACACGGGCGCCGAAGAGAAGTCCTGCTGAGCAACCTGTTGGAGTACGCTCTTGAAGTTGTGGTGATGTCCCGATGCCGCCGCGTGCTCGATACGTACTCGCAAGGCGGACAAGATGAAGTCTTCCGCAACTTCCAACCCGCCGTCCACATAGAGTGCGCCGATGATGGACTCCCATACGGCCGCCGCAACTGAAGACGGTAGTTCGCGGGCCGCAGCCATCCCCTTGCCAAGCACGAGAAGTTGATCCAGTCCGATCCGCCTGGCCTCTTCGGCGCAGACGCGGCGGCTCACCACCGAGGACTTCACTTTCGTCATGTCGCCTTCAAGCAAGTCGGGAAACGAACGGTGCAGATACTCGCACACCACAAGCCCGAGCACTGAGTCACCGAGAAACTCCAGCCGCTCATTGCTCTCATGACGAGTCGCTGCCGTCGAAGCATGTGTCAGCGCGCGGTTCAGGATCGACCGATCTACAAAGTCATAGTCGAGCAGATCCTCTGCACGGTCCAATGTGGCATCGTCCATTCGGGCGACGGCTCCTCGCGACCCGGAAACGTTCCTGCCTATCGAAACCGGCTCCAAAGGTGGGCGGGATCGTGGCAGAACAGGGATTGTGCGAAAGCACGCGCTTTCGCCTTCTCACCACGCGAGGACGGGGTGGCCCACTCCGGAGGCCGTCCCGCCCGCTCGCGGCTCGTTTACTGTACCACCCGATTGGCCAATACTGGCACAAAAAGCAGCCCCTGCGCACCCAAGCCATGCTGAAACACGTCCAGACTTGGAACAAGCGGCCCTATCTGCTAGACTCCGCGATTCCACCCCGGATCGACCGGGAACTTCATTCGGCCCTCCAGCACGGAATACTCCATCATGGCGATGCATTACCCCCGCCGCGTTAGCAAGATCAAGCGGGCCCGCCTATTCGGCTTCCGAGCCCGAATGAAGACCAAGGCTGGCCGCAAGCTCATCAACCGCAAGCGATCCATGGGACGTCGACTCACTCCGGACGCCTGATTCGCTTCCAGCCCCCCACAGACTCGTCCTCAAGAAATCACGTCCGCGATCGCCTGCGCGACGTCGGCCACCGGACCACTTGCATCCACCACATGGTCCGCCGTTGACGCGTACATCGCTTCACGCCCCGAGGCAACTTGAACGCTCTCCTTGATCGGGTCACCGCCAGTCAAGGACGGCCGATCTCCCAGGTCTTTCTCAAGCCGAGCTGCAAGTACCTCAGGAGAACATCGCAGCCAGACGACTATCGCAGTACCTTCCGACCGAGCTCGCAGCAACTGGGATCTCCCTGGATCGATGCACGGCACGCCGCCGCCGGTGGCGATGATGACTTCCGGAATCCGCAGCGACTCCTTGAGTGCAGCCGCCTCGGCCTGCCTCCATGCATGCTCACCTGCCTGCTCAAAGACTTCCGCCACCGAGTCAAGCCCGGTAAGTGCCAACGCTGCGGCATCGAGATCGACAAATGGCCGGTCCTGCTGCGCTGCGAGTGCAGCCCCGACGCAGCTCTTGCCCGAACCTCTCGCTCCTGTCAGCATCAGCACGCTCACAGGAACACCGCCGTCGCCGTCCAGACCAACATCACTCGGCCGGAAACTGCCTTTCGAAGACCGAAGATGGCGCGAGTCGTACTCATGGACCGATTCATGATACGCCCCCCTGTCTTCCGAATTTGGCCCACACCGCAGTCCGGAGCCCTCCACCCTTGAGCACCGCGCTTGGAATCGTCGACGCCGTCACATTGGGCATCATTGAGGGTGTCACCGAATACCTCCCGGTGAGCTCCACAGGTCATCTGGTGCTCGCCCGCTCGCTACTCGGTCTTGACAGCCCCGAAGACGTCCGCCGGAGCGTCGATACGCTGCTGATCGTCATTCAGGGAGGAGCCATCCTGGCAGTCCTCGGGCTCTATCGCCGCGCCGTTGGCCGCATGATCCTCGGACTCCTGGGGCGGGACCACAGGGGACTCCTTCTCTTCCGAAACATCCTCATTGCGTTCCTTCCTGCCATGGTGCTCGGCCCCCTTCTCGACTCATGGATTGAGAAACGGCTTATGCACATAGGCCCGGTTCTCCTCGCACTCGTGGCCGGTGGCGTCGTCATGATCCTCGCTGGCAAACGGTATCGCGCCGACTCCACGGAAGACTCGGATCGAAGCGGCGCCGATCTGTCGGTTTTAGATGCCCTCAAGATCGGCCTGCTTCAATGCATCGCTATGTGGCCAGGGACCAGCCGGTCAATGGTGACCATTTTGGGCGGCATGATGGTCGGGCTACGCCCCGCCCGCGCCGCGGAATTCTCGTTCCTCCTCGGACTACCCACGCTCGGTGGCGCTACGGTCTACAAACTCGCTGGCAATTTGATGGGCGACGAACCCAACATGTTTGCAGTGCTTGGCTGGATGCCCGTCACGATCGGAATCGTCGTCGCCACGATCTCCGCCGCGGTGGCGATCCGATGGCTCGTCGGCTACCTCACGCGGCACGGCTTGGCGGTCTTCGGTTGGTATCGCATCGGGCTTGCCGCAGCACTGCTGGGCCTTGCCCTCGGAGGCGTCGTGTCAATTGCCCCAGATGACCCCTCGGATCAATCCGCGGCTGCTTCGGCGGTTGTTGACACCGTCGCCTTGCCATCCGATCCGACAACGACCTGACGCGCCGCGACTGTGCCTCCACCGCGAACCGTCGCCCTGAACAATGTCCCATCGGGCAAGTCGCCCGCCACCGATTCCAACGGCTCGACTGCAGGAAATGGGCCACCCCCATCCACCAGCTCCCATTGGCCATTGCGTCGTCGCGCCAATCGATAGAAGACTTCTTGATCGGCAGAGTCAACGGTCACCATCCAGCCCCACTGGCTGCCTCCGGCATTCACAACGGGTCGCTGAATCGCCGAGACGGGGCGCGGCCAAAGCGTTCCGCCAAGGGCCCACGCCAGCAGCGCAGCCATCACCACGAATACGATGATCCGTACGACGAGACTGCGAAGACCGAGCGCGACTTGACCCATGCATACAAGGTAGCAAGCGAGGCCGTCAGGGCCGGGGCAAGGTCTCCACCAATCGCTGCTCATCCCAGACCTCGACACCGAGCGATTCAGCCTTGGCGAGCTTCGAGCCAGCCTTGGCCCCAGCAATCACGAGATCTGTCTTGGCACTGACCGATCCGCTGACCTTGGCCCCGAGCGACTCAAGCCGTTCGGTAAGCTCCCGTCGGCCGAAGAGCTCCAGCGTTCCAGTCAGGACGACCCGCCGGCCAGCCCATATCGAGTCTGTTTCTGAAGGCTGCCCGCTCGCGAGGACGACTCCTGTGCCCGCCAAGTTTGAGAACACCTCCTCGCCCGGCCCCGAGTGCAGAAATTCATACAGAATCTTTGCCGTGATCTCTCCGAAATCCGGCAGCTCGGCAAAGTCGGCCTCACTTGCCTCCATCATCTCGTCCACATCGCTGAAGTGGTCCGCAAGAATCTTGGCCGCGGAACGCCCGACCTGGCGAATGCCAACTGCGGCGAGCACGCGCGCCATGCCTCGCCCGCGACTTGCATCGATCGCAGCAACCAGATTGGCCGCCGATTGCGAAGCGAATCGTTCAAGAGGCTCGAGATCCGACACCTTCAACGTGTACAGATCTGCGAAGTGCTTCACCAAGCCCGCATCGACCAGCTGATCGACCACCTTCTCGCCCAAGCCATCGATGTCCATCTGCCCCCTGCCGGCGAACCATGCGATTCGCTCCCGAAGCTGCGCCGGACACTCCGGGTTCAGGCAGAACCACCTGGGACCTTCCGCCCCAACCAGTCCCCCGCACGCAGGACATACTTCGGGCGGCGCGATCACCTTTTCGTCTCCGCGCCGCGCCGAGGCCACCACTGAAACGACTTGCGGAATGATCTCTCCCGCCTTCTCGACGATAACCAGATCGCCAACACGAATGTCCTTGCGGCGAATCTCTTCGATGTTGTGAAGTGTTGCGTGCGTCACGGTCGTCCCCGCCAACTGGATCGGCGACATCGTGGCCCGCGGCGTCAAAGTGCCGTTGCGGCCGACCTGCCAGTCGACGCGTTCGAGTTTCGTTCGCCCCTGCTCCGCCGGGTACTTGAATGCGATGCACCATCGCGGCGCCTTGCTCGTTGAACCGAGCCGGTCGGCTAAGTCGAAGCGGTCCACGCGAATCACCATGCCGTCGACGCCGTATCCGAGGTCGCCGATGTCGGCGGCGAAGGACTCGATGATTCTGAGTACAGCGTCGATGTCGGTGTCTTTGAGCAGACGGCTTCCGACAGGAAGCCCCATGGCGTGGATTATCTCCTGAAACTCTGCGTAGCCCTCGACCTCAAGACCCTCTATCGCTCCCCGACCATGAGCAGAGAACGAGAGTTGTCGCCGCGCCACGACTTCGGTGTCAAGCGACTTGAGCGTTCCAGCGGTCAGATTGCGGGCGTTGGCGTAGAGCGGCTCGTCCGCGGCCTCGCGCTCGGCGTTGACGGCTTCAAACACGACGTTGGGCATATAAATCTCACCCCGAACCTCGAGAACGGCTGGCGACTGACCACTCAGACGAACTGGAATATCGCGGATCCGCTTCGCCTGCGCAGTGACGTCATCGCCTACGCTCCCGTCCCCCCGCGTAAGAGCCCTCACGAGACGGCCCTGTTCATACCGAAGTGAGATCGCCACACCGTCAATCTTCGGATCGCAGGACAAGGTCGGTTGCTGCCCATCAAGAGACCGCACAACTCTCACATGCCAATCCAATACGTCTTCTGCCGAGTATGTGTTGTCGATCGATTGCATCGGCACTGTGTGCTCAACAGAATCAAATCTCTCGGTGGCGTGGCCGCCGACCGTCCGCGTCGGGGAGGATGGGTCGAAGCTCTCCGGATACATTGCCTCCAGGTGCTCGAGCTGCTCCAGTAACTGATCGAAATTCCGATCGGACATAATCGGATCAGCCTGCTGGTAGTACGCCTCATTCGCCTCCCGCAGACGAGTGCGAAGATCCTTAATCCTACGGATATCCTCAGAAGCGGCCATACTCGAATCGTACACGGCAGCGGCTACCATGCCGAACCCATGCACGCCCGACTTTCCATACTCACCGCCCTGCTACTCGTGGGTACGGCAGTGGCCGACCTGCAGGAGCGGGTCCACACGCTCGTCAAGGAAGCTGGATTTACCTCCAGAGAAGTCTCGGTCGCGATTCGCGAGTGCGGTTCCGACACGCTGGTATGTGGCATCGCCGCATCGATGCCACGAACACCAGCCAGCAACGAGAAACTGCTCACCAGCAGTGTTGCGGCCCGAGTGCTTGGAAGTGATTTTCAATTCGAGTCCAGACTCCTTCGCCGCGGGAACGACCTTGTCGTCGATGCAGACGGTGACCCAGGCTTCGGAGACGACGCCTTGCTCGCGGAAATGCAGTGGCCCGACGGCCGCCCCATGAATTCCACGGATCTTCTCGATATCTGGGCGGGGTGGGTCAAGG
>PVBE010881808.1_pt1 | contig 12307 bp, 11 predicted proteins | sample 1631181 | NCBI WGS metagenome assembly PVBE01 (sample SAMN08397723, study PRJNA350692) | Marine metagenome, whole genome shotgun sequencing project. | isolation source: water | place: Pacific Ocean | collected 2012-04 | reverse complement strand
CGTTTGTTCGGGGCCCGAGGGGTGCGGACGCCGATGACCCGTCTCGACAGCGCCATCCGGCGCCTCACCGCCCAGCGCGCCTGCCTCGACCGCGCCATCGGCCTGATCGCCGATGTGCCAGGTCCGGTGCTTGAACTCGGGCTCGGCAACGGGCGCACCTACGATCACCTGCGATGCCGCCTACCCGACCGCGAGATATTCGTGTTCGACCGCAAAGTTGCCGCCCACCCCGACTGCGTACCCGATGCCGATCACCTGATTCTCGGAAACTTCGAAGACGCCCTCCCGGCGGCGGCGGCGCGGCTGCCGGCGAAAGCGGCGCTTGCCCATTGCGACATCGGTTCCGGCGACAAGGCAGCGAGCGCTCTGCTGGCGCGGAATATTGCACCGTTGCTGGCGCTTCTTCTGGCGCCGGGCGCGATCGTCGCCGGCGATCAGGACATGGGGTCCGCCGGCTGGAGGGCGCTGCCGTTGCCCCCGGATGTGGCGCCGGGGCGGTACTACCTTTACCGGGTCGAGCGCAAATCCTGAGCCGGTGACGACGATTTGCGTTCTATGTCAAAGGGATAGAGCTTTTCGCGTGAGCGCATGCGACCGGGAAAAGCTCTAGCGCTGTATCCGAGCGCCTTGAACCGGCGCGGTTCAGGCCCTCCGGGTCACGTTGCGCTTTTCTTCAAGAAGGTTGGGCCGTTTCGTCCGTTCAGGGATCGCCGAACGCGGTTCGATCAGAACAGCGAAAACGTCGTCCCGATGACGCCGACCGGGCAGCGGCCGAATTCGAACAACTGGAATTTCAGCGCGAACGGGTGGTCGTCGTCTGCCGCCGCCGCAATGATGAGCCCCATGGTGTAACTCGCCGCGGTCGCCATACCGGCGGCCGCCATCACGAAGGCCTCGTCTTCGAACCCGGCCTGAAGCGCGGCCTCGGTGGCGGCGTCGCCGGCCGCCCCGGCGGCGGCAGCGGCGGCGTGGTTCAATAGATTCGAGACATCGGTCTCGTCCAGCGTTTCAAGGGCGTCGGTCACCAAACCGGCGCGAAGCTGCTCTTCGGCTTCCCACCAGTCGCTGTTCCACTCGGGATTTTCGGCGATCTGGGCGGCATCGTTCCAGCTCTCGATCAGGCCGATGCCCGCACCCGGGAAACCCGCCGCCGAAAGATAAGCTTCGGCTACATCTTCTTCATCCGGTTCGAGCGCCATGCCGACGCGGGTAAACCACGGCACGTCGTTGAGCCGCTGGGTGAATTCCGCAAGCTGCGTCAGGCGCTGGTATTCGGGCAGGTCCGGGTCGGGCGACCCGGATTCGAGATCATCGATCACTGGCCGTTACCGTTGCTGCAGCGCCCGAGGGCACGCTCCCGCGCGGCCTCGCCGAAGGCTTCAAACAGGGCGCGCGAAACGGGATCGTCCTCGGCGCTGAATTCCGGGTGCCACTGGACCCCGAGCGCAAAGGCGTGCGCGGCGTTGACGCTCAGGGCCTCGACGGTAGTGTCCGGGGCCAGCGCCTCGACCGTCATTCCCGGTGCGATACCATCGACGCCCTGGCCGTGCAGCGAATTCACCTTTGCTTCCCGGGCTCCGAGAATGTCTTCGAGGGCGGCGCCGCCGGAAACCGCGATGCCGTGGATCGGGGCCATTTGCGCGGCGATGGGTTTGGTACGGTCGCGGCGGTGGTCGAATCGTCCCGCCACCTCGTGCAAGAACTGATGCAGCGTTCCGCCCAGCGCCACGTTGAATTCCTGAAAGCCGCGGCAAATGGCGAACACCGGCACGCCCATGTCGATGGCGGCGCGGATCAACGGCAGGGAGGTGGCGTCGCGCGCCGGGTCGTGATCGTCGCCCGCGCGCGGCGGCGGTCCGCCATAGTGGTGCGGTTCGATATTGGTGGCGCCGCCGGTCAGCAACAGGCCATCGATACCGGACAGCACACCGCGCGCATCGACGCGATCGCCGATCGCCGGAATCAGGACCGGAATCCCGCCGGACACGTTGGCAACGGCATCGACATTGCTCGATCCGACGCCGTGGACGCGCATGCCGTTGAACCGCCGGAACGACGCGGGAATGCCAATGATCGGTGTGGGTGCGGCGTTCGGTGTCACGAGGCGCTTTCGGGCTCGATGAAGATCGGGGCGGGCAGTGAACGGTATTCGCGCTCCGCTTTCAAGGCCGGGATGCGGGCGCCGCGCGATTTTCCCCTCAAGGCGGTGTCACGCGCCCGAACGGGTCCGGATCGACGAACCGGAACAGCTCCGGGTCGAGTGCAAGATTGGTCCGCAGGTCGGTCAGCGCAATTGTAGTCAGCTTGCCCTGGGCGTCCCGCACCTGCCACTGGCGCAGTCGCAGCGGGGCGTCGCTGAACAGGATCGTCACCGACCCCTCGGCGGGGTGTTTCGAATCCCGCACCGTCACCGCCAGCAGGCCGGGCTCGCGGATCACGGCCTCGACGATGACGGAGTCATCGAAGGCGAAGGTCTCGGCGCTCAGGAACCCCAACAGGGTGCGATCGATCGGAAGCCGGCTCACCTGCCCCAATTCGGCATCGTAGAAAACCAGCGTCTTGCCGGTGCCGACAATCAGAATCGGCGTCGGCGGCGTGTATTCGAAGCGCAGCCGGCCCGGGCGCTCGAGAGAAAACGTTCCTTCCGCGACGCTGCCGTTCTCGGCCACCTGAACGAACTGCGCCTGCAACGAGCGGATGCCGTTGAGGTAGGATTCAATCCGCGCGATATCTGCCCTGTCGTCGTCGCTGAATTCGGCCCGCGCGGGCGTGGCGCCGAAGCCGACCACCAACAGAAATATCAACAAGGCGCCGCGGCGCCACAATGCTTTCACGGGTACAACCATTTTGCCGACGTCCGGCCAGACGCGTTCAGCCCTCTTCGCTGAGGCGGCGGGCCAGAACTTCGCGCTTGCCGACATGGTTGGCAGGGCTGACAATCCCTTCGGCCTCCATCCGCTCGATGATGCGTGCAGCCCGGTTATAGCCGATTTGCAGATGGCGCTGAATGAAACTGGTGGAAGCCTTGCCCTCGCGGCAGATCAGATCGACCGCCTCGTCGAACAAGGTGTCGGCCTCGCCCCTGGACGCCACCGGGCCCGCGCTTTCCGCTTCCACAGTCACGTCGGCGAGGTAGTCGGGCTTGCCCTGGCCGCGCAGGTAGTGAACCACGTTCTCGACTTCGGCTTCGGACACAAACGGGCCGTGCACGCGCTTGACGCGCCCGCCCGACTGCAGGAACAGCATGTCTCCCGCTCCCAGAAGCTGCTCTGCGCCAGCCTCACCGAGAATGGTGCGACTGTCGATTTTCGAGGTCACCTGAAAACTGATCCGGGTCGGGAAGTTTGCCTTGATGGTGCCGGTGATGACATCGACCGAGGGGCGCTGGGTCGCCATGATCAGGTGGATGCCGGCGGCGCGCGCCATCTGCGACAATCGCTGGACTGAGGATTCGATTTCCTTGCCGGCCAGCAGCATCAGGTCCGCCATTTCGTCCACGACGACGACGATGTGCGGCATCGGTTCGAGATCGAGTGGCTGATCCTCGAACAATGCTTCGCCGGACTCCTGATCGAATCCCACCTGAACCGTGCGTTTCAGGACTTCGTTCTTCTTGCGCGCCCGCGCCAGGCGCTGGTTGTAGCCGGCGATGTTGCGTACCCCGAGGCTCGACATGGAGCGGTAGCGGCTTTCCATCTCGCGCACCGTCCACTTCAGCGCCACCACCGCCTTGCCCGGCTCGGTCACGACCGGCGTCAGCAGATGAGGAATGTCGTCGTAGACCGACAGCTCCAGCATTTTCGGATCGATCATGATAAGGCGGCACTGATCGGGCCTGAGCCGGTAGACCAGCGACAGGATCATCGAATTAATCGCCACCGATTTACCCGATCCCGTTGTCCCGGCGACCAGAAGATGCGGCATCCGGGCGAGGTTGGCGATCACCGGCGCGCCGCTGATGTCCTTACCCAGCGCCAGCACCAACCGCGCATTGGGATCCTCGTATTCCTTCGACGACAAGAGTTCGCGCAAATAGACGGTCTCGATGCGCAAATTCGGAAGTTCGATGCCAATGGCGTTGCGGCCCGTCACCACCGCGACTCGCACCGAAACCGCGCTCATCGAGCGCGCGATGTCATCGGCCAGCCCGATCACGCGGCTGGTCTTGGTGCCGCGCGCCGGTTCCAGCTCGTAGAGTGTCACAACCGGTCCGGGGCGGACCTGGGTAATCTCGCCGCGGACCCCGAAGTCGTCGAGCACCGCCTCGAGCATCCGCGCGTTCTGTTCGAGGGCGTCTTCGTTAACGTTGCCGACGGCAACCCGCGGTTCCTGGAGAAGGTCGAGGGCAGGCAGCCGGAAGCCTTCGCCGAGGTCGAGCGCGGGCTGCGCCTCGGCGGTGGCGCGGCGTCCGCGGGCGGGCCCGGGTGTGCGTTTCGCGACCCGGCGTTTGACGTCGGCACCGGGTTCGCGTGGCGCATCGACGACCAGCGGCGGCTCGACGGGCGCTGCCGCAACCGCAACTGCTGGCGAAGGCTCTTCGGGGGCGAGGCGCGGTTCGCGGCGGACCTCGTCCGATTCGGCGGGGCTCGAAGCGGAGGACGCGGCGATGTTCTTTCCGATCCGGCCGAGGGCGGCAAGGCCTGCCCATCCGGTCCGCAGCGCGCGCCAACCATTTCGCGCCAGCGCCCGCCATTCGCCCGGCGCCAGACCCATGGCGAACACACCGACCGCGAGGGCAACGATGCCGAGACCGGTGCCGTAGCCCCAAATATTTTCACCGAGGCCCAACCCGATCCCGAAATCGAGAATCCCACCGTACAACGAATTGCCGATAATGCCGCCGAGGCCCGGTTCAATCGGCCACCCGAGCGGCGCGTCGATGGCGGCCGCAAACGCCGCCGCTGCCAGCACCGCAACGGGCAGCGCCGCAATTCGGACCCAGAGCCAACGCAAACCGCGGTGGGAAATCAAGCGCCACGCCCATCCGGTCAGGACCGCGATGATCGCGAGCGCCCCCAGGCCGACGGCTTGGAGACTCGCGTCCGCCGCAGAGGCGCCTGCCATTCCCAGCCAGTTCTGCACCGGCAGCGCGGTCGCGTTGTTGAAGCTGGGGTCGAGTGACGAATAGCTGGCGAGCGCTGCGGCATACAACAGTGCCACCACCAGAAGCGCGGCTGCTGCCAGTTCGGTCGCCCGGCGGCGCAGAAAATCCGCCGCGCCGTCGGGCAGGAAAGCATCGCTTTTGGCCGGGGGCATATCCATCGTTACAGCACCGCCGCCAGCGAGGAGAGCGCCTCGCCGATGGTCCCGGCATCGTGAATCAACGCGACCCGGATATAACCCACGCCGGGATTGCTGCCGTCGGCTTGGGTCTGGCCGAGATAGCTGCCGGGAAGCACCATGATCCCGGCTTCGGCCCACAGCTTGCGGGCGGCGGCTTCGCCGTCGCCGACTTCGAGCCACAAAAAGAACCCGCCGTCGGGCCGGTAGAAGCCGAACCGGTTGCTCAGGATTCGTTCGGCGATATCGAATTTCTCGCGATAGAGGGCGCGGTTGGCTTTGACGTGCGCGTCGTCGTTCCACAAGCCCGCCGCCGCAGCGAGCGTCGGGCCCGGCGGCACCGCGCCGCCATAACTGCGCAACGAACGGAACCGCGTGATCAGATCTTCGCTGCCGGCGACGAAGCCCGAACGCAGTCCGGGCACGTTGGACCGCTTCGACAACGAATGAAACGACAGCACGCGGGAAAGCCCGCCGCCGGCGCAGGCCTGAAGAATCGAGCGCGGTGGCGTGCGGTCGTAAATATCTGCGTAACATTCGTCCGCCAGCACCACGAAGTCGTGCGCCTGTGCCAGCCCGACCAGTTTTTCGTAGTAGGCGAGGCTGGCGGCAGCGCCTTGCGGGTTTGCGGGCGAGCAGATGTAGAACGCCGCAGTGCGGGCCCACGTCTCTTGGCTGACCGCATCGAGATCGGGCAGGAACCCGGTCTCGCGGGTCGTCGGCAGAAACACCGCCTCGGCGCGGGCCGCTGCGGCGGCGCCGGCATAGGCGTGATAGAGCGGATTCGGCATCAGGACCGCGGGCACACCCGATTTTTCGTCGGGCACGACGATCAGCGCCGCCATGAACAGGCCCTCGCGCGTGCCCGACAGCGGCAGGATGTGGCGGTCTTCTTCGATCAACCCCTGGCCCAGGCCGAAGCGGCGCGCAAGCCAGCCGGCGGCGGCGGCACGAAACTCAGGCGTTCCGCCGAGCGCCGGATAGCTGCCGAAAAGGTCGCGCTCGGCATACAAAATGTCGGCCGCGAACGCAGGCGGCGTATGCTGCGGTTCGCCGATCGCCATATGGATCGGCTCGGCCCCCGGCGCGGTCCCGTCCATCAGACGGTCGAGGCGCGCGAACGGCGAAAGTCCGAGGCGATCGAAGTGCAGGTTCAGCATGGCCCGTTCCGGCGCGGGGCGTGTTCAGACCGGCAAAATAACACAAACAAATCTAGTGGTGCCCCGGCCTTCCGGCAAGGGTAGCCACCAGATGAAGGGTCGAATTAGGCGAATTCTACCTGATTTTGTATGACTTCGGGCCGCTGGAAGATCCTCGTGATCGAATCGCCGGTCCACGGGCGACCGCCAATCCGAGGTGCTCGGCCGCGATGAAGTTCTCGGGCGGACTAATGGGGCGGCATCGAGAGAGGCTCCCTCCCTGCGCGCCGGCTAGAGAGCCTGCAACCCCGAGCCGAAATCCGGGTACGCCTCAAGGCTCAGTTCAGCCCCCTCGAGGCCGAAGTGTTCGGCCGCAACGAGGAGTTCGGGCGGACTAGTGGGGCGGCATCGCGAGGGGCTCCCTCCCGCCGCCGCCGCCTAGAGCGCCTGCGACCCCGAGCCGAATTCCGGATACGCCTCAAGGCCCAGTTCAGCCCGGTCGAGGCCGAGCTCTTCGCCCTCCTCGTCAACACGGAGTCCCATCGCCGCCTTGATCGCAAACCAGACGACCGCGCTCGCCGCCACGACGAAGGCGCCGATCGCCACTACCCCGAGAAGCTGGATGCCGAAGCCGGTGTCGGGGTTGGTGATCGGGACCGCCAGCGTGCCCCAGATGCCGGCCACCAGATGGGCCGAAATTGCGCCGACCACGTCGTCGATCTTGATCCGGTCGAAAAGCGGAATCGCGACCACCACCAACAGGCCGCCGACGCCGCCGATCAGGATTGCGGCCCCCATCGAGGGCGTGTCGGGCGCCGCGGTGATCGACACCAGCCCGGCGATAGCGCCGTTGAGCGCCAAGGTCAGATCGACCTTCTTGTAGATGATCTGGGTCAGCAGCATCGCCGCCAGGAAACCGCCCGCGGCCGCCAAATTCGTATTGATGTAGATCTGCGCTATCGCAATTACATCGGCGGCCGACCCCATGGCGAGCTGCGAGCCGCCGTTGAAGCCGAACCAGCCGAGCCACAAAATCAGCGTCCCCAAGGTCGCGAGCGGCAGGTTCGAGCCCGGCATGGGGTGAACGGTTCCCTTGGCGCCGTACTTCCCCTTGCGCGCGCCGAGAATGATCGCGCCGGTAAGCGCCGCCCAGCCGCCGACACTGTGGACCACCGTCGAGCCGGCGAAGTCGGCAAATCCCATCTTCGCAAGCCAGCCGCCGCCCCACACCCAAGCGCCGGTAATCGGGTAGATGATCGCGGTCAGGATCACCACGAAGAGCAGAAACGGCCACAGCTTGATGCGTTCGGCCAGCGCCCCCGAAACGATCGAGGCCGCGGTGGCGACGAACACCATCTGGAAGAACCAGTCCGAGGCGGCGGAATAGCCCGCCCCGAAGTCGCCCGCCAGCGCGCTTGCGTCGTCCGGCGCCCACCACGCGATGCTGCCGATAAACCCGCCGTCGACGCCGTCGTACATCAGGTTGTAGCCCAGCAGGTAGAACATGATGCCGGCGATGGAAAACAGCGCCACGTTCTTGAGGCAGATCGTCGCCACGCTCTTGGTGCGCACGAGGCCCGCTTCGAGCATGGTGAAGCCGGCCGCCATCCACATCACCAGAAAGCCGTGCATCAGAAACGAAAGCGAATTGAAGATGTACGCCGTCTCGCTGACCTGCTCCGCCGCTTGCGCGAATGCCGGCGCGCTTAAAGTTGCCGCCAGCGCGGCGACGGCGGCACCGATTCCGATCCGTCCCTTCATGAGATCCTCTATTTTCTGACCGTCCCTCTCCAAAGGCGCATTACAATCCCCGTGCCGTTCCGGTGTGTGCGCATAACGCTTTGATTATTCACGGAAATTCGGCGCTACCCGGAAACCGGCAGGGGCCGCCACCGAGATTTCTGCTCAATATTTGTGCGTTGACACCCAACGTGCTTATCCTTTGGGCAAATACGGGTTTGCCGAGCAAGCACGGGCTTGTACCGCGCCGTTTCCCGATGCCTGGCGGGCGCGGTGGACACGGGGCCCGGCGCGGGGACAAACTGGCGCCATGGCGCACACACCCGAACACGGCGAATCTTCCGGCCCTGCGGCGGCCGCACCTGCGAGCCCGAGCGCCGATGTGGCGGTGATCGGCGGTGGCCTCGTCGGCATGGCGTTTGCGGCGGCGGTGGCGCGTGCCGGCCTCAGGACGGTGGTGATCGAAAGCGGCGATCCGGCCGAGTTCGTGGCCGCACCCTACGACGGACGGGCCTCGGCGATCGCCTTTGCCTCGCAGCGGCTGCTCGACGCGGCCGGGCTCTGGCACGCGATGGCCGCGCACGCCGAGCCGATCGTCGAAATCCGCGTATCCGACGGCGCTTCGCCCTTGTTCCTGCACTACGACCACGCCGATCTTGGCGAGGGCGCGCTCGGCTACATGGTCGAGAACCGCCATACCCGGGAGGCGCTTTATGCGCGGGCGCGCCGGCTGCCCGATCTTCTTTTGCTGACCGGGGCGACGGTCGAAACGGTGGACCCCGGCGAAGGGCAGGCAAGCGTTCGCCTTGCCGACGGCCGCAGAATCGACGCCGCCCTGTTGGTGGGTGCCGACGGTGTGCGCTCCCGCACCCGCGAGGGCGCCGGTATCAAAACCTACGGCTGGACCTATCACCAGACCGGGATCGTCTGCACCGTGCATCATCAGCGCCCCCACAACGGCGTCGCGCACGAACATTTCCTGCCGACGGGCCCGTTCGCGATATTGCCCTTGAAAGGCAACCGCTCGTCGCTGGTCTGGACCGAGCGCGAGGACCTGGCGCCCGGCATGATGGCGCTCGACGACGACGCGTTTCTCGCCGAAGTCGCGGCCCGCTTCGGCGATTTTCTCGGCACCCTGAAACTCGAAGGCCCGCGCTGGTCCTATCCGCTCGGGCTTCAACACGCGGAACGCTATACCGCCCCGCGGCTTGCGTTGATCGGCGATGCCGCCCACGGCATCCACCCGATCGCCGGGCAGGGGCTGAACCTCGGCTTGCGCGACGTGGCGGCGCTGGCCGAAGTGCTGGTCGATGCGCGCCGCCTCGGCCTCGACATCGGCGGCGCGCAGGTGCTTTCGCGCTACGAACGCTGGCGCCGCGTCGATACCATGCTGATGCTTTCTGTCACCGACGCCCTCAACCGTTTGTTCTCGAACGACATCGCGCCGGTGCAGCTTGCCCGCGACCTCGGTCTTGCCGCCGTCAACAAACTGCCGTCGTTGAAGCGGTTTTTCATGGCACACGCCCGCGGCACCGTCGGCAGTCTGCCGCGCCTGTTACGCGGGCTGCCGCTCTAGCGGTTCAATTCGGACACGGAGTGCCGATCGATTTGGCGGTGCCCATCGAATGAGGGCGGCGAACCTGAAAATTCCTAGGGATCGCGGCTGAGGCCCTTTTCGTCGAGGGCGGCGAGGTAGTCCGCCCAGCGCACGTCGCGTTCGCTCCCGAGTTCGTGGAGGTAGGCCCAGGTTAAAAGCCCGGTATCGTGGCCGTCGTCGGAGTTGATCTGAATTGCGTAGTTGCCGATTGATTCGACGCTGGCGATGCCGACGTGCCGTTTCCCGCCGACAGTGACTCTTTGGTCCGGGCTATGACCCTGCACCTCGGCCGAAGGGCTTGCGATGCGAAGGTATTCCGCCGGCAGCGAAAACTTCGCCCCGTTGTCGAAAGCGACTTCGAGCGTACTTTCCGCGGTCTTGACGCGAATTTCAGTGAGTCGTGGTGGCGCGGCGGACATCGAAGGACCTTTGCGCGAAGTCATAGTTCAGGTGAGCACGCCTCGTCCTTCGACAAGCGCGGGATGAAAGTCCCTCCAGGGGCGCGCATCGGCGGCCCGGATGCCGAGCCGCTCGAAGGGTGAGCGAGGTGCCGGCGAAGATGGCGCCCTCAAATGCCAGCACTAGGCGCCGCCTTTGTCATCCAGTTGGCGCGCCTCGTCCACCAGCATGATGGGAATGCCATCGCGGACCGGATAGGCCAGTCCCGCCTCATCGCTGATCAGTTCCTGCGCTTCGCGGTCATAACGGAGCGGCTTCTTGGTGAGCGGACAAACTAGAATCTCCAGTAGTTTCGGGTCGACGTCGATTCCTTCAGCCATGGGCGGTCTCCTAGTGAAGTTGGGGGCGCTCGCCGGGTTGCCGCAACGCCATCTCGATCAGCGAGCTGACCATGCGGCCGCGCTCGGCGGCCGATCCCGCCTCTAGAAGCGCTTGTTTTTCGTTGGGTTCGAACGGGCAGGTCATGGCCAGCGAGCGCACCAGCGCCCCGTCCGGTACCTGCTCCACGGTTTCCCATTCGACGTTGACCTCGTGCAGTTCGAAGAACGAGCGTAGCGAGGTAGTGAACACGTCGCGGTCGAGAAATTCGTCGTCGTCGGCTGGCAGCATGTCGGCCCGGTAGTCGGCAAAGTTCACCAAAACGGTGCGGTAGAGCTTGTCGCTGGGAACCTCTTCGAGGACGGCAAAGCGGCACTGCCCGCGCAGCGAAATATAGAACCGCCCGTCGTCGGTTTCGCGGAACGCCGCGATCTTGCCGACACAGCCGATATCGTAGAGGTCGGGCTCGTGGGTCTGGGTATCGGGATTGCGCGGCTGGATCATGCCGATCATGCGGTTCGACGCGAGGGCGTCGCGCACCATCTCGCGATAGCGCGGCTCGAACAGGTGAAGCGGCAGGTTGCCGCCCGGCAGCAACAGCGCGCCCGTCAGCGAAAACACCGGGATCACCCGGGGCAGGTCGGAAAAGCCGCTGTCGTCCGATATTTCCATTACGAGAATAGAAGGCTCGACAATCGCCTGCGGCCCGCCACCGTCAGCTCGTGGGTGGGGCCCAGCGCCTCGAACACCTTGAGGATTTGTTTGCGTGCGGCGCCTTCGTTCCATTTGGCATCGCGGCGGACGATCTCGAGAAATTCATCGATCGCGGGTTCCGGCTGGCCGGCGGCGAAGAGTGCCATGCCGTAGTCGAAACGCGTCTGGTGGTCGGCCGGTTTGGCCTCGACCTGCGCCTTTAGTTCGACGACGTCGCCGGCCTCGCCCGATTCGCGGGCCAGCGCCAGGGCCGAGCGCGCGGCGGCAACGTCGGCATGATCGTTGTGCGCTAGCGGCACCAGGGCGAGCGTTTCCTCGGCCCGGTCGAGCTCACCCGCCGCCACCAGCGCCCGCGTGAGACCGCCGAGAGCAGTCGGATCATCCGGCGCCTGTTGCAGGATTTCGCTGTAGATGTTGGCCGCGGCGCCGTGATCGCCGCTCTCGGCCGCCGCCCGGGCGGCATCGAGCGCGACTTCCACCGCCGAAGGCCCGACCGGGCCGGCGAAGCGTTCGATGAACGACTTGATCTGGCTTTCCGGTAGCGCCCCCATGAACGCATCGACCGGCTGGCCGTCCTTGAAGGCAAAAACCGCGGGGATCGACTCGATGCGCAGCTGCTGCGCGAGTTCGGGGCTCTCGTCGATATTGACCTTGACCAACTTGATGGCGCCGGCCGCCGCTGTGACGATTTTTTCCAGCGTTGGCGTCAGTTGTTTGCAGGGGCCGCACCAAGGCGCCCAAAAATCGACCAAGACCGGCGTCTCCTTCGAGACCTCGATCACGTCGGCCATGAAGTTCTTGGTGTTGCTGTCCTTGATCAGGTTGGCCGCCGCGGCCACGCCGTCACCGATAATTTGTTCCATCAACTTGGATCCAATGCCTGTTGGTTTCCCCGTTGGTGCCGTCTCCGGCCCGCCGTAGGGACGCGGCTCATAAACATGGGCGCTAAGGAACATGGGCGCAAAGGGATATGGGGCGCTAAGGGGCCGGTCGGGCGGCCCGTCCGTGGCACTTTAGCGCGGCCCACGAACCAACGCCACACGGCGCTTTCGTGCCGCTG
>PVBE010831939.1_pt1 | contig 12307 bp, 11 predicted proteins | sample 1631181 | NCBI WGS metagenome assembly PVBE01 (sample SAMN08397723, study PRJNA350692) | Marine metagenome, whole genome shotgun sequencing project. | isolation source: water | place: Pacific Ocean | collected 2012-04 | reverse complement strand
CGTTCCAGTAGTCGCGGTTGTCCATGTGGTCGACGTCGTCCCGGTCGTCCCGGTCGTCCCGGTTGTCGACGTTGTTCCAGTAGTCCCGGTCGTCCCGGTGGTCGCGGTCGTTCCGGTCGTCCCTGTGGTCGACGTCGCCCCGGTCGTCCCGGTTGTCGACGTTGCTCCAGTAGTCGCGGTCGTTCCAGTGGTCGACGTCGTCCCAGTGGTCGCGGTCGTTCCGGTCGTCCCTGTGGTCGACGTCGATGTCTTTGCATCCTCGTCAACCGTCGGCGTAGTGGTAGCCTCGTCGTCAGCCGCTACCGCAGAGGGTGGTTCCCCTACCGCAGAGGGTGGTTCCCCTACCGCAGAGGGTGGTTCCCCTACCGCAGTGGGTTCCCCTACCGCAGTGGGTTCCCCTACCGCAGTGGGTTCCCCTACCGTAAAGGATTCCGCTACCGCAAAGACGGCCGAATTATTGTCTAAGGGGGCGGCCGCCACAAAGCCAACCGCCACGGCAATCGCTGCAGTGACACCGACTACTGCAACGGCACCGGCAGTGATGCCAACTCCAGCAGCTCCGGCGGCTCCGGCGGCTCCAGTTCCAGCGCCCGCTCCCCCAGCACCACCACTGCCGGCTGCACCAGTCTCTTGGCCCGATGCCGCTCCGCGAGGCCCAGAATACTGCGCTTGACTGTGAGCCAAAGCAGGGGACAACGCAATAACCAACACCAACATACCCGCTGCAACCACACTCTGGACACCCATTATCGAGCGAGAGGTCTTGAGTAGGATTCCTGACATGGCTCTCTCGTGCGGCTACTCCTGCTCCTGCTCCTGCTCCTGCTCCTGCAGTTGGCCGAGGTAGCTCGAGAGTAGAAACTGTCGCGACAACCCTTGCCGAGAGCACCAGCACAATCCGGTGACAGGCTCTCGACAGGTGTTTAAGGGAAGCGTCGGTCAGTTCCCGGAAAGGGCTACAGATTGGCTCGATGAATTTGCTACTAACGCCACCCTAAATCAGACTTAATAGAAGGAGAAAAAAAAGCTAGAATGATCACTACCGAAATGAACCGCAAATAATTAGTTGTCTGAGGGTATCAATGGTGTCAAACTTCGTGATTACATACCTCGGAACCGAGCCTAGCCAATGAGTCACCAACTAATCGCGCCATCACGCAAGGTCTGTCATAGCTCTGCAGCACCTCCCGGAATATGGTTCATTTTGGAACTATTATTTCTACACATTTTCTCGCATTTTGTTGATCTGTCTTGGTGGGTTTTTAGTAGCAAATCCATCGGGCCAATCTATAGCCCTTTCCGGGAACTGACCGGCGCTTCCCTTAAACACCTGTCGAGAGCCTGTCACCGGATTGTGCCAGTGCTCCTGGCAAGCGTCGTCCTGACGTCGTGGCAGTTAATCTATCCTCAAGATAGAGGTGGAGTGTATGGCTGAGCAGCAGAAGTTGCCCAAACACATCAGGCAGGGTGTTATCGCTCACATCATCCGATATGACCTACTGCGGAAGCAGGAATTCCGCGACGCTATTCTTTCACAACTCTCCCCCGGCAAATTTCAGAAACTTGCAGGCAATAGATCACGAACTTTGTGGGACCTGATATTTGCCGGGGCGGAGGCCTACCTGAGTGGTAAGTTGACGGTGATCTCATATTTCTACATAACCACAGATGCTTCTAGGACCACGGTTGGGCGTTGCATAAGAATCCTGGAACAACTCGAAATCATGTTCGTACGCACCAACGATTTAGACGGCAGAAGCAAGGTTGTCGAGTTTTGCAAACCCGCTCGACAGATAATCGACCTCTACGTCAATAATTGCTTTGAGGAGTTTAAGGATCTAATCACCTCCCATCATGACGGCAAGCGCCATAAGGCCGAATCGGAATTACAGGATTCGGAAGCACGCTATCGTTCGCTTGTCGAACTTGCCCCTGATGCTATCCTGATCATCACAGATGACATCATCGTTTTCGCCAATAACGCCGCCGTTCAGTTGTTTGGTGCGGGACAGTTGCGGCAACTGATCAACCGCAACTTCGATGACTTCATCCATCCAGATTTTGTTAAACAGGCAGCCAAGGACCGGCAGATAATACTGCGCAATCATTCGTGGATTCGGAATCAGGAACGAAAGGCGCTCAAGCTCGATGGCTCGGCCTTCGACATCGAGACTTCATCAACTTACATTAGCTGGAAGGGTGCCGACTCGATTCAGCCCATAATCCGGAACATCAGCGAGCGCAAACGGATCGAGCAGGAGCTGAAGAAGAGCGAGGAGCGCTTCAGTGATTTTGCCATTACTTCCTCGGACTGGCTCTGGGAGATGGATAACGACAACCGTTACACCTATTTCTCGCCGCTATTCACCAGATACACTGGCATGCCGGCCAAAGACATCATAGGTGCGACGCAAGAAGAGCTCTTATCCAGGCTGGACCCAATAATCAGCGACTCTGCCAAGCGCAACTTATTTAAAATCGAGAATATCACAAGAAATCGGCAGTCCTGGCGGGACATGGAGCAGGAGTGGATCTGCCTCAACGGGGAAAAACGGACATTACTGGCCAGTGCCCATTCCATTCACGACGAGCTCGGGAATTACATAGGTTACCGCGGCGTGGCGCGCGATATCACCGAACGCAAGAAAATCGAGAAGGAGTTGGGGGAGTCAGAGAAATACCAGAAACTTGTTGAACTATCCCCCGACGGAATAGGTATTCACGTCAACGGAAAACTCAAATTCTGCAATTCATCACTTGCCAAAATTTTGGGTGCCGAATACCCAAGTGATCTAATAGACTTTTCCATTCATGATCTTATTCATCCTTATTTCAACCACGCGGTGAAAAAAAGAATCAATATGATCATGGATACGGGATCCTCGAACGGTTTGTACTATTTGGTGTACATCCGGATTGACGGAACCGAGATTGAGGTAGAGGTCAACGGGTGTCGGGTGAGTTTCGACGGTGAGCCAGCAATCCAATTTTATCTGCGTGTCATCAACGAGCGCAGGTGGAAGAATGTGAAACTCAGGAAGAGTGAAGAGCGCACTGCAGCCGCTTAGCCAAAGCCCAGCTACAGCCGACCTCGACCTCGATTCGCCTAGGCCTGATGGGCGCCAGCAGAGTAGCTACCGAGGCCGAAGAACTGGTGGCCGAGGGCGATTTCCGGGCGATCAAGGTGCGGGTCGGGCGGGCCACCCTCGATGAGGACCTGGCGGTGCTGCAGGCGGTGCGCCGGGCAGTTGGCGGCGACATCCTGTTGCCTACAGATTTCAACATGGGATTGACAGTACTGGAGGCCTTACGGCACGGCCGGGCCTTGGATGAGGAAGACATTTATAGGATAAAATAATTTATTATTTACAACAAGATAAAAGACTATACTAAGACTTCACAAGAAATAAAGTCGCTGATCCAGATCGGCAAGAACCTCTATGGCCCGCGATCCCTGGCCCACGCCTTGAGGACCAAGGCGGCGGATTATTTCATGCCCGATGCCCAGTGCGTCACCTGCATCACGGGCTGGCTGCGTACCGCCGTCGTGTGCCAGGCCGTCAGCATCGAGGGTCGTTCCACACCTTCCCGGGAACCTCCTACCACCTTCCCTAAATCGGTTCCGCCGGCCTCGGCCTGGTCCCTGAGCTGCTCGGCAGAGGCCATGCCGCGGCAGCGGTGCTCTTCATCGCCGGGCGGCACTTCGCACAGATTGACGCAGATGCGCAGCCCAGGCACCGCCAACAGTTGCTTCCGCGCCCAGGCCACAGCATCTGTGAGGTCGGGAAACTCTCGCAGTTCCACGCGCCCCTTCCTTTCGCTACCGGCCAGCGCCACGAAGGCCCGCAACGGGCTTTCGTGGTAGCCGAGCTCGAAGGCGAGACCGCTCGAGGCCTTGCCCAGGGAATCTAACGAGCCAGCGACCGCGCCGTCTGTTGAATGATCTGCCATGCCTTGTCCAGGTGATGCCGCTCGGTGCCGGCCTGACCGACACAGAAGCGAATGGTATAGCTTTCTCGCACCCTGGTTTGCGTCAAATAGACCTCGCCGCCGTCGTTGAGTGCGTCCAGCAGCCGGGCATTGAGATCATCGAGGCGACCTTCGTCACTGATTTCTAGGGGCCGGTAGCGAAAGCAAAAGAGCGCCAGGCGCGGCGGTATCTGGAGCTCGAAATCGTCCGCCGCCTCGATCTTTGCCGCCAACCCTTGCGCCAGTTCGATATGCCGGGCGATGATCTGGCGCAGACCCTGAAGGCCATAGCTGCGCAGCACGAACCACAGCTTCAGGGCCCGGAAGCGCCGGCCCAGCGGCACGCTCCAGTCACGATAGTCGTTGACCCGGTCGCCCTCCTGGGTCTTGAGGTATTCGGGCAGGATCTCGAAGGTCCGCACCAGGGCCGCGGCATCACGCACGTAGTAGGCCGAGCAATCGAAGTTGGTCAGCAGCCACTTGTGGGGATTGAAGACGAAGCTGTCGACGGCCTCGATGCCCTCGATCATCCAGCGTTCTGCGGGCAGCAGCAGCGCGCTGCCGGCCCAGGCCGCATCGACGTGCAGCCAGATGCCATGGCGCCGGCAAATCTCGCCCAGCGGCTGCAGCGGATCGAAGCCCGAGGCGCCGGTGCTGCCCAGCGTGGCCACTAGGCAAGCTGGCTTGCGGCCGGCTGCAAGGTCGGCGGCGATGGCCTTCTCGAGCTCGTCCGGCAGCATGGCGAATTGTTCGTCGAGCGCGATCGGCCGCACCGCCTGACGCCCCAGGCCGGCGATTTTGACTGCCTTTTCGACCGATGAATGGGCCTCGGCAGAACAGTAAACAACGAGTTCCTCGGCAACCCGCAGTCCCTGTTCGTTGGTGGCGAAGTCCGTCGCACGTTCGCGGGCCGAGAGAATGGCGCAAAGCGTCGCCGTAGAGGCGGAATCCTGGATCACGCCGGCAAAACCTTCGGGCAATCCAAGTGCCTGGCGCAGCCAATCCAGCACACGTTCCTCCAATTCGGCCGCGGCCGGCGAGGTCTGCCACAGCATGCACTGCGCCCCCAGCGTCGCCGTCAGCATCTCCGCCAGCACCGAAGGCGGCGATGAGTTGGCCGGGAAATAAGCGTGAAACCCCGGGTGCTGCCAGTGCGTCATACCCGGCATGACGATGCGCTGGAAGTCCTCGAAGAGCGCCGCAAAGGGCTCGCCCGCCTCGGGCGCAGCGGTGGGCAACTGGGCCAGAATGTCGCCGGGTGCCACTTGCGAGCGCACCGGGTAATCCTCGACGCCGGCCAGGTAATCGGCCATCCAATCGACAAGGTCGTGCGCGTGGGACCTGAATTCCTCGACCTTCACGGATTACTCCTCACGAGTTGGTCAGTACGTGACGTCCCAGCACCCTGCCCTCCTTGAGGTCCTGCAGCGTCTGGGGGGCCTGGGCCAAAGGCCGTTCGGTCACCGGCACCGGCGTCAACCTGCCCTCCCGCACGAGCCCCATCAGCTCGTTCATTTCCGCCAAGGTGCCGACGTAGCTGCCTTTGATGCTCAGCATCTTCAGCGGCAAGAGCGCCAGCGAGACCGGAAGCGCATCGCCGTAGAGTCCAACCGAAACCAGCGTGCCGCCCTTGACCAGGGCTTGAATGGCGAATCCGCTGGTAGCCGGGGCGCCGACGAAATCGACGGCCGCGATGGACCCGCCGCCGGTCAGATCCTGGGCGGCGCTGACGGCATCCGCGTCGCTATTGTCGAGCACCGCATCGGCGCCGGCCGCCATGGCGGCGTCCCGCTTGGCGGGGTCGACATCGGCCTCGATCAGGCGGCCGCCGGTAACGCTTCGAGCCATGCCCAGCGCCGCCAAGCCGACACCGCCGGCGCCGATCAGCAGCAGGCTTTCGTCATCCGCCAATTTCCCCACCTTCTTCAGCGCACTGATGGCGGTGACGCCGGAACAGGCGCAGGTGGCGGCGTGGGTTTCCGGCACGCCGTCCAGCGCCAGCAGGTACTTGGCGTCGGGCACCAGGCAATATTCGGCGAAGCCGCCGTGCACGCGGACGCCCACGGTGCGAGGCGCGAGGCACAGCAACTCGTCCCCGCGGCGGCAGACGGCACACTGGCCGCAGCCGATCCAGGGGAAGACGATGCGCCGCTCGCCAAGCGCCACGCCGCCGGCATCGGGGCCCAGCGCGGCGACCTCGCCTACGACTTCGTGGCCCATGGTAAAAGGCAGGCTGAGCCCGCGTTCCGCCATGTCGAGGCGGTTGCCGCCGCCGAGATCGAAGTAGCCCTCGCCGATGTGGACGTCGCTGTGGCAAACGCCGCAGGCGGTTACCTTGATCAGGATCTCGGTACCCTGCGGCTCGGGCACCGGAATCTCGCGTTCCTCGAGCGGCGCGCCCCACTGGGTAATCTGGTAAGCCTTCACGATCTGCTCCCCCTGTTGTTGCGAAGACCAGCCTACACGACCTTTGGCTAAGCCGCAGGCCGGCATGGTAACCTCTGCCCGAAGACCTGGCAGGAGGATCGATCGTGGAACTTGCAGACAAGGTTGCGGTGGTGACGGGCGGGGCCAGCGGCATCGGCGCCGCCATGGCGCGCCGATTCAAAGCCGAGGGCGCCAAAGGGATCGTGGTGGCCGATCTACAGGAGGACCTGCTGGCTGGTGTGGCGGAAGAAGTTGGCGGCTTGGCCGTGACCTGCGACGTGGCCAACGAATCCGATATCCAGAACCTAGTGGCCAAAGCCGAGGCGGCTTACGGACCCATCGACGTTTTCTGTTCCAACGCCGGCATCGCGCGGCCGGGCGGCGAGGAGGCGCCGGACGCCGACTGGCAGCTCAACTGGGACATTCACGTCATGGCGCACGTCTATGCCGCCCGCGCCGTGGCGCCGGGCATGGCTTCGCGGGGCAGTGGCTACCTGGTCAATACTTCGTCGGCGGCGGGCTTGCTGACCCACGTCCATACCGCCACCTACGCCGTCTCGAAACACGCCGCCGTGGCGCTGGCGGAGTTCCTGGCCATCAAATACGGCGACCAGGGGGTTCGCGTCTCGGTGCTCTGCCCCCAGGCCGTGCGCACCGCCATGACGGCCGACGACGATGGCGGCGTGGCCGCCGTCGACGGCATGATCGAGCCCGAGGAATTGGCCGAGTGCGTCATCGAGACCATGGCACGCGAGGAGTTCCTCATCCTGCCGCACCCGGTGGTATTGGAATACATGCGGCGCAAGACCTCGGATTACGACCGCTGGCTTTCCGGCATGCGGCGCCTGCTGCGCGACTACGACACGGCCAACGGTTAGAGGGAGAGGAGCAGAGAAATGAATCTCGCGAGCAAGCTGGCGGCCCGAGCCGAGGCCGGCAATCCGGTCCGGGTCGGCCTCATCGGGGCCGGCAAGTTCGGCTCCATGATCCTGGCCCAGGCGCGCCTGACGCCGGGCATCCAGATCATGGGCATCGCCGATCTCGACCCCGAACGCGCCCGCCAGGCCTGCCGCCGCACCGGCTGGGCCGACGCACAGGTCGCGGCCCAGGATTTCGAGACGGCGCGCCAGGATGGCGGCACGCACATTACCGACGATGCCGAAAAGCTGATCAAAGCCGACGGCCTTGATATCGTCGTCGAAGCCACCGGCCACCCGCCGGCCGGCATCGCCTTTGCCCTACAGGCCATCGAGCACGGCCGCCACTTGGTCATGGTCAACGTCGAGGCCGACGTCGTCGCCGGCCCGCTGTTGGCACAAAAAGCTCGGCAAGCCGGCCTGGTTTACAGCATGGCTTATGGTGACCAGCCGGCGCTGATCTGCGAACAGGTCGACTGGGCCCGGGCCTGTGGCTTCGAAATCGCCTGTGCCGGGCGCGGCGTAAAGTACCTGCCCGAGTTCCATGCCTCGACCCCGGAAACGGTGTGGAATTATTTCTACGTGGGGGCGGAGCTGGCCGAACGCGGCGGCATGAACCCGAAGATGTGCAACAGCTTCATCGACGGCTCCAAGCCCTCGATCGAAACCACGGCGGTCTGCAACGCCACCGGCCTCACGCCCCAATCCGAGGGGCTGCGCTTTCCCCCGGGCTCGCGCTTCGAGCTGGCCGACATCTGCAAGCCCGAATCCGCCGGCGGCCAGCTCGAACACAGCGGCACCGTCGAGGCCGTAACCTCGCTCCGGCGCGACGGCACAGCCGTCGAGCACGATATTGCCTTGGGGGTTTTCGTCGTCGTCGAGGCCGACAACGACTACGTCAGCAACTGCTTCGAGGAGTACCACCTGATGTACGACTCGACGAGCCGCTATTCGGCGCTCTACCGGCCCACCCACCTGATCGGGCTGGAGCTCGGCATCTCGCTGGCTTCCATCGGCGTGCGCGGCGAGCCTACGGGCACGCCGATCGGCTTCCAGGCCGACGTGGTGGCCACCGCCAAGCGTGACCTCAAGGCCGGCGAGATGCTCGACGGCGAAGGCGGCTATTGCGTCTGGGGCAAGCAGTTCCCGGCCCAGCGCTCGCTCGAGATGGGCGGCCTGCCGCTGGGTTTGGCCCACGACGTCAAGCTGCTGGGCGACGTGGCCGAGGGCGCCCAGGTGACCTGGCGGGACGTGGAAATCGACGAGAACGATCTGGCGGTGCGCACACGGCGGGAAATGGAAGCCGAGTTCGGCGGCGGCGACGGAGGGAAACGGACATGACTGCCTGGAAATTCGAAAAAGGCCTGCAAGACCTCGGCAACGGCGTCTACGCCTACTTGCAGCCCGATGGCTCGTGGGGCTGGTCGAACGCCGGGCTGGTCTCGGACGGCGGCGAATCGTTGCTCGTCGACACGCTCTTCGACTTGAACCTCACCCGCGAAATGCTCGACGCCATGCGCGGCGCCACCCCGGCCGCCGCCAACATCCGCTCGCTGGTCAACACCCACGCCAACGGCGATCACTGCTGGGGCAACCAGCTGGTCGAGGGCGCCGACATCGTGGCCTCGAAAGCAGCGGCCGAGGAGATGGCCGAGGTGCCGCCCGAGATGCTGGCCCAGATGATGGCCGGCGCCGGGGCCGGCGCCATGGGCCCCTTGGGCGATTACATCTTGAAGGTATTCGGCGCTTTCCGCTTCGACGACATCACGGCCGTGCCCCCCACCACCACCTTCGAGGGCACGCTGGAACGCAACGTCGGCGACAAGCGGGTGCTGCTCACCGAGGTCGGCCCGGCCCACACCCGGGGCGACGTCATCGTCCAGGTGCCCGCTGACCGTGTCGTCTTCACCGGCGACATTCTCTTCATCGAGGGCCATCCCATCATCTGGGCCGGGCCGGTGGGCAATTGGATCAAGGCCTGCCAGCGAATCATGGAGATGGACGTCGAGGCGGTGGTGCCGGGACACGGCCCGATCACCGACAAGGCCGGCGTGGCCGAAGTCAAGGGCTACCTCGAATACATCTCGGCCGAGACCCGCAAGCGCTTCGATGCCGGGCTGCCGGCGGCCGAGGCGGCGCGCGACATCGCGCTCGACGATTATTCCTCGTGGGGCGACGGCGAACGCATCGTGGTCAACGTCAGCACGCTCTACCGCGAATTCGCCGGTGATGACGCTGCCGCTGACATCGTGGCCTTGTTCACGGAAATGTCGGCCCTGGCCCACGAACGCGGCCTGCATGGCCTGGGTCAGGGTTGAGCCGGGCGTGACCGGCAATCCCGAAAATTACCGCGCATACGGAGTTCTCCTGCGCCAAGAAAAAGTTCTGATCGCCGCTGAGTGGGTAGGCGAAGTGTTCTGCTGGAAGTTTCCCGGCGGCGGCGTGCTGGCGGACGAGAGCGCCGAGCAGGCGCTCAGGCGCGAATACCAGGAGGAAACCGGCCTCAAGATCGAAATCGGCGAGCTGCTGCACGCCCCGGGCACGCTCTTGAGCCCCTGGAGCCACGTCAATTACACGCCCATTTACTTCCGCATCAGCGCCGCGGGCGAGCCCCTTGTGCCGCCGCACGAGCCGGTCGAGATCAGCTTCAAGGAGCCGGCCGAAGCCGTCGCCAGTGGCCTCATGGCGGAGCCTGAACAGGTGGCGCTGCGGCTGGCGCTGGCCGAAGGTTAATGGCTCGGGCGCAAGGTCCGGGCTCGCTTTTCGGCGCGCGATACCTCTGCCGTGGACAACACCGCTAACGCCCGACGGCGGGACTCGGCGGCGGATGGAACGCCGACTTCGGCCGCCACCATCCAGCAGGCCAGAGCCTCGACCGGATCTTTCTCGACCCCCCGCCCCGCCCAATAAAGCGCCCCAAGGTCGACGAAAGCCGTGTGATGGCCGCCGGTCACGGCGCGGCGCAACCAAATTGCCGCCTCAGGGGCCCCACGCAACAGCCCGGCCAGGCTGTGCTGAGCCGGGGCGAAACCGGCCTCTGCGGCACGGCGGAACCAGACCGCCGCCTGGGTTTCGTCACGGGGCAGCCCCAGCCCCTGTTCGTACATGGTGGCGAGATTGTTCTGGGCCGGCGCATGCCCCAGCTCGGTCGCCCGGCGGTAGCTGACCAGCGCTGCCGCCAGATCGCCTTTCTCGCGCTGGCGGTTGCCCAGTCCGGTGAGAGCGGCAAGGTCCACCGCATCCTCGACAACCGGCCTGCCGTCGGCGCCGATGACGATGGCCTCGTCGTCGTCGTCAGCATCGTTCTCGCCACCCCAGCCGCAGGCCAGGGCGGAAGGTGCGGCGGCGAGCAGCAGCAGGGCAAGCAGGGTGACGAAGTACCTTGGCATGGTGCCGTTCCTTTGCGAATTCACGCCCTTACATAGTACCCAGTGCCGTTGGGGACAATCTGACGAACTGTCGCAGGTTGGAGCTATACTGACGCCCATGAATGAGCGTGACAGCCTGCTGCCCGGCCCGCTGGGCGCCCTCGCCCGACGCTGGCTCTGGGACATCGATATCGACAGCCTGCCGGCCTGGCGACGTCTTGTGCTGTGGACCTTGCGCATCGGCCAGGCCTGTTTGCGCGACTTGGCCGAGGGCCAGTTGACGCTCAGGGCCATGAGCCTGGTTTACACCACGCTGCTGTCGTTGGTGCCGCTACTGGCCATTAGCTTTTCCGTGCTCAAGGGCTTCGGCGTGCACAACCAGGTCGAGCCGCTGCTGCTGGGATTCCTCGAGCCGCTCGGCGACCAAGGCGTCGAGATCAGCGCCCGCATCGTCGGCTTCGTCGACAACATCAAGGTCGGCGTGCTCGGCTTTTTGGGTTTCGTGCTGCTCTTCTATACCGTCATCTCGTTGATGCAAAAGATCGAGCGGGCCTTCAATTACACCTGGCGCATCGGCCGCGAACGCACTCTCGGGCAACGCTTTCGCGATTATTTCAGTGTCGTCGTCATCGGCCCGGTGCTGGTTTTTTCGTCGCTCAGCATCACCGCCTCGATCATGAGCGATGCCGTGGTCCAGGCGTTGGCCGCCATCGAGCCCTTCGGCACACTTTTGCACCTGGCCGGGCGGCTGGTGCCCTATCTGTTGATCGTCGCCGCCTTCACCTTCATCTACGCCTTCATGCCCAACACCCGTGTGCGTTTGCCTTCGGCCCTGGTGGGCGGCCTGGTGGCCGGGGTGTTGTGGAACGCGGCGGGCTGGGCTTTTGCCTCGTTCGTGGTTTCGACGGCCAAGTTCACGGCCATCTATTCGACCTTTGCCACCTTGATCATGTTCATGATCTGGCTCTACCTGGCCTGGCTGATCCTGCTCACCGGCGCCTCCATCGCCTTTTACCACCAGAACCCGGAATACATCCGGGCCGGACGCGGTGTGCTGCACCTCTCGAACCGCCTCAGGGAGCGTCTGGCACTGACACTGGCGGCCCTGATCGGCGCCCGCCATTACGCCGCCGCTCCGCCCTGGACGGCAGAAGCGTTAACGAGGGAGGTGAACCTGCCCTTGGAAGCCACGGTGTCGGTCTTGGCGGGGCTGGAAGCGGCCGGACTGTTGAGCCGCAGCGCCGCCGAGCCGCCGGCCTACCTGCCCGGCCGGCCTTTCGACGAAACCCCGATCGCCAGCCTGCTCGAGGCCGTGCGCCGGGCCGACGAGCCCAGCTACCTGGGGCCGGCCCAGATGCCCGACGATGCCGCGGTGGGCCAGCTCATCGCCACCTTGGACGAAGCCAGGGCGGCGGCGCTAGCCGGCCGCACACTCAAGGATCTGGTAATGGAAAGTGAAGAGAGACCCGAAATCAAGATCGCCGGTTAGGGCCTGTTGACATTTAAGGGATTCCCAAGAGCGTCAAAAAGTGATTCAAACTTCCTTTTGCAAGGAGGTTTTGATGAACACGGGACGTTTCGTCATCAGGGATGAGGTCTGGGAAAAGGTTTCCCCCCATCTTCCGG
>PVBE012933204.1_pt1 | contig 12308 bp, 8 predicted proteins | sample 1631181 | NCBI WGS metagenome assembly PVBE01 (sample SAMN08397723, study PRJNA350692) | Marine metagenome, whole genome shotgun sequencing project. | isolation source: water | place: Pacific Ocean | collected 2012-04 | reverse complement strand
GGTGCAGCGGTACGGGCAGCCGAAGGCGGTCTTCAGCAGGGCTACCCGGTCGTGGAAGATGTAGAAGTAGCGGTCGCGGTAGCGCTCCACGAGGTGGCGGGCAGGGTGGGGGTAGTGAAAGTCGAAGGGGGGGAGGGCGGCTTCGGTGACAGGCTGTCCGGATGGGAACACACCGGCGGGTACCGATCCTCCGCCTTGCAGATGAGTCAGCAGCGCCGGCCAGGCCCGGGTGGCGTTGCGCACGATGCGGAAGTCCACCGCGGGGTGGTCGAGGTCTTCGGGGCAGACCTCGCAGTGCACGCCACCCACAACCGTGGAGACCGTTGGATCCAGGGCCTTGGCCTGGCGGCATGCCTCGATCATCGCTGGAACGTTCGTGATGTAGCCGGTGACGGCAAGCACCTGGGGCCGGTGCTCGTGTAGGAAGTGTTCGAGCGTGCGGCGCTCGAGGACCAGATCCACGATGATCGGCTCGAAGGGGGCCTCGGTGAGGGCGCCCAGCACCTCGAGCTCGAGGGGTTCCACCACCATCACGTGCTGCAGCCCGATGGTCTCGGGGTCGGACGTGGGCCGCAGGAGCAGGACCTTCATAGGATGCCTTCGACCAGCTGGATGGAGGGGATCCAGCGAGGCTTGTCCACCGGTCGGACGACACCCGGTGTCAGCCCCGCACCCGCCATCAGGTCGTGCAGACCTGCCGCGCCGAGGTAGCGGGAAGGCGTGGTGGTCAGGCGCACGAACAGCAGCCAGAGGCGGTCGTAGAGGTTCTCGGTGTTGGCCTGGATGATCAACAGGCGGCCCCCGGGACGCAGCAGCGCGGCCATGGCTGCCATGCTGGCGGGCTTGTCCGGGAAGTAGGGGAAGGCGTGGGTGCAGACGATGGCGTCGAAGCCCGATCCACGGTCCAGGGCCTCCACCGTTGCGAGCTGGTATCGCAGGTTGGCGGCGGTGTAGTCGTTCTTGGCCCGCTCGATCATCTCGGGTGAGGCGTCGCAGCCGACGATCTCGCTGGCGGGCCTTCCCAGGGCCAGCTCCCGCGCAAGCTGGCCGACACCGCAGCCGAGATCCAGGATGCGCTCGGCGTCCGGAAGCACGGCGTCGAGGTGCCGGTGGATCAGCCTGCGGCTCGGACCGAGGGACCAGCGCTGGGCCCAGAGTCCCTCGTAGCGGGGGGCCCAGAAGTCCCAGACGTCGCGGTTGGCGGCCATGGCGGGCCAGCTAACGTTCTGGGGCGAGGGGTGGATTGCTCGGCAGGTTGGCGCTGGTGTGCTGCCACCTCGAGGTCAGGAGATGAACTGGGGTGATCATGCGAGGGAAACTGGTGTACAATGGAGCAAGTGTGCGCTTTCCCATTCCCGTTCCGCGGAGCGGCCGTCTCGCTCGTCAGGCTCCAGGGGGAGTGATCATGAGCATCCAACGCGTACTCGTTTACACCTCGCTTCTGCTGCTGATCGGCTGCCCGACTGGCGGGGTGGGTCCGCTGAAAGACTCCGCGAACGACACGGGCCCTGGCGGCCAGGACAGCGAACCCGAGGACACCGACGTGGTCCTCTCCGGCGTGAACCTAAGCCAGGCCAACATGGAGATCGTTGGCGAGAGCCAGGGGGACTACGCGGGCATCGGGGTCGCCTCGGCGGGCGATGTCGACGGGGACGGCATGGGTGACCTGCTGATCGGCGCCGCGGGCAACGACGATGGTGGAGTCGGCTCGGGCAAGGCCTACCTGGTGCTCAGCCGCCAGATTCGCGAGCTGTTGACGCTCGACCTGGACGAAGCCCACAGCAGCTTCCTGGGTGAGTCCACCGGAGACAGCGCCGGTGACGCGGTGGCCAACGTGGGGGACGTCAACGGCGACGGGCACGACGACCTGCTCATCGGGGCCTTCGAGAACGACGACGGGGCTGGAAACGCCGGAAAGGCCTACCTGTTGAGCGGTATCGATCTGGCCGGCGGTGGCAGCTACGGCCTGGGGGATGCGGACTGGGCCTTCGTGGGAGAGGACGGTGCCTACAGCGCTGGGATCAGCGTCGGCGGCGCCGGCGACGTGAACGGAGACGGCCTGGACGACATGGTCGTCAGCGCCCTGGGTCAGTACACCCGGGGCTATGTGCACCTGGTGCTCGGGAGCCAGACGGCTTCGGGGGTCACGCCCCTGTCGATGGCCACGTACAGCTGGAGCGGCGAGGCCGAGGGTGACAGCGCCGGGATCTGCGTAGAGGGTGCGGGGGACGTGGACGGCGATGGCCTGGGCGACGTGGTGGTGGGGGCCTTTGGCCGCGATGCCAGCGGCGAGGCGGCGGGCGCCGCGTACTTGATCCTCGCGGACAGCATGGCGGCCTCCAGTGGCGGGGACCTGTCCGGGGCGGACTACACGCTGGCAGGGGAGAGCGCTGTCGACACCGCGGGCTTCGCGGTCTCGGGCGCCGGTGACGTGGACGGTGATGGCCTGGACGACGTACTCGTCGGCGCGGACTGTAGCGACGAGGCTGGCGCGCTGTCGGGCAAGGCCTACCTGGTGCTGGGCGGAAGCCTCGGGTCCAGTCCGAGCCATCCCTTGGGGCTGGCGGACCTGCAGCTTCTGGGGGAGAGCGGAGGAGATCGGGCCGGAGGGGCCGTGGGCTCGGCCGGCGACGTGGACGGCGACGGGGTCGCCGATCTGCTCGTGGGGGCCTGCTACAACAGCGACTTGTCCGACCGCCACGGCAAGGTCTACCTGCTGCTGGCCGACGGCCTGCCCTCCTCGGGCTCGCTGGGTCTGGGAGAAGCGGATCGCGCCTGGGTGGGGGAGTTCCCGGGCGACCTGGCCGGGCGCGCGGTCAGCACCGCCGGTGACGGCGACGGCTTGGCCGATCTGGCCATCGGCGCCACCCACACCAACCAGAACGGCAACGACTCAGGCAAGGTCTACCTGATCTTTGCCGGTGACCTGTAGTCCCTACCGGTACCTCCACAGCTTCCCCAGGAACTCCACGCCGGTCCAGACGCTCTCGGCCACGAAGCGAAGCCCTCCGAGGAGGCCGTAGCGGCGCAGGACGGTCCAGGCGGTGCGTGGGCGGAGGCCGGGGAGCATGTAGAGGACGAAGAGCCAGAGGTAGAAGGCAGTGGTGCTGACGTGTTCGGGGCGCTCGTGCAGGCGCAGCAGGTCGTAGCGCCACAGCTCGTCAGCCGGCGGGAGCGGTGCGTCCTGCCTGGCTGCCTGTTGTTGGGCGAGGGGTGTGCCGGGCAGAGCGGTGAGGGTGCTGAAGGTGGCGAAGCACAGGCCTTGGCGTACGATCCACAGGGCCATGCGCAGGAAGTCACGGTGGCGCCAGGCGGGATCGACCATGAACAGCGAGAACAACTCGATGTCCAGTTCGCGGCAGCGGGCGATGGCCAGTTGGTTGTCGAAGGCCCGGGCCCGCTTGCGGACGGCCTCGAGCTCGCGGTCGGTCACGAACTCGAAGCCTACGATCAGGGCCTCGAGCCCGATCTCGCGCAGATCCTCCATGATCTCCGGCTCGCGGGCCACGAAGTCGGCGGTGCCGTAGGCGATCAGGCGCTTGCGCAGCCCACGCTCCTTCATGGCCGCGCAGAAGGCGCGCACCCGGTCGGGTAGAGCCAGGAAGTTGTCGTCCACGAGGAAGACGCAGGGAGCCTCGAGGCCTGCGATCTCCTCGACCACTGCCTGCACGGGTCGGGGCCCGTAGCCACCGCCGTGCATGCGGGCGCAGAAGCAGAACGTGCAGGGCCCAGGGCAGCCGAATGCGGTCTTCACCGAGGCGCAGCGCCGAAAGTACATGGTGTGGTAGTGCTCGGGCCAGCGTTCGAGCATGGGCCGCCGGGGGATGGGCAGGGCGTCGGGGTCGAGCACGGGGCCGGGATTGCGGACCCAGGCGTTGTCGGTGGGGAAGGCGCAGCCCGGCAGGTCGCCGAAGGGCATGCCGCGGAGCTTCCGGGCCAGCAGTCGCGTGATGCCTTGGAGGGCGTCGGCGAACAACACACCGTCGATTGCCGCGTGGAACAGGTGCTCTGGTACCACCTCGGCGTGCACGCCGCCCACGAGGATCATGGGTGGGGGCTGCAGCTCCTTCTTCATGGACGTCGCCGTGGTGATCACCCATGGCACGTTGGTGACGTAGGCGGAGAAGAGCACGACCTCGGCGCCCAGCTGGCGGGCCTGGGAGATCAGGTTCCCGCGCTGCACCAGCCCGTCCCACAGGGTGACGATGTGCTCGGGTCCCCGGCTGGGATCCGTGAGCACCGTGTAGAGATACTCCAGCTCCAGCGGCTCACAGCACATGGCCCGGTCCATGCGGATGGTCTGGGGTGCTGGCGGCGGTCGGATCACCAGAACACGGAGGCCCTGCTGCTGGCTCATTGGGGGACCTTGAACACCCGAGGTCGGTCGAAGCTCGCGTCGTAGACGAGCCAAGGAGCGGCGTGTCGCAGGAGCTTGCGGGCGAGGCCCCTGCGGTGCCAGGCGAACATCATGCGCTGCCGCGTGCGCCCTCCGCTGCGGAGCTTGGGCACCTCGGCGGTCTGGCCCAGGTCGATGATCGGGGTGCCGGCTTCGATGCCCATGCGCACTACGTGGAAGAGCAGGTTGAAATAGGTGCGAAAACCTTCGTTGAGGGCTTGGTCCACCCCGCCCATGAAGAAGGTGGTGCGCTCGGGCTCCACCGCGGTCACGTGCCAGCCCAACAGGCGGCCGTGGTTGTGGAACCGGGTGAGGCGGAGAGGCGGAGGAAGCTCGCGCAGGAAGTCCCAGGACAGCTTCTCGAGCTTGGCGTCGCTGCGCTCGAAGGCCCCGACGTAGAGACGGTAGGCGTCTTCGCCGAGCCGGTCGCATGGGCCGACTTCGATGTCCACGCCCTCGAACTCGGCGGCGATGCGCCCGTGACGGCGGCGATAGTCCGAGCGCAGGGCGGCCGTGTATACCTCCCAGCTCTCGAAACGATGCTCGAGCACGAGGGTGGGCAGCGTGTCGCCCTGCACCAGAGAGGGCATGGTGATGGGTGCGGTCGTGTTGAGCCCCAGGACCAGGCCCCGCTCCCGCTCGAGGATCCGGGGCAGCATGGTGGGCCACGCGGTCCTGTCCCCCATCAGTCCGGGCCAGGCCACCGAGCACGGGACCCCCAACACGGTCATGCGTAGGGGGCTCTTCATGCCTCGGTAGGTCAGCAGGTCCAGCGTGAGGTCGTAGGCGATGGTGCTGGCCGTGAGCCTGCCGTCCGGTTCCCAGAGCCAGTATCGCTGTCCGCAAGGGTTGTACCGCTCGCAGTGTTGGAGGAAGGCCCGCGAGCGGAAGAAGGTCCCCGCCATGTCGTCCCAGGCCGTGGGCAGGTCGCGGGCTCTCTCGACGCGCCGCAGCCCTGGTGGCGGCTCCCAGCGCCGTCCGAACACTAGAGCTCTCCGTCGAACACGCAGTACCGGCGACTGGGCGTCAGCTCGTCGCCGAAGGCCTTGGCCAGGTACCGGAGGGTCATGCCCATGCTGTCCTGGTTTTCCTCGAAGATGAAGCCCCCCTCGCAGTGCTCGTAGCCGCCCGCTTGTACCGAGCGGATCATCTGCATGATCATGCCCGGCACCACCCCGCGGTTGCGACACTTCGGGTGCACGGCGATCTCGGTGAGGCGCACGCTCTTGATGGGATTGCGCAGGTGGTAGCGCAGCACGTGGCGCAGCCCCAGGGCCTCGTCGCCCTTCACCAACTCGTTGAAGTCCGGATACCAGAGCAGGAAGCCGACGGGCTCGCCGTTCTCTTCGGCGAAGATGAGGTTCTCCTCCTTCAACAGAAATCGGAAGGGATGGAACAGCTCCCAGTCTTCGGTGGTGGTGCGGTCCGCCCAGTAGGGGTGGCGCTGGAAGCAGGCGTTGTTGAGGAAGGTGTAGAGATCCACCTCGCGGGCCAGCTGGCTGCGGTCCATGGTGCGGACGTGGATGCCGCCGAGGTCCAGCTCGGGGCCCATCTCGGCCTGCAGGTCGTAGAAGCCCTGGTTGTCGAAGCGGAAGCTGACCATGTCGCGTCGCTCGAGCTGGGCGAAGTAGTCCAGGTAGTAGGCGGGTGTATACGGCAGGCCGAAGACCGGGGGTAGATCGTGCGGCTCGACCAGGAATCCGGCGCCGTAGTTGAGGTGGCCGTGTAGACCCACCACGACGCGGGAGCACTGGGGATGCAGGGCGCGGGCCTTGAGCAGCAGCAGGTCGAGGAGCCCGTGCAGGCCCGGCAGGGCTTCGAAGAAAGCTACCTGGACGTACTCGGGTTGCTTGCGGTCGTGGATGAGCGCCAGCCGGCCCACCACGCGGCGACCGTCGATGAGCAGGAAGGGGTCGACCGAGGCGTGCTCGAGGAAGGCGGAGCTGCCCTTTACCAGCATCTCCATCACGTCGTCTTCGGTGGAACGGTGCAGGTCCGTGTCACCGTAGACCTTGGCCGGGAAGCGGTAGAAGCGGTGCATGGCCCGCCTGCCTCGCGCTGCCTCGAGGCGGATCATCGGTAGAACTCCAGAGCGGGGGGGAAGCCCAGGAAGGCGGTGTGCAACGACGCGCAGTAGGCACCGGCCTGGCCCAGGAGTACCAGGTCTCCAGGCCGGGCCGGGGGCAGCTCGCCGTCCCAGACCAGGAAGTCCCGGGAGTAGGTGGAGCAGCCGAACACCTGGCTGGGGACCGTGGCGCGAGGCTCACGCCCGTCGGAGGGAAGGAGGGTGTGGGGATGCCAGGCGTTGTCGGGGTAGAGCAGGGGTCGGGGGAACTGGGCCGAGGAGCCGTTCACACCCACCAGCTGGCGATCGCCGCGTTGTTTGACGTCGGTGACGCGGCAGACGAACACGCCGGCCTCGGCGCCGATGACGCGGCCGGGCTCGAGCACGAGGACGAGTGGGCTGCCCGCTGCATGGCTTGCGTTGTCCATGACCGTCGACACCAGGTCGCCGTAGCCCTCGAAGTCGAAGGGTCTCTGGCCAGGGCCGGGCACGCCGAAACCGCCCCCCAGGTCGAGGTAGCGCAGGGCCGGAAAGCGGGGCACCAGATCGGCCAGTGCGCGGTAGCAGGCCTCGAAGTAGCCCAGGTCCAGGATGTCCGTGCCCACGTAGAGGTGGAGTCCGTGGATGTCTGTCGAACCCGCCACGGCCTCGAGCTCCGCCTGGTTCAGGCCCAGGCGGCTCTGGGGACCGACGAAGTAGCCGCCGCGAGTCTCGCGGGCCTTGACGCTGGCGCCGATGTTGCAGCGGATGCCGAAGGGGTGGCCGGGGAAGAGGGCTCGCCAGCGAGCCACCTGGCCCATCGAGTCCAGGTTGACGTGGGCGCCGCTGGCCTGGATACGACCCATGAGTTCGTCGCTCATTCCCGACGCGGCGAAGACCACCTGGTGGGGATCGAAGCCCACCGTGAGCGCTCGGTCGAGGTGACCCGCGGTGTTGACGAAGACACCCAGACCTTCCTGCCTGACCACTTCGAGGAAGCGGGGCCGCGCGTTCGCCATCGTGGCGAAGAAGATCTCCGACGGGCCGTAGGGCAGGGCCAGGAAGCGCCGGCAGGACTCGCGCAGCTGCTGGGTGTCGTAGAGGTAGAAAGGCCTGGGCTCCTGCTCGGCGATCTCACGTACTCGGTCGAGGAGGCAGGCTTGCACGGTGGCGACTCGGGGTGACGGCGCCGCGGTGCGCGACGGGCGGCTCCTTGTAGCCTCTGCGGGAGGGGGAGGGAAGCGAGCAGGCGGACTCACCGCCCTCGAACGTGAGTCCGACCTGACAAGCTCGCCCTTCCGTGTTCTCTTTGGGGGGTGAGCAAGCTCCCGCTGGTCCTCGTCTTCTCTCTCGCCTTCTCTGCGGGCTGTGAGACGGCTGAGCCCCAGGACTCCCCTCCCTCGGCGGATGACTCCCAGCCATCTGCGGACAGCGATCCACCCGGCGAGACCGGGGACAGCGCCCGCAGCCCCGATCTCGCACCTGTCTCGAACGTCTCCGCGGCCATCCACGAGCTGGTCACCACCATGGTCGAGGTGACCTGGACCCAGGACGAGACCGTGGACGCGGCATGGATCGAGTTTGGCCTCGAAGGGGAGGGCTGGTCCGCCACTCCCGCAGCTTCCCGCGCGGAGGGGGAGCACACCCAGCTCCTCGTCGGCGTCCCGGGAGACGCCGACGTCCTGTTCCGGATCGTCAACCAACGCGAGGACGAGCAGCTCTCCAGCGAGGAGCACTGCGCGACCACCGGCAGCATCCCGGACAACCTTCCGGTTCCCCGCCTGGTCCACGTGGATTCCGACATCGTCAGCGAGCAGCGCTATCTCTTCATGAGCTTGAGCGAGAACGACTTCAACTGGTATCAAGGCCCGTTCTGGCTGTTCGTACTGGATCGCCAGGCCCGCGTGGTGTGGTACCGGGAGGTGCCAGAGCAGCGGGCCACCATGCACGCTCGAGTGGCCCTGGACGGAAGCCACCTGCTCTTCGAGGAGACCACCATCTACCAGGGGGATCAGGGTGCCGGCTCCCTACTTCGCCGCATGGGTCTCGACTTCGTTCAGGACGAGACCACCGACGCCTCGGGCCTGGGTTCCACCTTCGCCGAGACCCGTGATGGGACCATCGTCTTCGACTCGTATGCCGACTGGCCACAGACCTGCCTGGACGAGCTGTACGAGGACGGGACGCGTCGTCGTATCTGGATTTGCACCGACTGGATGGGCCAGCACTCGGAGAACCCCAGCGCCTGCGATCCCAACGAGACCATCTGGGTGGAGGACTCCGACACGGTCATTTGGTCCATGTGGCCCGTGGACACCATGGTGGAGCTGGATCGAGAGACGGGCGAGATCCAGCGGCAGTTCGGGGCCCTGGAAGGCAGCTGGGAGTTCGACCCGCCCACCGCGGGCTTCGACATGCAGCACTACCCCCACTACACGGCGGACGGCACCTTGCTGGTTTCCACGCACGTGCCCGGCTTTCAGGGCCAGCAGCGGGCACGGGAGTACACGCTCGACGAGGAGAACCAGACCTTGGTGGAGATCTGGAGCTACGGCGACGAGGTCCCCCACTACGCGATCTACGCAGGGGAGGCCCTGCGGTTGGACAACGGCAACACGCTGATCAACTATGGCAGCGAGGGTGCCCTGCGTGAGGTCACCCACGAGCTGCGCACCGCCTGGCAGGTGGACTGGGACTCCGACTATCTGCTTGGCCACATGACGCTCATAGACGATCTGTACGCCCTCACCTCGCAATGACTCCAGCCAATCCCGCACCTGCCCTCTCTGGCCGCGCGCTGTCGCTGGCGATGCTCGCGCTGATCTCGCTGCTCCTGGTTGGCTGTACGGACCGCTGGCGGGTGGGCGATGACGATCCTCCGAACATCCTGCTGATCATCGTCGACACCCTGCGCGCCGACCACCTGGGCCTGTACGGCTACCACCGGGACACGTCCCCCAACCTGGACATCCTGGCCGAGCGGTCCTCGGTGTTCGAGAGGGCGTACAGCCACAGTCCATGGACCATGCCCTCGGTGGCCTCGATCCTGACCGGGCTCGAGCCACGGGAACACGGCGTCAGCCAGTGGCAGGATCCCCTCGAGCGCCAGCTGGTGACCATCTCCGAGGTGCTGCAGGAGCACGGATACCGCACCGCCGCGGGTGTCAGCCACCACATCTTGATGCCCGAATACAACTACGACCAGGGCTTCGAGGTCTACAACACGTCGGTGCTCGATCAGGGTTCGCCCCACCTGATCGCCTCCTCGCCCAGTATCGCCCAGTTCGGACTCGTCCAGACCCGCCCTCGGCGCCGGGAGCCGTGGTTCGTGTTGCTGCACTTCTTCGATCCCCATGCCGAATACCTCGACCACGAAGGCCACCACTTCGGGGACGAGGACATGGATCGCTACGACAGCGAGATCGCGTTTACCGACGCCCACCTGGGTACCCTGTTCGAGAGGATGGCGGAGCGCGGCCAGCTCGAGAAGACCATCGTCGTGCTGGTCGCCGATCACGGCGAGGAGTTCCGGGACCACGGTCGCATCATGCATACGCTGACGCTGTACGAAGAGGTGATCCACATCCCCTTGGTGGTCTACGTGCCGGGCTTCGAGGCTCGGCGCCTGGACCACGTGGTGGCGGAGACCCAGCTCGCGCCGACCTTGTTCGCCTTGGCGGGCTTGCCCGTCCCTCCCTCGTTCGGTGCGCCGGCCATCCCCTTCGACAAAGGTGGCTTCCTCCAAGCCGACGACTACCAGGTTCACGCCGAGACCCGCGAAAAGGCGAACAAGGACGCGGTCATCGATGGGGACTGGAAGCTCATTCGGGACAACAAGCGGCGGCGTTTCCAGCTCTTCGACCTGGCGACCGATCCGGGGGAGAAGAAGAACCTGAGGAGCAAGGAGCGGGCCCGCAAGGGCGCCTTGGCTTCCGAGATCGAGGCCCACGCCGCCCTACCCAGGACCGAGGTCCAGACCCTGGTCTTGGGCGAAGAGACCAAGGAAGCCCTGCGGGCGCTCGGGTATCTGGGCCCCGAAGGCGACCAGGCCCCGCCGCAGGACCCCCCCGACGAAACAGAGGAAGTCCCGGCCGAGCTCGACCCGGACGAGGCCGCCGCGGCGGTCCACCAACAGCGCGGTGCGGCGAATACGACAACGCAATAGTTAGCGGCGGCACGGCGTCCGAGGGATCCATGGAACGCAGCTCTCACCGCCCGCTGGCCGCGGCCCTCTTCCTGTTCAGCTTCAGCTTGGTCCTGTTCGAGCTGGTCCTGACGCGGCTGTTCGGCGTGGTGTTGTTCGCGGCCTTCGCCCATCTGGCTCTGGGGCTCGCCCTGCTGGGCATCAGCGTCGGCTCGGTGCTCCAGCACATGTTCCCCCGTCTGGTGCCCGACGAAGGCCTCGAGAGGCGCTTGGGCTGGCTGGCTCTCTTGCAAGGCTTGGCCACGCTGGTCGCGGTCCTCTGCACCCTGAGCTTCCCCCTCACGACCCAGTCTGCCATCGCGCCCGACGGATTTGGTGTCCGCTCGGCCATCACCTGGGACCTGCTGGATCCTTGGTGGTTCTCCGCCTTGCTGCCCGTGCTCACCTGTCCCTTCGTGGTGGCGGGGTTGGCGTTTTCCGGCACGTTTCAGCGCCGCAAGGAGCACATCGGTCGGCTGTACGGCGCCGACCTGGTGGGAGGTGCGCTGGGCGCCCTGATCTTTCTGCCCTTGCTCGACACCTTCTCTGGGCCCGACACGGCCTTCGTCATCACCATGGCCGCGGGACTGGCTGCGGGTGTGCTGTTCCACGTCAGCCGGGACCGGGCGCGCACGGGGATCGCCGGCTTGGCCGTACTGATCTCGGTGATCTTGCTCGTGGTCAGCGCGTCGGGTACCGAGCTGCTTCACGTGCGCTACGCGGCTGGCTACTCCGAGGAAAACGTCACCTATACGCGCTGGACCGCGCTGACCCGGCTGTCCATCCACGAGGACCACCGCGGCACCTACGTGCTGCTGGACAACACCTCCGCTTCCCACCTGATCCTCGAGGAGCACGAGCGGGCTCGGAAGACCCTCGAGCTCAACCGCTCCCTCGTACACCAGCTGTACGAACCCGGGGCCCGCATCGCCATCCTGGCGGCGTCGGCGGGACCCGAGGTGGCGGTCGCCCAGCACTTTGGGCACACGAACATCGACGCCATCGACATCGCGGCCATCGGCGAGCTGGTGGCCGAGCGCTACCCCGACAGCGACACCAACCCCTTCGTCGTCGGTGGAACGAACGACATCCAGTCCGATGGGCGGGCGGCCATCCTGCACGCCACCGAGCCGTACGACATCATCCAGATGGTGCACGCCAACCTGCATTCGTCCGCTGGCCTGATGGCCAACGCCTGGTCTCCGTCGTCGCTCGAGACGAAAGAAGCGTTCGTCACCTATTTGGAGCACCTCGACGACGAGGGAACCCTGTCCTTCGCCCGTGGTCCCCACACCATCGCGCTGGTTCGCTCCGCCGCCACCGCCCTGCGGGAGCTGGGCTACGACGAGCCCCAGAAGCACATCCTCTACATCACCGGCCGGGCCACGGTCATGCTGGTCAAGAAGCGCGCCTGGACCGTCGAAGAGCGTGACCGTGCGGCGGCCCTGGTGGCCGCTCGTCAAGGCCAGGAGATCACCCTCGATCCGGTGTATCGAGACAAGGGCAACTGGCGCAGGCTGGCTCGCCGCGGCCAGCTGATGAGCGACAACCGCCCCTACATGGACAGCAAGGCCAGGGTCAGGGAGACCCTGGGCAACGCGGTCAAGTACATCCTCGGTGGTGGTGGCGAGAAGGTGGGCGCCACCCAGGTCATCTACAACACCTTGGTCATCCAGGGCTTGTTC
>PVBE011134855.1_pt1 | contig 12310 bp, 8 predicted proteins | sample 1631181 | NCBI WGS metagenome assembly PVBE01 (sample SAMN08397723, study PRJNA350692) | Marine metagenome, whole genome shotgun sequencing project. | isolation source: water | place: Pacific Ocean | collected 2012-04 | reverse complement strand
CCGTGGTCGCAGAGTTTCCGCTCGCGTCTGCGGTAACTATTTGAAGTCGTACAGCGGCGCCGCCTGCGCACCGGAGACCGTCCCCGAACATCACGCCGAGCCCGCCATTGATGGCGTTGTTGCCTTGGAAGAAGATCCCGACGCCACCCGGGACGAGCTGAGCGCCCTGGAGCGTGAGGGTGCTGCTGGAGACGCTCTGTGATCCAAGAGTCACGAGCACTCCTCCTGCGCCCGCTCCTGCGCTGTTCGCACACCCCTCACCTGGGCCTCCCGGGTTTGCGCAGGGACAAGCAGAGCCCGCCCCATCACCTGCACAATAGACCGTCCCCACCTCACCGAGCGTGACCTGGACCTCAGCGAGAGTCAGGTTTCCGTTGCCGTCGTTGTTCATTCCGAGGATGCTCACGCGCACCCTGTCTCCGCTCGTGCCGGTCGGTGGCACCGCCCGGTGGACCCCGTTCTGCATCACGTAACCTGTCCCTACGTGCGCGTCCTCTCCCCAAATCTCTGTGGCGCCCTGAAGGACGGAGACTCTGAAGTTGCTCAAACGCGTATGGCAACAATCGGTCCTGTTGTAGAGCAGGATGGGCCCGATCGGGTGCGACCCTCCGAGGTCCACCTCCCACCAGTTGTTGGTCGATGTCCCGTTGGTGTGCGTGCAGGAGCCGTTGCTCCAGGTGCCGCTGGTGTTCCCGTCAATAGCGAGCACGGGCAAGCCCTGTGTGGCTGAGTAGTTCGTGCTCTGAGAAGCGACCCCTCCCAGCGCGAGGTTGTCGATAGTGCGCGGACCGACGAAGAGCTCGAAGCTCCCCGAGCCCGTCCCGGCGCCGGGGAGGAGACCGAGCTGGATGGTGTAGACGGTGCCAGCCGTCACCGCCCACTCCAGAGAGGACTGCCAGCCGCAGAAGTCCTCGTTGCAGGCCACCGAGGACCCTTGAGTAGGGCAGCCGCTCCCCGCATAGACGGCGACCTTGGTGTCTATCAAGGTCTGTCCGCAGGTGTAGAGGCGCGCCATCCCGTCAGTCGTAGCCATCCACTCGTACCAGACGTCGCTCGCGATCCCGCTGGTGCCGTTGGAGTTACAGATCGCCTCGTTCTGTCCCTCTGTTCCCGTCGTGGCGAGCGTCAGGTCGAAGTCGAAGCGCCCTTGCCCATAGATTGGCAGAGGCGTTGAGCAAGAGTCAGACCCACTCGCGAGCGGGAGCGTCGCAGAGATGGCGAGGGCGTTGAGCAGACTCGTGAACATGAGAGAAGTCGCCGAACGCCTAGCGAACGACTCTTTCGATCCTACACGGGACCTCCAATTCCGCACAGATTCACTCCGACCCATGGTGCAAATGCTCTCGGAGGGCGCTGAAAGCTCCTAAATCAGGGACCCCAGACGAGCTCCACTCCGTTCGTCAGGTTGAAGCCTGCGCCACAGAGGGTGAGGTTCGGGTCGCGATACCAGCCCTGGTAGCGACGAGTGTCACCAACAACGCAGCCTCCAGCTGCGGCGATGTTGAGGGTTGTCTGTGCATCTCCGCTCCCATCAGCGAAGCGCACCTGTAAGCGGATGACGCCCCCGCCTGCGCAGCGCAGCCCGTCACCGAACTGCACCCCGGTGCCACCGCTGATAGCGTTGTTCCCTTGGAAGAAGAGGCAGGGCTGACTCGGGAGCGCGCCCTCGGCCGCGAGCACGAGGTCGCCCGCAGCGATGGATGTCGAACCACTCGCAGAGAGCGCCGCCCCGCCTGAGTTGGCCCCGTTCGCGCAGCCCGCTGAACCGTTTGAGGCGTCGTTATCGTTGCCGCAAGGGCAGGTGCTCTGGTCGCCCGTACAGAAGGCGGACACCAAAGAGATGACGCTCACTACGCAGCCTGCCGCGCCGTCGCTCACGACGGTGATGTTTCCATCGACGACCGCGGGCGCCCAGTCGACCGTGACGCGGGTGAGGTGATCGTTGACAAAATCCGTGACCGTCTCGTTCGTGAAGCTGAGGAGCGTGCCCCCCGTGAGGTTCACCCACCCACCGTTGATCGGGGCGCCGCCTCCACCGAGGACTGCCGTGCAGCCCGCGGTCACGTCCAGCGTGAGCCTGTAGACGATGAAGTAGCTCGTGAAGTGCGCGCCGTTCAAGAGCTGCACCGTCGGACCATTCGTGTTCCCAGGCACACCGCCGAAGCCGTCGTTGTTCGCCACCAGCACGGTGGAGTTGTCGATCGTCATCGTCCGCGCGTCAGCGAGCTGAAAGCGGACCTGACTAGGGACGTCCGGGAAGATCACGGGCGCTGCGGCGTTCGAGATCAGCACGTCATCGTCAATGGTCACGCCTGGATCGATGACCGTGACCGTCGACCCTGAGAGGTCCCAGTTGGCCTCGTTGAAGATGTCGTCGTCTACAGCGCCAGTCCAGACGATGTCAGCGTGGGCGTTGGCGGCGGTGAGGGCGAAGAGGAGCGCTAAGTGAGCTGACTTTCTCATGGTGTATTTCCGGTTGTGGAGCGCCTCCGAAGAGACAACTGAACCTTACCACCTGCGCCATATCTCGCTCGGAGAGTCTCAGCGATAGTGCTTGGGCAGGTGTGGCCTCACTCCCAAGCCCTCATAGTTGAAGCCGCTCGCCAAGGGCGCGTACTCCCCCAAAACCTCGACGCTCGCGTCCGCCTCGATCTCTCCCTCCATCCCGAGGCACCAGTAGCAGGCGTTGAAGAATAGCCGCCTGAGCCCTGCGCTCTCGAAGTCCTTGGCGCTCCCCATGGTCGAGTGGAAGACGCGCGCGGCCTCACCCTCGTTGCCTGTCCAAGTCTTGACCCAGGCGACAGGCAGCGGGATGAGCTCCTCATTGGGCGGGTCATCGTGGCTGCGGCTCATGAGGGGTTGGCCCAAGACGAGCGGCACGCAGCCCTCCGGCAAGCTGCCACCCTCCTCAAAGGTCCGGTAGACGTCAGAGGGTCCCCAGATGTCTTCAACGCCGGCGAGGACCGGGTGGGAGCTGTTCTCCTCCACGAGGATCCCTCGCGTCGAGTCCTGATGCCAGCGGCCGTGGTGATTGCGGAAAGAGCCGCCGAGGACGTCCTCGCCGAAGCGCACCTTCTTCTCTCGGACCCGGTACTCGAAGCCGATGAAGCCGTGGTTGGCGGTGCGCAGACCGATCACCGGTCTCCCTGAGTCGAGGTACTCGTAGAGCTCAGCGAGCTGCTCCTCCGGCAGGGTGATGAGGCGGCTGAAGAGGATCATCAGGTCCGCCGTCTGGAGGTGTTCGAGGCCGGGGATGTCGTGCGAGACCTCCTCGTCCTCCCAGCGGATCTTCTTCGTCGGATCGACCAGCCCCTCGTCGTTCAGGCTGAAGAGCACGGTGCAATGGAAGCCGTGGTGCGCTGAGAGTGTGCGGGCGAGCATCGGCAAGGACTGCTCGCTGCGGTACTCCTGATCTGCGGCGATGAGGACGATGTGCTTGCCTGAGCCTGGGCCCGCGCCGCCCTCGTACGTCAGCCAGCGAGGATCCTCGGGGACCGGATGGGGTGACGCGCCGGGCGCGCTGCAAGACGTGGCGAGACAGAGGAGGAGCGCGGCGGCGAGGTGGTGAGCACGGAGCATGGGTGATTCAGCGGGCTTCGGGGATCGCGTTGACGGTGTAGTAGGCGTGGCGATGGAGGAGCTCGCCGCCATCACGTGCGCGGACGCCTGCGAGGTCGAACTCGTGGACGTGACCGAGCGTGAGCTTGTCGAGGACGAGGGTCGCGCGCAGCCCGTCCTCAGAGAGCGTGACGGACTGCACCGCAGGCGTGGTCTTGTCGACCTCGGGACCTCCGTAGGCACCGTGGTAAATGTGGGTGAAGGTGCCGAGCTTGTAGCTTGAGGGGTCGCTCGCTGTCGCTTCGTCCACGGGCTTCGTGAAGTCCACGTGGAAGCCCGTCGGGGTGATCGAGAGGCGCTTGATCTCGAAGGGCATCTTCCCGGTCCACTCGAGGCGCTCGAGGGCGAAGGGCTTGATGCCCCTCACAGGCCAGCCGCGGTTCGTGCCGCCCGTCAGCAAGCGCCCCTCGGGCGTGAACTGGATGTTGAGGATCCCGGTCGAGAGCCCCTCCCGGAAGGGATAGCAGGCGCCTTGCCAGACCCCGTTCACCTCTTCAGTCGTCGCGCGCAAGACGACTGAGAGGCTGAAATCCCCCAGGAACATCTGGTCCTCGAAGGGGCCGAAGCGCCCCTTCGTCCGATCCACGGTGAAGCCTGAGATGGAGCGGCCCATGCGGATGTAGGGGAAGATCACGGCGTAGGGCACGAGCTCCGGCGTGGTCTCCCTCTCGACGAGGATCCGCGAGCCAGACTTCGGCTGCTGTGGCGCCGGCCCGAGCTCTGGCGCGAACTCATACCAGTTGAAGCTCACGGGGTGTCCCTGGAAGCTCCCAGGCGTGAGCGCCTTCAGACTGCACGATGAGTTCCAAGGCCCTTGGCTCTCCATGTAGAAGAGCTGGCCGTGCTCGTTCGGACCGATCCCAGCCGGGCTGCGCAGACCGCTCGCGATGGGGATCGTCTCGCCATCCGGAGTGACGGTCATGGCCCAGCCGCGGAAGAGCGCGCGCGAGTTGTAAGACTGCGAGAGGCCGAGGGCGACGTGGATGTTCCCCTCCTCGTCAAACTTCGAGCCGAAGGCGTACTCGTGGTAGTTCTCGTATCCCCACTCAGCCGAGAGCGCGTCGAAGCGGTCTGCCTCGCCGTCGCCGTCGGTGTCGGTGATGCGCGTGAGCTCACAGCTCTGGGTCACATAGAAGGAGCCGTCCTTGAACTCGAGCCCGAAGATCTCGTCCAAGCCCGTCGCGAACAGGTGGAAGGAGGGCTCCGGCTTCTCAGCGTCCACACCATCCACGATGAAGATGTCACCGCGCCGTGTCCCGACCGCGATCCGGTCGTCAGGGAGGACATGAAAGGCGCCCGCCTCAACGACGAGCCCCTCTGGGATCGCGAGCTGGACGATGCGGTAGTACTCGCGCTCGCGCTTGGCCGTGCCCCAGGTCTCACCGAGGTCTTCTGCAGCGAGCGGCGCCGCCAGCAGCCCGATCGCTAGGACGCCGCGCCACATCTCAGCGAAGGAGCTCATAGTCCACCCTAAATGTAGATGTGCCGCTCGGGAGCTCGAGGATCAATAGCACCTCCTCTTGATCCTCCTCCTCACCGAATTTACGCGTAACGCTCGTGAAGTGATCCGTCGCGCTCACCTGAACTTCCTCTGTCTTGAAGACGAGCCACTTGGCCCGGTACGCAGAGACGACTTCGATCTTCCCGGTGAGGGCGCGGAAAAAGACCGTGCGTGAATTTGGGTAGCTTCTCCTGGGGATCGTAAACGTCAGGGTCCGCCTGAGGATGGGCCGCTCACCATCCAAGATCGCGACGCTCCTGTCCTCGATGTCGATCTCAGCCATCGAATACATGAAGGTCGGCACCTTCTCCTCGTCGAGGTAGTAGCCGCGGAAGCGGTAGCCAAGGTTCCTGGGATACTGCGGGTCCGGGTTGACCGGGTTCTCCTTGTCCATGAACGGCTTGAGCGGCCAAGGCTTCTTCCAGTCACCGAGCGTGTAGATGGAGAGGTCCTGCGCGAGCCGCACAGGTCGAGCCGCTGGATTGAATCCTCCCGCCCCTTGACCATCCCAGCGCGCCGAGACGAAGTCACCCTGCCAGATCCCCGACAGCGTCCCGTTGTTCGCGTCGAAGGCGTAGTTCAGTCCGCCCGGGAAGCCGACGGCGATCCCCCGGAAGCCGGCGATGTTGCTGCGGCCTCGATAGGTGCGCGTCGTGTCCCCGACGACGAGCCTCGAGCTCACCGAGGAGAGCCCGCGCGGGTCAGGGGCAGAGCGTCCGAGAGACAAGAAGTACCAGATCGCGTCGATCTGTTTATCGGTGTCTCCCTCCAAGATCCCTGTGTGTGAGGCGACGCCACCCGCCCAGCCCTCGGGCATGACGATGCCAGGCCTGAGAGACTGCGGCGCGATGACGAAGCGCTTGAACCAGCCGAACTTCAGGCGCTCGTGCGAGTTGATGAGGTCGACCCCCTTGAAGCCTTGAGTCTCCTTGCCGTTGAAGTTGTGGCAAGAGACGCAGCTCAGCCCCGTGGTCCCGAGCAGCTCTCGCCCTGCGTCGCGCGCCACCTCGCGCTCCTTCCCCTCTGGGACGTGGGGCTCGGTGGGCTCCATGCTGTCAACTCGCTCAAGGAGCTCCGGCAGGTGCGCGAGGTTCTCCTCTCCGAACTGCGGCATGCGCGTGTGCATGTAAGGCCGGACCGCCTCAGCGTCGAAGAGCACCCGCTGGGTCCACTCCAAGTTCAGCTTCGCGCCCGCGAGGGTGAGCGGCGGCGGGATCCGCGACTCGTTCCCGAGCTCTGGCTCACTCGTCGTGAAGTAGGGGTCGAGCTCGGGCGAGACCCCGCCGTGCTCGCCACGCGAGTGGCAGGCGATGCAGTTGAAGGCGGTCAAGGTCTCATCGATCCGCGCCATGTCCGTGACCTCTGCCACGGGCGCGCTGAGCGCAGCTCGGATCGCCGCGACCTGCTCTTCACCGAGCTGATACCTAGGGCTCGTCTCTGAGTCCGTCGAGAGGCAACCCCGGGTCGGGTCCAGAGCTCTCCCTGTCGTAACAGCGCGGGGTGAGCTCAACCCCTCGAGCGCATGACAGGAGACGCAGCCCAACTTCTGGAACATGTTTTTCCCGAGCTCAGCGAGCTCTGTGTCCACCGGAGCGGGAGCGACCCGCGGGAACCCCTCTCCCACCAGATAGCTCGCGATGTCTTCGGCCTCGACCCGTGACAGCCCCATGTCTGGCATCCGTCCTGCGGGGCGCACGCGCAGAGGTTGAAACAAGAAGTCCGAGAGCGACGCGAGGCTGTACTTGGAGGGGACATGGCCCAACCCCACCGCGCCCTCTTCGGGTTCGGGTGTCTCGCCGCCATCAAGGGCGGGCTCCATCGGCGCGTGGCAAGCGACGCAGCCCACGGCGTGAAAGAGCGACCTCCCTCGCACGACGCGCGCTTCGTCAACCAGCTCATTCAAGGGCACGTGCCCGCTGAGAGAGGCGAGGAAGGCCGGGATGGCCTCGACTGCCTGGCTGCGCACTGAAGGATCAAACGGAGCCAAGACATCTGGCATCTTTACCCCTGAGTGGGAGCCCGCGGGGTCAGTGATGAAGGCCCGCAAAAACTCGGGTGAGATGCGCCACGCGGCCTCTTTTAGGCGAGGCGCTGGGAGGACCCCGCGGCCGTCGGCGCTGATCCCCTCGTGACACGCGGCGCAGCGCAGCTCGCGGATGAGGAGCTCCCCCGCCGCCCTGTCGCTGAGTGAGTGATCGCCAGCCAGACCTGGCACATGCGCCCCTGTTGTCTGTGACGCAGAGGCTGCGGCAGAGCTCCACAGCATCGCCAGGAGAACGGCGAGGCTGAGCCTGGCCCTCGTGCGAGTTGCGCGAAGCTGCATCCGCACAATGTACCTCCCTTCACGCCACATACGCGTAGGATGAAAGGATGAAGAATGCGGTCCTGAAAAAGCTCGCAGCAGGGAGCTTCTGCGCCCTCTTGGCGCTCTCCACTGACGCCACCGCAGACCAGGTCCTCCAGGTGAACGCCGGGCGAGGTCTCATCAACGTCTACTACCCGGACTCATACGACCCCTCTGAGCCGCTCCCCCTCCTCGTCGGCCTCCACGGATACGGCGGCAACGGCCCAGGCCTCGAGAGCTACTTCCAGCTGCGACAGCACGTCGACTCGCGCCGCTTCATTTACCTCTACCCCAACGGCACCGTCGACCCCTGGGGCTATCGCTTCTGGAACGCGACCATCAACTGCTGTGACTTCCAACCCTCCAACGTCGACGACAGCGGGTACATCCAAGCGCTCATCCAACAGGTGAGGAACAGCCTCTCTGTGGACGAGCGTCGGATCTCGACCATCGGCCACTCCAACGGCGGCTACATGGGTTATCGCCTCGCGTGCGACGCGCCTGAGACCTTCGCCTCAATCATCAGCCTCGCGGGCGCCGCCTGGTTCGACCCCACGAACTGCCCCGCAGACCAGCCGGTGCACGTGCTCCAGATCCACGGCACGAACGACAACGTCGTCTACTACGACGGCGAACTCTCAGACTCTTGGACCGGGACCGGCTATCCCGGCGCGGAAGACTCCGTCCTGCAGTGGGTCGCGATCAACCACTGCGACGAGGTCCCAAACGAGTCTCTCCCGAACATCAACCTTGAGTACTGGATCAACGGCGCAGAGACGAGCAAGAAGGTCTGGGGCAGCTGCAACCCCGGCGGCTCTGGTGAGCTCTGGACGATATGGGGCGGCGGCCACTCCCCCTACCTCGTCCCCACCTTCGGAGAGCACGTGCTCGACTGGCTGGACGCCCACCCCAAACCAGAGATGACGAGGAGCTTCTGCCAAGCGGGCCCCAACTCCGTCAGCGTGACAGGCGCCCAGATCTTCTTCACTGGCTACCCCTCCTTCTCCTCCGATGGGCTCGAGCTCTCCGCCTACGGGCTGCCCATCAGCCAGTTCGGGATCTTCTTCGGCGGCCCGCTCGCGCAGGACCCGCCCCTCACCTTTGGAAACGGCTTCCGCTGCGTACGTGCGCAGGGCCTCGAGCGATTGAACCCAGCTGTCCCCACGACCCTCGGCGAGGCGACCCGCGCGCTCGACCTCAGCCAGGCGCCGCTCAGCACTTGCCAGCCGGGCGACACCCGGCACTTCCAGTTCTGGTACCGCGACCCGAACGATCCGAACGGGATCTCCAGCTTCAACCTCTCGGACGGCGTCGAGGTCACCTTCTGGCCATAGCGCCACCAGAGCCATGAGCCTCGGAAGACTGACCTTTGGCGCCCTCGCTGTGTCTCTCGCGATGGCCACTGTGAGCGCTCCTTTGCTGGCAGAGTCTTACATCACCATCGACGCTGGCCGGGGCCCTGTGAAGGTCTACTACCCAGTCTCCTACCACCCAGACGAGCCGCTGCCGCTCATCATGGCGCTCCACGGGTACACGAGCAGCGGCGCCAACTGCGAGTCCAGGTTCCAGCTCCGACAGCACGTGGACTCACGGCGCTTCATCTACCTCTACCCAGACGGCAGCCTCAACAGTCAGGGCTGGCAGTTTTGGAACGGCACGAACGTGTGCTGTGACTATGAAGGGAGCGGCGTCGATGACAGCGCCTACCTCCGCGGACTCATCACCCAGATCCGGGGGCTGCTCAACGTGGACCCACAGCGGATCACCTCAATCGGCTACTCCAACGGCGGCTTCATGAGCCACCGCCTCGCCTGCGAGGCGCCTGGCACCTTCGCCTCCATCGTGAGCGTCGCGGGGCTCACCTGGCAGGACCCGGACGACTGCCCAGCTGACGAGCCCGTACACGTGCTCCAGATCCACGGGACGAACGACGACATCATCCCCTACTCCATGGGTCCGAACCTCGGCGCGGAGAGCTCGGCGAGGCACTGGGCGGAGGTCGCCCATTGCTCCGACGACCCTGACGAGTCGCTCTCGGACGTCGACCTGAACCCCTCGATCCCTGGGAGCGAGACCACGCGCAAGCGCTGGGTGAACTGCAACCCCAGCGGGTCAGCGGAGCTGTGGACGATCTGGGGCGGGGTGCATGAGTTCGACTTTGTCCCGAGCTTCAGCACCCTCCTCCTCGACTGGATCGAGTCGCACCCGAAGCAGGTGATGGCGACGAGCTACTGTCAATCAGGCCCAAACTCCCTCGCGACAGAGGGCGCGAAGATCCACCTCGAAGGCTACCCGTCCCTCTCCTCCAGCGGCCTCGAGTTGAGGGCCGATCTCGTCCCCCAAGGGCAGTTCGGGATCTTCTTTGGCGGCGTGAGCGCAGAGAACCCCCCGGTCAACTTCGGCAATGGATATCGCTGCGTACAGGCGCTCGGGCTCCACAGGCTCAACCCTGCCGTCCAGATCTCGAACTGGGAGGCGCGCCGCCCCCTGGACCTCAGCGCCCCGCCGCTCAGCAGCTATCAACCTGGAGACACGCGCTACTTCCAGTTCTGGTACCGCGACCCGAACGACCCGAACGGCGGCGCGACCTTCAACCTCACCGATGGGATCGAGGTCACGCTCTGGCCCTAGGCAGGCTCGCCATCGAGCGCCGCCTTCAAGGCGAGCCCCTCCTCTAGGAAGGACTCCAACAGCTCAGGCTTGCAGCGCTTGTTGAAGCGATAGAGGGCCAGCTCGCCAGCGCAGACCTCGAGTGAGACGCCCTTCCATCCCTCGAAGAACTCGAGGAGATCGAAGTCAAAGTGCTCACGGATCGCGTCCTCATCATCGCCGCGGAGTACGAAGCTCCCGCTGAACTCTGGGTGAGTCAAAAAGTCGATGTCCTTGGCACCGAAGGCTTGAGTGACCTTCGAGAATGCGCCCTCTGGGCCCATGGAGAGGTCTGGGCACGGACCACTGAGCGAGAGGAAGAGGATGCTCAGCGAGTGCCTGCGAGACTGCTTCCCGTGCCCCGTGGTGTAGCGATAGTCACAGAACATGATCTCTTCACCAGCCCAAGTCCCGCTGATCACATTGTTCAATCGCCTGCTGCGTCCCACATTGCCCAACTTGAACCCCTCCACATGCGCACGATGAGTTCCACTTTCATCCGCGACGAGCTCAAGGTCATTGGCTCGCGCGATCTCAGCGAGCGCCTCCTTTCGGTGTCGCTCATAGCGTCGTGAGAGAACAGTGATCACCGTGACCACGAAGAGGACGGTGACGACGGGGATGAGGAAGCGGTCGCCACCCTCAGCGATGAGGAGCAAGTGGTTCATGTCAGCGGATTCATTAAGGGGATTAGAGGCTTCAAAGAGGTCAGTCCTTGAGTCGATGTAAGAGGACGAGCTTCTCTTCGCGGGGAGACGCCATGAATTCCGCGAAGGCGTCGTAGAACTCCTCCTTGCTCCCTCTGCTGGTGTACTGCGAGAGCGCAGCCTCCCAGCCGAGGGTCGTAACGGAGGGATAGAACTCATCACGTAGAGAAGCGACGCTCTGTGTCTTGGATTCGTGAATCATGAAGGCGACCGCCCACGCCCCGGCGTCATAAGCGAGCTCTCGGTGATACTTGGCGACCCTCTTCGGCGCGGTCTCGATCTCTTCCATCTGCGCGATTGAGAGCCCCCGGTCCATGACCTCGAGCGCTGCATGCATGCTGCGCTCCATGACCTCATCGATGCCGCGCATCCCGCTCCGCCAAGGGAGCCAGGCCTCTGCGAACACGGCGCCGCCCTCCATCATCCAGGTCGGCGTGACAGGGAATGAGCTCTGAAAGACGTGGGTGTACTCATGGATCCCGCGCAGCGCCGGGTCGGGGATGGGGTCTTCTTCGAAGAACCAGTTGTGCACGTTGATGAAGACGAGCTCAGCCATAGGCGGGTCCGTCTCTCGCACATAAGAGAGGTAGGCCTCAGCTTCGCCGCGCTCCAAGACATCGAAGAACCGCTCCTTCGCATAGGGCCGACACTCCGAGAGCGTCCGATCTCCTGAGGCTGTGCGACAGACGCAGTACTCCTCGATGAAGGCGTCTCGATCGCCGGCGCGGACCGAGTCGCCGTCTTCGCGCCCCAAGATCCAGACATGAGTCGGACCAAAGCTCCCCCAGTAGGCGCGGGAGGACTCGACGCCTTCGCGGACCCGCTCCATCCAGATCGGGTCGTATCCCTCGAGCAGGTGGTACTGCGGCCCCTCCTCCATGGCGACCAAGGGTTCGAAGTCAATCCAGGGGCTCTCGCCTCGCTCCTCACCTAGGTGCAAGCACCCAGAGAGCAGGGGAAGGGTGAGGATCAGGCGCAAAGTCACAGCCCACGCGTCAGCTCTGCTCGTAAATCTCATTCTGTGAAGCGTATGGCAAAGAGGTCTGCGTCAACGAGATGAAAGCGCAAGCAAACGGCCTCCCCAGCAAGCTGCGAGACATCACTCGTCGCGCCTCCCTCTCGCCTCCACGTGACGCGCCTGTCGAGCTCATTGCCGATCTGCTCGACACAATCAGCGAGGGAGTAGCCCTCGATCGGCTCGCCGTCCTCTCTCTGCAGCTCCACCTTCACTCCGCCCGCCGCAGAGGTCGAGAAGTTGATCTCAAGCGCGTCCCCCTCGAAGGTGACGGGTCGCGTGAGGACTGTCCCTCCGGCCCGCCCCGCCCGCAGAGAGGCCAGCCCGTCCAAGCGCATCGAGTAGCGGTGGAGCGCGGCTGTGGGCTGGGCGTAGTTCTGGTTGACGTAGAGAGACATCTCTTGAGGCCCTGTCTGGATGATGTTCAGGGCTGGGTAGTTGGAGCGCGAGACCCAGTTCTCGAGGCCGACCCCGGG
>PVBE010416871.1_pt1 | contig 12310 bp, 9 predicted proteins | sample 1631181 | NCBI WGS metagenome assembly PVBE01 (sample SAMN08397723, study PRJNA350692) | Marine metagenome, whole genome shotgun sequencing project. | isolation source: water | place: Pacific Ocean | collected 2012-04 | reverse complement strand
GATCCCGGTAACCGGATGGGCACAGGTCGGCGTGGGCGGTTTGAGCAAGGTGCAGATCTGGATCAACCCGAAGGACAACAAGTGGCCTGAGGACGATCCGTACTTCACCAAGGCGCCGTGGCGGGACGCGACGATCCTGCCACCGCCCACCCGTTGGGGTGGTGATCTGCCGGGCGGCAGGCTCCCGGACAACGTGCGGTTTTTTGACAGGAACGGCCGACCGAAACATTGGCCTATGCGCTACACGCTTGCCCACTGGGCCACGTTGCTGAAGGGAATCGCCCCCGGCAGTTACGATGTGCGCAGCCGGACCATTGACCTCAACGGCATCGCCCAGCCGATGCCACGCCCGTTCCGCAAGTCCGGTCGCAACGCCATCCAGAGGTTCTCGCTGACGGTTGAGAGTTGAGGTGATGCTGACACCTTTGGCTGCAGGTTTTCGGGAAAACAATCAAGCGATGGGTGGAGTGCCCTCGTTGTTGCGGATGGAGAGTGAGACTTTATGAACTTTTCCCCACGCCTACTTGTCTGTTCGGTGCCTCTAACAACACTCGCAAGTTCGCGAACTCGTCTTTCCATTTCAACGTAGTGTTTGGTCAAGAGACAGAAAAGCGGAGCCGTCTGGCTCCGCTTTCATGATTGTCCTAATCGCCTCTAGTTTATTCAGCGATGGCTACTTCGTAAGGTTTGCTGGCCTCGATCTTTGGCAGATCGACCTTGAGCAGTCCGTTTTTGAACTCAGCCTTGATTTTGCCGGTGTCGACGCCGGTGCCCAGTTGGAACGAACGGCTAAACTTGCCGTAGGCGCGCTCGTATCGGTGGCCGAATTCCTTACTTTCGCTGTGCTCACTCTTGCGCTCGCCAGTCAGCGTCAGCACGCCATCCTCCACCGTCAGGTTCACATCGGATTTCGTCAATCCGGGCAGGTCGGCGGTGAGCGTGTAGGTTTCGGGCGACTCGACGATATCCACCGCCGGAGTCCAAGCGCCAGTTGTGGCTACTTTGGCCAAGTTCCCAAGTGAGTCGTTGAACAGGGTGCCAAACACATCCTCGAACACGTTTAACGGATTCGCATTTCTTTTTGTACAAGTCATCATAATCATTTTCCTTTCTGTTTTAGGGTTACGGTTTATGTCAAACCAACTGCCGGTTTAATTGCATATCGCATGCCAATTGATTTGCTATGAAAAAGGCATGAATATTAATAAAACCGAACAAAGAAAGCACGAAAGCGACATAATGACACAGTGATAGAGTTCTTCAATATGGGACAAAGTGGCACTCCTTGCTCGTCTGGCTGCGTGAGAATGTTGCGAACAGTGGTATCGTGTTAGGGCTTGGCCGCGGGTCGGGGGTTGCCTACTTTCCCGGCTGTGTTTCAACTTTTTCGAATTCCATTGAGCTTGGCCGTTACGGTTTTCTTTTCCGTTTCCGCGCTTGACCAAGCGGACGGCGTCGAGCTGGCCGGCAAGCCGTACATCGACATGAACTACGGCCCGTACCTCAGTGCCTCGATCGAGGTCGCTCAAGGCAACATCGCCTACAAGGGCATCGCGATCCGGCTCGATGAGGGCTCTGGTGGAGTGTCCAAGGGCAGCGAGTTTGTGGTGTTCGATACCGACACGCTGCGGATGGCGGCGGCGTGGAGCGGTGACGGTCTGATCGATTGGCGTAGCATCGTCTACGACGGCAGCCACGGCACGCACCCGAAGCTCGTCGGCAAGCGACTCTTCACCAACCCGGTAGCGCCGGGCTGGGCCAGGCCGGGCACGAACCGTTTTGAGGATCCTCGCCTGCGCGGCCTCGACAACAAACCGTACGGCCCGCTCCCTCGCGACTGGGGCCAGTGGCGCGGACTGTTTCTGCACAATGACCAAGTGATTCTTTATTACAAGATTGGAGGCGTCCGTGTATTCGAGTCGCCCTCTCTTGCAAAAATGTTGAGCGGCCAAAAGGTGGTCATCCGCAACATCAATCTCGCTCGCCGTGATTCGCAATTTGTTTTGCAGGTCGCGCACATCGCCGACTCGAAGCCGGAACTGCGGGCAGTGGATCATCAACAAGTAGCCGTCTACGGCAACCGGCTGGTTGTGGGGGTATTAGGGGGAGGCGAAGGGACGAAATTCGACTCCACCGCCGACGGCCATCTGCGGCTACGGGTTCCTACCGGTGAACCCACCGCCGTCAAACTTTTTTTCTCCCGCATCGAGGAGAGTTTCATGGGGATGTTCGGGGCGTTCATGGCCCAAAACAACGAGCCGGAAATCCTGACAGAGTCGGTGCAGTCCGACAAAGAGCGCCGTTGGCCGGAAAGCATCAAAACCAAACCGCGCCGCATGGGCAAGCCGGGGGCGTTCGTCACCGAGGTCATCACCGCGCCGGACAAAAACCCGTACCGTTCTTGGATGCGTCTGGGTGGCTTCGACTTTTTTGAGGGCGGCGACCGGGTGGCAGTCTGCACATGGATGGGCGACGTTTGGATCGTCGATGGCATCAACAGCGACCCACAGGAGTTTACGTGGACACGTATCGCGACCGGCATGTTTCAGCCGCTTGGCTTGAAGATCGTCGAAGGCAAAATCTACGTCACCTGTCGCGACCAAATCACGCAATTGGTCGATACCAACGACGACGGCGAGACCGACTACTACAGGGCGTTCAACCACGACGCGCAGGTGACCGAGCACTTCCACGAATTCGCGATGGGTTTGCAGACCGATGCGTACGGGAATTTTTACTACACCAAGGCCGCACGCCACGCCAAGACGGCGCTCGTCCCGCAGCATGGAACGCTGCTCAAGGTGTCGCCCGACGGCAAAAAAACAGAAATCATCGCCAGCGGTTTCCGTGCGCCGAACGGCGTGTGCGTGAATCCTGACGGCACGTTTTACGTGAGTGACCAGGAGGGGCATTGGACGCCGAAGAACGAAATCAACCTCATAAAGAAGGGCAGTTTTTACGGCAACCTCATGGGTTACCATCAAGGCCTGACCGAGGCCGACATCACCTTGCCGATGGTCTGGATGCACAATGACTTTGACCGTTCACCCGCCGAGCAGCTTTGGGTGAACAGCGGCAAGTGGGGCGGTCTTGGCGGCCAACTCATCAATCTCTCCTACGGCACCGGTTACGTGTACGTGGTGATGACGGAAAAAGTGAACGGCCGTTCGCAGGGCGGTGTGGTTCGCATTCCGGACTTCGATTTCCCGACCGGCGTGATGCGTGGCCGCTTCCATCCCGTCGATGGCCAACTTTACGCCTGCGGCCTGTTCGGCTGGGCCGGTAACAAGACTCGTCCGGGTGGTTTTTATCGACTCAAACACACCGGCAAGCCGGTTCACATCCCGGTGGCCATCCACGCGACAAGAGATGGTATCTCGCTGACGTTCACCCACGTACTCGACACAGAGACCGCCACCGACCCGGACAGCTACTCCGTCAAGCGCTGGGGCTATAAGCGTAGCAGCAACTATGGCTCGCGCGACTACAAGGCCGACGGCAGCCAGGGCCGCGATCGCGTCAAGGTGACTGGCGTGAAACTGTCCGCCAACAAGAAATCCGTCCTGCTACAAATCGTCGATATGAAGCCGACCATGCAGATGCAGATCGAATACAGGATCGACACCGCGGACGGCGCCTACCTTTCCCACCGGATTCAAAATACCATCCACGCCATCGGCAACAACGGCCCCTTCGCCCGGGAATAAAGCCAAGCGCTTGACGGCATGAAGCCGGGGCCGTTATGGTTTCCGGCCATGAGCGAAGGCTTGGAGGTAAATAATTTTCTGGTTCCGATGGTCGTCGAGCAGACGGGCCGCGGTGAGCGTGGCTACGATATCTACTCGCGGCTGCTGGTGGATCGTATTGTGTTCATCGGCACACCGATTGATGACACAATCTCGAACTTGGTGATCGCGCAGTTACTGTTCCTGCAAATGCAGGATCCGAAGAAGGACATTCATTTGTACATCAACTCGCCGGGCGGCAGCATCACCGCCGGGCTGGCGGTGTACGACACGATGCAATTCCTGACGTGCGATGTGAACACGTACTGCATCGGTCAGGCGGCCAGCATGGGCGCCGTGCTACTCGCCGCCGGCACCAGGGGCAAACGCCACGCGCTGCCCAACGCGCGCATCATGATTCATCAGCCATGGGGCGGCGCTCAGGGCAACGCTTCCGACATCGAGATTCAGGCCGCCGAAATTCTTCGGATGAAAGAACGTCTTAATGAGATTCTCGCGGAGCATACCGGCAAAAAAGTCAAACAGATCGTTACCGACTCGGATAGGGATCATTTCATGTCCTCCGAGGAGGCGAAGAAGTACGGTCTTGTAGACGAGGTCGTGAAGTCCCGAAAGGAAGTCGCCAGCCTCGACGGTGGTAAAAAGAAGAAATAGATTTCATCGCTCATGGCACGCCCCAACCAGATCACTCTCTGCAGCTTCTGCGGAAAATCTCACTCGGAGGTTCGGAAGCTGATCGCTGGACCAGGCGTTTACATTTGCGACAACTGCATTCTCGTTTGCAAGAACGTACTCGATAAGGAGCTGCAGGCTGAGGAGAAGAAAAAAGCGATCAAGCTCAACGTCGCCAAGCCCAAGCAGATTAAGGCGGCGCTGGACGAGCATTGCATTGGGCAGGATGCCGCCAAGAGGGCGCTGGCTGTCGCTGTACACAACCATTACAAGCGCATCCAGTCCGGCCTCGAGGTCAAGACCAAGGGCGACGGCAAAATCATCCAGAGCGAGACTGGCGGTGCTGAGATCGAGATCGAGAAAAGCAACATACTGTTGCTGGGTCCGACCGGTTCCGGCAAGACGTTGCTCGCCCGCACACTGGCAAGGATGCTCGACGTGCCGTTTGCCATCGCTGACGCGACCACGCTGACTGAGGCCGGCTATGTTGGCGATGACGTCGAGAACATCGTCCTGCGCCTCCTGCAGGCAGCCGACTATGACGTAAAGCGCGCTCAAATCGGCATCATTTATGTGGACGAGATCGACAAGATCACACGCCGTACCGAGAACGTTTCTATCACTCGGGACGTCTCCGGCGAAGGCGTACAGCAGGGGCTGCTGAAGATTCTCGAAGGCACCGTCTGCAACGTTCCGCCGCAGGGTGGCCGCAAGCATCCGCAGCAGGAATATATCAAACTTGACACGACCAACGTGCTGTTCATCTGCGGTGGTGCGTTCGTTGATCTCGACAACATCATCCAGCGCCGCATTGGCAAACATGTACTTGGTTTCTCCGGCAAGGACGATGCCCAGCGTGAAGACAAGCCCAGCGCGGAGGACAAGGACATCCTGAAGCACGTCGAGCCAGAGGATCTGCTCAGTTATGGTTTTATCCCAGAATTCATCGGCCGGCTACCGGTGCACACGTCGCTTGAGGAGCTCGACGAGGCGCAACTTGTGCGCGTCATGACTGAGCCAAAAAATGCTCTCATCAAGCAGTTTTCCAAGTTGTTCGAGATGGACGGTGTGAAGCTCAACTTCACCGACGACGCCCTGACCGAGTTGGCCAAGGCTGCCATTAAGCGAGGCACAGGTGCGCGTGGTTTGCGCAGCCTGATGGAGAAACTGATGCTCGACACGATGTACGAGATCCCTGAATCGACCGATATCGTCTCAGTCAAGGTCACCGACAAGGTCGTGCTTGGTCAAGCGGAGCCGGTGTTCCAGCGCCGGCAAAAAAAGGCCGCAGCCTAATCCCCAGCCATGTCGAGTGATTTTACGCCCGGCGACGCAGTCGCCCAGCAGGTTCAGCGCATTCCCCGTTCCGGCATTCGTGAGTTTTTCGATCTCGTGCACGGGCGGCCCGATGTGATTTCGCTGGGCGTCGGCGAGCCGGACTTTGTCACGCCGTGGCATATTCGCGAGTCGGCAATCTACGCTCTTGAGCGTGGCCATACCAGCTACACGTCCAACCTTGGCCTGCCCAAGTTGCGTGCTGCCATCAGCGGGTACGTCGCGGGAGGCTTCGGAGTGAGCTACGATCCCGAGACTCAAATTTTGGTTAGCGTTGGAGTCAGCGAGGCGCTCGACATCGCACTGCGGGCGATCATCGATCCTGGCGACGAGATTATTTACCACGAACCGTGCTATGTCAGCTATGCGCCCGGGATCGTATTGGCGCATGGTGTGCCGGTGTCCGTGCCGTGTCTGGCCAAGGACGGCTTCGCTGTTACCGCCGAGGCTATCGAGCGGGCGATTACGACCAAGTCCAAGGCGCTCGTGCTGAATTTCCCCACCAACCCCACCGGCGGCACGATGACTTTCGAGGCACTCGAGGCGATCGCACGCTTGGCCAAGCGCCATAACTTGCTCGTGATCACCGACGAGATTTACTCGGAGCTGACTTTTGAGGGGAAACACACCAGCATTGTTGCGCTGCCAGGTATGGCCGAGCGGACGATTTTTCTGCACGGCTTTTCCAAGGCCTATGCGATGACCGGCTTCCGGATCGGCTACGCCTGCGGCCCGACTGAACTGATTGAAGCGATGATGCGCATTCACCAGTATTCGATGCTGTGCGCGAGCATTATCAGCCAGGAAGCCGCCATCGAGGCGTTGCAAAACGGCGCCGACCCTGTTGCTGAAATGAAGGAGCAATACCGGCTCCGCCGTAACTACATCGTGAAGGCATTCAACGACATGGGGCTGGACTGCGACCTGCCGCGTGGATCTTTCTACGCCTTCCCCAGCGTGCAGTCCACCGGCCTCGGTTCGAGCGAGTTTGCGTCGCGGCTAGTGAAAGAGGAAAACGTCGCCTGCGTACCGGGTAACGCCTTCGGCTCCTCGGGTGAGGGATTCCTTCGCTGCTGCTTCGCCACCGGCCTCGATCAGATCAAGACTGCCTGCGAACGCACCGCCCGCTTTGTTGACTCTTTGAAAACCGAAGGCGCCTGACGCGCCTCCCAATTAGTCAAGTGCTTGGCTGTCCTACTTGATTTCCAGCAGTTCGACCTCGAAGATTAGTGTGGCGTTAGGCGGGATCACTCCTCCGGCACCTCGTGCGCCGTACGCCAGATCAGACGGAATATAGAAGATCGCTTTGCCTCCCTGTTTCATGAGCTGCAAACCTTCGGTCCAGCCGGGGATCACGCGGTTGAGCGGGAAGGTTGTCGGTTGGCCGCGCTTGACGGAGCTGTCGAATACCTTGCCACCGATCAGTTTGCCGGTGTAATGCACGGTTACTTGGTCGGTGGCTTTCGGGTTGGCGCCGGTTCCGGTGCTCAAGACCTTGTAGGCCAAGCCTGACGCGGTGGTTTTTACGCTCTCTTCCTTTTTAATCTTGGCTAGAAACGCCTCGCCTTCGGCTTTGTTTTTGTCTGTCGGCGACTTGACGGTGGCGCGCAATGCGGCGAACTGCGCCTCGTCCCCCTTGAAGGCCTTGGCCTTCTCGCCAATGCGCTTGATGGTCATCTTGTTGATTTTGTCGCCTTTGGCGATGGCGTTGACCACGTTCTGTCCTTTCACGACATGACCGAACACGGTGTGCTTGCCATCCAGCCACGGCGTCGCCTTGTGGGTGATAAAAAACTGACTGCCGTTGGTGCCTGGGCCAGAGTTAGCCATCGAGAAAATACCTGGGTCGCTGTGCTTTAGCGATGAGTCGATCTCATCCGGGAACTTGTAGCCTGGCCCGCCAGTGCCGGTGCCCTGGGGACAGCCACCTTGAATCATGAAGTCGGGAATCACCCGGTGAAAGTTCAATCCGTCGTAGTATGGCTCGCCCTTGGCATCCGCCGGGGTCCCGCCTGCTTTAGAGTAATGTTTTTTTCCTTCAGCGAGTCCAACAAAGTTGGCGACCGTTAGGGGCGTTTTCTCAAACTCGAGCTGGCCAAGGATAATTCCCTTTGTTGTCTCGATCTCGGCGTATAGGCCGTCGGTCAGTTTTTCTTGCTGTTGAGCCATTATGGAAAATGCCGTCAGCGCCACGGCTGCGGCCAGGACACCCTTCAAGTTGTAGTTCATTTTCTCCATCAATTTCATGGGACGACCGAGGGAACCCAAAAACACCGCCGACCGCAATGCTTTATTCGTGCCGAGGCCAATTTAAGCGTTCGGGATTGACCGTGAACAGTTTACGCTTTTAGCTCCCCTCACAGTAAACGTGGACTCTGCGCATCCCAAACTCACTCGTCACTTTGCCTTCTTGGTCAGGCTGTGTTTGGCGTGCTTCCTGACTGGCGGCAGCTTGGTCAGGGGCGAGGTTCAGTTCGATATTTTCATGGGGTTCGCCGGCAAGGCACGGCAGGGCGATTGGTTTCCCGTGACATTCGAGATTTTCAACGACGGCCCGACCTTCGACGGTCAGGTTGAGCTGCGACCGCGCTTCGGCGACAACCCAGTTTATCGCTACGACGTCGAGTTGACGGCGAACACTCGCAAGCGGTTCACGCTCTCGGTTTTTGGGGATGCAAACTCCGTCTGGGCGGCCAAGCTGAAAAACGGCAACGAGACCGTGGCCAAACACGACGAGCTCAGGCTCGACAGCATGGAATCGGTTACCGTACTTGTCGGTGCGTTGAGCGGCCAGCAGGCCGGTGGCCCGGTGCTGCCCAAGACGAGCTTCAAGCGGAAATGGGAGAATGATCGTCACACCCCTCGTGTGACGCACCTGCAGCCGGATACCTTCCCCGACGATCCAATCGCATTGAGTGGACTCCACGCGCTTTACCTGAACTCAGCTCGAGCAATCAATCTGCGACCCGAACAGGCCACCGCTCTTTCGATATGGGTGCTTGGTGGTGGGCATCTGATTCTGGCAGTGGACCAGCCCGGCGATATCACCGGCACGCCTTGGCTGGCTGGCCTTGTTCGCGGCAAGTTTGGCGCGGTACAAAACTCCGCTGTTGGCCAAGCACTGTATCGCTGGGCCGGAGCGCGGGAGTATCCGGACCTCGGCGATCCGGATGCCGCATTCGCCGCCGGCCAACTCGCCTCTGTCGGGGTGCGCCTGCTCAACGGCTCAACGTTGTTTGAACTGGACAGCCGGCCGGTCGCCGCCAAGGCCAATCGCGGTCTCGGCCAAGTCAGCGTGCTGGGCTTCAACCCCGAGCGAGAGCCATTCAAGTCGTGGGCCAAGCGGCACTGGTTTTGGGCTCGCTTGACCAAGGTTCCCGGCGCTTGGTTTGAGATGGAAGTTCCTCCGCAGCGGTACGGTATGATCGACATCGATGGAGTTTATGGCGCGATGCTCGACAGCCGCCAAGTCAGCAAGCTGCCAATCGTTTGGCTGCTGTTGTTGCTCGCTGTGTATCTCGTGATCATCGGGCCGGTGGACCGCATCTGGCTCAAGCGTATCAACAAACAGATTCTTACCTGGCTGACGTTCCCGGCCTACGTGGCGATCTTTTCGCTGCTGATTTATTTCATCGGCTACAAGCTGCGTGCCGGCCAACTCGAGTTGAACGAACTGCACGTTGTTGACATGCTACCGGGCCAACAGGAAATGCTGCGCGGTCGGAGTTATGTGTCGATTTATTCGCCGGTCAACCAGGATTATCGGCTTGGTGGCAACTTCGCGCAGGGCGCGATTCGGTCCGAGTATGGATGGGCGTCTCGGGGAAACATGGTTTCCTCTCTGTTCGTGCAGCGCACCCCTGGCCTACTCGCTGCCAGTGCACGGGTGCCGATCTGGACCAGCCGGTTGCTTTGCTCCGAATGGATCGCCCCGGACAATGGAGGCGTCACGGCGACTCTTACAAAAAACGGAGCCGCCGATTACGAACTAGCAATCGGCAACCGGATTGACAGGGCGATCAGCGGCGCGGTGTTGGTGGCCGCCGGCAAAATCACCGAGCTCAAACTGCAGTTGCCGCCTGGTAGCGCACGCACGGTCAGTATCCACACCGCCGCCTCCCCCTACACCGAGGGGGAACTTGGCAGCATCAGCCGGGATGAGAGATTTCAGGATGCTGTGAATACCCGAAACCGGGCATTCGGCGACACCGAGAGTGGTCGGATCGAGGCGGACATGATGAACATCGTGGCCTCCTCATTCCCGGCGCTGCTCAACACTGGCGAGAACCAAGCGGACAACTCGATCGCGTTCATCAGCGGCTCGGGAGGACTCGATCTGTCCGCCTACGCTGCACGCGGCGGGGCCGTGTTGTTTCTGATGGCGGAGGACCATGCACCAATTCCGTCGACGGGACTTTTTGAAACCAAGCTTGGCCAAGCACGAACCCTGTATCGGATCCCACTCGAAATCACTGGAACTGACTGATGCTTGGCCAATCGCGAACGAAACAAAACCATGTCAGATGAAACTGCCATCCAGTCGACGCCTGTCTCTAACGCAGCCGTCGAGACGTTCGGGCTCACGCGCCACTACGGCAACCTCACCGCGCTGAACCAGCTCGAGCTCACCGTGAACCGCGGTGACCTCTTCGGCTTCATCGGCTCGAACGGTGCCGGTAAGACCACCACGCTGCGCATCCTCTCGACTTTTCTGACGCCATCGGCCGGCACCGCGCGCGTTTTGGGCCACGATGTCGTTGGCGAGGCGGACCGAGTTCGACGCATCCTCGGCTACATGCCGGATTTTTTCGGTGTGTACAAGGACATGGAAGTCACGGAATATCTCGATTTTTTTGCCGCATGCTACCGCATCGGCGCGGCCAAGCGTGAGCAGACCATCAGCGACGTGCTTGAACTGGTCGGCTTAAGTGAAAAAAAAGGTTCACTTATTGGTGCGCTCAGTCGAGGCATGCAGCAGCGTATCGGTCTGGCCCGCGTGCTCGTACACGATCCGGAGATTCTGCTGCTCGACGAGCCGGCCAGCGGGCTCGACCCTCGGGCTCGCATAGAGATGATGGCTATCCTGCAGGAGCTGCAACGGCTCGGCAAAACGATCCTCATTTCATCGCACATTCTCAGCGAACTGCAATCGCTTTGCAACCGTGTCGTCATCATTGAGAAGGGCAGCCTGATTTACAGTGGACCGGTGCAGGGGGTGCAGGAGCAGTTCACTCAAAAACCGGGTTACCGGCTGCGTGTGGCCGATAACCCGCAGCGTGCACTTGAGCTGCTGCGCGAACATTCAGAGATCGATGAGGCGGAGCTTGAGGAGGAGAGCGATCGAATTCGCGTTGTGCTGGCAGATGATCAGGCGAACGGCGGTGTGATCGCGGAGATCATCGTCAACGGTGGATTACAGCTCACTGGACTAGAGGAAGATGAGATGGATCTCGAGGACGTATTTCTGCAGGTCACACGCGGCGAAACCCAGTAATCGTTCAATCGTTGGTGAACCGGTTTATACGCGAGCGGACGTCCTCGAAGAATCGTTCGAGATATCCTTTCATGTACTCCGCGATTCCCAGAGACGGATCGTCCACAAGCGGCTTCAGGTCCATCGCATAGCTGGCGAGGTTCATCTCATCGATGGCGTGCGAATCGAAGAATGTCGCGTTGGAGCGAAGCCGTCCCTCGAGCGCAAGATCGTATCGTTTGCCACCGCTGATTTGTGAGTCGAAAATGCTAATGAGCGCGCGTACGAGATTCGGTCGGTTGTCCAGATTGAGTAGCACTTTCTCGTCGTCAAGCAGCCAGTTGAGGTCTCGCCAGACTTCCACGCCGTAAACCTTCGCCGGTCGGTCGTCCGCCGGGAGTTCGCGCAATGCCCGGATCAGCGGCACGACCACCGCGACGTGCGTGTCATGTTTGTCGGCGAGGTTGTGCGTGTACACCACCTGCGGCCTGGCCGCCGCAAGGATCGTTCGCAGGTCGTCGGCGTAGTCGCTGTTGCCCGCTTCTTTCACGGCCGAACTGGGATAATCGAGTTGCGCCATGAACGCGTACTCGGCGACGACGGCTGCCTTGCGCTGCTCCTCGGCGCGCACGACCTGCATCTGCTCGTCGGTGTAGTCGGCGTACTCATTGGCGCGCGAGCTGCCGGCGCCGTTGGTCACCGTCACGCCGCCGAACCATTGCTTTGGCTGCTTGTAGCAGGCGAGGATGCCGTGCAGCGCCATCACCTCGAGATCATCCTGATGCGCGCCGACACCGAGGTGCGTCGTGCGCTCAAGCGCTGGGCTTGGCTCGGAGTTGTCTGGAATGAACAGGTCGGCGCTGGGCTTGGCAAACTGGATCATGATCGTAACGGTGAGTGCGGCAGGAGAGCGCCGTTTGGGCAAGTCAATCCGCTTGACCAAGGTTCGTCAAGTGCCGGGCCACTTGGGCGCGAGCTCATTCAGTGTTTAATCGTCAAGGCAAACAGTTTCGAGTTGTTGAGGTGAACTCGCAGCTGATATTGGCCCGCCGCCACGTCCGCCATCGTTTTCCCATTCCATTTG
>PVBE011110386.1_pt1 | contig 12311 bp, 7 predicted proteins | sample 1631181 | NCBI WGS metagenome assembly PVBE01 (sample SAMN08397723, study PRJNA350692) | Marine metagenome, whole genome shotgun sequencing project. | isolation source: water | place: Pacific Ocean | collected 2012-04 | reverse complement strand
CCTCTTGGAATGCCTCCACCATTGCGCCACGAGGCAACGGGCCGCCCTGAACGAGAGTCGGAAACCTGAGCCGTTCGAGATGTTCCGCAATCCGACCGTAGATCTTGTTCATGAACGCATAGCTGGTGCAAAGAACGAATGCGCCGCCCTCTGAGCGCTTTATGTAGTCCAGCGTTGCATCAGCGACACTGTGAGCATACTCGTCTGAGTTATTCGGTTCCTCCAACCATGTCGGCACGCGGATTCGCACGTTCTTCCTATAGTCGAATGGCGACCCAAGCGATAGTGATTCGCCTTGCTCCATTCCAGCATCGCGCATGAATGGTGTGAGTCCTGTCTGCCCACCTACAGAGAGAGTCGCACTTGTCGCGACGACGGTATCAGCGAATTCAAACAACGTGTCCTTCAATTGCTGAGACACATCCAACGGTCGGGCATTGATTTCGACGTGGAACTTGCTGCGGCCTGCTTCTGCCCAATACACAAAACCCTCATCATCCGTCTTGAGAATCCACGAGATCGTTGAGGCGAGTTCCTGAGTCCGCTTGCCGATGTTCGTCAGCTCCATCGCTTCTTCCAGGGATCGATCGCCGACCCTGAGTTCCTCCATTTCAGAACCGAGATCGTTCAAAACCATACTGAGCGTGTTTTCAAAACCGGCTCCTTCGCCGAGGAGTCGGCTCTTATGCTCGCCGCCGACATAGTTCATGACACGGTCGAAGAAACGGTCGGACTCACCCTTGGCGCTCTGGCAAAGCCGCCTGGCCCGATCAGCGTTCTTGATGCGGTCAAGAATGCCCTTGCGGGTCTTGGGATTGACCAGACGATTGAGATGAAGCTGAAGAATGCGTCGTGACATTCGTTCGCCAAAATGCTCGACTGCAACATCGATAAACTTGTGCGCCTCGTCGAGAATCACAACGTCATAGGACGGGATCAACCCAAATCCCTTCGAACGAAGCAGGAGATCCGCAACAAGGAGGCTATGATTCACGACGATCAGATCGGCCGATTCCAATCGACGTTTGGCGTCATAGTAATGGCACCCGCCCTCGAAGTAGCTGCACGCAGAGCCGAAACAGTTGCCGTGCTCTGATTGAACCTGCTCCCATGCGTCGGCAGTAGGCACAGGCTGCACCTCTTGACGAACACCATATTGAGTCTGCTGTGCCCACTCATCCAGGCGGCGTAGGTCAACCATGAGCTCGCTCATATCGCTGGATGAGAACAAGACGTCCATGGCCACGTCGAGACGCCTTGGCGACAGATAATTGCCTCGGCCTTTCGCGACCTGCGCTACAAAAGGCTCAGGAGTGAGCCCTTCCAGGGCCGGCAGGTCTTTTGAGATCAGTTGATCCTGAAGGCTGAGAGTGTGCGTTGAAACGACGATGCGCTTGCGGCTCGGAACGCCAAGGAGGAGTGAAGGCACGAGATAGGCGAAGCTCTTTCCTACGCCAGTACCTGCCTCAACCGCCAGTGAACGATTCTCCTGAATCGCCCGTTCGATTGCTTGAGCCATGGATAGCTGCTGAGGCCTCGGAACGTATCCGTCGATCGAGGATGCAAGGGGACCGTCGGTGGCAAGAAATGCATCGACTTGGTGATGGGACGAACTCACAACCTACCCCTTCCACATTCCTCGGGCCTTCCGATGGCTCGGGTGCCATGATAACATCCCGCTGAGCGAGTGCCTGTCACTCGATGAACATTGACGATCGAATGGGAGCATCACACACGATGTCGAACGCGAGAGCTACTACCTTCGCCCTTCTCTTGGGCTTGACGACGCTTTTTTCCTGCACAACCGAGGATCGCATCTCCCAACCGGACACCATCCGTATGACGAGCCGCTCGACGACTCGCATCTCAGTGGATCTTATTCTCGTGGATGGTAAGCCCGCTGGTCATCTCGAAACCGAGCGTGTCCACGATCCTGACAATCGGGACAACAACGATCGCACATTGATGTTCGTTCGAAATGCCCACGCTCAGCGCGTTGGCTTTATCACCGACGACCACAAGGCCTACCGCTTTCGCGCCCATCAACCGCCGGAACTGGTTGGTAACCATGGCGCCTTGGAACGCAATGTCATGGCCGTTCTGGGCGAGGTGCGCAGCATCCTCGTGCTCCAGCGGATGAAGGCCGCGCGGTAGCAAGCACTACCTGCACGACCTTCAGTGATTCATGCAACGTTTGTGGAACGTCGCACAACCTCCGCATCTGACCAGAAGGCTTCCAGATTGTAGAACTGGCGAGCCTCATCGTCCATCAGGTGAACGATGACATCGCCGAGATCTACAAGCACCCACCAACCGCCATCACGCCCGGATGTCCCGATACGCTTGGCGCCCAGGTCCTTGACAAGGAAATCGAGGTCCTTGGTGAGAGCTCGGCTCTGCCTTGAACTCGACGTCGTTCCAATGACCATGTAGTCACCGAGGCTCGACACCTTGGTGATGTCGAGAACGATGAGGTCGGTCACTTTCTTATCGAGCATGAAGTCACCAACGGCGTGTGCCAGAACAGCCGCCGCCGGAGGTGTCTCGGGACGCTCCCTCTCCGGTGTCTGCTCCGTATCAATCGATATCTCTTCGGTCATGATCAGCCCAACATCTTCACGAACAAGGGCACGAAAACGAGTGAGACAATGCACATGAGCTTAATGAGGATATTGATCGATGGTCCGGAGGTGTCCTTGAATGGATCACCGACGGTATCGCCGACAACCGCGGCCTTGTGAGACTCAGAGCCCTTGCCGCCTGCCGCACCACCCTCAATTTCCTTCTTGGCGTTGTCCCATGCGCCACCGGCGTTCGCCATCATGATGGCCATGAGGACGCCTGTGACGAGGGCTCCCGCAAGAAGACCGCCAAGGGCGTTCGGCCCCATAAAGCAGCCAACGATAATGGGCGCGACGACTGCGAGGATACCGGGAATGATCATCTCGGAGATGGCGGCCTTGGTACTGATGGTCACGCAGGAAGCGTAATCAGGAGTGCCTGTGCCTTCCATGATACCTGGAATATCGCGGAACTGACGGCGAACCTCGTCAATCATGCGACCAGCTGCACGCCCGACAGCCTTCATGGTCATGGCGCTGAAGAGGAATGGCAACATGCCGCCGATGAGAAGACCAATCAGGACCTTCGGCTCGCTGACATCAATCGTGATCGAACCACCATTGACGTGTAGCGACTCTGGGACGTTCTCGCCAACCTGCGTCACAATTGCCTCACCAAACGCGCTGAATAGCGCGAGAGCTGTCAGTGCAGCGGAACCAATAGCGAAACCCTTACCAATGGCGGCAGTGGTGTTACCGACAGAGTCGAGTGCATCGGTGCGCTGACGAACGATCGGATCGCACTCGCTCATTTCGGCAAGGCCACCTGCGTTATCGGCTACCGGGCCGTAGGCGTCAACGCCGAGGCTGATACCAAGTGTGCTCAACATGCCGACAGCAGCGATAGCGATGCCGTAGATGCCGGACCACTCATACGACCAGTAAATCGCTCCGGCAATAACGAGAACCGGCAAAGCACACGATTGCATGCCGACCGCAAGACCCTGAATGAGTGTAGTGGCCGCCCCACTCTCGGTCTGCTCGATAATGCTCTTGACTGGGCCCTTCTCACCTGCTGTGTAGTACTCAGTCAGCTTGCCGATCACGACGCCGGACACAAGACCGACTGTGACGGTGCAGAAGATCTCCATCGGCAAATCAAGCATCTTGACCAGACCAAAGGCGATTCCCAGAAGGATAACGCTTGCGACCATCAAGCCATTGAACAGAGCACCGTGGATCTTCTTATCGTCGTTTGTCTTGACGAAGAACACACCCACGATCGATGCGAGAATACCAGCACCTGAGAGTGCTAAAGGAAACAGAGCAAGACTCTTGTCCGTGGTTGCATCACCGAAGAAGGTGGTTGTGTAACCCAACGCTACTGCCGCAATAATCGACCCGACGTAGGACTCGAAGAGGTCAGCACCCATGCCCGCCACGTCGCCCACATTGTCACCGACGTTGTCGGCGATGGTGGCCGGGTTGCGTGGATCGTCTTCCGGAATTCCAGCCTCAACCTTGCCCACGAGATCAGCACCAACGTCAGCGGCCTTCGTAAAGATACCGCCGCCGACCCGCGCGAAGAGCGCGATCGCAGAAGCACCGAATGAGAAGCCAAACACCAGTTTGATCGCTTCCTCGTTTCGCCCAAAGCCCAGATAGAGCGTTGTAAGACCTGCGAGCCCCAGTCCAACCACACACAAACCCATGACAGCGCCACTGTTGAAAGCGACATTGAGGGCCTCGGAGAGACTCGACTTGGCTGCCTCGGTTGTTCGAACGGCAGACTTTGTGGCGACACGCATGCCGATCCAACCTGCAGTCGCAGAGAGAGCAGCACCGCAGACAAAACTAATGGCAGTCTTCGGTCCTGCATCTCCAAGCGCAAACCAAAGCACACCGGTTACGAGCGCTACAAACGCTCCCAGCACCTTGTATTCAGTGATTAGAAAGGCCTTCGCGCCATCCTGAATCGCGAGTGCGATCTCCTGCATCCGCGGCGTACCATCGGACTTGGCGTAGATCTTTTTGGTGAGAAGGACGACGAACACGAGAGCCACTGCCGGAGCGGCGAGTGCCAAGTAAATAAGTTGGTCTTGCATTTCCACTTTCTCAAAAGGTTGAGTATTGAATTTGTTCGGCTAATCAGAACGAGCGCGGCGCATTCGCCGTTCGAACCCGTCCTTGCGACCGCCTGTGGCCTCTGAAAAATGAAGCGACAGACCGATCAATTGATCTTCCCAGGCCTGCGCCAACTCATCGACCTGATCGCTCTTTGCGATCCGCGCTGATGAAAGCTTGGCATCCAGCTGGATGAACAGTTCAAGAAGATCGATGTAACGTGTGTCATGATAAGGCTTTCCGACTTCATCGACACGTACTGCAACGGCGAAGATTCTACGCACCTGAGCCAGTTCTCGCAAGGCGCTGAGATTCAATTCAGCAGCGCAGAGGTCCTGACAGAGACGAATCAGGCGAAAATGGACACCTTGAACGAGGATGTCATCGAGGGATGTCCTCGCCCCGTCAAAGTCAGTCGCGACGATTCTCTTCCAGAACTCCTTCATGGTCAACTCGAACTTCGCCTGATCCAACGCTCGGTTTACCGGCGGTATCGCCTGCATCGCCCCAAGAGCCTCACCCCAGTTGTCGTACGTTTCGGCGGTAATGGTCTCGCCCTGTTCCACGAGGCGAGGGAAACGAGCCTGAAGCTCGCGCTCCGCCTCGAGGCAGAGTTCAAGGGCGACGCGGGCCCGAGTGATATCGCCGCGCAGGAGCAGCCGACCACAAATGTCCTGCCCTGCTCCCAGATAGAGGAGCCACGAATCTGGGTTGCCGCCATGGCGATCTTTCATCTCACCTGCCGCTGCCATTGCCTCGTAAAGACCATCATGTCCCAATTGGCGCAAACAGATTCGGTCCACTTCGCGATCCGTTGCCACAAGGCTGCGCCAGAGATTGAAGCGCAGGGCGGCAAGCCTCCAGTCATCGGGGTGGGCCGTTAAGCCCGCAGTCGAGTGGACGATCGCCCGCCTGTACCAGCGCCATCGTCGGTCAGCGCCCCGTTGCGATTGTCCGATGTTGTAAGCCATTGTGTAGGCCTGGTGAAACCAAATGCGCGGGTTGTCAGGTTCGAGCCGTGTGATTTTCTGAAACACGTCGATCAACTCATAGTAGCGACCGGCGTCATTCAGCGCATCGGCCTCCGACCAGAGCAACTCAAGGCGAAGCGGCAAGGTACCCGGCCAGACATCACGACGAGCGTTTGGGTGTTCCTGCTGAAAGGCTCGCTGCTCCTCCAAGTTTGCGCGCGCTGCAAAAACAAGGAGTCCTATGACGAGGGCTGCCCCAAGAAGCCAGCGCAGCCGAGGACGAAGTGCGAACGGCCCCCCGCGTGGTGGCGGAAGGCGGTCCACGGTCACTGCTGGATACTCGGTTCGAGGAGAAGGCGCCAACGCCTGTGGCGGCTGTCCCATTCGGACAAATCGCCCCACCGAGGGCAGCCACGCGTGGAGCATTCCCAGCACGCCGGAAGTCACGAGCAATCGCAGAAGTGCGTCAACGACCCACCCCCAGGCAATACCGCGCCCCTGCGGAATCAGGTCGGACGGATTGTGAGCTGAGAGATCGGGCAGAACAGTTGCCGCGATTCCCAGCAGAATGGAACCCAGCCAACCACCGCCGAAGACGCCTCCCCGCATGGCACTGGCGAGGGAGACTCCGAGCCCCCAGCAACCGGCCGTTGCCACGGCTGCTACAGCTCGAATCCAACGGTGAAGGAAAAACAGCGCCAAAGCCGCAAGCGATGACGCAAGCAACCCAACCAACAGCGCCCCCCTCAGAATCGAGGCGTAGAGAGATTCTCCCGCCCCCAGAAGAGTCACGGAGTCTGCTTCGATCCGGAGCATTGCCGCTCGGTGGATGGACTCAACGCGGACATTGATGGACTTCGGCCGCCCACTCCTGGGAAGGCGCACTTTGACTTCGGTTGCACGACCCTCATAGAGGACGGCCGTTCGCTTCCGCTCCCAATCGCTTGCAGGGTCTTTAAACACCAGGCGAACAGGGAGAGCGCCGCGAGTCGGCCAACCGTCACTTGTGATGGTAATGCGAGGATGAAAACGTGCTGTCAGAGAACTCGCTGTGGCGACGCTGGTGTCGTAAGCAAAGTCGAGATTGACGTGGTCCCCGACGCTCCGCAAGAAAATGGGAAAGGCGCTGGGCGACATCGACGCTGTGACGTATGGACGAACCGAGAAATCGGACTCCGTTGTTCCAAACCGTCGTACATGTTCGGCGACAACCGCCGTGCCGCACAGCAATGACAGAAGGACTGTGGCAAGCGCAAGCCCCAGAGTCTCTCCCCAGAAGGCAGCGCCCTCGCCGGCCAGGCGCGTTGCGTCGTCGAGCGACCCGTGTCGACCAACCCTGCTGAATCGAATGAAGGTTGACAGCAATACAACCAGCGGAACGAAGCCAGCAACAAGGCTGAGCGCGTAATCCAGAAAACGGGCCTGGAGAGTGGACTCATCTGAGCCAGGGGCTCCTTGATGAGACATCAAGACAAGTGGAAAACAGAGCACCAACAGCCAAAAGGAATAGGAGCGCACCTGCCGCTGAAGCTCGACCCGAGCAACTGCCCACGTGCTACGCGATGCGCCGAAGAAAATCGTTGCAGGCTTCACGCCTGCCCGTCCTCGGTGTCCTGCGCACGCTTCAAGACAAAGTCCTCCACGCCCGTTGAAGCGACACGATCGCCCCCGAGAGTTCCGCCCATCTTCTGCGCCTGCTCTCGCAGTCGATCGAGAGAGGCAGCATCAAGATCAAATGCAGTGAGATCACGCCGCCCGATACTCTCGTTGATCTCCTGAAGTGGCCCACTCAGCACTGTCTGGCCCTGATGCAGGATCATCATTCGATCTGCCCTCGCATCCGAGTGACCATAGTGGTGTGACGCCACGACAACTGTTGTTCCACGGTCCTTTTCTTGCTCGAGGACCTCATCAAAAAGCCGCATTCCCTCGGGATCGAGACCGGCAGTTGGCTCGTCGAGAAGGAGAAGGTCCGGCTGCCCCATGAGCACAGCTGCAAGTCCAAGACGGCGACGCATGCCCATAGAGTACTGGCCGACCAATCGCTTGCGAAAACGATCAATGCCCAGAAAGGAAATCAGTTCCGTTGCGCGTTGCTTGCAGGTCGCACGATCGAGCAATGTCAGGCGTCCGAAAAAATGGAGCGTCTCGATAGCGGACAAGTGAGACAACAGCTCGCTCGTGTCACTGAGATAGCCGACGCGCCGACGCACATTCATATCTCTGGGTGAGCCGTCCAAAATGGAAATACGCCCAACCGTCGGCAGTTCAATACCCGCCATCAGGCGAAGTGCGGTGCTCTTGCCTGCACCGTTTCCACCGACCAGCAGAACGACCTCCCCTCTTGCGGCGGTCAATGAGAAATCGTGCAGCGCCACCACTGGCTTCTGCCAGAAGGACGACCGATACGTCTTGCCGACACCGACAACACTGACACGTTGAGAAGCCATTGCGCTCACTGATTCCATGCATGCATTTTGGGCATCACATCAAAAGAATCAACCCCACCTGCAGCGTCGGCAGGAACCTGTTCCCCAGAGATTTCAGACGGATCCATTTAAGGTTAGGATGCCGCGAGGAGACAGCAGCTATGGCACGATTGGTTATTTCGAACGGCCCGGATAAAGGGCGAGAATATACACTCGGCGATTTTCAGACGATCGGTCGTCTCGCGGACAACGCGATTACAATCGTCGATAATCGGCTGTCCCGCAAGAATACATCGCTCAAGTCCGAGAACGGAAAGTGGATCATCGAGGACCTGGAGTCCAAGAATGGCACGTTTCTGAACAATGAATCGGTCACCAGGAGGTTTCTCTCGGACGGCGACGAGATCCGGCTTGGTGACACGTGGCTGACGTTCTTTCAGGACGAAATCGCCACATCAACGCAGACTGAAATGCGCATTGATACAGCAGATACTGCGCGTGATGTTTCGATGGCCGTGCAGGAGACCAAGGCTCTTTCGGACAAGGTCGGCGGCGACAACACCCAGACATCTCTGGCGTTTCTTCGTCAGGACTTAAACCAAAGAGACGGCACGTTCCGCGTGCTCATCTTGATCGGTGGTGGCCTCATCGCAGTAGGTGTATTCTATCTCATTCAGATGTTGATGGTGGCTGATTGATCGGGTCGTCCGAGTCACTTTGACCACTTGGAAGGTGCCCACCTTCCGCGAAGAACACCCTTAACTGCTCCACGATTCCCTGAGTCATGCCCTTGACGGCGCAGAGCGTCTCGTCGGTCGCCTCACGCACCCCGGCAATACTGCCGAATTCACGCAAGAGTGAGCGTGAACGTTGGGGACCGATGCCAGGAATCTGTTCGAGTAGACTGGTGACCTCTGTTTTCGACTTCAGACGGCGGTGATAGGTGATTGCAAACCGATGTGCCTCATCACGGATACGCGTGAGCAGGTGTTGCTCGGGCGATACCTGCGGCAGGATAATCGGCGTACCTTCACCCGGTTTGAAAACGCGTTCAAACTCCTGGGAAGACCCCGGCGAGAGAGGTCGATTGCGAGCCTTGGCAAGCCCGATGACATCAATCGTACTGATGGAGAGTTCACTCATGACGTTGACCACAACTCCCAGTTGCCCTCGCCCACCGTCAATAACGATCAGGTCGGGAAGGTCGTCCTCAGCCAGTCCGCGAGTCAATCGCCGCCGCAGGACTTCAGCCATGCTTGCGAAGTCGTCTTGACCGTCAACTGTGCGAATCTTGAAACGACGATAGTTCTCTTTCGACGGGCGCCCGTCTCGAAACGACACACAGGAGGCCACGACATGCGTGCCCATCAAGTTAGAGATATCAAAACACTCCATTCGGCGGGGAAGTCGCACGAGTCCGAGTTTCCGCTGGAGATTCTCCAACACCGCTCGTGACTCATCGGATTTCTGAAGGCGTTGGTCCCATGCGAATGCCGCATTGCGCTCTGCCAGATTCAGGAGGCGTCGTTTCTCGCCGCGCTGAGGGACGGCCAAACGCACATGACTCATCCGTATCTCGGAGAGAACGTCCGAAAGAAGCCTCAGATCGGCGACGTCTTCCGGCAGCAGGACCTCAGGAGGTACTGGCCGTCCCTCGCCATAGAATTGCCCGAGAAAGCTACGAATCAGGTCTTCAGGCCCGTGGGTTTGATCGAAGAAGAACTCAAGACTGGACGAAAGAACCCCATCGCGCACCATCATGAGGACCAATGCTGCACCTTCAGGGGCGCAGCAGATTCCGATGACGTCGAAGACGCCCCCGCTCTTGCCGGTGATGACTGTCTGAGCAACCGTCTCGCTGATGGCAGAGATCCGATCTCGGAGCAATGCGGCACGCTCATAGTCGAGAGCATCGGATGCGGCAGCCATGTCGCGTCGAAGTCCAGTGAGGATTCCGTCTGTCTTGCCGCGCAGGAAACGAACCGCATCGTCAACAACTCTTCGGTAGGCCACCTTGTCAGTCAGGCCGACGCAGGGACCGATACACTGATTAATCTCATAGGAAAGGCACGGTCTGACGCGATTGTTGAGGACAGCATCGGTGCAGGTACGAAGAGGAAAGAGACGCCCAATAAACCTCAACATGCGTCTGCAAGAAAGTGCAGATGTGAAGGGACCGAAGTAGAGGACACCATCAGCGTGTTTTCGTTTCCGCACGATTTGCAGCCATGGCCAGGGGACGTTGAGGTCGAGTTTGAGGCTGAAGTAGGTTTTGTCGTCACGCAGTCTGACGTTGAATCGCGGCGCATGCTTTTTGATCATGCTGTTCTCGAGCAGGAGTGCAGCCTTCTCGGAATCGGTCACGATGTAGTCGATCTGTCTTGCGTGGCGAGGCAGCAGTGCAGTAACGGGACGAAACTCCTGACGATCTGAGAAGTAGGAACGGACTCGATGACGAAGGCTCTGCGCCTTGCCCACGTAGAGGATCTCTGAGCGTTGACCCAGAAAGATATAGACGCCGGGTTCATCGGGGAGCTCGGCTGTGGCGTCTTTGTCAAAGCGCAACAGTGGCATCAGGGAAGCCCCATCGTCTTTTCCAGCCGCCGAATCTGATCGCGTAACTCGGCGGCTTCTTCGAACTTGAGGTCCGACGCCGCGACGTACATTCGGTCGCGCAGCTCGCTGACTATCTCGGGAAGTCGCTCACGCTCCTTCTTCGACTGTGCAGGCTTCACCGCTTCTTCGCTGATGTCAACCGTAACGTAGTCTTGCTCATAGATGCTCTCAAGTAACTCAGCGATGTTCTTCTTGATACTGGTCGGAGTGATTCCATTGGCTTTGTTGTAGACGTCCTGAATTTCACGGCGGCGCGTCGTCTCATCCATAGCAGCCTTGATCGAATCTGTCTTCTTGTCGCCGTAGAGAATGACCCGACCGTCTACATTTCTGGATGCCCGACCAATCGTCTGAATCAAAGAGCGGCGGGATCGCAGGAACCCCTCCTTATCGGCGTCGAGTATCCCGACGAGAGTAACCTCTGGAATGTCCAACCCCTCGCGCAAGAGGTTGATGCCCACCAGAACATCGAACTCGCCCAGGCGCAGGCTGCGAATGATGGCGTGACGCTCCAATGTGTCGATCTCGCTATGCATGTATCGGACCCTGATCTCAAGGTCACCGTAGTACTCGGAGAGACTCTCGGCCATTCGCTTGGTCAAGCATGTCACCAGGACACGGCCGCCCTCTTTCACCGACTTGCGAATCTCTCCCGCCAGGTCGTCCACTTGTCCTGTTGCCGGACGCAGCTCAACCGGCGGATCCAGCAGGCCGGTCGGGCGAATGACCTGCTCTGCCGAAACCCCGCCAGATCTATTGACTTCTTCATCGCCAGGCGTAGCGGAGACATAGATCACTTGTTTTATGCGTTGCTCAAACTCATCGGCAGTGAGCGGACGATTATCGAGAGCGCTGGGCAGCCGAAAGCCATGCTCCACCAGCGCTTTCTTGCGGGCGCGGTCGCCGCGGTACATACCACCTATCTGGGAGAGTGAGACATGGCTCTCATCGAGAAACACGATGAAGTTCTCTCCGAAGTAATCGAGCAACGTCGCGGGTGGTACACCTGGTTGCCGACCATCGAGATGGCGGCTGTAGTTCTCGATGCCTGAAGTGTGCCCGAGTTCTTCCAGCATCTCGAGGTCAAGATTCGTACGCATCTCCAATCGCTGCGCCTCGAGTAGTCGCCCCCTTTTTTGAAAGCGCTCGACCTCGACGACCTTTTCTTCGTCGATGGTCACGATTGCCTCCTTAAGGGACTCTTTCGGGGTCACATAGTGGCTCGCAGGGTGAATGGTGACCGACGTTGGCTCGTCCATCACCATGCCGCGCAGCGCGTCGATTTCAGTTATTCGCTCGACGGTATCTCCGAAGAGCTCAACCCGAATGATTCGATCATCGGAGTAGGCGGGGAAAATCTCGATGATGTCGCCGCGTGCGCGGAACGAACCCCGCTTAGGGGCGTAGTCGTTGCGGACGTACTGCATTGTGATGAGTCGACGCAGCAACTCGTCGCGGTCGAGTTCCCCATCGGACTCAATGGTGACGCTCATCGTGGTGTAGGCGAAAGGCGACCCGATGCCATAGATACAGCTTACGCTGGCGATGATCACCACGTCGCGTCTGGTCAACAACTCGTGAGTCGCCGCATGACGCAGACGATCAATTTG
>PVBE011902381.1_pt1 | contig 12312 bp, 8 predicted proteins | sample 1631181 | NCBI WGS metagenome assembly PVBE01 (sample SAMN08397723, study PRJNA350692) | Marine metagenome, whole genome shotgun sequencing project. | isolation source: water | place: Pacific Ocean | collected 2012-04 | reverse complement strand
CTTGCGCCTGGCTGAGCCAATCATGGATCAAGCAGAGGCAGACCCGGCCCTTCTCCCCCACCGCATTTGGCACATGCACAGCCTGGCCGCACAAAAGGCCCACCTCATTCCCGAAGCTATCGAGAAGATGCGAAAATGTGCAGACACTGTGCCGGATAGCTGGGAGTACCAATACGCCCTCGGTGGTATTTATCTCGACGATGGCCAATTTACCCTCGCGCTGCAGAGCTTCGCCAAGGCTCTTAAGATTGCACCAAACCACGCGCTGACGCACTACTTCATCGGCAGGGCCTTTCACCGCCAGGGGAAACTGGACCTCGCTATCGAGGCCTACGAACGCTCCATCGCTCTGGATCACACCAAGTGGTTGAGTGACGTCTACGTCGCTCGCGCCTATGAGTCCAAGGGCGGCCGCAAGAATCTTCTCAAGGCGGCCAGTTATCTTGATGCGGCGCTGAGCAAAAACGAAGTCTCCCACGAAGCGCTCTTCACCATGAGCGGTGTCTGGCGCAAACTCAATGACCAGGAGCAGGCTGAGCAATGGCTGGATCGCTTCAACAGAGTAGACGACCTTGCAAAAGCCCAGGAGGAGAAGCTAAGGGCGTTTCGGCAGCGCCTTCGAGCCAATTCCGATGATGTGGATGCTCACCTCGCCTGCATTGAGATCTTCGTCGAGTTCGCACACCTCTTCGACGCCTTTGAAGAGGCACAACAACTGCTCATTAAGGCACCTGCCCATGCCGACGGTCTATGGCATATCGGGAATCTCCTCCAGACACAGGGGAAGTACTCGGAGGCAGGTCTGGAAGCAGAGAAACTCATTGCCGCCAGACCGAACGACGCACGCGGCTACACACTGGCAGCGTATTGCGCCCTGAAAGTCAATGACATGGTTGCTGCTGAGCGCCATGCTCGAAGCGCTTTTGAGTTAGCACCTCAAGACCTTGGCGCCATGGATGTTCTTGTCACAACCCTCCAGCGCCTTGATCCAGAGCATCCTCAGCTCCCCTTGCTCCTGCCGACCTACCAGAAGATGAAGGCCGCAATGGAACAGCAGATGCGCGCCAACAAGAAAGCAGCGGATCAGCGAACCCGAGGCCTATTGCAAGGCAAGAAAAAATGACCGACGCGGGAGCGGGTCTCGTCTCACTCGACCGTCAGCCAGACGCCGCCATCTGAGCCGGGAACGCCGCTGGCTACAGGGCCGAGAATCGACCCGGCAGCCCCTTGAGGAAAGGCCGCGTGCGGCTCGGGATAGCTGCTGCTGCCCGAATACGCCTTTGCGTTGTTGCTGCTGAAGAGCAACTCCCCTGTTTGATTCGCAAAAAAGACGCGGCGACCAGTCGTGCCCCGATTGGCCGGCCATGCATAGCAGCACCAATTCTCCTCTGCGAGATCGGCATTGACCTTTGCGTAGGTTGACGGCAACTCCTCCACTCCTATGCCGCCGACGTCGGGCAGGTAGATCATGAAGTTGTAGCCCTGCCGCGAGATTCTTCCTGCTTGCACGGCACCGAAAGACTGCGACAACAGCGGTGGCGTCATCGGCAGGCCGGCACCACCCCGAGGACCAATCGAACCAGAGAGCTCACCGAAGAATGCAAATTCCCCTCGGCCATCTCCATCCATATCAACGTAACGTTGATTGAGGACCTGAGCCTGGCAGGTAACGATCTGCCGCATGGCTGCGATAGCCGCACTTTCGTTGGCAGAACTCTTGGCGATCAAGAGATTGGGGACGGCAATCGCAGCGATCACCGCAATGATGGCAACGACGATCATGAGTTCGATCAGCGTAAAGCCACTTTTTCTTGTGGGGGAGCGTTGTTTCATTCTCTTGGGCCGACCAACGTCATGTGTGACCCATCCACTGGGGCCCTTCAAGGGAGGTATCGGCCACACATATCTTCAAGCTGTGGAATGGGTTTTTATCCCTTCGCGGACAGCTTTCCAGCCCGCTTGAAAAGCCAATAGCCGGCCCCGAGAGTTGCCAGAATGCCAACGATCATGAGGACGGGGCTACCTTGAAGGTCTGCCATCTGGTCCCCGAAGTACTTCGCAAGCGCAGCCATACCGAAGCTGCCCAGAGCGCCGCCCACTGCAATGGCAAAGAGGGTACGCAATGGAGATTGTCCCAGTAGACGCCCGAAGAGAGCGCCGCCTATTGCACCGGTCCCTGACAATGGAAACATGACGAACGCCACAACACCAAGAAAAGTCACTCGGCCAAGCCAGGGATTTGCCAGGAGAATAGTGGCGCCGTGGTCCTGGATTGACTGTATCCGACGCCCAAAGCGTGGGATCTTGAAGAGAAGGCCGGTATTGAACACGGCGATGAACGCCACCATGACGTCAAGGTAGACAACAAGCAGTGCCAGCTTGTAAGGGTGGTCCAGGAAGCCCTCTGGGTGGAGGCCCCGCAGCACGACGAATTTCCCAAGGACTGTAGCAGTCGCGACTGCCGTTGTCAGAACTTCAACAGCCGCGTCGGCACCGGCCAACACAAGGACAATGGTCAAGGCTGCAACGGAGACGGCAAACGGAACAAGTAGAGCGAATTTCGACGTGTGCTGCACCACCGCTTTGCCTACCGCACTGCTGCTTGTTTCGTCGCTCATGTCAGCCGAGTCTTCATACAAGAATGGAAAGGTCGTCCTGGACCGATCGCCATGTGGAATAACGGTTGGCCTGATCCGACTCCATCATCCCCTGTATGAGGATCGCTGTCGAGGGTCGCAATGATGCGTTGATGGCGCGAATGCTCTCGGGGTTTGGTTGTCGCCTCCGATTACGAGCAACCACGCTGTTTCCGCCGAATGGCAAACGACCCGTCAGCATTTGATAGAGACTGACGCCAAGACTGTAGATGTCCGATTGAATCGTGGAATGACTCTCTTCGTCGAATCGCTCCGGCGCCGCGTAGGCAGGCGTCCCCTTCCTGTCTGTTGACCCGGGCCCCATCAACTGCCGCGTTGCGGACCAGGTAAAGTGATTCGCCAGTCCAAAATCGCAGAGCTTTGACCGCTTGCTGGGTTCAATGATGAAGTTGGCCGGCTTCACATCCCCGTGAATCAGTTTTCGAGCCGCCGCGTAGTCCAGCGCAAGCGCCATCTGCCACGCGACCTTTAACGCAGCAGGCTCGCCCAGCGAGCCTGCCCTTGCGATGCGGGCCTGTGCACTTTCACCTGGCACCAGCTCCATGTCGATATAGGCCAGCCCCCTTGCTGCCCCGCTCTTGTGAATCCGAACAATATTCGGATGGTCGAGCATCGTCAGCGCACGCGTCTCCTCAACAAACCGCACCAGATAGGAGTCCTGACTGGCAAGGTGTGGATGGATGACCTTGATGGCGCAAATCTCGCTTGCACTCCCCCGCTGTGCCTCGAAGACGATTCCCATGCCCCCTCGACCAATCTCCCGAATAAGGCGATAGCCTGGGAAATGATCGCTTCTAAAGCGGACGGGCTCCAGGCGTTTCGCCGTCACAGATGCATCAGAGCAGCAACTTCCAGAAGAGCCGATTGGATGACCGCAGGAGACACAGGTCTTCGCTGCGGGAGCAACAGCATCGCTCTTGAACGCAACCAACTCTATGCAGAGCCTGCCTATCGTCACTTCGTCGCCAGCGTTCAGCGGCGACTCCTTCAAAGCCTCTCCATTGACGAGTATCCCGTGGCGACTATGGAGGTCTCGCACGCGACAGACGCCACCGTCAAGAGAGAACTCCAAGTGTTCACGAGAGAGAAAACCGAGATCCGACAGGGCAACATCACAACGATCTGAGCGGCCCAACGTCATTCGATCTGATTCAACAACTCGCTCCTCATAATGATCGCCGTTTGTGATCAGAATTCGAATCACGTTCTGGACCGTTGCATGCGACCCGCGAGAATGCGCTTATAGATCGCCTCGAGCTCCACTGCGTTGTCCGCCACCGGCTTGATGTAGACATCCATTTCCGCCAGGAGCGGGATTTGGTCGGGATTGTCCATAAGCTGCGCCATCTCATGAGCAAGGTCGGCGGGATCGCCGATCTTGAACGTTCGCCCGTACTTGTTGTCCCGCACGAACTCGAGCATGCCGCCCCTGTCCGATGCAAGAACCGGGGTCTTCGTCATGGCAGCCTCATTGAGTGTGAGGGGTGCGTTCTCATACCAGATTGATGGCACCACCAGAACGTCCAAGCCCGCGAGAACCTTGCCGATCTGTTTATTGTCAAAGCGCCCATGGAATTTCACGACATCCAGGTCCTGCGCATTTTCAATGAGATTGTCGTTGTACTCACGCGTCCACTGGTTCGGCGCGCCATAGATGTCAACGCGAAAACCAGGTCGGTCCTTCAGGATGCGGGCTGCTTCCACCAATACATGGGGACCCTTCGTGGGAATCATCGAGCCCACAAAACCAAAACGAAGGGCCTCCGAAGGGGTGCGCTCATGCGCCACAACATGATCGAACTTCATGCCGTTGAGAGAGTGGACGATTTTATCTGCCGGTATGTCCATCAACCGTATGAACTCATCGCGCAGGAACGCCGAGGGTGTAATGAGCAAGTCACACTGAGCCAGCTGATGGGCCATGCGCCGCATGCGAACGGCGAACGGGTGTTCGGAGAGAGCTCTCGGGGTTGGCAGATCAGACGGATTGCCCAACACCGACCCCATGGCTCTCCATGCAGCCCAGGCCATCGCACGGGGCCTGCGACCAAGTGCGCCTGGCGTATAGCGATAACGGTGCTGGTAGTAGTCATGATAACTCAGCGACTGAGAAGGCTTGGTCTCAGGTGCAGGCTCTTCATCGAACGTCCACTCGCCACCAAACACACACGCGCCGCACTTGTTGAAGTCAATCTCTTCACAAAGTGTGTTATCCGTGTAGCACATGCGCTGCCCCATGGGACACATGGTCCAGAAATCGTGCAGCGTCATGACGACAGCAATGCCACGCTTCTTGACTTCCTCGATACAGGTGTGAGAGAGGCCGAGAATATGATGAAAATGCACGAGGTCCGGCTGCACCTCGTCGACATAGTCTGTGAGCAGTCGTTCAGCCCGAGGGTCTGTATAGGAGGCGTCGAACGGGTCCCATCCGACTTCAGGACGGTTCATCAATCGAACCTGATACCCGTTACGGTCCTCGTCAATCACCTTGTAGTCAGGTGCGTGCTCGTCCGAGAGGCGTGCGAACACGAAGAGGTCGTGGTCCGCAGATTGCGCCTTGACGATGTTGTAGGCGTAGATCGCGGTGCCTGCAAATTCGTACGGAGGGAACTCGTGTGAGACATGAAGTATACGCATCAATTTCCTCTGCCCGTCTACTCCTCTCTGTGAGTGACGGTCCCAATTTGTATCAGACCCTGCTCAATCTTTCATCGTCGCTTGATATTCCATTGCTGGATGCCTTTTGAAGGCCACTGCCTGGTTGCCGAACACCCAGCGTGTACATACCATTCAAGACCGTGGGGATCTCGCCTCAAGAACCCGAATCTGACACCTGAGAGCACGCTCCGAGCCATGCGCATTCTGTTTGCACTGCATACCTACCCACCTGAATCCTGGGGAGGAACCGAATTGCATGTACAGGGCATTGCCACCTACCTGCAGGACAACGGACATGAAGTCATGGTCTTCTGTCGGTATGGCGACACAGACGACGCGGAAGGCACGCTCCGAAATGAGACAGTCGGAGGCATTCGAGTCGTTCGGTTCAACAACGCGTTTTGCGGGCCCAACAAGTTCGAGTCCACCTACATCAATAGCTCCGCACATCTCGCTTTTGAGGGCGTCCTCGACGGTTTTGAACCGGACGTTGTCCATGTCCACCACCTCATCGGGCTGAGCACAACCATCCTTGCTGCCTGCAAGAAGCGCCACTGCCCACTGGTCTATTCGCTGCATGACTTCTGGGTGGTCTGCCCCAGAGGTCAGCGTCTGACCCCCGACCTCCATCTCTGCGAGACCATTGACCGCAACAAGTGCTACACCTGCCTGCGCGGGCTCTGGCCCGAGTGGTTCGGCGACCGTATGGCCGCGAAAAACGTCGAGGTCCAGCCGGGTCGCCTCTCACCTGAGATCCTTGTGAACTGGGACGCGCACATGGTCAGCGCTCTGGAAATGCCCGACATACTGCTCACTCCCTCCAAGTTTCATCGACACAAAATGATCGAACTTGGCATCGACGGTGACAGGATCATCGCATTGGCGCACGGCCTCGATCACAAGCGCATTCAGCCTGCCGAACAGAATAAGACGGTGAACGTCATCGGCTACATCGGCTCGGTCATCCCTATAAAGGGGGTCCATGTGCTCCTGGAGGCCTTCGCGATTCTTGACCGCGACGATGTCGAACTGCACATCTGGGGCGAAGCGCCCGACTACCATGAACGCGCCAAGTACACCGACGACCTCAAAGCCCTCGCGCTCGGGGCACGAGGCAATGTGCGCATTTACAACGGCTATAAGCACGATGAAGTGGGTAGAATTCTCAACTCGATGGACATTCTGGTTGTTCCTTCGATCTGGTGGGAGACCTTTTCGCTGACCATCCGCGAGGGCATGCTTGCACAACTCCCCATTGTTGCATCTGATATCGGCGCCATGCGTGAAGCGCTTGACACGCACAATGCCGGCATCCTTTTTGAGGCCGGCAACGCAGTTGACCTCGCCGACTCCCTCGCTTCGCTGATCGACAGTCCCGCATTGCGCGATGAGTTCAGTCAGGCCCGTGATACAGTTAAGACCGTCGAACAAAACGCGGAGGAATACGTGGGAATCTACGACAAGGCACGAGAACTGGCCAAGCAACGTGAAGCGGCATTGGTTGTACCGGAAACTGATTTCGCAGAGGAGGAGTCTCCTCCACCGCCTGCGACTATCGACCAGGCCGGCCCACCTGCGGTGTCATCATCATCCATGGACCTGGGCGACGTCTACTTTGAACTGCAGCAAACAGGTGGTGGCCCCGTCAGTCTCTCCTCAGCCGTTGACCGCAACGACGGGACCTCGGTGTGTTTTCGAATCTCTCAGGGAGACAGTGAACTCCAACTGACGGTGCGTATCCCCCAAGGCAACGAGGCAACGGGCGTACCGACAACCGACACCGCCAAGGTGCCTGACGAGGAGGCGCCCACACCCTCCATCGACCCGGCGACTGTCTCGCGGTCGGCGAGCGGCATGCTCCTGGGGCAGTCGGCTGCCCACGACGAAGCCGAACAAGCCAAAGCGATGTTCAGTTTGAATCCACAAATCATCAGTCAGCATGTCAGCGCCCTTGACGACATGATCGAAGTCACGCATCTCGACGAGGAAGGAAACGACGACGCCAGCAATTTCTCGCCAGCACGACCTGAACCCCCTGCCACGCCCGACGACTCGGAGATGACAATTGCCGATGCAGAGGTCATTGATGTGGAGGCGACTCCAGAACCAGAGGGTGGCATTGTCTTTGGCAAGACCAACTGGTCCATTCCAGAGGCAACTGGTGATGCACCAAAGACCAAAGCCACAAGACACGGAAAACAACAGGGCAACAGCCGACCCGATGCAGGATCATTCGGGGATGGAATCGAATAGCCATTGACTGATCGAGAAACCAAAGTCTCCGTTCTTATTCCCACCTATAACGGTGGCCCGCTCCTTAGGCGAGTCGTCCAGGCCATTTTCGCGCAGGACGTTGATTTTGAGTTTGAGGTGCTCTGCATCGACTCAGAGTCGACCGATGAAACCCTCGCGATCCTGAGCGAGTACGACATCCGCGTCACGAGCATACCGAACCACGAGTTCAACCACGGACTGACGCGCAACAGGGGCGCCTCCATGGCGCGGGGCGAAATCGTAATCTTCCTCGTACAAGACGCGGTGCCACACGGCAGCAAATGGATGCAGACACTCGTTTCCAACTTCGATGACCCCACAGTCGCCGGCGCCTACTGTCACCAGATACCCCACGCCAACTGCAACCCTTTCCTTCGTGATCGGCTCAAAGGCTGGGTCCACGGAGAAGGCGCGCCAACCGTCAAACACATCGCGGACCCGATGGACTACGAGTTATTGACTCCCCTTGAACGCTGGCAGGCCATTGCATTTGACGACGTCGCCAGCGCTGTCAGGCGAAGCGTCCTCACTGAAGTGCCGTTTGAAGAAAGAGCCTTCGGCGAGGACATTACCTGGGCGAAGGGCGCACTCCTGGCTGGACATCGCGTTGTTATGGACCCGCGCTGCGCCGTCGAGCACTCCCACAACAAGTCCACATGGTACGAGTTCCGTCGGGCATGCCTCGACCTGCAAAACGTACACAAGCTGACTGAACTGCGTTTGGCACCGAACATCCACCACGTCATGCGCTACACAGGCAAGCTGTCGCAACACCTCTTTGACGTCGTCTGCGCAGATGTATCGCTATCGCTTCTACAGAAGGTGCTCTGGGTAGCACGGATTCCCTATTTTGCGCTCTCACAGAACCTCGCACAGTTCCTGGGGCCGCTTTCAAGCCATCGCAAGCACAGAGGTGCCTGGCGATGGTTCGATCGGCTCATATCAGGCGGCATTTAGCCGTTGTCCTGAATCACCTCCACTATTCGTTTGCCGTAGTGCTCCTCAACCACAACGATCTCGCCGCACGCGGTCACAGAAATCGAGGCATCCATCACCTGCTCCAACTCGGCAAGGGAGTCCGGCAAGGGCCTGTAGCCTCCGACACCAGCTCCTGTAGGTCTGCAGGTGATGCGACTACTGTGGCCCGATGGTCAAACACGCCACTCTCCGTTGCACCGGCGCACACAAAGTGCCGTGATTCACACCATTCTACGTTGCAAGTGGACATCTTTTCATTCATGATCGTTCTACGACTATCGAGGAGTGAATGACAACATCGAACGGTAATAAGACAGCGATTGTGACTGGAGCCGCGAGGGGAATCGGTCGAGCGATTGCCCTGCATCTGGCGCGTGACGGCTATGAAATTCACCTTGTCGATTGTCTGCACGACGAACTTCAGGAAACAAAGAGCCTGATCGGTGATGATGTGCGCGCGCTTTGCACAACCCTCGACCTTCGGGACCGAAACGCGACCAACGTCTGGACATCCAGACTCAAGGCAGAAGCCAGTTCCATTCAGGCCCTCATTCTCAATGCAGGCGTCGGTGGCCCTGATCCGAGTGACGATTGTGAAGCACTAGCTCACTTCGAGCACGTTCTTGACATCAATGCTGGAGCAGTCATGCGCTGCGCTCGTGACTTAGCGCCGCTTCTGCCCATAGACGGAACCGGTCGAATCGTAGTCATCGCCTCCATCCTCGGCAGAATGGGCGTTGCCGGTTTCAACGCCTACTGCACTTCGAAAGCAGCGACGATCGGGCTTATGCGCGCCATGGCGTTGGACCTGGCAAAGGATCGAATCACCGTGAATGCTATCTGTCCTGGATGGACTGAGACTGCCATGGCGGAGCAGGGGATTGAAGCGATTGCAGCCGCCGAAGGCACAACGCCCGAACAGCAGCGCCGAGCTCTGTCAGAGGCATTGCCGCTCGGTCGGATGGCTCGCCCTGAAGAAATCGCGAGCCTTGCAGCATGGCTTGCCGGCCCCGACGCAGGCAGCATCACGGGTCAGGCGGTCACAATGAGCTCCGGCGATCAATGAGGTGCATTCATAAGTCGCGCCGCTTGAACAACTAAGGGTTCAATTGATTTCCGGTTCCTCTCGTACTCATTTCTCTCTAAACTATGGCATACCCTCAACTGCAGACATGTGCCGCTACAGCCGCGCCGCCGCACAAGCCCCTCGGAGACTAAACCAGAATGAAAAGCCTGACACTTGCATGCCTCGTTGCACTCTTTACCTGCACCACTGCACTTGCCCAATTCGACACCAACGGTCCCAACGCCGAACTGACACTGCAAGACCAGGTGCCCAGTGTTGCGGATCCGGCAAACCACGACGTCGACGTCCTGGTGCCCGGTGTCTTCGACCTGCGCATCAACACAAACGCCAATGCAAACATGGGACTCATTCTCCTCACGAGTCAACTGAACCCCAGTGGTGGTGGCGTGTTCCCCGTCCCATGGGGTGGTTCACTGGACATCGGATCACCAGGTGCCAGTCCTGGTGGCATCGTCGCTCTGGGCGATGGCATCGGCCTTTCGGTCGGCCCGATGGACCCATTCTATGGGTCCAACGCCGGTAACTCGCAACTGGCCCTGCCTCCACAGTTCATCATGTCCCTCTCAACACCTGCGACGCTGGCTGGCGCTCGCATGGCATTTCAGGCCATCGTTGCCGATCCAACAATGGCACCGTTCAACCTCGACAACAGCGAGGCGGTTGATGCCAACCTGCGTGCCGGGCAAGTCATGACGCTGACGGGTCTCAGCTCAACCATCTCGGCGCAGGTTCCCTTTGTCAATGGAAACGTCTTCAACTTCCACGGTGTCGCCTACACCGAGGTCTTCGTCAACAACAAGGGCTTCGTGTCCTTTGGCGCCGCCACCTCCATTCCGAATGGCGGATACACGATCGATACCCTGGCCTGGGTGAATGCCGAGCCTTCAATCGCAGCGTTCATTGCCGACTGGGAAAACCCTTCAGCGCCTCTCGGAATCAAGTACGAGGAAATCGGCACGAGCGTCCGCATCGCCTGGGGTGATCCAGACAGCCACCCGAGTGGTGTCGGTCACTACTACGGATCCGACAGTAATCGCTTCGAAATTCTCCTTGAACTACAGGACGCCGTCTTCAGCAACCCGAACGACGGCCAGTTCACAGCCAACCTCATCAACATCGACCCGGCCGCCACGCAACAAAACGGCGACGGCGTCCTTGGTCACACACCTGGCGCCTCTGCCATTATCGGTGGCGCTGCCGATATTGACCTTCACACAGCTTCCACGGCCGCGGCTGGTATCGCCCAAATAGAGGAGCACAACGCAACAGGTCAAAACGCTTCGGTTGTCGGCTACGACGGGGTCGGTACGCCACGCAACTACAACAGCATGCACTCCTGGAACAGCCAGTCATTGACCTTCGCGCCGCTGCCCTATCTGTCCATACCAGGCGATCAGGGCTACACATCCACGCCTTCAGCACCTGCAGCGCCGGATGTTCAATCCGTGATCCCTGCGGGACTCAGCGTCGCCGGTGGCGAGGTAATCCACCTAGTGGGCAAGTTCAATGGGTTCAACGATGCCAGCGGCCTCGGTGGCACAGTGACCTTTGACCCGGGCGGAGCCAACCTTGTGGGCGCAGTCGTGGGCATCCTTGACGGAACGAATCAACTGCTTCCGTCGCTGCCAAACGCGCCAACTACCAGCCCCTACCGAAATGGAGAAGGCCTCCAACTCGTCACTCCCGCATTTGCTGCCGCAGGCACGATCAACTGTCAGGTTAACTTCTTCAGCGGTCAGGCCTTCACAATCCCCGTCACGATTGTGCAGCCCAACCAGCTCCTGACCAGCTACTCGTTCACAAATTCGCAGTCCCATAACCTGAGCGCAGGTCAGACGATCAACTTTTACGGAACGACCTACAGCTCCTTCTCCATGTCACAGCACGGTTATGTGACCTTTGGCGCTCCCAATTCGGACTTCAGCGAGTCGATGCCGGAGTTCTTTGCCGGCTGGCAAGCAGCACCGACAGTCGCGCCAAACCCTGGTGTCGCCGTCGCCTGGAGTGACCTCAATAACTTCGGAACCTCGCCAAGCTGGGAGGTGGTCGAAGATCAATTGAGCGGCACAACGACAGTCCGCTTCCTCAACCAGACTCACTGGGACGGTGGCGCCTCTGCGGGAGACTTCAGTGTCACCTTTGGCTCCATGGGATCAGGTTCGGTTGGCTTGGACCACACGAACTTCCTCGCTGAGCCCACCCCGGGTGGAAGCAACGCCCATGACGTCATCATCGGAGTCACCAACGGCGACTCAACGACTGGTGCCGACATTGACCTGAGCAACGGACTGGGAACCGGCCTCTCCGGCGCAGTTGGCACCTACCTTGGTGGTTCTGCCCCGGAGTCAATCGGCGAGCTCATCCCGGTAGGCGTTCAGCCTGCTCTGAGCATCTGGACGTTTATCGAGTTGGGCAATGGCACAACCGTTCCATTTGGAACCTGGTCCATCCTGTAAATCACAGACGATTCGGAAGGTCATCTTGATGCTTCGCAATGTAGTTATGTGCCTGTTCGTCTGCTCAGTAGCAGCGATCACTGTCGCCGCACAGACTCAGCTCCCCTCCGCCGAACTGTCCCATTCATCCTGGGACTTCGGCGAAGTGGATCAGGGTGAGACCGACAACCACACCATCAAGATTCGCAACAACGGCAAG
>PVBE011424170.1_pt1 | contig 12313 bp, 15 predicted proteins | sample 1631181 | NCBI WGS metagenome assembly PVBE01 (sample SAMN08397723, study PRJNA350692) | Marine metagenome, whole genome shotgun sequencing project. | isolation source: water | place: Pacific Ocean | collected 2012-04 | reverse complement strand
GATCTATCCCTGTCTGGATTTATTCGAGTGATTACCGGTTTCGAGGACGCCGTTCTGTGTCCGGTCAGGTGCTAGCTTTGCCCTGAAGTATATGAATCACCACCTAGTTAATCGCTATGGATGAACCGCTTCGCAGTGCAGTCCGTGCTCGTCGGGTGCATCAACGCCTGCTACTTCACCGACATAGATGGGTGCTTTGGTTGGGAAATAAGCGTAGAAAATACTGAGTATTTTGGCGATATGCTTATAGATATGCTTATAGATATGCTTATAGAAGTTTTCAAGAGTTATATCTGCCATCGGTGCGTTTAGCGCTCTTGTAGTGTCTTTTTGCAGTAGTTGATGGTTAGTGTGAAACATGCGAGCATCAAGACCGAATCCTGGAGAAACATCTGAATGGCAAGAATTGAAAAACAACCGGCTCAATGGAAACAGCAACTAACGGATCTTCAATATAAGGTAACACGTAAAAAAGGCACCGAGAAAGCGTTTGCTGGTGAGTACTGGGATACAAAGTCAACAGGGACCTACCGCTGCATCTGTTGCAGTGCGCCGCTATTCGAATCTTCGACCAAGTATGATTCTGGTACAGGTTGGCCAAGTTTCTGGCAACCGATTGACGACTCAGCAGTTGAAAATAGAGAAGATCGGAGTCTGTTTATGCGACGCACCGAAGTCGTTTGCGCCGAATGTAACGCCCATTTGGGACATGTCTTCCCGGATGGGCCTCAACCAACTGGACAGCGTTACTGTTTGAATTCTGCAGCATTGAAGTTAGAGCCATTAGCTGCTCCAGATAAAGAGCCATCAGCTGCTTTTGATAAAGAGCCATCAGCTGCTTTTGATAAAGAGCCATCAGCTGCTCCAGATAAAGAGCCATCAGCTGCTTTTGATAAAGAGCTATCAGCCGCACTCAAACAAGAATCCCGAGAGTAGAATGAGTTCAAAAAAACTGATCCGAAACTATCGAAGAACGCGACATATTATGTCAAACTACATTGTCGAGAGCAGCAATTGTCGGTGAGGACTTAATGCAAGAAAAGTATCGGGCATACTTGATTCTGGTCCTGGTTGGATTTCTGGCAGCCTGTAGTTCTGGCGGTGCGCAACTGGAGGGTGAGTTAGTCTCAACCGAGAAAAGAATCAAAGAACTGGGTGACGCAATAGACGGTGGCTCGCTTCGTAATGCCTACATGATTAAGCAGTACGCCCAGGTTCTAAGCCAAAGTCGACCCGAACTTGCGCCTTTACTCACTGAATTGAGCAAGGAAGCAACCCGGAGCAATCCTCTTTTTCAGAGTCTGACGTCAAGATATTCCGCTGTAAGGAATGAAACCGAAGCGTTTGATTCGTGGGTTGAAAAAGTTGAAGAACTACAGTTGATACAGTCAGCAGCAGATACTGAGTCTTTCAACGATGCGTTGTCTGATACCGTCAATGTTATTGCTGATCTGTCACAAGGTGAACTGGCTCGCGTCAACGCGGTTTCGAAGAAAACCGAACTGCAGTCTAACGATGCGAAGGACTATGGCGCTGGCAGTCAGTATGTTGGCAATCCCCATTATGGACATTGGTCCCACGGATCTGGGGGTTCGCTCTGGGCCTGGTATGGTCAGTACCACTTCTTCAGCTCCATGTTTGGAGGCAATCGATACTACTACAATGATTGGGCAGGCAGACGTGGGTATTCTTACTATCACGATGTTGGTCGCGGGAGTTACACATCCAGATCACAAAGGGCATCACAGAACGATGTGGATCGTCGTGCGCGAAAACAATTTGGATCGGGCAACAGATACAAGAGCCCCTACTCAAAAACTCGTTCAGGCGCTACTGGCATGAGTAAATCCAGTCTTGCAAAACAAAAATCAGCATTCAAAAGCCCCTATTCAAAAAGCACTGCGTCTACAAGCAAATTTCAGAGCAGTACAAGAAATAGCAGTTTTCGAACATCCCGTAGTTCATCACGGGGAAAATAATGAGAGAAGCAAAGACCTAGTTTTAAGTTAAACAAAAGGTACAACCTAAGGTACAACCGTAAAGGAATGATTCGATGGGTGATCTGTTTAATCTAAGTGAAGTGGATACCTACATATACCAGATACTGTTAATTGATCTGACGATCGCAGTTGTGATGATTGCCGGCCTTCGATTTATTACTGGTATTGTGGCCAATGTGAATAGTGCTGAGGAGTTGGCATCTCGTGACAACTTCGCGTTTGGAATTGCGATGGCCGCGGGTGTAATTTCCCTGGCTCTAATGCTGACAGGCGCGGTGTCTGGTGAACCGGGTGAAACTTATCTTGGCGAAATAGTCAGCGTCATTTCCTACGGGATTCTGGGTCTTATCCTTATCAAGGTTGGGCGCCTGTCGCAGGACAAATTCATTCTTACGGGTATTGAAATCCAGGGAGAGATAAAAGCCGGCAATCTGGCCGCGGCGTTAGTTGATGCTGCGAATACGATTGCGACTGGCCTGGTCCTACGAGCAGTAATGTTGTGGGTTGAGAGTGACACGTTAAATGGATTGCTGGTCGTTCTGGCTGCATTTTTGTTGACTCAGTTGCTCCTGGCATTGGTGACTAAATACCGTCTTATCGTCTACGCGAGACGGAGTACGGGAGGAGATTTACAGACAGCATTCAAGGAAGGTAATGTCGCCCTCGCAATTCGATTCATGGGCCATCTACTGGGCGTGGCCCTAGCGATTACCGCGGCATCTGGGGTGGTTGGCTACGATGTTGAAAACCTCATTCTGGCCTTGATCCTGTGGACAGGAATTTCGTTGTTGTTTGCAGTACTGGTTTCATTACTCGCAATTATTGCTCGAAATGTCGTTCTGATGGGTGTTGACGTTGTTGAGGAAGTGAATAGTCAGAACAATGTCGGTGTTGCTGCTATCGAAGCTTCTATCTATATCTCTATTGGATTGTTTTTTACCGCTTTATTCGCATAGCAGAACTGAGATTTAGCAAGAGATAGCATCCTACATTAGAAGCTGATCATGAGACTGATGGAGATATCTCGTCGGCGAACGTTCGTCCACGATGTTATTCTAATAGGTATTATGGCGGTTCTCGCCGCTTGTGGATTGATCTACGAATATCTCCTGGCGCATTATGCAGGGCGAATTCTTGGCGTGGTCGAGTCCACTATTTACATCATGATTGGATTGATGATTGTGAGTATGGGATTGGGATCCTTTGCCGCGAAATCCCTGAAAGATCCATTCACCTCTTTTGCATGGCTAGAATCCGTAATTGCTCTGTTCGGCGTGACTTGTATTTTGATAATCGCCACCTCTGTTTCGCTGAGTGCGATTTTGCCTCAGGTGATTGCTGAGACCTTCAATCTGCCACCTGATCTAATGCCGAAAGGTGGAGCCCTGGCGACGTTGCATAAGGTATCGTTCTATACGCCTTATGTTTTTGGCACCTTGATGGGCTTTCTTATTGGCATGGAAATCCCGCTGATTGCGCGGATCCGGGAGTCAGTTTACGGCGAGCATTTAGAACACAATGCCGGGACAATCTATGGTGCCGACTATCTTGGTGCAGGAGTTGGTGCAGCTGTCTGGGTCCTGGTGATGCTATCTCTGGATGTAACCAAAGCTGCGGTACTTACCGCCTCAGCTAATCTGTTGGCAGGTTTGCTGTTCCTGTTCCGTTACCGACTGAGAATAAAGGGTGTGCGTTCATTGCTTCTAATGCATGGGTGTGTTTTTTTTGTTGCGGCTATTGTCTACCAGTTTGGAAACGATTGGTCCACCAGAATGTCGAATATGCTGTTTCAAGATGAGGTGGTTTATACCGGCTCAAGTCATTATCAACACTTCACCATTACTGAACGGCACTTATCTCAGCGATCTAAACCTGTTTACGGTTTTTACATCAATGGACGTCTGCAATTTTCCAGTCAGGACGAGCATATTTATCATGCCATGCTGGTATATCCAGGTATGTTGCTTGCAGCTGATCCAAAAAGTGTGTTGATCATCGGCGGGGGAGATGGTTTAGCCTTGCGCGACGTCTTAGGGTTTGAACCGGATCGTGTGACATTGATCGACCTGGACGCTGAACTGGTTCAGCTGTTTACTGATTCAGCAGAAATGCCTCATTATCAACAGGCGCTTGTAGCTTTGAATAAGGGCTCGTTCAGTGATTCCCGGGTTGAGGTGATAAATGGTGATGCGTTTGTTGAAATAGACAGTCTGCTGCAGGCCGGTGATCTGTTTGATGTGATTATTGTGGATTTGCCGGATCCCAGTCACCCCGATCTTGACCGTCTCTACAGCGATAATTTCTATACTAGACTGAGTAAGTTGTTGTCGTTTAACGGGGCAATGGTTGTTCAATCAACCAGCCCGTATCACGCCAAGGACGCATTTATCAGTATTGGTAAGACGATTAAAACGGCAGGATTCACCGAAGTAGCGCAATATCGCCAGAATATTCCGAGTTTCGGTGAGTGGGGCTGGACAATTGCCACCCAGCAGCCGATTGGGATTCGCCAGAAGATCACCCATTTAGAGAAACCCTTTAAACATCAATGGCTTACGCAAGATCTCTTGATTGCCGCATTTGAATTTCCGGCAAATTTCTTTAAATCTAAAGACAAAATCGAGATTAATCGTCTAGGTACTCATCGCGTCTACCGGTATCATGATCAGGCCTGGCGTAAAGACCTTGGCATTTATCGAGATTAAATTTGAAAAATGCGTTGACATATTATGTCAAGCAATTAAACTACTGGCCGTTGACATAATATGTCGAGAGACGGTTCGAACAACATGTCGATGATAGTGAACAGTAAGGAGTAAAGAATGAATACAAGAGATCTGGCGTTGCGAATTTCCGATCTTTCAAATTTTGAAGGTTACGAGTTCGATTGTCAGCCGATCCCTGGCGACACCGAAGTCTTACAGATTACCTTGCGGGAGTTTGAAGAGCTGCCTTCGTTTGTTTCAGTGACGGACACTCAAATTCTTTGTATCACTTATTTATTCACAGAGGACGAAGTTAAACCTGAGAGTCGGACTGAGTTATTGGAAGAGATGCTGGAACTCAATATCCCAATGCCCCTGTCATCATTCGCCAAACTGGGAGACAGGTACGTCGTGTTTGGTGCTCTGGCTGTGAATTCAGATATCGAAGATATATGTCACGAAATTATTACTCTAACCGAAAACGCAGTCGAATCCATCGACGCGTTGGAAGAGTTTTTAGTCTAGGCGAGTAAGCTCGCGAGGAGATTTAACATGAGTATATTACGCAAAATCATGACTGCTGTAAAAGGCGGAGCGCGAGAGGTGGGCGAATTAGTTGTCGACGCAAATGGTACCAGGATTTTCGAGCAGGAAATCAAGGATGCCGAGTCTCATATGCGTAAAGCCAAGCATGATCTGACTGATGTAATGGCCAAGCAAATGCAGGCATCCCGCCAGGTTGAAAGCCTGAAGAGTGAGATTGCCGAACATGAAACATTTGCAGGACAGGCTCTGGACAAGGGTGATGAAGAGCTTGCCCTGGAAATTGCCGAGAAGATTTCACGATTAGAAATTGAGCTTGCAGAACAGCAACAGGTTCATGACAGCTTTTCCGGACATGTGACCCGATTGAAAGATCTGGTGAAGAAATCGGAAAGAACGATCAAGGAATACGAACGTCAACTGAGTATGGTTAAAACCACGGAAAGCGTTCAGAAAGCCAGTGCTGCGATCACAGATAACTTTGCTTCATCCAATTCCACAATACTCTCAGCTAAAGATTCACTTGAGAGAATTAAGAAGCGACAGCAGGATAACTTTGATCGACTGTCAGCAGCCGAGGAGTTGGAAGCTGAAAATTCTGACAAGAGCCTTGAGGATAAGATGAAGGCTGCCGGTATTGGAGAAGAAACAGCTTCAGCAAATTCGGTTCTTGATCGCATCAAGTCGAATCGGAGCTAGTCCGCCAGATTATGAAATCATTTGTAAAAGGACTTTGGAGTCGCACAAAATCGGAGCCCGAGACGAGAGCGTTGAATCGTCCTGAAGATCTTCTGATTGGAGACATGCTTCAACTCTCTGATAGTTTCGGGCTTCCTAAACGACTAAGAGACCAGATGTTTAAGGTAATTGGTCTCGTCACCTATCAGTTTGAGCACCAGTTCTCGACCAGCTTTAGCCTTGAGGGTACCAGTAGCAATGATCATATAGACCTGACGATTGATAGGGAGGAGGGAAGAGCTGTTGCAGCATTCTCGCTTTCTGTGGATCGATCTGTTGTTGAGCAAGTATTTGATCTTGAAGAATTTTCGTTGATATTTGATAGCGATGATCCAGCCCAGGTTTCGCCGGTGGCATCGTTGGATATGGACGGATGGTTAGCTGAAACCTATCATCAGGAGGCCAAGGGAGAGCGCGGCTACTATTACCAGAAGGATTATAGAGAAAGTGGGCCACCAGAATACGAAGGTGAAGGCGAAGCGTTTGACTACTACTTTCTGGCCACCCCGGATGGCAATTGTGGTATAGAAATCGAAGTCTTTGAAGGTGGAGAAACCGAAGTTTCGTTAACATTATATCGACCCATTGATGATATAAAAGAACTTTGGCCAGCCTCGGCGTAAAGAGGAGTTAAGCAGTTTCGGCTATGTCTACCAGTGACAAATGGGACAAAGAAACAAAGGCTGCAAAAGCCGTGCAGGTAGCTTTCGACCTTGGTCAGGAAGTGAGTCATCATATTCGTTATGAGGCACTCGAGAAGGGTATTAATCCGCCTGACAGAATTCGCGAAATTCTTGGCTTGCCAGTCAACAGCCGACCAGTACGACCTCGTTTATCGATTTCCTTAAGTGAAAATGATTTTATGTTGCTTGCCGAAAAGTTCGGTGTTGAAGCTTCTGACAGATTGAGGATTCGTCAGATTGCAGCAGAAAAACTGGTTGCCCATCTGGCACGGAATGAGGCCGGTTAGTGTTAAAGATCAGCCAGAGAATCTGGCGTCGTCGACGTCATGAACGATACATCGATCTAACCGGAACGGATCGCAAACGAAAAATCGCTGAGCTCTTTGTGGTCCTGATTATCCTGGCTTTTGTTCACTTGATTTCCATGATGATGCTGGAAGGATTCTCCTTCGAGGATGCCATCTGGTTCACGATGACCACCATAACAACCGTAGGGTATGGTGATGTGCAGGCAAACAGTCTACCTGGTCGACTGGTAACGATCCTATTAATGTACCTTTTTGGAATCTTTCTGCTGGCACAGATAGTGGGTGAAGTGATTGATTACCGAATAGATATGAAAGAGCGAAAGCGGAAAGGTCTGTGGAGTTGGAATATGAAGAATCACATCGTTATTATTAATACACCAGATACTGACGGGGCTCGCTATCTGCAAGCGCTCGCGGAGCAAATTCGAAAAACTGTCAGCCTTGAAGATTATCCTATTCAAATACTGTCACCAAATTATCCAGATGGATTGCCGGCTGAATTAGCTTCTCTCGGCGTTGTTTTGCGCCAAGGGCAACCCGAGGGGCGAGCCAAAATGACTGAAGTTGATATTGAAAATGCTGCTTTCATTATCGTGTTAGCTTTTGATGCTAATGATTACCGTTCTGACAGCCTGACCTTGGATGTTCTTGACCAGCTCGAACAGTTCGATTTGCCGGGATATATAATCGCTGAAGGGGTGCAGGATGAAAATCGAAGCAGATTGCGGGCTCATGGTGCGGATGCAGTGCTTCGCCCGATACGTGCCTATCCTGAGTTGTTGGTCAGAGCTATGGTGGCTCCGGGTACCGAAACTATACTTGAGGATTTGTTTCAGCATCAGGGTGCACACCCTCGCAGATATGAAGTTGAAATCCCCGCTCAGAAATGGGGGGAGATGGCAGCCCGAATCGTCTTAAACGGGCTGGGCACACCTCTGGGATACATCGATAGAGCAAATAACCTGATCACGAATCCGGATGCGGCTGAACTTGTTGATGGCAGTGTCCTGTTTCTGCTGGTAAATCATAATCGAATCCCTGATATCAAACTTGTAGAGCAGTGCGTTACTGAGAAAGGTTAAGAGCATTCCAATGAGAACCTATTACGAGATGTAGCGGGCGACTGGGAATATCTTCGCTCAGTTAATTAGTGGAGAACGACTAGGTTTCACAGAATTTCGGTTCCAGATCCAGCACTGATAATAGTCGACCAACTCCGATAAACTGACCAATCAGCATACCAAGTTCGACGATTTCCGGGTCGGTAAACTCGCTGTGAAGCCGATCAAAAAAGGCGTCATCAATGCTCTTGTGATCAATTGCAAATTTTTCCGCATACTCGAGAGCCAGTATTTCTTTGGTTGTGAAACTGTTCTTTTGTGAATCCAGTTGCGAGATTTTCTCTTCGGTAAGACCTGATTCGTTTTCTGTACCCGACAGAAATCGAGTGTTAAGTCAGGTGAAACAGTCGTTTAAGCGAGCGATCTTTAGTCTCACCAACTCGATCAGCTCTTCTTCCACAGCATCGCCCTTTCTGGCCTGGTAATACCAGTCAAAAAAGCCGTCAAACAGCGACTGCCGATGTGCCAGACCTCTGATGGTGGCAGTATCACTTCCTATAGCTTCAAGTTTTTCAACCTGAGACAAGACTTCTGCTGGTAATTCGTGGTTCTGTTTCAGACTTATGCGACTCATGTTAAACCTGCGTGTTGAATATGAGAATGAATGATATTGTTGCCGAAAAGCCGGGTTACTGCCAGTTGTATTGCTGCTTTAATGTTTGCCCAGAGTGAATAGGAAAGGGAGCAGAAAGTAGGTATGGTTGTCCTGATGTGGTTTAACAGCAACTGGGAAACGTAGTGATGGAAAGTCTCGTAGACATTCTCAACAGTGATGAAGTGCTCCGTCGTCACGGCCGGTACTATTCGACTCGCTTGTCAATAATCTCGGATGAAGATGAATATCATTTCGATATCTCAGATGGTGAAGTTAGTCCAGGTGCTTCAGTTGACCCTGACTTCGGTTTTTCTCTTTGTGGGAGCAAGGCAGTATGGATTAAGTTCTGTCAGGAAATACCACCGCCTGAGCACCATGAACTGGGGGCATTGATTGCCAGTGAACATCTTGAGGTGAAGGGCGATATGTACGCACTTCAAAGTAATTTTATGTATGTCAGGCGATTGTTGGAGCTTTGGCGAAATGATCAAAGGAGCAGGGAATAATGAAAGCTGTCTTAGACGATGTAACTGGTCAGTATGTTAGTTTGCCGATCGGTGAAGAGTCGGTTCGAGTTTATTTCGAGCAAGCGGGTCAGGGAACTCCACTTCTATGCCTTCATACTGCCGGTGCTGATGGCAGGCAGTTTCGAGAAATTATCAGGGATGAGAGTATTACCGCCAATTTCCAGGTTATCGTGCCGGATATGCCCTGGCACGGAAAATCATCGCCACCTGAAGGCTGGCAGGAAAAGGAGTATTTGCTGACGACAGAAAACTATCTGAAGTTCATCATCGCCTTTATGGCGGCGCTTGAGTTGGAGCAACCATTGGTAATGGGATGTTCGATTGGCGGTCGTGTCGTCCTGCATCTGGCTTTAAGGTATGAGGAGAAGATCGGCGGAATTATTGGCTTGCAGTCGGGTTTGGACGCAGGTGCTGATGAGTATCATCCCGAGACGTTCAGTCACTTTCACCGCCATGATGTGCATCAGGGATATTCAGCGGCGGGTTGGATGGCAGCTTTGATTGCACCACAGAGTCCCGATAATCATCGCTGGGAGACCTTGTGGCACTATGCATCGGGAGGCCCTGGTGTTTTCAGGGGTGACATTCACTATTATTCATACGATGGAGATTTGAGGAACCAGTCACTAAATATCGATACCAGAAAGTGCCCGGTCTACCTCTTGTCAGGTGAATATGACTGGTCTGCACCAGCAGCGGGGGCAGAGGAAATCGCACAGCGAATACCAGGCGCTTATTTCAAGAAGATGGTTGGGATGGGACATTTCCCAATGAGTGAAAATCCGGAGGAATTTCTGAAATATCTGCAGCCGGTGCTTAAAGATTATCTTGAACGCAAATAGGGCCATTTCGGGTCAGTAGTCCCCAGAATCCAAAACGGAGCCCAAAATTTGGATTCCTTTTATAATTGGAGCGGGTAACAGGTGGGGGCACCCAGCCTCTCTCACTTATATATTTCACCTGTAGGTCGTATGACCGATGCGGAAGGTGTTGAGTTCCTGTACTCTGTATGAATCATTTGAGAAAAGTTTCTTTTTTTCAACTAAGTCAGACCGTTTAAGAGTTGTATCGGTCAGTGGAGATTAATAATACCAACCTGAGGAATTCTAAATGAAAAAATTTATCTTTAATTTTGCTCTGACACTTTTTGGAATGGGGGGATTGGCTGCTTTTGCGGATCATCATGAAGGAAATTATGCAAACATGAACTTAAGTGAACGAAATTCATTGCAGGTGAATCTGTGTAATTTAAACTCTGGTAAAACTTTAGCGGACATCGATAGTTTAAATGATGCATATTTTAAGTGGGCTGAAAAGAACGGGACTACACGTTTTTTTATGAGGTTGACTCCATTGTTTACCAGTGCGAGCCCCTCCAATCCGGGTTACGATTATATTGACATGATAGCTTCACCGTTTTCTGTTGCAGGTGAAGAGTGGGATAGCTGGCTGGGAACGAAGGATGGCCAAAAGTTAAGTGCTCGGTGGCAGGAGCTCGCAACGTGTTACGTGAGGATGACTCACAACGTCACAAAGTATGCTGATAGGAAAGCACTTGCTGCTGCTGATGATCGGATTGTAACTTTGGAGTGGTGTAACAAAAATGAAAACGTCTCTACTGATCAGCTTATCGCTAAACATAATTCGATTGCAGCCAATTTTCCCGAGGGTATTGCGAATATCTACTGGGGTTTATTGTTGCCGCAGTTAGGAAATGGGACCGCGCCAGGTCAATTTGCTCACATGAATACTTATCCCGACGTAAAGGCTTTAATGGCCCGTCAGAATTGGCTGGGCAATAAGGGTGGTTGGAGAGTTTTGCAGGATTACTATACTTCCTATGCCAGTTGTTCTAGTCATAACGTCTTTTCCGCCAAGGTGTTAAACCGTCCGGAAGGCCAGTAGTTGGACAGGCGAAGCAGGCTCGCCTGCTTCGCCAACTATAGTGTAGGTTTCTGTCTAGTATTCGATTGTAAGTCGTCAGCCCATATGGGACCACCAGCACTGTAGATATCAAATCTTACTTGCAGATTTCTTAAAATAGGGCGTTAACGGTTCCTATACTCAGTTTAGATCAATAAAGGAGAATTAAAGTGAAAAAAATATTTCTAGTAGCTATCAGTTTAATCTTGTTGAATTCGGCTCAACTTTACGCTGGTGATAAAGAAGATTTAATCGAACAGATAGAACAAAATTGGATTGATAATTCTAATAAAACAGTAGATATGTCTACGTTCCATCCGGATGGAAGCTGGCAGGCAAGCTCTGAAGGCGGTCTATGGGATCTTCAAACTCCGAAGGAAGTACAATCACAAACACAACGTGATAAGAATACCCTTAATGCCAGACCCCATCATATTGAGGTGACCATTGTGGGTAAGAAGAAAGATGTGGCCTACACCAATTACTACCTCGTAGGTAAGATAACTGGTCCAGGTGGAAAAGTGATCGCAGAGAATTATAGAACAAGAGCATCGCAGACTTTCGTTAAAGAAAATGGTAAGTGGAAGGCGATCGGATCACATTACAGCCCATTGTACGGGGGATCGGGTGTGATTTTTGATCTCGACTAAAGAGCTTAATTCAATTATGGGGCTGTACGTCACACACTCTTTTCAAGCTCATTCTTTAGCTCATCAACCCCGCTGACCCCTTTTTTAAAACCCGCTCATCGTTCCTCCAGATTAGTAATACATAGGTAGTAGGAGGCCCTTCCTGACAAGTGGGGGGTACCCTGGGGGTGGGTGTTAGCTTATTCGGAAATGGGTTGGTAATGTTGTTCTATAGAGCCCTTATTCAATTGAGTGCAGTGAAATTGGATTTGCTGCTGAATATATGCTGGATATTGCAGAAAGATATTGTCCTTATGCTAAAGAAATTCCTACGGGTCTTTATAATTGGAGCGGGTAACAGGTGGGGGCGCCCAGCCTCGAACTCGTGGGATGCGAAGCGTCCCCAGACTCTAAACCGGAGCCCAAAATTTGGATACCGTCTATAATTGGAGCGGGTAACAGGTGGGGGCGCCCAGCCTCGAACTCGTGGGATGCGAAGCGTCCCCAGACTCTAAACCGGAGCCCAAAATTTGGATACCGT
>PVBE011419707.1_pt1 | contig 12313 bp, 13 predicted proteins | sample 1631181 | NCBI WGS metagenome assembly PVBE01 (sample SAMN08397723, study PRJNA350692) | Marine metagenome, whole genome shotgun sequencing project. | isolation source: water | place: Pacific Ocean | collected 2012-04 | reverse complement strand
GGTTAACGGCCTGATGCGCGGCGAAAACGATGCCGAGTGCCGTATGGACTGCTATGAGGCCTTCTTCGATTTCGAGGTGAAGGAGAGCGGCGAACGGGGCTACGGGTGCGCGGAGTACTCAATCGCTCCGCCGAGCCCACGGTGGCGTTACTAACGGCCGGCAGTAGTTGACCAGCTAGAGGGGGGCGGACGCGCTCCTCGCTTAGTCCTCACTGATGCGCAAGCGAGACAGCGAGCTGCCTTAGAAGGCGTCTTTCGCTGCCTCGCGTCTCTGGCGGGAAGCCTAACCGTAAGCTTCCGGGGATTCTGCGATACAACGTTGGGCGTCGCGAATGGTGTTCGCCACCCGGGCACCTAATCCCATCGTGCACTTCGGCTCGAGGCCTAGGCGCTAGCCGAGACCCCTGGCGAGCGCTCCTCGGGAGTCAGAAGAGGCCAGGCGGAGTTTGCGCGCCTCTTGGTAGGCGGAGGAGTCATACCAGTCATGGAACGCCTGGTCGTCCTCGAACTTGAGGACGACCAGGCGGGAACCGTGCCAGTCGCCCTCGATGGCCTGGACGTTGTCGTCGACGACCAGTACCTCGCCGCGGACCCCCTGGAGCGTGGGGCCTGCGGCTTTGCCGTATGCCTCCATGCCTGCGGCGTCGGTGATTTCTTCTTGGACCACGAAATAGACAGACAAGATGGCCTCCAATCTCGCAAGCCGGTGTAGTTGGCGGGAGTTGGGCTCCCGCACGGCAGAGGAGATGCCCGTGTTAGGGTGCGAGCGTGGCGCCCAGCACGGAAAGTTTCAAGTACTTTGGTGCGCTGCGTGGAAAGCCCGGAGACTCCGTGGCGAACTCCTGGCACCCACACGGGTTAGCTGGCAGCTGGTTCAGTTGAAGGCGCCATGGCGATGCCCATCTGCATCGCTGCTTCGAGGAGCCTAGCTACCAGCGTGTAGTCGACGATCATTCCATCGTGCAGTTTGAAGAGACTGGAGATGTTGAACTCCAGCGTCTTGCCCGTCGGCTGCACGCCGATGAATTCATTTGAGTGGGTGGCCTTCATTCGCCACACGCCGCAGACCTCGTCGTCATCAGCGATGATCCTCAGGATTTTGAGCTGAATGTCCGGAAACGTAGCCCGGAAATTGGTGACGTGGTTAACGAGGCCTTCCCGCCCCCGAGCCGGGTTCGAGGGGTCTACCATGTCTTCGGCCGCGATCTCCGGTATTACCTCTAGCCTGCCTTTTGCGACAACTTCCTTCAGATAGGTGCGCATCACCTGTCGGGAACGCTCCTAAGTCATCGGTTTCCCCCTTGCTCTCCAACTCACCATTCTAGGTCGAGCGCCTCACGATAACAGACAGAAATGAGCCCGAAGGGCGGCGTCCAACTCCGGTTTCCAACGTGCTGCCCGACTTTGGCTCGATGGCGTGAGCCCACGTCAGGTCTGAATCGCTCGAACTGTCTCAAGTGCAGCGTCGCTGCTTGTATTGAAATAGCCAGCGGCCCCGAGCGTTGACCGCCGTGATGTCCTTGCGACGAGGAAGACAAAAAGAAGTTTCCGGACATGTTTGTCAGGAAGGTCTCCTCTCGAATGGATGACAATCTCGATATCTTGAGTGGCAGCTTCGTTCAGGACATAAGTGAGGTAGGTTCCCTGCTCCAGCGAACCGCCCGGGCCCGCCTCAGTCGTCTGCAACTAAAACGAGGGTACCCGTCGTAGACAAACTCCCACCCGTACCGTTCACTACGCATGTTCTGGCGCTCGTCTGTTTTCCTTCGACGCCGTGTATGCCATCTTCCGCCGTACCTGACAGCTGCCGGTAGGCTTCGACCAGGAGCGGCATCCCGTACATCCCACTGTGATTGAATGAGAGGCCGCCACCGTTGGTATTGATCGGCAATTTGCCTCCTGGCGCGGCGTGGCCATCCTTCCATAACGTGTGGCCTTCGCCGGGTGCAGTCAGGCCGAGCATCTCTGCGGTGATCGCGACGGTGATCGTGAACGAGTCGTAGATCATGGCCATTTCCATGTCGGCAGGGCCCAAACCGGCCATCGCGTAGGCGGCCTCCGCAGAACGAGAGGCTGAGGTGGCAGTGAAATCGTCCATCTCCAGCATGTTGCCGTGTCCCATGCTCTCCCCGGCTCCTGCAATCCAGACCGGTTTGGTTCGCAGGCTCGCCGCCACCTCAGGACTCGTTACCAGCACAGCGCCGCCGTGATCTGTGACCATGCAGCAGTGGAGGATGGTCAGCGGCCAGGTGATGAGGCGAGACTCCTCCACCTGGCCGACCGTGATTGGACCACCGAATGGGTGCTTCTCCTTGGAATACATGGCCGCCCGCGGATTGAGTGTCGCCCAGTCTCGAGTCACCTTGGCGATGTGTGCGTAGTCCTCGCGCCTGGTCCCGTAGCGATGCATGTGGCGCGTCATTGCGTGGGCGTAATTCGATGGCGCACCGCCCAGGCCGTAGGCCATCGTCATCTCCAGTGCGGGAGAGAGTGCGCCGGCGCCGCGCGCATAGTTGCCGGCGCCGCCAGCACCGACCCTCCGGGCTGAATGGCCGTTCTCGCCGTGGCTCACGAGGGCGATGTCGATGATGCCCGCGTGGATTGCAGCCATGGCGTGGTGCACGTGCATCTCGAAAGAGCAGCCACCCACGGATGTCGTGTCGATGTATTTCGGCTTGATTCCGAGATGCTCGGCAAGTTCTGTCGACCAACCTGCGGAAAAGACGCCCTCGATCTTCGAAATAGGAACCCCGGTCTGCTCGCTCAGGTTCTTGATCGCTTCGATGTGGAGTTGCAGCGAAGTGACGGGCTCCTCGAGGAAGCCGATTTCGTTGGCTTCTGCGGCGCCGACGATGGCCGCCGATTTGTACAGTTCTCCGGGCATTGGTTACTTACTCCTCCACCAGGCGCCAGAAGGGAATGAACGTTTCTTCATTGGCTTGTTCGAACTCGACTTTGACCGGCGCACCTATCTGGATCTCTTCGGGCTTGCCCGCATCTGCGCCGCGGAGCACGGTGAGCATCCGGTCGCCTTCTTTGAGGTCGATGTAGGCGGTCACATAGGGTGCTTCTTCAGCCCATGGCCCGAAGGTGAGGTGCTGGACGGCAAAAGTGTGTACGGTGCCCTCGCCGCTCGCCTCGATCCACTCGAGGTTCATCGAGTGGCACGTTGGACAAATATGGCGCGGGTACCAGTGGACACGATTACAATCCTGGCAACGCGGCAGCATCAGTTTTCCCTTCCTGGCACCTTCCCAGAACGGGCGCGTGTGGACCCCTTGGGTCGGGATCGGTTTGTTATAGGCCATGGGCTTCTTCCCCCTCGTTCCGGTCTTCCCAAAAAGCCAACATGACGTGCGATTCAGCCTTTCGGGTGTGCCGACGGTATTGTTCACACCCGAACAGACGGCCGACGAATACCTGGTGTCTCGCAGCGAATCTATCAGGTTTCGGTCTGGTCGTTCTTCTCGTCTCCTGTGTCTTGCGTACCCGGGTCGCTGAGTGGGGCCGCCAAGGCTTCTGACGCGTCGACGATAGTGGAATGGCTTCGACAACGAATTGAGAGGGTCTCACTGTGGAGCCACCCGCCAGTCTTTCCCGAGCTTGTGACCGGGAAGCTCACCGTTCTGGAGTTTGCGAAGCACGACCTGCTGGTTGAGCTTCAGTTTTCTTGCAACTTCGGCTGATGTTAGAAAGTCGACGTCGCTGAGACTACTCCTGGTAGGTCTCCTGCCGGATCTTGCTTCTCGCTTAGAAGCGCCCCCGAACTTTACAGTTTGAGCGAGGTGCGCCGCTACCGGGCGCCACCACGCTCCGGTGCCGCCCGGTAGTGGGAGCTGGGTCTGGCGCGCTGCAATCGGAGGGGGCAGACCCAACTGAAAGCATTGATTCCTGAAGGAGGCCTGCCCTCTGCCGGCGTTCGACAATATCTTCAAAAGGCCGCGTTGATAAAATACTCGGCCGACTCTCTAGCATTCAACGCTAGCTACCAAGCATGGGGAGGACTCGATGTTCTCTACGTATCAATGATGTGACGTCGAATTTCACGACAGAAACAACCGAAGGACTTCACGCCGGTTTGCACCACCGAGTTTGGTGCGGTTGCGAGCCTCAAGCCTGAGTTCGACAAGCGCAACTGCAAGATCGTCGGCATCAGCGTGGACGGTGTGAACGATCACAAGGCGTGGTCGAAGGACATTAAGGAGTCGCAGGATCACGCAGTTAACTACTCAATGATCGGGGCCCCGAACCTCGACGTTGTCAAGGCCTTTGACATGCTGCCAGCCGATGCCGGTGACACGTCAGAAGGGCGGTCTGCGATGGACAACGTAACCGCTAGGTCCGCGTTTATCATTGGCCCGGACAATAAGATCAAAGCGACCCTCACGTACCTGATGACAACCGGGCGTAATTTCATACAAATTCTCCGACTTCTGGACTCATGTCAGCTCACGGCCGCAGAACAGGTAGCTACCCCTGCTAACTGGAATCAGGGTGAGAAAATAATCATCGTCCCGGTCGTCTCCAACGAGGCAGTTGCTGAGAAGTACCCAGAAGGCTGGGAGTCACCGCTCCCCTATCTCAGGCTGGTAAAGCAGCCGACTCGCAACTAACGTCGCCGGCCGACCGGCGACTCGAAACGTAGTCGTGAAGTTCGCATTTTCTTCCCGCCAAGGAGTGGAAAATGAGGAAGTGGCTCGATTCAGGGCGCCACCATTGTCATCGGGCGCCCGCCGAATTAATTTGAAAGTGCCGAGGGCGCGGCGCTAGACTCGGGTCGAGGTGGGCGCTCCAGCTACCGGCAGCGACCCAAGAGGGAGTAGGTCTCGCTGCTTACTGACTATCTGACTGGCCGGACGGTGCCCCACACGCCACGTGAAGAAGTTCGCCAGGAGGCAGCTCGGTTTCTCGTGGAGTCCCTGGGCTATCCCAAGGAGACCTTGGCCGCTGACGTCTCCTTGAGCAATGGCCACCGGGATTCTTTCGTTGCCGACTTGCTCGTGGGTCAGCCCGAGGATGGCTCTCCGGTCATCGTTGTTGACGTGTTCCCGCCCGGGAGTACTCCACCGCAGCAAATCCCTCCGGCTGTGGCCGACTCAGGGGCCAGGTTCTACTTCTGGTTCGACGGCTTCAGCGATTACCCGGGACGGGCGCCCAGCTGGGGGTCTCGCTACTTCGAACGCCAGAGCGACGGCTACTACGTGACGGTTCCCAGCATTCCTCACCATCACAGGCCGCTGAGGCCCAGAAAGCGGCGACCACCGACGCGTCATAAGTGCCCGAGCTGCGGAAAACCTCTCGATAATTTCTGCATGGTCCCGTGTATGGACAATTGTCCCGGCTGGACCTGCGCGTGGTTCAGGATCCTGCATTGCCGCGAATGTGATAAGAGCTTTCCCCGCCCCCGGGGCAATCGCCCCTGAATCGGCCCGGGGGAGAGGTCTCGGAGAGGTCGGTTCAGTCGGCGAAACCGATATAGCGGACGAAGTGGTCGTTCGGCTCCCGCTGGGACTCAACTGAGTTCGCGCCGAAATCGTCATCTGGATAGCACATGACAATGCAGGTCATAATTCCGTGTTCCTTTGTGCTGCGTTGTTGGCACGGTCAAGCGACTCGCTGGTGGGCATGTAGACAGGCCAGGGCTGGGTGTTCATGGACGACGGCACGCCGTTTTCTACTTCGATGGCTCATCGATGACTTCGCGACGAATCGGGACCTTCTTGTAGCTAGGCACACTTCACCGTTCTTTGACCAAGGTTTCAAACTCCATCCGGAATTCAACCTCAGGTTGCTTTCACGCGTACTTCGTCCGAGCCCAGGAGTCGGTTTCAGTATCTCGGTTCGCTCAGTGCCATCGGGGTTCGCATCCATCGGTTGCTTCGTTTCGCTTATACATCGAGCCTAGCCGGCACGGAGGTCAGCCCCATGGAATCTCAATTCGGAGTGCTGGTTCGGTGGGCGCTTAGGTCTCCCGGGTCGCTTCACCCAGGCCTGGCTCGGAACGGCGCCCGATGCGAAGTGCGACCGTGTTGATTGCGAGCACAACTAGGGACCCGAGTATGGCGAGCGTCACCGCAGCAGGGATGGAGCCATCCGGGCTTCCTAGCGTCGTGCCATCGAGACCCTCGGGCCAGGGCCAGAGAACCCGCGTCGATCCGAACATCAGACCGATCAGTGCGGCCATTACAGAGTCATAGTGATGGTGCAAAGCCCAGTGCAACACCTGCGAGAACAGGGCCAAGCCGAGGGTAGCCCCGGCCACGAACACTAGGATAGGCAAGGCGTCACGACCAGTGACGGCGTCGAGTACCGGACTGTACATGCCGATCATGACAAGAATCAGAGAGCCGCTGATGCCGGGCAGGATCATGGCGGAGATTGCCACTGCACCGGACAGGAAGAACGCCCAGAAAGCAGCGTCGTCCACCTGCCCCACCGAATCCTCTGACGTCCCGTCGCGCAGGCCGAGCAGTACGAACGCCACGGCACCAACGGCCACCATGGTCAGCAACCTCGGCGGATCGCGTCGCTCGAGCAGCCGCCACGCGACGAGAATCGAGCTGGCGACCAAGCCCAAGAAGAGCGCTGCAATTTCGATAGGGTGGTCATCGAGCTGGGTTTCGATCAGATTTGCGAGGGAGGCGATCGCGAACACCATGCCCGCGAGCAGAGGGAGGATAAAGACCCACTCGACGCGCTTCACCAACTCGAGGCCACCGTCCAGATCACCTCGTACGAAACGTCCGAGCGCCGCGCTGCCCGACCGCAAGGCGTCCACTAACCGCCGGTAAATCCCGAGTACCAATGCCACGGTTCCGCCCGAGATCCCCGGCACGACGTCGGCGGCGCCCATGAGGAATCCTCGGAAGATGGTGCCGACGACCCTCGCGATCATTAGACGAGTTTACACAGGGCCGTGGGAAGCCACCGTAGCAGGGGCAGCACCCGGGCTGTGGCGAGACCATTCTCGCGGGCCAAAGAGAGGAGCTATTCCATTTGCAATATCTAGAGTGAGATAATTAGTATCTTGATAAGGTATATGCCACGTTTGTGGGAGATCGCGGCCGGATCGTCGTTCCTGCTGAGGTACGAAAGCGTGCCGGACTTCGGGAAAAGACGCCACTGGTCCTCTTGGATACGCCCGGTGGTCTCATCCTGTTAACGCGGGAGCAGCTTCGGGATCGAGTCCGTGGCGAGCTAGCAGGTCTAGGTCTAGACCTTGTGGCCGATCTCCTCGCAGACCGACGCCACGCAGCTGCGGCCGAGGACCTAAATTGAGTGTTTTGGATGCTTCCGCCATTCTGGCGTTCGTTCAGCGGGAAGATGGCTCTGACGCTGTCGAAGCGGCTTTGTCAGAGAAACCTCGCTGCGGGGCCGCGAACTGGTCCGAAGTTGCCCAGAAGGTGCTCATAGCCGGTCGCGACTGGTACCTGGTGAGGGCGCTGCTCGAAAGCTACAAAATCGCGATCGAGCCGGTGGATAGCGAAGACGCTGAGTGGGCGACCCGCCGTTGGAGGTGTGGGGAAGGGCTGTCACTGGCAGACCGCCTCTGCTTGGCGCTCGCATATCGCGTCGACGCGGAGGTTCTCACAGCAGACGTGAAATGGAGTTCAAGCGGCCGGGTCAGGCAGATCCGCTGAGATTCCCGGTGACCTATTCCCATCCGTAGGGAGCGTACGGCCCCACCAGTACGAACTCGATGTTGCCCACGCCGCGACTCTCTCCCTCGTCTGATCGCTCGATAAACTCGCAGACGTTTTCGGCTCCAGTCGCGTTCGCCCAGACCGTCCCATCAGGCAGTGTTAACTCCGTTGGCTGCTTCCTGAGGTCAGCCTCGAATGTCTCGAATGCCAATGGACCCCTGTAGACGCCTTGGCCCTGACCGTCGGTCCAGTTGCTGATGTCCGGACGTTGGGGCGCCGCGATCCGGTGAAATTCATGCTCTCTCTGTTGCCCGTGTTCGTCCGTCAGCTGGAGCCTGCCGCTCTTGAGGATTCTCGTGTTCGGCTCATATTGGAGATCGTGTTTGACATCGACCAGCTTGATGGGGTCCCTCTTCTCCCCAAAGCCGTAATCAACCCGGCCTTCGAAGGGCGTACCAAACATCTCGTTCATCTCGACCACTTTTCCCTCGCTCGACTCGTGCCAGCCATAGAACGCTGAGTGGTCGCCAAAGTTGACGAGTGCCCAGAACCGCATGGCGAAGCGGTGTTCTTGGGGCTCGGGCGGCGGCATAAACTCGCGAACGGAGGGCCCAAGCGGTGACCAGCGGTTCTGCGCGTAGATGCCCCAGGAGTGGTCCCGGCAGGCGGTCCACGAATCAGTGTCGACCTCGATGCGTTCGCCTCTGAAATCGATCCAGCCTCGCCCGGTTCCGATTTGTGTGATTCGAGTCTGGTCGTTGATGACCCTTCCCCATCGCTCGGCCCGGTGATGCGCTTCTTCGAACGGGGGGGCGGTCGCGAGGAAGGTCAGGTCAAACGAAACGTCCGAGTCGTTGTCGCCGAGCGCGAAGTTAACTTCGCGAAACGGTTCGACGAATGTATGTTTTAGAGGCCCGACGTTCAGGTCCCAGTTAGGCCGCAGTTGGCGGGACAGGTGAACGTAATAGTGGCGCCCGCCGTCGTACATTAAGCCGACCGATGCATCGATCACGTCGCTGTTTGGGAACATTCGTTTCCAGATGTACAACACATAATCGCCCGATTCTCGATAGATCTGATCCCAGTATCCTTCGCTCCACAATAGATCTGTGCTCGGGAGCCTGTTTATTGGATAGGCGGTCTGATGGACTGGATACTCGTCGTAGGGGGTAAGCATCAGGGACACCCTCGGGGTTTGCGTGGACGGCGAAGCGGACCCGCCCGTACGCGTCGCTCTAGTCGAGCGAACGGACGACCGGAACAGCGTAGATTAGCTGTCAAGCAGGCGCGGCCAGGCTCGAGCATCGGCGGAGCCCTGCGCTCATCCGCAGCAGGTTCACTTCCGTAGAGTTCTCGAACTAGGATGGTCCGTCGCCACGCGACCGGCGATCTTGGAATTCTGCCTTACCGGTGATCCCAGTCATACAGCCGCCAACCGGTGTCCGCGTAAGAATGCAGGTTGCTGGCATTTCGCGCGGGGAGGTGGACGCATGAGGCCTTATCCCGATGAAATCATTCAGGGACTCAGATGGTCCCTGGAAAACGCAATAATCCCGGACCTGACAGAAGACTGGACGAAACAGGTGGCGGCCAACTGTCTCACGCTACTGAACATCTTGGAACTCCGTTGGGAGAACGAGCCTGTTCTACTGGCGGAAGACATAGACGACATGCGCGGTCTCTTTGAAGAATCGCTATCCGCCTTCGGGCACCCCCCCTTGTCGGACAACGCCCGAGTCTCTGCTCTTGGACAAGAGCTGAGGCAAACTCTGGGCGCTGATTATTCGGTCGATGATGGCAGCGGACCGTTCGTCCGGCTGGCGACAGAGAATGAAGCCTGTCGCGGAATGCTGATCAAACTAATCGATGGCCTCGAAGACGCAGCAGAGGGGGGAACCCATCCTGAGGAGTTCGAAGCGCTTCGTGACAGGGTCAATTTGCTTCTGCGCCGTCAGACGGATCGAGACTCTATGCTCGCTCTGCCGGGCTCGAAATCCCCCAGGCCTGATTACGGAAAGCAGGAGGACCCGGACGATGAAGCCTGAGAAGGTCGAAGCATATTTCAGGGAACGCATGCCCGCGGCCCGAAATCTTCGCATGACAAACTTCTGGCGACAGGTAGGGGGGATGTCCCGTGAGACGTTCTTCGGAGATTTCTCCTGGGAGGAGAACGGCGAAAGCAAGAGTCAGCGGTTTACGATTCGTCAGGATCACCCCGGCGGGGCGGTCGTGCCCATTCCTCTCTACTTCGAGTACCAGGTTCACCAGGCGCTCCACGGCTCCGAAATCCCGGTCGCTCGGGCGTTCTGGTTCGAAGAGGATTCGCCCTGGGAGGCTGGCACAGCCGGATATGTTCGCAACACGGTATCCGGAGTGGCCGCTGCCTCCGAGTTACTCGGTCCGGAGAACACCGAACGCCGCGAGAAAGTCGGCTACCAGTTCGCCGAGATGATGGCTCGAATCCACACGTTCGACTGGGAAAAAGCAGGGCTCGGCGAATTCATGGACGTGCCGAAGGACGCTCGTGATTGCGCCCTCCAGCGCCTCAAGTTCTGGAAGGATATTCACGACGGAAGCCAGGTCGAGCCGCGTCCGACAGCCGCCGCCCTCTATGCTTGGCTTCGCCGAAACGCTCCTTGGGAGGTCGACCGAGTCTCCTTGGTCTGGGGAGATGTCGGTGTCGGCAACTTCATATTCGAAGGCGACCAAATCACTGCTCTTACCGACTGGGAAATGGCCCACCTTGGCGACCCTAATAAAGATTGGGCTTCGGCCCTCTGGCGGGATATTGAGATTCTGCTCCCGCGTGATGAACTCTTCCGACACTACGAGAAGGTCAGCGGGCTCAAGATCAACGAAGAGGCCGTGAAGTACTACACGGTTTGGATCAACAACGAGTACGCCACGATTTGCAACCATCCGCTGAGCCGCAATTACATCGGCAAAGAGAAGAAAGATGCCACGCTTGCAGCCCTATCGTTCCGGATAGTTCATGGCTGCCTGAACCGTGGGCTGGAAGCCATGGGCTACTGAGCATCAGAAGACTCGGGTCGGCAAACAAAGGTTGGGAGACAGAGAGATGCTGACGAAACTTGACGATACGCTCCGGCACCAGGCGCCGACGACATTCGACCACGTGGTCTCGAGCGATCCGCGCTTCTTCGACCGCTACTGGTTTTGTGCCTACCATCCGGAGGGGAATGTAGGGGTTGCCACCGGATTGGCCGTCTACGCGAACATGAACGTACTCGACGGCTATGCGTGCGTGATTCACGAGGGTATTCAGCACAATCTTCGATTTTCACGGGAGTTCCGACCCGACGTGGATCACTTGGGAGTTGGCCCGCTCAGCTACGAAATCGTTGAAGGGCTTAGAATCATCCGCCTGACTCTTGGAGAGAACACGACCGGCACCGAGTTTGATATCGAATGGGAGGGCGTGGCCCCCGCCCACGAAGAGAACTACCACTTTCGGCGAGTCAACGGGCGGATACTCGAGGATTACATGCGCTTTGACCAGGTCGGCTGCGCAGGCGGGTCGATAGTCATTGACGGGCGTACGTATGCCGTGGACAAGACGGGCTGGTGGGGCATCCGTGACCATTCCTGGGGTGTACGGCCAGGCATGGGCGGGCCGCAGAACAACGACGTCCCCACTACGAGGAGTGGGGACGTCGCCTTTTATTGGATGACGTTCCGGGCGGGGCCTTACCGCGGCTATTACCAGATGACAGAGGACGCTGACGGAAGCAGGTTGAGCCTTGACGGCCTGGTCGGCCACCTGGACGAGAGCAAGGGTCAGGCGGTCCCGCTGAAGGATGTAGAGCAGAACCTCGATGTCTTTCCGGGCACCGATGGGAGAGTCAGGACGGGCGAGATCACGTTCATCGATGAGAACGGCCGTAGGTGGCCCTGCCGCCTCGAAAAATTGTCCTCTGCCTGGGACATCCTCGGCTGGGGCTACCGAAATGGTTACAAAGACGGCCTTGGCCTAGGCGCCCGGCGGGGAGGATACCTCGAAGAGTCGGATACCTGGGACATCTCTGATCCGGAAAAGATCGTTGATCTCGAAAATGGCAGGGAGTGGAAGCAGGCCTATCGAGAGAATGCGGTGCGAGTCACTTTCGAGGGTGAGGTCGGCGGAGGCGAATTCGCGCACTCTGTCGCCATAAAGTAGTCCGAGAGATGGTGTTGTTTGCAGCAAAGATGGGCCGTTTCCGCAACCGTGACAGGGTATCGAGGAGCGTCTCGTTGAAGAAGGTTGGCACCCAATAGCTACCGGCCGGATCGCGCCCTGTAATGAAATCTCGTGGCTCGGAGTTCACGTGTAGCCAGACGGAATTAGACGACTCGCGTTCGGGGCCGAATGCTGTAGAATCCGGCGCCGCAAGGCACAGCTTGCTTGCTTTGGGTGGAGGCTGGCTGACCGTCATCATATTGGTCCGCCCCATCCGAATGTGAATTGTCCGCCATCTATGCGGACGGGTGTCCGCGGACGCGTTAGACGTAGGTCGGGTCTGAGCTTTCAGTCCCCGGCCAGAATCAGAAAGGGGAAAGCTAGTGGCCGACACCAATCGACAATTGGCTATGGTAATCGACCTTAACAAATGCATGGGTTGTCAGACCTGCACGGTGTCCTGCAAGGTCCAGTGGAGCAACGACAAGGGCAT
>PVBE010069058.1_pt1 | contig 12313 bp, 15 predicted proteins | sample 1631181 | NCBI WGS metagenome assembly PVBE01 (sample SAMN08397723, study PRJNA350692) | Marine metagenome, whole genome shotgun sequencing project. | isolation source: water | place: Pacific Ocean | collected 2012-04 | reverse complement strand
TCTCTGCATGCATCGATCAAACAACGGTTGTTATCGATCAGGAGAGCAGAACTCTGCGCTGCTGCCTTCTCGTGGGAAACAGAGTCGATCAATTACCTGTAGCTGCGGAATGCCTCCGGCGCGCTAGCGTTTACTTAGATCAGCAAATGGCACAACATGAGGCTTCGGTTGAAGCAACGCTCATATTGGATTATCAGGCGACTGTGGATGTCTGGAGATCGTTGGGCTCAGTTTGACTGCGTTGATTTAAGTGCTGCTTTCGCTTATTACACTCTTCAGTCGATCTTTCCACTGTTATTGCTAACGCTTGCCATTGCTTCATGGCTGTTAGGACGTCAGCAGCAAATTCTCAATGAGATTTTGGAAAAAGCCACTCAGGTGTTACCTCCTTCTGTTGGAGAGATGGTCGACACAACACTTGCAAGCCTCGTTAGTCAGAATTTTGGAGCCGGATTGTTAGGCGCATTCTTTTTAATGGTTACTGCTGGCAATGCCTATTTGACTCTGCAACGAGGCACAGAGCGAATTTGGGAGGATGTTCTGCCAAAAAAAATATTGAAGTCAGTGTGGTCAGCTCAGGTTGCCCGTTTTCTCCTAAACCGAATAGAGGCCTTTGTGGTTGTCTCTTTCGCGGGTATTGTCATTGTTCTTGATGAGATTAGTGCAAATATCCGCATGATTCCAATTGAGGTCTGGGATGAACTTTCCAGGTCAATGCCCTCCCTTGCCGGCTTTATTGGTCAATTTCCTGTGCTCCAGGTAGGTCAATTTATAATTCCGTTCCTGTCTCTTTCTGGGATGGCTTTGTTGATGCAGTTGCTCTTATTGAGGCGCCGCTTGCCGATTCGGCCTTTGATTCCAGGTTCATTATTGATTGGACTTTCGCTGACGTGTCTTAATTTAGTCGTTGGTAAAAGTATTATTTCACTTGGCTCTCGATTTCAGGCTTATGGCGTCATAGGTAGTGTGATTGTGCTTACAATATGGATTTGGATGGTTGGGGTTGTTGTTTATTTTGGGCAATGCCTAAATGTAGTTTTGACGCGCGAAGTTATATGTCGACGCGGAGAACCGAACCCCTGTAGCGACTGACATAGGCTGAGGATCAATCAAGATGAGCGTCAGCCGCTTAAGCAAGACTTTGAACAAGCTGTTCCCTAAGCCTCCTGCAGGCCTCTCTCCGGTCGTCACCGCTCTGGCGCTTCTGAGTATGGCTGTTGGTGCCGTCGTGCTGTTGCTTGGCCTGACATTTCTTGCGGTTCCGATTCTGGTGTTGGTGGGATTCGTGATCTCCATTACTGTTGGTCTGGTTTTAGGAGGCTGGGCGATGATTGAAGGATTAGCCGCCCTGGAGCGTTGGATGGAGCGGGACCCCCGCTTTCAGCGCTGAGATGGGTCGCCCTTCTCCCCTGCTCTGGCTGATCATTGCTCTGGTCATTTTGCTGCCGACAGCAGCAGGCAGGGCCCTTGTGGATCTCTTGGGCGGCTTGATGCTCCTGGCCTTGGCCATTCCCGTTGTTCTGACTGGTGTGGGTTGGATTGGCTGGAAAGTTCTGCAGTCGAGAATGATCACCTGTGAAAGCTGTGGGGCCCGCAGCCTCGCGAAGTCAGGCCAGTGTCCAGTCTGTGGATCAGGCTTCCCAGCAGCTAATGATCAAAACCGGGAATCATCCTCTGCAGAATCTTCTGTTCCTGCGAGTTCCGTGATTATTGACATCAGTGCCGAAGACGCAGGCTCTGAATCCTGAAGTTTGGCCACTGAATTTGCCAATTTCTCTTGCCCTCTGACTCGGTATTTAAAACTCTTATTCTTGCTGGAATGTTTTGTCCTTTTTGAGGGATATTTGGTCTTCATTATCCATTTTGGCTAAATGTCGCTCACGCAGGAATAGGAATAGTGGTGCGCCGCAGGCAAATGAGATCGTCACACAGGCAATCAATGCAATCCACCATCCCTTGATCTTGAGTCGCCTGGCTTCAACAACAATCCAGATACTCACCGCACTGGCGCCGATTAAAAGGTCTCTGCTCAGGGATCGAGAGGCTGCTGTCAGTGAGGCGTCCTCAAAAAAAGCTGCGATGTTGAATCCCTGCCCAGGTGAATCCTGAATGAATTCAAGATTTGCCTGCCAAGGCAACACAGCTCCCAGGATTGAGAGAATCAGGTAGATCCAGGGTAGTAATTTAGGCATCAGTTTTGTTTGGCAGCATCGTGTCTGGATCAAGTTCCAGAACGTTTTGTTCAACTGTATTCAGCAGTGCTTCGCAATGCTGAAGATAGACATTCCCATGCAGGTAATGATGTTGAAGATCTGCTACGGGAAGGCTGTCACTTTGCAATTCTGCTAGAAGCAGATCAAGGGCTTGCAGTGATTCTTCGTAATTTAAGGATTTGACATCTTGCTGCCAGTTTTCAAGCATCTCTTCGATGCTTGCTTGTTCAGTTCCAGTTGCTTCTGCTGATGGCTTGCTGTTCTTTCGGCCACTGTTGGCTCGCTTGGATGGGTTTTGCTCGTTCATTGCAAGACCTTGCCAGGTTGAATCGATTCTGTAATTGCATTGATCTCACCATCACAGAGGTGGATGTTGAGCATTGTGCCTCTGTTCAGCCCGCTGATGCTGCGGATGGCCTTGCCTTGATTGTCATGCACGATCGCAAAGCCACGCTTCAGCCAGCGTGATGGCGAGAGAGCCAGCAGCAGGGCCTGTCTCTGTTTGAGTTGCAGCCGCTGACGCTGAACCTGCAAGATCGGTGCAAGGGTGCGCCACCGCGATCGGCGTTCTGCAAGCCGCTGCTGCTCCCTGGTGATTAGCCAGCGTCGATGGTCATCAAGTCGCCTGCGACGCTGCAGCAAATGGCTCATCGCTGTTTCCCGGCTCGGCAGCAAGCTGACGATTGCAGCTGTGGGCGTGGCGCTGCGGTGGTCCGCCACCAGATCGGCCACAGTCAGATCATCCTCATGACCAAGACCTGTCACCACTGGGATTGGAAAGATGGCCAGATCCCTGCAGAGCTGTTCATCGTCAAACACCATCAGATCCTCACGACTTCCACCTCCACGTGCCACCACGATGGCGTCGAGATTCAGCTCCTGATGAAGATCGGCCAGACGACTCAGCACCTCCTGAATGCGAGCTGCCACAGCCCCCTGCACCGGAATCGGAATGATCAGAAGTCTTGTTGTTGGCCATCGTTCGCGGGCAGTGCGCAGCATGTCCGCCAGGGCTGAGCTGGGAACGCTGGTCAGAATCCCTATACAGCCCGGATAGGCGGGCAGAGGCCGTTTCCTGTGCTCGTCAATCACACCATCGCGTTCGAGCAGGGCTCGGACGCTTACAAACTGACGCAGAACCGTGGTGAGGCTTGGCCTCATGTCGAGAACCTGCACGGCGAGATTTGCCCGTGCTGCCCAGAAATTGAGTTTGCCAACGATGGTGACGCCATCACCATCGTCCGGGCGATAGCTGAGCTGCCTCAGGGTTGAGGCCCAGGCAACGGCCGTGATGCTGACCTCACCATCCGTGAGCGTCATCCAGAGGTGACCTTTTTTGAGCTGAGGCTTCGACACTGATGCCTGCACCAGAAAACGCGGTGCAAAACCCCGTTCAAGCAGGTTGCCGATGGTCGCGTTGAGATCGCGAACTGTGAACTGTGGCAGCGATTCAGCGTTCAAGGCGTCTGTAGGCCAGGCCCCAGTAGATACAAACGAGAGCGCTGAGAACGGCCAGAGCCTGCCCCCAGCTGTGGCTCAGCTGAGTGGAGGCGATGCTGAAAATGATCAGTGCGCTGCTCAGCATGCGTGCACCGTCGCGTCTGTTTTTGACGAAAAACGCGGCCAAGGCTTTTGATCCGATTGTGTTCACTGTGGCTCAGCGCCAGCAAAGGCAGCAACAAACCCTGCCTGCTTCGCCCACGTCCTTTGCTGATCAAGGTTTGAGCCGCTGAGCCTGCGGGGAGGGGGCCCCGCGGCGGAACCTGTAGAAACGAGCCAGATTTGGTCATCTGTGTTTGTTGAGGCTCCCAACATTGAGGATCGCTGTCTCCGGAGCCCATTCCCTGGGCAAAAGCACCTTCGTCAATGATTGGGTGGCTGCCCGTCCGGGCACGATTCGAGAGGAGGAGCCTTATCGCGCCCTGGGTCTTCATGGCCCATACGAGATTCTGTTCAGGGATGAATCAAACCGCCTCCACAACGGCATCCAGCTTTATTACAACCTCTCCAGAGTTCTGCGCTATCGCTGCCCTTCTGATCAGGTGATCTTTGATCGTGCTCCGGCTGATTTCATTGCCTATTCCCAATACACCGCTGATTGCGGAACGACTGATATTGATGACAGTTTTGTCGGCACACTTGTTGAACCTGTTCGGGAGTCTCTTCAGTCTCTTGACCTGATCGTATTTGTTCCAAAAACAGAATCTGCTCCGGTGGCGATGGAGGATGATGGGATCAGGCCGGTTGATCATGCTTACCGTGATGCCGTGGATGAGATTTTCAAGCAGATGTATCGCGAAGATCGCTACGGTCTGATGGCTGAGTCGAGCACTGCTCAACTGATTGAACTCTGGGGAACCCGCTGCCAAAGGATTGAGCGGCTTGAGGCTGCGATCGTTGCGATGAGGGGCAAAAGCACTAACCCTGAAAAAGATCTTGGTGGTTTGCAGATCTGATTGCCGCCACGTGCATGGAGAGGGCAGGGGGGAATCAATGCTGGCGATCTTTATTTGCCGCTCTCCGTTTTTCCTTGGAGAGCCAGCGTCAGTTGTGGTGACGGTGACGCGTGCTGGCAACGATGAAGAGGATGGCATCGCAGCCTGGGAAATCAGCGGTTGCCTCCCATTGATCGGCTTCAGCAGGGATCGTCGCCGTTCCCTCTCAGCCGAGGCCGAGCTGGGAGACAATGCTTTGACCCGTCAGCAGTTCGGTGATCAGACCAAGGGCGACTCCGAGCATGGCCAGGCGGCCATTCCAGGTCTCGGCGAAGTTCACGAACCCCAGGCGAGGTGCATCGTTGGTCATTGGAGAAGCACTCTGACAATCTCAATCTAATAAAGCCTGCAAAGTCATAAAGCCTGCAAGGTTTTGGAAGCGATCCAGGGCCTAGTTCGCTTTGTTTTTTCAGCTGCCTCGGCTGCTTTCCCCGTCTCCTCCAGAAAGATGCTTCTTTGTCCTTGCCGTTGCCTTGGCTGAGATGGGGTCATCAGGCCAGGGATGTTTCGGATAGCGGCCCCGCATCTCCCGGCAGACGTCCCGATAACTGCCTGTCCAGAATCCCTCCAGATCCCTTGTGCGCTGAAGAGGGCGACCTGCGGGCGAGAGCAGCTCGATCGTGAGCGCAACGCGACCATCGAGAAGCCTTGGACCCTGCCTGCAGCCGAACATTTCCTGCAGCTTCACGGACAGGGTGATCTCACCATCGCCATAGACAAGTTCAGCCCTGCGTCCCGATGGGATGGGCAGCTGCTCTGGCAACAAAAGATCTAGCTGTTGACGCCGCTCCCAGCTCAGATCTCCCCAAAGTGCTTCGATCAGACCTGGCTCGCCCAGCTCCTTCAGACTCATGCATCCGAGCAGCGCTGTCTGCAGCCATGATTCAGGATCCCTTGCCAGTTCTTCCAGGCTCCTGCAAGGCCATGGTGCACCCAGGTGCTGCTGAGCGAGGTTCAGGCGGCAGCGCAACTGCTGGCTGCGCCTCCCCCAGGGAAGTCCCTCCAGCCCCTGGCTGCGCAGAACCTTGAGCAGCAGATCGCGGCAATCTTCTGCTGAGGGTCTGGGCAGGGGTTCGCGAGCGATCAGCAGTTCTCCCAGGCGCAAGATTCGCTCGGCTTTGATCTGTGAACGCTGCCTGTCCCAGCCAATGTCTTCAGACCATCTCGCCTCTTTCCTGCCCAGTTCTTCAACCTGCTCCATCGGCAGGGGAAGGGCGAGTCGAATCAAGGTGTTGGCTTCGCCAAGATCAACCCTTGCCACCGCAAGGGCAGGGCTCATCCGCAGCGGATCATGACTTGGCAGGCGTGCCCCTCTGCCTTGCCTAAGCTGATAAGAGCCCGCTTGGTCGGCCCGTTTAAGCGCAAGCCAGCCTGGGAATGCCTTTGTAATCAGCAATGCGGCGAGGGTGTCATCGCTCAGCTGAGGGTTGTTTTCCCTCGAGATCACCTCCGCAAAGGTCTCAGCTCTCAGCTGTCTTAAAAGCTGTTGGCTGAGGCGTTGGATCGGCCTGAGCCTTGCTTGCATCCCTGGATCGATCCTCGACCTGGTCTTTCGCAGCAGTTGCAGACGCAGGCTGAGATCACAGCCAACCTCCTGACTGTTGATCGGATCACGATCACTCAGCAGGGCGGCGAGATCAGCCCCCAGGGCTTCACAACCCCAGGCCTTGGCTTGCAGGAGCAGGATGCCGAGCCTTGGATGCACCCCGAGATGGCTGAGTTTGCGGCCAGTGTTGGTCAGTCTCCCTTCTGGATCCAGGGCATCCAGGCCGATGAGTTGTTGTTGACCTTCTTGAAGTGCCGCCCCTGGGGGCGGATCAAGCCATGGCAGTTCTTTGCCAAGGCCTGCTCCCCATGCGGCAAGTTCCAGCACCACGGGTTGGGGATCTGCGCGCAGGAGTTCCGGTGATGCATAGGGCGCTCTGCGTTGCTGCTCAGCTGCAGACCAGAGCCGCACGCAATGGCCAGGGCCTTGGCGGCCGGCACGGCCACGGCGTTGATCAGCGCTGTCGATGCTGGAGAGAACCGTCTCAAGCCCTTCCATGCCGGTGTTCGGATCGAAGCGGCTCTGACGGCTGAGGCCGCTGTCGATCACCAGGGTCACACCGTCAATGGTGAGAGAGCTCTCGGCGATGGAACTTGCCAGCACAACCTTGCCTTGCCAAGGGGATGAACAGCGCCGCAGTGCATGGGCCTGATCCGACAGGGACTGTTGTCCGTGCAGTGTTGTGATCTGCCAGGCCTGCAGGCTTGATGCGTCCTGTAAGCACTCACGGGTGCGTTGAATCTCTCGAAACCCGGGCAGGAAGACGAGCACGGATGGAGGCCTGTTATCTGTGCTTGGGGGTGCGTCTGTGATCAGAGCAAGCCCATGGTCTTCCAGGGCTCGCAGAATCTGCTTGGGCAGACTTTCTTCCGGTCGAGGTGGTTGGTGGGTTGTGGCCACCGGGAAGGCCTTGCCGCTGCAGCTCAGCAGAGTCGCCTCAGGCAGCTTGCTCTGGAGTTCGCTGAGATTGAGGGTGGCTGACATCAGCAGCAGTCGCAGCTCCGGATGCAGCAGGGGCCGTGCCTCGCGGATCATGGCCAGAGCGATGTCGGAATCTCTGCGACGCTCGTGGAATTCGTCGAAAATCACGCATGCCACACCTTCGAGGGCTGGATCGGCTTGCAGGCGCCTTAGAAAAAGCCCGTCGGTGATCACCTCCAGCTGGGTTCTTTTCGAGCGGCACTGCTCATGTCGAACGGCAAACCCAACACGGTCACCAAGGGGTTCGTTCAGGTTGGTGGCCAGGCGTGATGCAGCCGCTTTAGCTGCCAGCCGCCGTGGCTCAAGCATGAGGATGTGGCCTTGAAGGGGGGGGATCCCCCCAAGTGCTCCCAGTAAGGCGAGGGGGACTCCCGTGGTTTTGCCTGCTCCGGGAGGTGCCTGGAGAAGCACCGTTGATCCTGGGATGAGAGCCTTGCAGAGCTGGGGCAATGTGGGCTCAATGGGGAGCTGGCTCAAACGGCTTGAGCTCAGTTGATCAGCTCAAAAAGCCCAAGCAGCACGAGGCTGCTTACAGCTCCGAGGGCGGCAAGAAGTTTGACAAGATGCCCCTTGGAGGAGCGAGCCTGTGTCATGAAGAAAACCTTAAGGACCGATATCCCTCAGGTTTAGCTCCTTTGCTCGGCTTGCTGAGCAATCCCTTTGCAGGGCTTCACATCTGTGACAGATCAGCTTTGGGAGCGATCAGCGAACATGCCTGGCCCCATCAACAGGGTGATAGTCCTCACCGGTGAGCTCTTCGTAGACGATCGCCGGCAGGCCGGTTTCAAACATCGTCTGCAGGGCTTCCTTGAGATAGGGATTCCAGCCACCTGTACTCACATCACCATGGCGGACGGTCCAGTCCCAGGTGCCCTGCAGATCCCGTGGAATTCGCCCCTCCCGGTCGCGGCGGGCAACCAGATCAAGGGATTCGACAAGTCCAACTTGTACAGGCTGTTTCCCATAGGCAGGAGTAAGGCTGAGCTCAAGTCGGACAGGATCTTCCTTGAGGAGACGCAATCTGAACCGTGGTGGCAGTTTCACGCCCTTGATAACTGCCGCGACGATACGTGTTCGTTGATCCACCAGGGCCTCCCCCGTTATTTCAAGACTGGTGACACCTAGGGCCACCTTCCTCCCAACTTATTCAGTTGAGGTGTCGATTGGCTCAGGAGGCTCGTTGTCACCAGAGAACCTCACCGTCAGGAGGTCCTCCTCAGTGATCCTGCCGTCCTGATCAAGCAATTCGGGGTGGATGGTCAGGCGACCGGTTCGATCTCCTCGGGAGGGATCCAATCTGCTTTGGTTGGCATTGGCCGCCTGAAACCCCTGCCCCATCACGCGAAACGCCCACCAGAGCAGCCCAATCAGGGTTGCGCCATAAAGCAATGGGAACAGGGAGTTCAGCATGGCTTGAGCAGGGGGCGACATCGTGTGATGACCTACATGCCCTTGGCTTCATCATGGCTGGCTCTGGGCCTTACTGGCAGGTCTCTCCCGAGAGACGGCTGCTAGAGGCTGCAAAGCTTCCCTGCAGCAAGAACACCTGGACACCGACAAGAACTGATGCTGGCTGGGTTCTTGCGGTTTGACTGAGGGCCAGCAAGAGGGTTCAGGGGCATTCAGTCACAGGTCTGTCTGGGATGGTCACTGTTCCTGCCTGGAAGAGTGACTACGGTCGATTTCATTGATGGTTTTCCGAGACGAATGCTTGCTTCTCTTGGTCAGGGAGCCAGTCCATGGCTGTTAAAAGCTGGCGGACGGTTAAAAGCTGGCGGACGGTGTGGGTTGCGATCCCGCAGCGCAGGGCTTGCGGTTGCTTTCGGGCTGGTTGCTCTGCCTTCATTGTCGGTTCTGCCTGAACAGCATTTGCAGGCTGCACCCCTGTCCGCTGCACTGTCCAGACAGTCCTTTGTGGCAGAGGCGGTGGCCCGTAGCGGACCGGCTGTTGTCACCTTGGAAACCCAGCGGACTGTCCGTTCTGCGGGGATCTCAGGTCTGCCTCAGGGTTTCTTGATGGATCCCTTGCTGCAGCGATTTTTCGGCTTGCAGGGCAAGGGGGGCCGAGGCCAGGCGGTGCCCAGATCAAGGGTTGAGCGAGGCCAGGGAAGTGGTGTGATCTTTGCTTCCGAGGGGTTGCTGCTCACCAATGCCCATGTTGTGGAGAAGGCGGAGCGGGTGATCGTTGGGCTCCCGGATGGTCGCAGAGCCTCGGGTCAGGTGATCGGCCAGGATCAACTTACGGATCTGGCCGTGGTTCGTTTGGATGGATCCGGTCCCTGGCCAACAGCTCCATTGGGTGATTCTGACCGACTCAAAGTCGGGGAATGGGCGATTGCAGTCGGCAATCCCTTCGGTCTCGAGAACACGGTCACGCTGGGCATCGTCAGCAACCTCAATCGCAATGTTTCACAGCTGGGTATCTCCGGGAAGCGTCTGGATCTGATTCAGACAGATGCTGCAATCAATCCAGGTAACTCGGGAGGGCCGTTGCTGAATGCCAACGGTGAAGTGGTTGGCATCAATACGTTGGTGCGCTCTGGACCAGGCGCTGGTCTGGGCTTTGCCATCCCAATCAATCGGGCCAGGAACATTGCCAAGCAATTGGTTGAACATGGTCGGGCCAGTCATCCCATGGTTGGGATTGGGCTTTCGCCGGTGCCCGCTTTAAATCCAGGCGGCCCTATTCCTCCAGGCGCTGTGATTCGATCGGTTGTTCCCGGCAGCCCTGCTGCCAGGGCAGGGATGAAGGTGGATGATGTGATTGTTTCAATCGCTGGTCGTTCGATTGCTGGCCCTGGGGCAGTGGTAACGGCGATTGAAAATCATGGAGTAGGCCGTACTCTCAGTGTTGGATTGCGTAGGGGTAATGCAGGGCTTGTTGTTTCAATCATCCCTGAAGAAATGAGATCTCTACATGGGGGCAGATAATCACTAAAAAGTCATGGCTTAATGATTATTGATGATGTTCTGGTCGTTGCCTAATTGATTGCTAAACAGACTTTTGATCGTTGTTTACGATCATGGTCAGTCGTCAGACTCTCTTAATTGTTCCACGCATTTAGTGATGCAAGCTCCGTCGTCAAGTGAGCAGGTTGTGATGCACTCGAAATAGGTCTCAACGGCATCCCAGGTTTGCTCATGCTGCTGGTTGGGTTCAGCTGTTGCCTGGCTGAGTCCATGGTCTCCAGCATGGTTAAAGGGGGTTGCTGACATGTCGGACCTGCTTCGTTCCTGTCAGACTATGCAGATATAAGGGGTGGGTAAAGGCAAATGAGTTATACTGCCTAATGTTTTGTAAAGTTTTTCAAGCCTGGCTCCGTGAGGGGTTTCGGCTGAGTCACTTTTTACGTGCCTGGCGTTTTTTCTGGCGGGCTTTGTTGGCAAGGCGCTTTGCCTCCCGCTCCGCCAGGGCCAGGGAGGCAGCAGCAGCAGAGGCTTCTTCAGCTTTCTTGTCCTGGTAATAAGCATAATCACCGCGGTAGAGAATCAGCTCTCCATCTCGCAGTTCAACAATGCGATTGGCAACCCGGGAAATGAAGTATCTGTCGTGGGAGACAAGCAGGGCTGCACCTTCATAGTCCCCCAGGGCATCTTCCAGCATCTGTTTGGCAGGGATGTCAAGGTGATTTGTGGGCTCGTCGAGCAAAAGCAGATTGCATGGCTCGACCAACATCAGTGCCAGGGCAAGGCGAGCCTTCTCCCCACCGCTCAGCTTGCCAACGTCCTTGAACACACTTTCATTGCTGAAACAGAAGTTCCCCAGGAGTGAGCGCACCTGAGTTTGTGTCCAGTCAGGGACAGCTTCAAACATGGTGTCGATCACCCTTTTATCAAGGTCAAGCGCTTCGGCTTGGTTCTGCTCGAAGTAGCCAGCAATAACATTATGCTCGCCAAGTTCAGCCTGGCCATCATCGGCAGTTTCCAAGCCCATGAGCAGCCTCAGCAAGGTGGATTTGCCGGCCCCATTCGGACCAACGAAGGCGATGCGATCGCCGCGCTCAACTTCAAGTTCCGCCCCCAGAAAGAGAATCTTGTCTCCATAACTGTGGGTGAGATCCTTGATCACAGCGACTTGCCGACCGGATCTGGGCGCTTCTGGGAAGCGGAATCTGGGGCCGCTGATGCTTTCCGCTGGGGCTTCGATCCGTTCGACCTTCTCAAGGAGTTTCTCGCGGCTCTTGGCCTGGGTGCTGCGCGTAGCGCTGGCACGGAAGCGGTCGATATAGGCCTGTTGACTGGCGAGCTCTTTCTGTTGCCGTTCAAAGGCCGCCTGGGTCGCTTCCTGTTCGAGCGCCTTCTGTTCGAGATGGGCTGTGTAGTTGCCTGCATAGGTTTTTGCAAGACCTTTCTCAGTGCTCACGATCTGAGTGCAGATGCGATCAAGGAATGCGCGGGCATGGCTGATCACGACCATCGCGGAGCTTTGGGCAAGCAGATAGGACTCGAGCCACTGAATGGTTTCCACATCACGGTGGTTTGTGGGCTCGTCGAGCAGCAGCAGATCGGGATCATTCAGAAGAATCTTCCCCAGTGCAATCCTCATCTGCCATCCACCTGAATAGGCTCCCACTTTTTGCTCAGAATCTTCCTGGGTGAATCCGATTGTGGGCAGCAGTTTGTCGACGCGTGCGTCCAGCTCGTAGCCATTCAAGGCTTCAAAATGATTCTGGAGCCGGCTCATTTCGTTGATCAATAAGTCGAGATATTCAGCGTCCTCTGCGGCTCTGCTCGAAGACATGGCGTTCTCAACGCTGCGCTGTTCTGCCAGAACGTTCGCTGCCTCCTCAAAGGCCTGGAAAAGCTCCTCCCGCACCTTTCTCTCTGGATCCACATCAAACTCCTGCCGCAGGTAAGCGATCCGGGGTTCTGTCTGACGCACGACCAGGCCAGTACTCGGCTCCTCGATGCCAGCGATCAGTCGCAGCTGGGTTGACTTGCCTGCTCCATTCACACCGACCAGACCAATCCGATCCCCCTCCTTCACTTCCCAGGTGATATCTCGGAGAACCTCGCCAGTCGGGTAGATCTTGCTGACGCGCTCAAGTCGCAGCACAAAGGGAATGCAATCGCCGGCT
>PVBE012338504.1_pt1 | contig 12314 bp, 17 predicted proteins | sample 1631181 | NCBI WGS metagenome assembly PVBE01 (sample SAMN08397723, study PRJNA350692) | Marine metagenome, whole genome shotgun sequencing project. | isolation source: water | place: Pacific Ocean | collected 2012-04 | reverse complement strand
TTAATTCTTAGGTAGGAATTCACAAGTTGATTAATGTATAATTGTATTATGAACAAAACAAAGTCATATCCTATCATTTGGACTGTGTATCACTTGGCTATTGTGATTGAACTTGCCATCATCATTATTGTGTTGTTATGGAAGTAGTCAATGCCTAGAGGTGATTACAAAAATATGTTGGCACTACAACGCAGACAAAGATCAGATCCTAGATTGGTTGTGCCAAGATCCATACAGAGAAAAAGAGATCAATTGGAAAGGCAGGCAGATCGCTTGTTGAGTAGATCTCAACCAAAAAACCAAATCAACCAATTATTCCAAAAAAAAGAATTGCATAGAGACCAGCACAGCGTCTTTTAGTGGTGGGTTGGGGTAATACTACCCAGCGAAATATTGTGTATATACGAGAATGGCAAACAAAATGTGAACCACAGTGATTGCCCATATGTAGATCATCTAGTACTCAGTCTATCCATATGTGCGTAAATTCTTCCAATCACTTTGTCCAATGACATTAGTTCTTGGCTCATCATTGCAACCATTGTTTGTAGTTCAATTATTGTGATTAGTGCCCAGGTGCTTAAACCCATTAGAATAGTGCCCAACAAAGCAATCATCATTGTGTTTGTTTTTCTTGTCATCTACCTTGACCTTTGTATGGCTTGTAACTTCTTCTTTTGGATTTGTTCATCATTGTTTTGCTTCTTCTATTACGACCAATAGATGTTTTCTTTGGATGTGTTTCGTGTTCTATTTGTTCTTTAACTTTTGCCATCTATTTGCTCATAAAAAAAAGCAAGGTGAGCCGCGAAACCCACCCTGCATAACAATATAACTTTCATTTAAAATGAAAGCAAAGGAGACAGATTTAGCCTACAGCAAGACTTCATATGTCACTATTATTTAGTCAGTATTATTGTCCTGCTCTTGATAACTTTTCGTACAAAGCATACATCTCATTCCTGAAATTATCTCCAACTGGATCACCCTGAGGTAAATTCATCTTAGGATCTTTACGCATTTCAGCGATTCTTTCTCTTACGCCTATACCATCTATCTCAGTTTTACCTGAGCCAGTGATTGGGTTTGGTGTTCTGCCTGAGTTCATTAAATCATACATTAATTGCAATCCTTCTGCTGTTGAAGCCAAAGGTTGTGTTAATGTTTCCGGCGAATACTTACTTGCAAACTTCTTTACTGCCGCTAATTTAGAATCATATTCATTGCCCCATTCTTTTTTCAATAGTGCATTTTGTTGTTCTAGATCAACGCCCTGTGGTTGTGCATCTTGTATAACATCCAATTGATCTTTGTATAAAGATATAACACCTTCAACTTGATTTTGTGTCATTCCAAGTTTGCCAAACATTTGTTCTGCTTCTTTAACAGTAGCATCATCATTGTTTATTTGTAAGTCCATCTTTTCTACAAAGTCCCAACTGTAATTGTCAGGTGCTTTAGGTTGATCAGTCATTTTCTTTTCTAATTCAGAATATGACTTTGCAAGGTCTTCACCAGATTTAAATTTTTCTGGTAACCAAGCAGGTCTGTCACCTGTGTCTGCTGGTGCTTCTGCTTCGTTTGTTTTTAACAATCCTGCGTTGACATTGTCAGTTGATACTCTGTTGTTGTCTTCATTATCAGGTATTGCTTGTTCTACTTGTTGAGTTTGGTTCTCTTCCATTTTATTTTCCTCCTAGTTTAGTTTTTGGAGTTTCTTTCTCCATCATATTATTGATCCTTTGGATCAATTGTTGTTGTGCCACTTTAAAAATAGCACTATATGGATTGGGTGCATCAGCAGTTACTCTAGTACCGTTGATTATCCTTTCCAAATCTTTTATTACTAATTGCCCTCTGGGTGTATTAAACACAGCCAAATAAGCATCTTTAAGTTCTGTTACATTTTTCATTTCTTTTTCCTTTTGAATGTATATCCTGCAGGTTCAAAACCTAGTTGTTTGAATATGCGATTGTAAGCAGGTCTTGATGACCAACTAAAGCAATATACTTCTGTACAGTTTCTTCTGTCTGCCCACTCAAAGAATCTTTGCAGTAGTATCTTCAAATATTTTTGTTCAGATTTTTGATTAGAAAGTATTGCAATGATATTTGCATCTATTTCATTTACCCACATATTTTCTGTTGCTTCTGCCAACAGTACACAATGCAGATAACCTGAATCATCTTCAATACCTTCTGCGTAGCCAAAGCCTGGTCTTTCTTGCTCAAGGTTGATTAGATAATCCAAATATCTTTCTGAAAAAGGATTGCCGTTTTGGATATGTTTTTGATGGTTAACCCATCTTTCTGCCATTGTTTTTAGCAGTTGTCTTCGTTCAGGAGTTTGATAATCTCTCCCAGTTGTTATACGCATAATTGTTCACTTTCATTTTCATTTTGTTTGGTTCTATTCTAAGTTTGGTTGTGGTGATTGCGGTTGTAAACTTGCTCTTGGATCTTGTGCTTGTAATTGTTCAGCCGCTTGTGCCAGCATTTGTTGTTGTTGTGATTCTTGTAATTTTTCTTGGACTTGATCTTCATCAAGTAAAACTTCCGGAGACATATCTCCATCTCTTAATATTTTTCTAGCAAGTGCTTGTATGTTTACTTGTGCTACTGCTTCTGGTCCAAGTTGTGATACAATTTGTAATAATTGAATATCTCTTTGTATCTCACTCATACCAATACCTTTTTTAACAGCAGAGTTGACTACAATTTCATATACTTGATTGTCATTAATAAATTCTGGTAGTTCACCTCTTCCCTGCAATCTTGAAATTAGGTTTTTGATTACTGGTCTAAGCATTTCAATTTCTAGACGAAGTCCATATGGGCCTATTCTTCTAAAGAATTCGCTTTGTCTAACCTGTACTTCAAATGCTGTCATTTGCTGACTGCTCTCTGGTGGAACAATAGCATCATTGAACAACATTGTTCTAATTTTTTGTCTTTGATCTTCTACAGTTTGGAATGTGATATTAAAGTTACCTGGAAACGGAATTGGTCTCAATTCAGAATCAACAGTAATTACATCTCCCGGCTCAATTTTCATATTAGCAAAATTGACTGTGCTTTCAGATCCATCGGTCTGCCACGCACCTAGGCCTGCCCACGCACTCTGAGTCATTATTAATTGTGTTGAAGTGTTGGCAACACGGATATGGGGGAGGCTTTGACGAACGGGAGATTCTCCCCAGATTGACCCCAAAGTCTTACCGAATCTAAACACTATAAACATTTGGGCGGGAGAAACTTTTTCTTCTAGCAAGACCATCTTGTCTTCCAAATACACACGGTACATTAATCCTATGTCATCTGGACCTTGCATACAAGATTCTAAAATCTTGACTTTGCCGTGTGGATTAGATTCTGCTAGTGTGACAACTTCTCTGCCAACTGCTTCTTCACCATATTTTTCAATTAGGTATTGTGCAGTTAGATGATGTTGTCTAAAAACTGTATCTACTTCGCCTTTATAATTTTCTAAAAAGTATAATTGATGTGTTGGTATTGCAAGGAAGTCTATTCCTTTATCACTTTCAATCATTGATATTGCTCCAGTACCTGCAATAACACAATCCGTTAATGCTTCACTGGCCGCAACATAAAAATTGCTATCTCTTATTGTCTTGAACACTACCTTGTTTGCCATATCCAACATTCTTCTAATGTCAGGTGCAACTTTAGGTTTGATCTCATCTCTAACATCAACATACGCCCATTGTTGGTTTTGTGGTATTAACAATGTTAGGATTGTTGAAACTAGATTTTGAACACCATCTGCCGCTGTTGCATCAAATAATTTTGTTCTATCAGTTTCGCCTTCTTGCACTCTCCAAATATCTCTGTTTGGAAATGTGAATTTGTATGCTTCTGAAATTTCAGGTTCGTGTATTTCTCTTGCCGCTTTGGCTTGTTGAAATATTTTTTTTACTAAAGATTTTTCCATAATTTACTAACCACCTATTACCCCAAGTAGCGATCTTTTTTCAGACGGTGCCAAAGGATCATCAGTTAATCCAACATAAGTTGAACCACCTTTTTTCGTTACGAGAGTTCCACGACCTTTTCTTTTTTTCATTCCTGATCTCAAATTATTAGCCGCTTCGGCTCTTTTGATTTCAGAATCGATTTTGATCTTTCTTGCTTCTCTCTCTTGTGCAATCTTGTCTTGGACTCTAGCCATTTCTTCTGGACTAGGCGGAGCCGGTATTTTTGGTTTAAAAAAACTCATATTACTGAACTCCTAGTTTATCGCCAATGTATTTGATTACACCGATTAATGATTTTTGTTCGCCTGTTGCCGCAGTTTCAACACCTAACGATGTTCCTCTTTTGGTAACAAGTGCGCCTCTACCTCTTGCTCTTTTTCTTCCAGCCATTGAACCAAGTGCTCTAGTCCTTGTTGGACTTTGCTCTCTTTGTACTGTTGGCGGTGGCGGTGGTGGTGGCGGTGGTGGTTGTGGAGTTGGCGGATTTCCTTTTGCTAACCCAATAGGACCTTCATATTCATATGAATCCTCTTCGATTACATTGCCTTCTCTGTCCCACACAATTTTGTTGTAAATTTTCATTTTGTATCCTCTTTATGCGTGTGCGTTACTATATATATATAATATAAGAGAAGCAGTTGTTGTGCTTCATCTTACACAATGTTATTTATATTCTTGGACCGCTGATCTTGTGTGTTTGAGCATTGTTGCTAACAACACTTTGCACAGCAGGTATTCTACTAATGTCTACCATTGGTTCAGGCAAGTGTGATATTGATTCACTCACAGCATCAATGCAGTCATCGTGTTTGTTGTTTGGAAATTCTTCCAACTCACTCATAAAATATGAATGATCTGCCACTCTTTTGTGTACATACAACCTATTAATTTTAATAATTGGCTCAAGTGTTTGTGCTATAAACACCTGCTTGTTTTTGTTTCTAAATTTGTTTACAAATTGAATTTTCTTTCTCATATCTTTGCATATTCTTCTTGCTTCATTGATCAAACTTGCTGAAAAGTTCTCCTCAATAAACACAGTTGCTATGCCATATTTCACACAGGCATTTACAATGGTTTGAATTTGGTGTGTAAAATCTTTGGTTTCTTTGTCTACTGCACCTAGCACAATTACATCGTGTACATACACATTGCCTTTGTCATCACGCATTGTTACAGCAAAAACAGATCTATCTCGTGCATACATTCCTGATGCTGGATCCCACGCACCACACATTCTTCTTATGTTAGGTGAATCATCTTTTTTACCCAATTTTACTATAGGCAGATATCCACCAAATGGTTGTGGTAAATGATGAACTGCAATATCATCTTCATATTGTGTTATTTGATCTAGTGCCATTAATGGCTCATAAGTTTTACTAGGAACAAGCAAGTACTGTGATTTAAAATCACCTTCTGTTGATTCTTGTCTTGATCGTTCTAACCATTCCCAATTAAAATCACCTTCAGGGTGATCTGGCCAAGCAAGTTCTTGTGTGTCAGCATCATACACAGGAATCTTTTCCATTTCATAACCAACATTAACTAGGTGGTCGTATAGTGTGTCGTTTGAGTGTGGTGTACCAAGTAGTAAAATCTTTTTGGCAATCTTACCAAACTCCTGCACTCGTTCTTTAATTCTCTCTCTTGAATCTTGTGTTAAACTGTTATCAGATGTTTCCAAATCATCACCAATAATTAGGTCTGCGTGTAATCCAGATAACTGTGATCCTAATGATGAAATTGCAACTGATGGGTTTAGCGAAACAACTTCTCTATCAACTGTGAAGTTTTGTGCTTGCCATTGATACAGTTCATTCTTTAAATGTTTTGTAAGTGGATTAGTTTCAATGATTGATCTTATCATCAAACTGTTTCTAAGTGCTATGTTTCTTTTTGCAGAAATCAAAATAACTTGGAAGTTTGGATCAACTAACAATCTCCACACAATGTAAAGACAGGTTAGGTGTGATTTACCTGCGTGTCTAAACACTTGTAAAATTCGTCTAGGTGCTTCTTGTGTGTTTTCTAGCCAATCAGCAATCTTGATGTGTAGGTCTGGTGTTTCTCTACCATCAATTATGTTTTGGACATCTACAAATTCTCTGAATGATATATTTGACATTATTCATCTTTAGCCGCTTTTTTATCAATTGAGATTACATCTGCTTGTTTTAATTTTTTACCAATTCTTTCTTTGGCTTGTTTCATTAAATTGTCTGCTTGTTGTTTTTCTAACATATGGTTTTCACCTTGTGGATGTACTGCACCACTAATATGTTGAGCCAATACTTTTAATAATCTCAAATGAGCCGTTCTTGCATTTACAACAAATGTTGTTTTTTTAATGTAGTGTGGATCATCTTGTGTTGGCCAAGCCGCATCTGAAAATAGTTCGTGTGCGTGGTTTATTTCTTTGTCAAAATATTCTTCTGCTAGTGTTTTTAATATTTCTGTGTATTCTTGTTCTACTCTATTTTTGTTCATTTATGGTTCTCCATTATTGAAACTAGGTGATTTCAGTCTCCCTCCACCACCTAGTATATGCCAGATTTTAGGAGCACTTTTTATCGTGCATAAGTATTTATATGCAAGATAAAGTAACCAGCAATTATAGTATCTTAGAGTATATAAAAGTTTATCCAGTTTTTACAAAAGACCAGTGTAAACAGTTTATTGAAATCTATGATAAGGATTTATTTGAAGCCAGAAGTGCAACACCACAAGGTGATATAGTTCAAAAAAACCATAGAGATTGTTCATTAAAACTTGTTAAAGAAAACAAATTATTGGATGATATGTTAGAAGAGTGTTTGACTATGTATAGAACATCTTTTAAATTTGTACCAATGATGAAAAGAGTTGATTCACAATTTTTAAGATATGATGTAAATGGAAAGTTCAACACCCACATTGACCATTATAATTTGGCGTCAAGAACACTATCAATGAGCATTATGCTTAATGATGAATATATGGGCGGTAATTTTCAATTTTGGGATATGAGTGGTAAAACAATAATAAAAGAAATCACAGCAGTAACAGGTGATGTTATATTATTTCCAAGCAACTTTTTATATCCACATTCAGTTGCACCAATTACAATGGGCACAAGATACGCAATAGTAAATTGGTATAACTAATCTTCTTTGAGTTCTTCTTCTTTGTATCTGCCTGCTTCATCATAAGAATAATCTAAACCTTCTGCGAGTGGTTCTTCGTCAACACCAACTTCCCAACCTTTATGGTCATCATATATTCTACAATGCCCTGACCATTCGTAAGGTTTGTCAACTTGGTCTTGTGCATCAAATTCAAAATATGCACCATATCGTTTGGCCAACTTTTCTGCCTCCGCTTGATCTTTGGCTTCTATTTCTTTGTAGCCTGCAATCTCAATCTTTGCAAAATGTGTGTAATGGACTGTGTATTTTGGCATTTCAGAATTTGCTATAAATTAATTTTGTGTTATATGCAAGGCTGTGTTCCGCTGTAGTTCAGTGGTAGAACATCCGGCTGTTAACCGGAATGTCGCAAGTTCGAGCCTTGCCGGCGGAGCCAACCTTTCATACACAAACCATACACAACCAAAAAAACATAAAATTATTTCCCAGTTTTCCGCCATTTGTAGATGAACTTTCTTTCTGTTAAAAACATCCTTCCTGATAAAAACCTTTAAAAAAACAAGCAAAACAGCGGTTTTTAGCAGGTTGACAGATCCTAAATCCGTGTTATTATTATACACAAATAATACACAAATGGCATATTTAGAAAAAGTAAAATTAAATGATGGTGCAATAGTTTTAGGCAAAAGAAATAAAACTTGGCATATGCAAATCAAAGTTGGAACAACTTATGTTCGTGAAACTTGTGGCACACCTGATTTAGAATTAGCAAAGTCTGTTGCGTATTCAAAGTTTGATGATTTAAGATTAATTGTTAAACAAGGTGGTACTGTAGAAAGATCACCAAAAGTTTCTTCAATGTTTATTGAATGGGAGAAATGGTTAAAAGATGAATACAAAGATATCAAATATAGACAGTACAAAAACATATTCACAAAATACTTTTTATTTCAATTTGGTTCAAAACAATTAAAAGAAATTAAAGAACAAGATTTGCAAACTTGGTTAACTTGGCGACAAACTATTTTAACACCACGCAACAAACCACCAACTAGTTCAACTGTACACAATGACTTGGTTGTATTAATGAACTTTTATAAATGGTGTGTTGGCACAGGTTATATTAGAAGAGTTGAAATACCAGAGTTTCCAAAATTCAAAGTTGAATCACAAAGAAGACCTGCATTTATTAATGGGTTAGATAAAAAATTAATTGTGTTAGCAAGGAACAGTTTTGAAAGAGAAAAAAATAGATCCACAAGATCTAAAAGAAAAGACCTTTACACTTACATAAGGATGATGTTGGCTTGTGGAAGTAGATCAGGTGAACTTGCAAGTATAGGTCTAAAACATTTAAGTGAAATCACAGTAAAACAAAAAGGCAAAAACAGAAAAACTTATAGTGTTCAACTGCTTGAAAAAACTAAAACTATTTCAGGCAAAAGATCACACAAAAGAACTGCTGTTTTTATGCCTGATGTTTATGATGTTATACAAAGACATATCAAAAAATATAAAAAATTAGGTATTGATTTGACTGATAGATTTTGGCCACAACACAAAAGTTTTGAAAATGGTTTTGATAATTTGTTGCAAAGAAACAATATGAAGTTTGAAACAATCAGTGGTTTATCATATTCAATATACAGCCTAAGACACACATATATCACGCACAGATTATTAGCAGGTGTAACAAGTGATCTTATTGCATCACAATGTGGAACTTCAGTTAAGATGATTGAAGAACATTATTCTAATGTTGTACCATTACTTGCAAAGAACAAAGTAGTTGCATTAGATGAAGATAGTGTTGATTTCAAAATACTAGACACAAAATATTCTGATATATTTGAAGAAGTCTAGATTACTCTTTTAAATCTAGGTTTTCGTCCTGCTAATTCAAAATCTATTTTTTTTGATTTGACTTGTCCTTCTGCTTCTAATGATATTTCTAAAACTTGAAATGCATCAGTATCAAAAAACTTGTTCCATTTATAACACTCTCTAAAAGCAGAACCTTGTTGCATATAAAACAACGACTGGTGTTTTTTATAAGTGTAATTTGCTTGATTCCATATGTTTAAAAGTTTAACAAACTTTTTTCTAACCACAATAACATAGGCTTTATCCTCTGCAATTAATTCTATAATTCTATCTTTGTTAGGATGTTTTTTTGAAAATATTCTTTTATATTTTGTTTTTGCCATCTTCTTTTTCCTTACTATCAAATGAAATTAATTTTTGCGAAGACCCTTTAAAATTGTAATGTCCGGCGTGTTCTAAATTAATTCTTGGGTCAAACCAAATTTTAATTCCTATGCTTTGACACAATCTACAAAAGAAATAATCTTCAGATAGATATCTTCTGTGTCCTGGCATTTTTTTTAACAACCCTTCACCTTCAATGCAAGTATCAAAAAATGCATAAAAATTTCTGTTTTGTCCTTCTGGCCAATCTCTAATATCATTTTCATATGCACATTGTTTGCCATATTTTTTTATTAATTTGTCAAATACAGATTTTTTAATCATCATAAAACCAGTACCAGCATCTGTTAGTTCAATTAATCCATCGATTATTTTAGTATCTTTGTGTGCAAAATTAACAACATAATTTTGATTATAACCCTCTATTGTTTTAGGATCAGTTGCACCATCTTGAACTGCTTTAATAATGCTTGTCCAATTAATACCTTTCTTTGGATACGCACCTGTTACAATTTCTACATCATCTTTCAAAGTGTCGTACAACATTTTAACAATGTAATCGGGGTGATAAGTTATATCAGCATCTATAAACATTAAATGGGTAAATTCTGAATTTAAAAAAATTGACACCAATGTGTTTCTTGCTCTTGTTACCAAACTTTCATTTGTTATTGATGCAAATTGAAATGGAATATTATTTCTTTTTAAAATGTCCATTGTTAATAAACAAGAACGGTAATACCCATCGTGGAACATTCCACCATATGCTGGTGTGCATATTAGTACTTTGTATTTTTCTTTGTGAATCCCATCAATATTAATTTGAACAGGAGCATTCATACTGTCTTGAAAGTCTTTATGACCTTTATTTTCTTTGTTTTTCATAGTGTTTTTGCCTCCAAAATTATTTATCAGGTAAATAATACTACTTAATGAAAAGGAGAAAACGATGGCAAAAATAACTTATTACACTTCAGCAAAACAAAATGACAATAATTGTGTGTCTGGTTTTAGTGGAAGAATAACAACAAAATCAACTTGTGGAATTGATGGTACAACTAACGAAAACAAAAACAACATTGAACCACAAATTACAGAATTACCAACTACTGACAAAAGATTAGCAGAACTTGTAGCAGTTCAAACAGCATTAGAACACGCAATAGAAATGGGTGCAACTGTGGGGACTAAACTTTCTTGCTGGTGTGAGGACAAAGTAATAGTTGATTGGATTCACGCTGATATGCACGAACAAGAATTTGAATTAGACAGCATACAAGAAGAAGTGATCCAAACTATCAGAGGACATTTAAAAAGATTAGGAAGAAAAAAGAACTGGGGCATTGTTCAAGTAAGAACTAATGACAACAGCCTATCTAAAGCAGTACAAGAAGCACTTGGCATTTCAAATGAACCAACTGCACCTGTTAAAAATCCTTTAGATATTATTGCAGAAGCAAGAGAAAACTTAAAATCTTAATCTAGAAATTTTTTTTAATTGGGTTTTTAGGAGGTTTAGTGTGGTAAGAAGTATGATAGTTAACTTCTTCTGTTTTTAGTAAAAGGTCTTTCCATTTTTTCTTACCATCTAAAACAAATTGTTTGTAATCACTATAAGAATGGTATGGGTCAGTGTAATTTTTAAAGTAAGAATTGTACACTTGAAACCCACCTAAAATATCTATTGCATATCCATTGTGTTGCTCGCCAACAACAATATGTTTTTTTGGAAGTTTGTTTAATATAGGACCTGTTTTGCCTGAAATATTATTTTCAATAGTCAATGCATTAACACCAATGTTTTTATATGCATCAATAACTTCTTGAATAGGTTGATGACATTGAGTTTTGTTAATGATTGTGTAAAAATCAAAGTTAGCAAACCATTTTTTAAGCAAAGCAAATCCGGCAGTTTCTTTATCTGAATAACCTTGACTTATAAAAACAATGTTTCCACTTTTGTGAAGCAAATTATGATATAATCTTGTAACAAATTTTTGATTTTTGTAGACATCGTATCGCATATTTGGATACCAATGTCCTTTATTAGTCTGTTTTGCTAGTGCAGTTGGTGTAGCAATATGTTCTATACCAAACCTTTTTCCGTTAATGGTTAAAGGGTAGTTCATTAGAACACCACATTGTATACGACTATTAATAAATTAGTGATTGCAAAAACAAGTAATCCAATCATACCTGCTTCCAATCTAGACATCCTTGATTCAAAATGTGCCATATGATTGTTCATCATCAAATCTAATTTGGTTTCTAGTCTTGTTAATCTCTCTGCGTTTGTGTGTTTATTTGCCATAACTGCTTACTGCCCAATTTTTGAACCAACATATAAAACACCAATGTGTACAAATTAAAACTTTGTTTTTGTTAGTTCTTACTGTCATTATATTATCCTGCACTTACTTTCAATGTTCCTGAATCATTCCATAATCTTCCTGCAACTCCTGGATCAGAAGTTGGAAGATTTGTGAAATCAATTTTACTAGCAACACTTGATAATGTTTCTGTGCCTGCATCAACTTTTAACAAGTTGTCTGTTGTGTCACCATCAACTCTAAAGTCTACATTATTATTGTCTGGGTTGATGTGTACTATGTTACCTTTGAAGTTTGTAACTGTTCTTAAAGTTGTATCATCTTCAGCAGTTGCTCTTACTTGTAAGAAACCTCCTGAGTTTGTATCACTGTGATCACCTGCTACTTTAAAATAACAAGCAGAACTTACTGTGTTGTAATTTGCTCCTGAACCTGATGCTTGATAACCTGAAGCATAAAAACCACCCAGTGTGTCACCATCTGAACATCTTGCGTCTGTGCCATCACCTGCTGATCTTAGGAACCAAACATTACCAAATTTGCCGCTGTCTGATTTTGAAGCAAGTACCATTGCTGGCCAACTGTCGTGTGTTGCTGTGATTTGAATACCTTGATTGTAAAGTTCTCCAACATCTGGTGTGTCTGTTGGATTG
>PVBE010672558.1_pt1 | contig 12314 bp, 10 predicted proteins | sample 1631181 | NCBI WGS metagenome assembly PVBE01 (sample SAMN08397723, study PRJNA350692) | Marine metagenome, whole genome shotgun sequencing project. | isolation source: water | place: Pacific Ocean | collected 2012-04 | reverse complement strand
CTTCTCGATCAGCTCGCAAGCCTTCGCCGCGGCCTTCCCGTCGGAGTGCACGAGGTCATCGCCGTCAGCCGCGACAACGACGAACGTGTTGCCGCCAACAACCGGTCGCTTGCCTTCGGGATTGCGTTCCAGGGTCTCGCCCACGCCCGGAGCTTTCCATTCGGGCCCTTTGCAGTTGAAGCGCTCGGTCCACGACCTCGGGTCGTCGGCGCCATCGGTGCCCTTCTCGATCCCGCCGGGCACACCCATGTGAAAGATCTTGCTCACGCGCGCGGTGTGGTAGCCCGCGTTCTTGAAGTGCTCAGCCCACGTCGCGCGGTCCCCGATCTTCGGTCGCGGGCTCTTGTAGCCGAGCATCTGGATCGCGTGTGGGTAGTAGCCGGACATGAACGAGGCCCTCGAGGGACCACAGTAGGTCCCCTGGCAGTACGCCCGCGTGAAGCGAACGCCCTGCGAAGCGATCGCGTCGATGTTCGGCGTCTTGCAGACCTTGTTGCCGTAGCAGGACAGCGCGGTCGCGGTCAGGTCGTCGGAGATGATGAAGAGCACGTTGTACTTGTGCTCATCCGAAGCCTGGGCCTGGATCGAAGTGCTGAGGAGAAGTCCAAGTGCGAGTCGCGTTGCTGTGTTCATCGAGAGAGCGTGCCGTTGGTAGCGTGATCGACGGGATTCTATGGGCACCGTGAGCAAGGACCAACAGAAGGCGGCCCGCGCGCCATTGGAACGAATCCCACGGTGCACGGGTCACCTATCCTCGGCAATGATCGCGCCCAGGCGAGCAACTCGCGGCGCCACGCCCGTGGTGAAGGCGCATGCCACGACGGTGTCTCTACAACGGCGGATTCCCCACTTGTTCAGGGCTGTTCGCCCGACCGTCCAGCGTGGCGACTATCCTCCGGCGCATGACATGGACTCGCATCCACCACTTCGCGCTCGCGATGGTCGCCGTGGTCTCAGCAGTTCAGGCACAAGGTCCGACATCTGTCGAGATGCGGATGCAATCCTGGAAACAGCACGTCTCGCTCGCGAAGGCTTCACCGTTCAAAATGGACGTGTGGCGTTCGGTCGGACCGCGCATGCAAGGCGGTCGCCTCGAGAGCATCGCGTGCCCGAAGGGAAAGACGACGGTGATGTACGTCGGTGCTGGTTCAGGCAACCTGTGGAAGTCCGTGAACAACGGCACGACGTGGAAGCCGATCTTCGACGACGAGTCGACATTTGCGATCGGTGACGTCGCGGTCGCACCGTCGGATGCGAACGTGGTGTGGCTGGGAACCGGCGAACGATTGATGGCCCGGAGTTCGTACGCCGGAACCGGAGTGTTCAAGTCGACGGACGCCGGCAAGACGTGGCGGAACATGGGGCTTCGTGACTCACACCACATCGGGCGCGTCGTCATCCACCCCACCAACGCGAACATCGTGTACGTCGCAGTGATCGGGCACCTCTACTCGGGCAACGAGGAACGGGGACTCTTCCGGACGAGCGACGGTGGACAGACATGGAAGAAGGTCCTCTACGTCGACGAGAAGACCGGCGTCATCGATGTCGCCATGGACCCGAAAGATACAAACACCCTCTACGCCACGACGTGGCACCACAACCGCAGAGCGTGGGGACACATCGCCTACGGAAAGACGAGCGCGATCCACAAGACGTCCGACGGCGGCAAGAGTTGGACGCGGCTCGCTGGCGGGTTCCCGAACGGGGATGACGTGGGTCGCATCGGGATCGACGTGGCGGCGACGGCTTCCAACGTGGTCTATGCGATCGTCGACTGCAAGGTCCGCGCGAAAGAGGGTGTCTACCGCTCCGACGATGCGGGGATGACGTGGACGAAGGTCAACCAAACCCCGATCAGCGCCGGCTATGACTTCTGCCTCATCCGCGTCTCGCCTGACGACCCGAACGAAGTCTACACGCCGGGTCAACGGACGATGCACTCACGAGACGGCGGCAAGATCTGGCGGCAAGTCCGCGGCACGCTCGTCCACCTGCTCGAACACGGTTCCAGCGTGTTGCACCTCGACGCGCACGCGTTCTTGATCGATCCGAACGACCCGGACCACATTCTGCTCGGCAACGACGGCGGATTGCACGTGACGTACGACCGCGGCGCAAATTGGCTTCACCTGAACAACATCCCGATCGGCGAGTTCTATGCCGTGAACTACGACATGGCCCGGCCCTTCCGCATCTTCGGCGGCACACAGGACAACGCGGCGTTGTTCGGCCCCCACGATCACGTTCCGAAGGACGGCGCTCCGGACGCATGGCGTCACGTCTACATCGATCGCTGGGGTGGCGGCGACTCGTACTTCACGCTCGTCGATCCGAAGGACGCGAACACGGTCTACTACGAGCATCAGTTCGGCGGGCTGCGGCGGAAGAACATGGCGACAGGAAGGACGAAGAGCATCCGACCGCGGGGTCGCCTGCGATTCAACTGGATGACGCCGTTCTTCATCTCCCACTACGACTCGAACACCATCTACTGCGGCACCCAACGGGTGCACAAGTCGACGGATCGAGGCGACAGCTGGAAGGCGATCAGTGACGACCTGACCACGGAACCCGAAAGCCAGGGCAACGTCCCGTTCGGAACGCTCACATCACTGTCGCAGTCGACGCTCGAGAAGGGACTGCTCTACGCCGGCGCGGACGACGGCAACGTGCAGGTCACGCGTGACGATGGCAAGGCGTGGCAGAGGATCGACGGCGCGTTGCCAGGGAAGTGGGTCAGCCGTGTCCTCGCGTCGCGCCACGCGAAGGCCACCGTCTACGTGACGATGACGGGTTACCGCGAAGACGACTTCTCGAGCTACGTGTTCCGGTCCCTGGACCATGGCGCCTCCTGGAAATCCATCTCGGCGAATCTACCGGCGGAGTCGATCAACGTGATCGCCGAAGACCCCGTGGACCCAAAGATGCTCTTCCTGGGTACGGACCTGGGTTGCTATGTCTCCGTCGACGGCGGCGGTCGCTGGGAGTCGCTGTGCAACCACCTGCCGACAACGCCAGTGCACGACCTGTTCGTCCACCCCCGCGACCGCAAACTCGTCATCGGGACCCACGGACGCAGTGTGTTCATCCTGGACGTGTCCCGGATCGCCAAAAGGGTGCGCTAGCCCGAGTGCGCGACGATCACTTTGCTTCGACCCGACCCCATGGGGGCGACGCGTATCTGCGCGCCGATGCGTTCGGCGATACCCGCGACATGGGAGATCACGACGGCTCGTGACCCTTCAGCAAGGACCCAGGAGCTCCACGAAACGTCGCTCGAGAACCTTCGCGGATTCGATCTCGATGAGATCGAGAGCATGGATTGCGACGACCTGCTCGCACACTGGAAAGCCGCAGCGGAGGCCTTCCCGAAACTCGACGACCGTCTCGTCGACGGCGCCGACCTGCCGTTGGATTGGCAACCGGTCGAGGACGCAGCCGTAGCCGCGCTTCCTCGCACCCCCGCGATCCAGCCGGCGACGCAGCGCGCCTGATCCCTCTCGGGTTCAGGCCGGGACGCCGACGTCGGCCTTCGCCGCCTCGGGTTCCGGGTCTTGGGTGCTGTCCGCTGATGCTCGGGGCAACAGGGCGAAGAACCCGATCGCGTAGACCACCGCCGCAGCCAGAAGCACCACGGTGAATCCCACCACCATGCTGGCGACGATGCAGAATACGGAGGAGAACACGGAGAGGAACCCATTGATGGCCCAGCACCACGGCAACAGCGCGGGGCAGTTCGCCTGCACGATGCGCATGCCGGTCGGGAACGGCATACCGAGCGCGATGCCGAGCGGAGCGATCAGCAAGCCAACCGCGACGGTCCGCACGCCGAGCGAGAAACCGAGCAGCGACGGCATGACGAAGTTCATCAGCAGGCAGACGACGATCACGAGCGTGACGATCGCGAGCGCGATCAGGTTGAGATTGCGTCGGGTCAGGTTCTTCACCCGACCAGCCAGCAACGACCCGAGCCCGGCGAAACACAAGAGCGACGTGAGCACGACGGACACCGCGTAGATCGGGTGGCCGAGGAAGATCACCATCTTCTGCATCAGCACGATCTCGACGAACATGAAGCCCATGCCGAGTGCCGCGAAGAACAGGAAGTAGCGCCACGTCCCCTCGGTCTTGACCCCGTCCGAACGCAACCGCCAGAGCGGCACGAAGATCAACACAACTGCGAGCAGCGTGATCTGCACGAGCGATGCGAACAACACGACGTGGCCGACCGGCATGTCGGGCGTGTAGCTGCCGATGCTCTTGCTGGAGCTGTCCGGGTCCGCTAGCGCGCCCCAGATCTGTGAGTAACGGTAGTAGTTGAAAAAGAACGGTCGGTCATCCGTGCACGCAGAGATGTCGTAATCGTAGCCCTCGATGAACGCCTCCCGCGCCGCGGTGTCGCCCTCGAGCAGCGCGTGGAAGACCTTGGCCGTCTCGGTGAATTGCTCCTTCGCCGGCACAACGCTCTGGATGTAGAGGTCCGCGAGCACCCGAACGGCTGCAGCGCTCATGCTCTCGCGCTGGCTCTCCGGGAACTCAGCCGCGATCTCTGCGGCGACCGCCCGCACGGCAGGCTCATCACCACGAAGCACCGCAGGGTAGCCCTTGATCAGGTGTTGCCTGATCGCATCCATCTTCGCGAGGGCCTCCGGCGGCATGAACTGTTTGACCGCCGTATCGGCGTAGGTTGGAACGCTGCTCGTCAGGTCCAGGTACGGGATGTCGGAAACCGGTTTTTCGCCGGCTTTGCGCAGCGGATCGAAGAGCAACCCGAGGAAGCCCTGCTTGTTCGCGAACTTCTTCAGGGCGTCGATCTCGGCTTGGATGAACGGGCCCTTCTTGATCATCGTCGACGCCCAGTCTTGCCCCTGGAAAACAACCAGGTGTGACTGCGGGTTCTCGATCCCGAGTTCGTCGAGCGCGGTGCACGCGATGTTGACCAGGCGCAGGGTCTCACGCGGTTTCCGCGGGTACGAGAGGAGGAAGCGGGAGTAGTTGATGTAGCCACCGTCATCGAGGTGCGCGTAGAACTCCTTCACGGCGTCCGTCGTGTAGAGGTACGCTTCGGACAGCGTGTACGCTCCCGTGCTCAGCGCCGTGAACGAATCGACGCCGCTCATCTGGATGATGTCGTACTTCTTGTCCTGCGTGCGAACGAAGGAACGACCTTCCGCGTTGATGAGCTGCAACCGATCGGAGTAGTCGTGCGCACCAGGGCGAAACAGGCCGCCCAGGTACTCGTCGTAGCGGTTCGTGACCATCTCGACCATCGCGGTGTTGATCTCCGCGGCGGTCACGCTGGCCGCTCCAGCACTGAGAGCGACCATCACGTCCATGCCGCCACCGACACCGATGACGAGCACGTCTGGCTTCACTTCGCCGCGCGCGTGGTAGGTGACCAACGCGCTCGCCGACTGGACCTTGTTGATGAACGACTCCTTGACGATCTCGCCAGCGCCCTTGATCAACAATGTCGGTGCGGTGCCGTCCTGGCCGACGGCGCGGACAAGGAGCGCACGTTGTGCCTCGTATCCGACGTTCCCGCCGTGCGCCGGCATGCTCTTGTGCTCGGGACCGATCTCGACCTCCGCCGTGGCAGAGAAGATTCGATCGAAGTCCGACAACTCCTTCCCCTCGAACCCGATCTTGCCTGCGGCGAACGGCGGGTGCCACTCGACGTGCGGAAGGCCGATCACCTTGCCGGTCCCCGAGAACGACAGGAAGACGAACAGTCCGACGACGACGCCTATCGACCCCGAGATACGGTGTGCCTTCGACGCCGCGAACGCGAACAGGAAACCGGAGAACAACGCCACCGAAGCCGCGATCATGACCGTGGCCGGGCCGCCGAACACCGTCAAGATGACGACACTCGCGGCGCCTCCCGCGCCAGATCCGAGGAGGTCGACGAAGTAGAGCTTGTTCACGTGTCGGACGAAGCACGTCAACACCGTGCCGAGCGCCATGCCCGCGAGAAGGAAAGGCACCGCAGCGATCGAGTAGAGCGCGAGCAACGAGAGGAGGTTGCTCTTGTCCTCCCACAATTTCAGGCTGTCGATCTCGACCAGCCGCATCGCGCCGAACGCGAGGACGACACTCAGTCCGTAGGCAACGGTGTAGCCAGACAGCGCTCCGAACGGTGGTTCCTCGCTCTTCCGACGCCGCGCGGTCAGGATGCTGCCCGACGCGCCGAAACCCAGCAGCGCGATGGACACGACCATGTAAGTCAGGTGGTGCCACAACATGATCGCAAAGACCCTTGTCAGCGCGATCTGGAGCAGGACTACGGACGAGGCCAGGAGGAAGACCCCGGCGTAGGTAAGTCTGGGCAAGCGTTGCATGGAAGGACGGAGAAACATAGCCCCATACCCGTCCCCGTGCGTCGTGGCTTCGAGTCGGAAATTCAGCCTTTCTGCGGCTGCGACCGTGCTGCCCTGGATCCCTTGCCAACGCGAGGTGCAAGCCGAAGGGTGGGGAGATCGATCCGGTGTGGGCAACTGCTATTGCGACGAATCCACGAACGCGATCACTTGCAGAAGCGCCGCTGTAGACCGTTCGACGCGACGACGATTTTGTCCTTCACCGACAGCGCCTGGAACGTCAGGTGGAAGCCGTCGAGTTGCAGGTCGTTGAGCACGGTCATCGGGATGTTCGCCGCACCCAAGAAGAGAACGGCACAGAAACACCGACTACTCAGCATCATCGCTTCCACCTGTAGAGTTGGAGCGGGGGCGCGCATGGTGTGCACGGCGAAAGATCTTCCGGCTACCCCGAACACGTCGGATGGGATTTGCCGGCGTGCGGTTCAGCTCACGAACTGCAGGACAACATCGAGCAACCCGGGCGGTGACGGGCCCAGTCCGGGCGCTTCGCCGCGAACTCCTCCTGATCAGACTGCTCGTCGTAGGGGTGGCGAAGAACCTCCAGCAAGTCTTGGATCTTGCGGAAGTCCCCGGTCTCCGCCTTGTCGATGGCGAGTTGTGCGAGGTAGCTCCTCAGGACGCACGTCGGATTCACGGCGTCCATGCGTTCGCGGCGCTCGATGTCGGACGTACCATCGCGACCGCCGCGCTCCGCGTAGCTACGCAGCCTGTCGACGGTCCGTGCGCGAGTACGGCGTAGGTCCGGCACCCTTTAGCTGCAGCATCTGGGGCTCGCCGCCGGGCGTCACGACCCCACCGAGATTGATCGCCCGACCGTCGCCGAGTTGTCCGGCCCAGTTGCCAAACTGGTGACCGCCGTAGCACATCGCGTGCGGATCCATGTCGGCGAGCACGCGGTTGCCAGCGAGCACTTCGGCGAACGACTGATCGCGGCATGCCGCTTCGGAAAGGCCCAGGTCCGACGCGACCTCCGGCGAGTGCGCCACGTAGAGCGGCTTCGCGAAGCACTTCGGCGTCACCCGCGAGCAGCAAGCCCCGATGACCTGCCGCTGCGCGTTTGTCACATCCGGATCTGCCGGCAGTTCCCGAGTGAACCGGTTGTCGAAGGGCAGGCTATCGATTGTGTCGTGCATGGGCCCCGAACACAGTGCCGAAAGAAACGGTCAGACGCCCAGGCGTTTCATCTTGCTCTGCAGTGTCGTCGGGTTGAGTTCGAGGATGGCTGCCGCGCCGTCCGCGCCGTAGATCTTGCCACCGGACTCATCGAGCGCGGCGCGGATCGCTGATCGAGATGCTTCGGCGAAACTCGAGGCCTGCCGCGGTCGTCTCTCCGGCTCTCCTCTGCGCGCGCTTCTCGCGCCGAGGTCGTGGGGGATCCTGAGTCGGTCCTCCCGACCCAGGATGACGCTCTCCTCCAGGACAATCGCCAGTTCCCGCACGTTGCCGGGCCAGGTATGCGCGGCCAGTCGTTCGATGTCGCCAGGTCCGACATTCGACACGGGGATGCTCATGCGCACGCTGATGGACTCGAGCAGGGCGTGCACGAGGGAGGGAAGATCCTCCAGACGCTCCCGCAGCGGAGGAAGCTCGACGCGGAACACATCGATGCGCCAGAACAAGTCCTCGCGAAACTCGCCCGAGGACACGAGGCTCGCGAGGTCTCGATGGGTGGCCGCGACGACGCGCGGATCAACCTTGATCGTGCGCGAACCTCCGACTCTCTCAATCTCGCCTTCCTGCAACGCCCGCAGGAGTTTCACTTGCTGCGCCAGCGGAAGCTCGGCCACCTCGTCGAGAAACAGAGTGCCGCCGTGCGCCCGTTCGAATCGTCCCTTGTGCGCACTCGTCGCGCCGGTGAACGCGCCCTTTTCGTGGCCAAACAAATCGCTCTCGACCAGGTTCTCCGGCAGCGCGCCACAGTTTACCGCGACGAACGGGCCGCGCCGCCGCGACGAACGGGCGTGGAGTCGTCGGGCGAAGAGCTCCTTGCCGGTCCCCGACTCGCCGCACAGCAGCACCGTGGTATCGTGAACCGCCACCAAGTCGATCCGCGTCCGCGCGGCCCGCATCGTGGAACTGCGGGAGATGATGTCAGGACCACCCGTCAGCACCTCGACTTCGGAACGCAATCGACGCCGCTCCTCGTTCACTTGCCGCGAGCCTGTCGCGAGACGCTCGATCATCGCGCACTGCACGACCGCCAACTCCAGGAGCCGGGCGACCGCGCGCCAAGGTATGGCAGGCGCGCGAGCCGCTTCGAGGTAGAGAATGGCGACACCGCGCTCGGGCAAGCCCGTGAGCGGAATCACGACGACGCGACTGGCGCCCAGCTCTTGCGCCTCTGCGTCCGGGGGCACGGAGATCGCTGACTCTGCCGTCATCCCGTCCGCGGCTCTCGACGTCGCCGGTGCGCGGAGGTCCTCCTCCGTCTCCCCGCGCTCGATCCGGTATCGCTCCATCCGGTGCGTCCAACCCGAGAGAGACGGAGTGCGGATCTCGAATGCGACGAGTCGAGCCGACGCGGACAACACCTCCGAGGCTCGGCGCACCAAAGCTCGCCGCGTCGCCACGTCGCGGAAGCCTCGCGCCAGGGAGCCCAACAGGGCGACGGTCGGATCATCGTCGATGCGCTCGCTCACGGCTCAACGATATCTCATCGCCTCACTGTCATGTCGTGTATACCCGATGATATATCAGTGTCCCCGCTGGAAGGGTAGACAGCGATCGCGTCGGCGATCTGTAGCAACCCCTGGTTCTGCAAGAGTTTCAGTCGGACACCCGCGATCCGAAGCCCGTATTGGGGCAGCCGGCACAGCCCGTGCTTTGGCACCCGCGTGGCCTACGTCATCACATCACGCTGCCAGTCCAACTGCCTGCAGGACTGCGTCAAGACCTGTCCGGTCGATGCGATCCACGGCCCGACCGACGCCGAACACGTCCTCAGCGCCCGCGCCTCGGGTCGCCCGCTCGACCCCTCTCCCGCGAAGGTCCAGATGTTCATCGACCCTGAGACGTGCACGGTCGCGGCGCCGTTCCGGGACGAAGAGGTCCCTGTCGAGTATGAAGGCGACATCCAACAAAACGCCGACTTCTTCGCGGCCTGAACCCAGTCTCGTTGCCGTCGCCGTCAAACAGACAGATGCTTGAGACGAAACAGAAACGCACGGGGACTAGCGCCCCCGTCCATTTGCCATGATCAACCTCGCCCTCCGCGATTCTCTACTCCTTCTCGTCCTGGCTTCGACCACCTTCGCGCAGGATGTCGCGAAGAAAGAGCAGGGTGTATCCAAGGACACCGTCTGGAAGGTGCTCGGCGAGATCGGCATCGGGGCGGCGGACAACGACGTCGTCGCCACAGGCGTCAGCTACATGAAAGAGTTCATCGCGGCGGGTGTGGAAGACGGCAATGATGACCATTTCACGAACGTATCGTTCCTGACGCCCGAGACGTTCGCCGCGTTGCCGCTCCGGTATCGGTTCTTCCTCGACCCGAAAGTGGACAACCACAGCCCCATCCCCCTCCTCGTCTTCGACCATGAGAAGGAGATCGCCTTCGACAAGATGTTCGCGAACATGAATCCGGAGCCCCTCGAAGGCGCGGCGGCGTGGCATGTGCGCGGCGTGCACATGTGCAAGGTGAAGCGACCAAACGGAGGTTTCCGACTGAACTTCGGAAAGCGCAACTTCTTCGGCAAGTCACCGACCGAGAACCCACTGTTCACGACGTACACGGAGATCACGGCCAAGCCCGACAACGAACGACTGATGACCCGCCTGCGTCAGATGCCTGTTCACGCGATGTTCGACTTCCGCAAGATCCTCAACACCCTCGAGAACAAGTTGCTCAGCGAGAACTTCGCAGCGTCCCTTTCTTGGACAGCCCGAACCGGCACGATGCTGCGCCTGCTCTTCTGACTGAGCGCCGCCCGAACGATCCGCGAACACATCTTCTCTGGCCGCACCCCGACGGACCCGCACGTCGTCGCGCTTGCGGCCTGCTTCGCGGTGGCCATCTGGGTCTGGGCGACCCACTACAAGTTCTTCCGCCGACGACAGGGACTCTCAGCTGTCGAGCCACGGCGTACGTGATGGCCTCACTCGACAACCACGCAATCATCACAGTCAGCCCGGCGTCGTACACCTTGGCGTCGAGGGCGCACTACTTCTTCGTCGTCTCTCCGCATGCGAGAAACGCCATGACTGCGAACTGCGTCGCCGCGTGGCTGATGAAGTGCTTGCCATCTTTCTTCGGGGAACGCACGAACCAGCGACCACTCCGACGTTGGTGCGCACGCAGCCATGCGAGGCCCTTGGTGATGCGCTCATCGTCCGCCGGGACGCCCGCCTTCCGGAGGACGAAAATCGCGAAGCCCGTCGCGTAAGCATCCACGGTGAGTTTCTTCGCGTCGTCCTTCCCGCGCTTCCACTTTCCCGCGCCCAGATCGACGAGGCGCCATCCACCTTCCTCGCGTTGCAACGCGAGCAGCTCATCACGCCACTTCTTCTGGAGCTTTGCGGGAACAACTTCGGGGAGTTTCGCGGCAGCCCAGAGCATCATCCCCTTGTTGTGCGGGTTGGCGGGCGGGTGCGCTCGAAGCCAGCCGAGGAGCTTCCGTACGCCTTCCTTCGCCTTCTTCGTACGGCGGTATGACCCGGGCACGGCACCAACTGCGACGGCGACCAGCGTTGCGCCGAAGTGGTCGTCGACTTCGAACGGCGGCCAGTTGCACTTCAGCCACCCGCCCCACGCTCCGTCTTCGTCCTGCTTCTTCCAGATGTGATCGAGCCCACGGATCGTCACCTTGTCGAGACGACCGTTGGTGGCCATGTCGCTGATCGCCAGAAAGCTCGTGGTCGCGACGATCCCTTCGATCGCTCCCTTGCCACGCTTTGGCTTCTCGTCGGCGACGACGTACCGCTCGAGATAGCTCTTGGCGAACGCACGGTTCGACGTGTTCGCTGCATGCGTCTTCGAGACCAGTGGACGCGAGATCAGGAAGAGACCGTTGGTGTGACACGTGACGCACCCGTACGTCTTCCTCCAGCGCCGCGAGGCGTCGTCGAGAAACGCCACCGATTTCTTTAGCGAGAACGCCTTCGCGATCGGCTCGTCCGCGCGGTTCGGCTGGACCTTGGGCTTGTCCTGCACGCCGGCTCCGAGAAGCAGGAGAACCCCAGTGATGACAATCCATACTCGCGACATGACGACTACTCCTCGATCGGCGCGGAATCGAACCGGCCTCAGCCTACCCAGAACGGTGCGAAGCTCGCAACCGCGATGAAGATCATGCTCAGTGCGCAACTGTTGACGGCTAAGATCCGTGCATGCGAATCGCGCCAGTTCTCGTCGCGGCCATCCTTACGGCCGCGCACACTTCCGCTCAGTCAGCGCCATCGATCGGCTGGCGAATCGCGAAGCTGGAGAACCCCACAAAGCAAGGCAAGAAGGTGCTGAACGCCGTCGTGCACTACCCGGCGAAGGTCGGCTCGAAACGCCCGCGGAACGCCGCACTCGCCGCAGGAATGACCATCTTCCCGGTGATCGTGTTCCTGCACGGCTACGGCGCATCGGGCGGGATGATGGTTTCGATCGGGCAGCACTTCGCCGAGCACGGCTACGTCGTCGTGCTGACGAACACCACCCGCAAGGATCGCAAGAAACAGGCGATCAACGCGAGCGCGTTTTTCGACGCACTCGAGAAGGTGAACAAGGACAAGGAGTCATTCTTCGCCGGGCGACTCGACATGAAACGCGTCGGGATCTCCGGCCATTCCATGGGTGGCGGCAACACCCTGCGGGTGCTTGCCAAAGACAATCCGGGCTACAAAGCTGGCTTCTGTTTCGCACCGTGGACGACAAGGGGTGCGGGCGAGGACGAGTACATCGCCCGGTTCACGAAGAACGTCGACGTCCCTCTAGCGATCGTG
>PVBE010191282.1_pt1 | contig 12314 bp, 5 predicted proteins | sample 1631181 | NCBI WGS metagenome assembly PVBE01 (sample SAMN08397723, study PRJNA350692) | Marine metagenome, whole genome shotgun sequencing project. | isolation source: water | place: Pacific Ocean | collected 2012-04 | reverse complement strand
GCCGCCGCCCGCGCGGCGATGGCCCGCACCTCGTCGTCAGCGGCTTCCAGGCGGGGCAGGAGGCCGACGACCTTCGCCAGTTCGTCCGCGGCCGCCAGCTCGACGATCTCGGCCCGCAACGCCGTCTGGGCGTCCCGGTGCGCGAAGGTCGCGAGGCCCGCCTCGGCGAAGTCGGGGGCCGGGCCGCGAAGCCGCTCGATGAGCGCCCGCTGCTCCTCCTCGGTGCGGGAGGCGAAGTGGTCCGACCAGACGCGGTCCGGGTTGGCGCGGTGCACCCCGCTCAGGGCCGCAACGGGATCGGCGTCGATGACGTGACCGAGCAACGAGGCCGGCAGGGACCCGACCGCCAGGGCGCAGGCTGCCACCGTCGGCGGGTCCGCCAGCTTCGCCAGCTTCGCGAAGGCGCCGGGGGCCCCGCTCGTCACGCGATCGAGCAGGGCCGTGCCCCGCCCCTCGTCCGCTCCGAGGTCCGCCGCGGCGAACGCCAGCCAGGCTCCGGCGAGCTCCGCCGACAGCTCGGGACGCGGCTCCAGGCCGAGCAGCGCCCGCGCCTCCAGCCTTGGAATCAGCTCCTTCGGGAACCGCCCCGAGCCCAGCGCTTCGACGGCGGACTCCCACAACGTCTCCCACGCGCCGACGGCGGCCAGGAGCATCGTCTCCACGGCGTCGGCCCCGGAAGCTCCGGGAGCGCGGCCAGGGCAGCATCGAACTGACCGTCCCCGGCGAGCCGCAGGGCGCCCAGAGGCTCGCTCCACGGGCCCTCGGCGGGTTCGGGACCGCCTGCGAACACCGAGGCTAGCGAGGGCAGCTCCGAGCCACTCAGCGCCTCCTCGAGCTGCTCATCGGCGCGGCTGCGCCACTGGAGCCAGGCAGATCGCCCGGCGAGCGCCTCGACCAGACCCGTCAATGCCTCGTCCGCGGCGGAAGCGGCAGCCAGCAGACCGCCCCCGGACGCCTTGCCCGGCTGCGGACTCCAGCCGACATCGACGCCGATCCGCATCGTGAACCGGTGGCCTCCGGCGAATCCGCCGCCGCGGCACCGAATCTCGATTGAGCCCGACGCGGCCCGCCGGCCGGCGACCTCGGAAGCCCCCGCGGGGGATGCCTCGTCGGCGAGGAAGCGGACGAGGTCGGCCATCACCTCGGCTGGAGGGGTGCATCGGCGGCCGCCGGGGCCGGAGTACGTGAACCCCGCGCGGACCCACGCCGACGACGCCGACCCGGCCTGCTCGATCGCCTCGGCGATGCGCGCTTCGTCCCCGGACTCGAGGCTGTCGCGCAGCTGTGCGTCAGTCCACTTCTTCGGAGCGGGGGCGACCGCCGCGGTCGAACCGCCGAGGCCGCTGAACAAGGAGTCGAGGCTGGGGGCGCGATTCTGGCGCGCGGTGGGGGCACTGAGCGAGGGCGCGGGGTTGCTGGGAGCGGCGGTCCGAGCCAGCGTCGCCGGCCACGCGGCCGAGTCGGGGTCGCAGACGTCGCAGCATCCGCAGGGCGCCTCCAGGGGCACGCCCAGCGCCTCCCCGATCGCCTGACCGCGGCATCCATCCGCCGACAGCACGCCCGCGGCAGCTTCCCGGGCGGCCGACCGACCGGCCCGCAGGTCCCCGATCGCCCGAGCCAGTTCGTCCGCCGAGGCCGACCACCGGGGTCCGGGCACAACCTGCCAATCGGCCGCTCCTCCGAGGGGCTCGACGTAGGCGGTGACGAGACCGTCGTCGTTCATCGCGACGAGCAGATCGGCGATTCGCGCCGGTTCCCAGCCGAGCGCTCGCGCCAACGTCCGCAGGTCCTGCGGCGCGCGGTCCGTCAGCGCCAGGCGCGCGCGGTCGGCGAGGCTCCAAGAGCGCATCGCCCCCTGGTACGCGTCGTGAAGGGCGCGGTAGCCCGGTTCGCGGTCCACGCCCGGGGGACGGAAGCGCCGCTGATCGGCGACCTTGGCCGCGAGGGCGCACGGGCGGGCGGACGCGAGCGCGCCCACCGCCACCAGAGCGGACAACAGCGAGCCCGGAGCGCGGGCCTCGTCCCCGGAGACGGCGAACCAGCCCGAATCGGCGGGGGCCTCTGCGCTCAATGCGGCCCGGCAGGCCTCCACCGCTGCAGCGTCGATCGTTCCTACGGCGGAGGCGGTCCCCGTGACCGCGAGCGCGGCCCCCGACGGCACCGCCAACTGGGACGGCGTCGCCGCCCCCCCGAGCACGAGCACGGCGCGGCCGGGCACCGCCCCGAAGGCATCGATGAAGGCGTCCACGCCCCGCGCCTTGGAGGACGCCGCGTCGATCGCCTGACGCCACGGACGGGCCTGCAGCCGACGCAGGTCGTGCTCACGCCGCGACAGACCGACTTCGCCCAGCTCGTGGCCGAACTCCTCCCCGAACGCGTCGGGGCCAGCAGCGAGTCCGCCGTCGGTGGGCACCAGCAGCGAGCCGGCCAACGCCCGACGCTCGCCCCCGCACCGCAGCGCTCCGGGGGTGCCGCCCTCGATGGCCGTCTCGGCCGGGGCGTGTGCCGTGGATGCATGCACGTGGAGGAGTCCCCCTCCTCCGGCCGCTTCATGGGCCCGGGTCAGCTGATCGCGCCGCGCCGCGCCCAGGGCGGCCACGGACGACAAGGCATCCGCCTGGGGCACGAGCCAGGCGGCGCCGCCGAGATCCCGCGCCAGCTCGGCCCGCATCACGGACGACTCCAGCGACTCCAGCGACGTCACCACGGCGCGGGGTGCCATCGGCGAGGTCAACGTGCGGGTGCGATCGCGCCGGGCGACGGTGCGGATGAGCAGCCCCGCGCCCAGGCCGCCGGCCCACGCCAGCGCCTCCACGTCGGTCGAGAGCACCACGACGGTGCGCGCGTCCTCGGCGAGGAACGACGACGGATCCGTGAACGGGGCGACGACGTGGTGCGCGCCGCCGTTCCGCCAGGTGCTCAGGATGTCCGCCAGCGGCACTAGTCCACCCGGTAGTTGGGCGCCTCGGCCGTGATGATGACGTCGTGAACGTGGCTCTCGCGGTACCCCGCCTGGGTGATGCGAACGAACCGCGCGTCCTCGTGCATCTGCGGGACGGTCAGGCAACCGGTGTAGCCCATGGCGGCCCGGAGGCCTCCGACGAGCTGGTAGACGGTGTCGGCGATCGGGCCCCGGTAGGGCACCCGGCCGGAGATCCCCTCGGGCACGAGCTTGGGCCCGGCGGGGGCACCGTCGAGGCCGGCGAGCGGGTCGTCGACGTTCTCCTGGAAGTAGCGGTCCGAGCTGCCGGCCTTCATCGCCTCGAGCGAGCCCATGCCCCGGTACGCCTTGTAGCGCCGCCCCTGGTAGAGCACGACCTCACCCGGCGACTCCTCGGTGCCCGCGAGCATCGAGCCGATCATGGCGACGTTCGCGCCCGCGCCCAGCGCCTTGGCGACGTCACCGGAGCTGCGGATGCCGCCGTCGGCGATGGTGGTGACGCCGTACTTCCGGGCGGCTTTGGCGCCGTCCTGCACGGCGGTCAACTGGGGCACTCCGACCCCCGCGACCACCCGCGTGGTGCAGATGGAGCCGGGCCCGATTCCGATCTTCACGCAGTCGGCCCCCGCCTTGGCGAGTGCTTCCACGGCCCCCGCAGTGGCGACGTTGCCGGCAACGATCGCCTGATCGGGGTAGTCGGCGCGGACCGCCGCGACGGCGTCGATCACCATCTGGCTGTGACCGTGGGCGGTGTCGATGACGAGCACGTCCGCACCCGCCGCCACCAGCGCCGCGACCCGGGCGTCCCGGTCGCCGCCGACGCCGACGGCCGCCGCCACGCGCAGCCGCCCCAGCGGGTCCTTGACTGCGTTGGGGTACCGCTCGGACTCGATGATGTCCTTGATGGTGATCAGCCCGCGGAGCAGCACGCCCGCTCCGTCCACCACCAGCAGCTTCTCGATCTTGTGCTCCTGCAGCAGGTCCTTGGCCTGCTCCAGCGTCGTCCCCTCCTGCACGGTGACGAGCCCCTCGGAGGTCATCACCTCGCCCACGGAGCGGTCCAGGTCCCGCTCGAACCGGAGGTCCCGGTTGGTGAGGATGCCGACGAGGCGGCCTCCCGACTCCCCGCCCGCGGTGACGGGCACACCGGAGATCCGATGCTCGCGCATGAGCCCGAGGGCGGCGCGCACGGGGCGGTCGGGGCCGATGGTGATCGGATCGGTGATCATCCCGGTGACCGAGCGCTTCACCACGGACGCTTCGTGCGCCTGGGCGGCGATCGAGAGGTTCTTGTGGATCACCCCGAGCCCACCGTTGCGGGCCATCGCGATGGCCGTCCGCGACTCGGTCACGGTGTCCATCGCCGAGCTCATCAGCGGGATGTTGAGGCGGATCGACTCCGTCAGCTTCGTGGAGACGTCGGCGTCTCGCGGAAGCACCTGGCTGTGCGCAGGCACGAGCAGGACGTCGTCGAAGGTCAAGGCGGTGCGGATGTCGGCGGCCATCGGGGGTCCCTTCGCGAGGCGGACTTGTAGCGCATTGCTGGCCCGCATGCGAGGCTCGCCGCGATGCTGGACTCGACGTTTCCTCCTCGGTTTGCCGACGCCCTCGCCCAGGCGGACGGACCGGCCCGCTGGACAGCCCTCCGCGCGCTCCTGAGGCCATCAGATCCGTTCGACCTCCACCGCGCCTTGTTCACCGCCGCGTGGGCCGATCACGACACCGCTGAGTTCGGCCCCGCCCCCGCCTGGAGCCCCACCGACGAGGAGCTCACCGCCTCCCGCATGGGACCGCTGCTGGCGGAAGGCTCGTTCGCGGAGCTCCATCGCCGATCCGTGGCCGAGCCCGAGCGGTGGTGGCGGTACGTGCTCGACGAGCTCCAGATCACCTTCCGTACGCCCCCCGACCGCATGCTGGACGCCGATGGCGGAGCCGAAGCGGCGGCCTGGCTCCCGGGCGCCAAGCTCAACATCGCCGAGTCGTGCTTCGCCGGGCGGGACCCCGACGAGGCGGCGGTGATCGTGCAGGGCCCGGGCGGTCCGCTGACGACGATCACCCGCGGGCAGCTCCACCGACGGGCGAGCCGGGTCGCGCGCGCGCTCCACGCCCAGGGGTTCCTCCCCGGCGACGCCATCGCCGGCTGCATGCCGATGACCGCCAGCTCGGTCGAGATCTACCTCGGGGTCGTGCTCGCAGGCTGCGTGTTCGTGTCGATCGCCGACAGCTTCTCCGCGGACGAGATCGCGACGCGGCTCCGCATCTCCGGGGCACGCGCGATCGTGACCCAGGACGTGATCGTGCGGGGCGCGCGCTCCCTCCCGCTGTTCGACCGGGTCGTGGCCGCGCAGGCCCCTGCAGCGATCGTGCTTTCGGGCACCGGCGGCCCGCTGTCGGTGACCCTGCGGGACGGCGACTGCACCTGGGAGGACTTCCAGGCGCTGGGCTCGGACGAGCTTGTGGAGCCCGTGATCGTGGGCCCCGACGCCACCACCAACATCCTCTTCAGCTCCGGCACCACCGGCGAGCCCAAGGCGATCCCCTGGACCCAGGTGACCCCGATCAAAGCCGCCGGCGACGCGATCGCGCACCAGGACGTGCGCCCTGGCGATGTCGTCGCGTGGCCCACCAACCTGGGCTGGATGATGGGGCCGTGGCTGATCTACGCGGCGCTCCTCAACGGCGCCTCCATCGCGCTGTTCGAGGGCGCCCCCCACGGCCCCGACTTCTGCCGCTTCGTGCGGGACGCGCGCGTCACCATGCTCGGGGTCGTGCCCAGCCTCGTGCGGGCGTGGCGCACCGACGGCGCCACCGACGGAGTCGACTGGAGCTCGGTCCGCTGCTTCAGCTCGACCGGTGAGGCCTCCGGGTTCGATGATTACCTCTGGCTGATGTCCCGGGTCCCCAACTACCGGCCCGTCGTCGAGTACTGCGGAGGGACCGAGATCGGGGGCGGCTACATCTGCGGGAGCGTGGCCCAACCGCAGGCCCCGGCCACGTTCAGCACGCCCGCCTTCGGCTGCGACTTCGCCGTCCTGGACGACACCGGGGCCCCCACCACGCTGGGTGAACTGGCCCTCATCGCCCCCATGCTGGGGAGCAGCAGCCGCCTCCTCAACCGCGACCACCACACCGTCTACTTCGCGGGCATGCCTCCGGGCCCCTCGGGCCAGACCCTGCGCCGCCACGGCGACCAGATGGAGCGCCTCCCCGGCGGCTTCCTGCGCGCCCACGGCCGCGCCGACGACACCATGAACCTGGGCGGCATCAAGGTCAGCAGCGCCGAGATCGAGCGCGTCGTCGCCGGACTCGACGGCATCACCGAGTGCGCCGCCATCGCCGTCGCTCCGCCCGGCGGCGGACCTTCGGAGCTCGTGTTGTGCGTCGTCGGGGGCGGCCTCGACCCCGACGACCTGAGGGGCTCGGCCCAGCAGGCGATCCGGTCGGGCCTGAACCCCCTGTTCAAGGTCGCGCGCGTGCGCCTCATCGAACAGCTGCCGCGCACCGCCTCGGGCAAGGTCATGCGGCGCATCCTCCGCCGCGCCGAGGAGACTCCATGAGCGCCGCCGTCGCCTTCTCCTACCGCTACGCCCATGCCTCCGGCCTCAACTCCGCGCCCCGACCGGGCGTCGACTGGGGCCTCAGCCTCGCGACCTGCAGCGTCGTCGAAGGGGTCCCTTCCAACCCCTACTTCCTGCAGGGGCGGCTGACGAAGCCGAAGGTCACCGCCGACCTGCTCCTGTGCCTCTCGGACGTGGTCCGCGCCCGCTTCTACGACCCCACCCGCCGCCTGACGATGGACCCGGTCGTCACCTCCAGCTCGGAGCTTCTCCGCTTCGAGGGATTCAGCTCCGACAACGGCCTGTACGCCCGCGTGGACGTGGACGCCATCGAGGCGGACATCCAGGGCCGAGGCACGACCAACGTCGACTTCAACGCACCCATGAGGGTGGCCCTCAGCAAGGTCCGAGACCGGGACACCGTCGACCTCGCCGTGGGCGCCGCCGAGGTCAAGATGGGCGTCGCCGGCAGCGACGACGTCGTGGAGAAGAAGGTCAAGCTGCCGTCCCGGTGGGTGCGCGGCTTCACCGAGGTCCAGGCCTACCAGGCGGGCATGAAGCCGCTGTTCGAGGTCAGCGGGGTCGAGGCTCGACGCTTCATCCGGTCACTGCCGCGGAGCGGGGCGAACGCCCGACCAGCGTTCGTGGTCGGCGCGGGGCGCGGACTCCGCCTCAGCCTGCGGGAGGCGCGCGACTCCGTGCGGATCGCCGGGACCGACCGGCTTCGCCTGCTCGAGGCGATCATCACGAAGGCCGATTCGCTGCGGGTGTTCGCGGGCGCCTCGGGCACCTCGGCGTGGGAACTGACCACGCCGGTGGGCCGCTACACCTTCATGCTCAGCCCGGAGGTCCATCGCGACTTCAGCGGCGAGGGGCAGGCCCTGGATGCCCTCGCGGGCGACGGCTGGGAGCGCGCCCTTCCCCGCGTGAAGGCGTCTCTGCAGTGGCAGTCGGCGCTGGACGTCGACGCGATCGCGGATCGGTCGGGGCTGGAGCGAAGCGAGGTCGAAGGGGCCCTCGCGGTGCTCGCCGCGCAAGGTCAGGTCGGCTACGACCTCCACCTCGGCACCTAGTTCCACCGGCAGCTTCCCTTCGACCTGAAAGCGGTCGAGACGCTCGACCCCCGCCTCGCGGGGGCGCGCAAGCTGGCCGAGGATCCAGCGATTCGGATCGTCGAACGGAACGGCCCCCGGGCCGAACTGCGGATCCCCGGAAGCGCCGCCGACAGCGAGTACCACGTCCGCCTGCAGCCGGACGGCGACCGCTGCACGTGCCCCTGGTTCGCCCGCCACGGCACCGATCGGGGCTCCTGCAAGCACATCCTCGCCGCCCGCATGGTCGTGGACCGGCAGTGCCCCCCCGAGGAGCTCCGCGACCTCGTCGGCACCGGCAAGGCGAAGCGCGTCGCCGAGGCGCTGCGGGGCATGCCGGAGGCGGAGCGAAAGACCCTCAGCACCACCACCCAGGAGCTGCTCAAGGCGAGCCGCAACACGGGCACGTTCACGGGCAGCTCCGCCGAATCGGCCACCGTCTTCGCGCTGGGACCCTGGAGCGCCGGCCGCCGGATCACGATCTGGGACCTGCAGGTGGGGACCTGGCCGAAGTTCGAGTGGCTCGCGGGGCCGATCCTCATCGACCGCCGCCCCCCCTGGGCCGCGGACTGGGTCGAGGCACGCCTCGCCATCGAGGACGGGCGGCCTCTGTTCCAGGTGCTGGAGGAGCTCCGGGACGCGGGGGTGATCGAGCGGCCGGAGGCGTCGGGCAACTGGGCCCAGCAGTTCCTTCGCTTCCTTCAGGCCAACCGCAAGGGCGGCACGGAGCGCTACCGCGCCGGCACGACGGATCTGAACGGAGAACTGCTCCACCTGCTGCGCTGCGACCCGCCCGCGTGGTCCACCGAGGGGGCCACGATCATCGCCCTGCTGGAGGAGCTCATCGCCCTGGGGGAGATGGACCGCGACGTCGTGCTGGACGCCACCCTCGCCGGCGCCACCCGGGGCCACGGACCGGTGACCTCCGCCGGCGTGCTCCGCGCCCACGACGCCCTGAAGCCCACCCCGGCGGAGCGGGATGCGCGCGCGCAGAGCTACCTCGATCTGCTGGGGAGCCCCCACAGCGCGGTCGTCGCCGCCGGACTCAAGGGGGTCAGCGCGGTGCTCAAGACCAAGGCCGTGGATCCCGGGGCGCTGATCGACGCGCTCCGGCCGGGCTGGAGCTGCGCACCAAGACCCACCCCACGAAGGCGCTGCGGCTGCTCGCCCGGGCCGCCGGCAAGGACGCGGACCGCCGGCTCCAGGCGTACGACACGGCCCTCGCCGCCCTGCTCCACGAGCACGCGGACGTGCAGGCGTTGGCGATCCAGACGATCGGCAAGCTGGCCCCTTCCCCCGCCCCCGACCTCGCCGCCGAGATCGCAGCCGCCGCTCCCGATCTGGCCGCCACGCTCCGGGTCGAAGCGGCCGCCGTCATCGCTCGCCCCTTTGCGCCAACGCCTCGGCGATGAGGTCACCGAGCGCTGGCTCCGCCCCGGGCTCCCCGGCCTCGCCACGTCCTTCGCCGCGGCGCTCTGCGGATACCGCTCCGGCGGCAGACGGTTCGCTCACGCCCGGGCTTGCGGGCCCGCGATCTTCATGGAGCGGCGGGTCGAAGCGGTGACCCGCCGAGTCCGCCGGAGCGGCGCCCTTCCGCTCCTGGCGGCCCCGACCCACGAGCCTGCCTGGATCGACCCCCGCGCGCTGGTGCGCCGGCTGCGAACCTGGACCGAGGCGGGGGAACCCATCGACCGCCTGGACCTCATCCAGGCCCTGCTGCGGCTCGCCCCCGAGCATCGGGCCGAGGCATTGGCCGAAGCACCCGTCTCCCCTTCGCTGGAGTGGTCGGCGGTGCGCTTCGCCCTCGGTGGCGACGCCGACGGACTGCAGGCGGCGACCGACGGCGATCAGCCGACCGTGCCGGAGGAGGTCGAGATCGAGCCCGGGGTCGTCTCCGCCCCCCCGGGCTGCCTCGGCCAGATCCTCGCGTTGTTCGGCAAAGGCCTCGCCCGGCCAGCGCGCGCGGCGGAGCTGCTGATGCCCGGACGCGCCCACACACCGCTGGCGGTGGCGGCGCTGCGGGCCCGCCATCCACGCGCCGAGGCGGTGGCGGGGATCGTCGGCACGGGCCCCGACGGCGCCTCCCCGGGGACGATTCGGTGGCGCATCAAGTCGAGCACCAACCGCTGGAAGCAGACCGTCCGCACGCTCGTGACGGAGGCCTCCCCTTCGCTGCAGCTACGCACCCCCGTCCACCTGCCCACCGTGCTGCTGCACCGGGGCACGGGGCGGGTCTGGAACTGGGCCGAGGGGGAGGTCGCGCGAGCCCGCGTTCTGGCCGGGATCTGGCCCGCCTGGCCCGCCTGGCCCGAAGGGCTCTACTTCCGGGGCGCCGGGGTGATCGTGGCGGAACTCGACGCCGCCGCGAGCGCGTGGCGGTCCGCGGCCGGCCACATCGAAGCCGCCGTCGATCCCGACGCGACGTGGACGCCCGGCACGGTGCTGATCGCGGCGACGGCGTTCTGCTCCCGCGACGCCGATGCCCGCGCCATCGCGCTTGACGCGATGATCTCCGCGATCGACGACGGCCGCTGCACCGGCGAGCAGCTGGGGAGCACCTTGCTGGCGCTCCACCGGCACGAAATCCTGAAGCTGAACCGCCTCGGCGACGCCCTCCGGGAAGCGGCGCGGATCTCCCCGCTGCACTCCCACGCCGTCGGCCGCCTGCTCTGCACCTTCCTCGCGGACCTCGGCACGCCGCCCAAGCGGGACATGCACCACCCGCTGGAGCTGCTCCGGGAGGTCCTCGTGGGGGAAGACGCCCCCCTCCCGGAGGCCTGCCGGCCCACGATCGAGCAGGTCACCGGCTCGGGGAAGGCGGCCAAGGCGCTGCTGAAGCGCACCGACCCCGCTGCCGAGACGCCTCGCAAGGCGCTCTTCGCGCTGGCCCTTCAGGGACGCCTGGACCGCGCCCAGCGCTACGCCGCTAGTACGTCCGACGCTTGACGGGGCGCCCGCCGATGCGGTGGGCCGACGAGTACGGCGGGAACTCGACGACCTTGCCGTCCTCGATCATGCGCTGCACGCCGCGCCACCACGCCGACGTGAAAATCTCGGCGTGGTGCTCCAGCAGCACCCGCTGCAACGGCTTGGTGAGGCCGAAGAAGCGGGGAAACTCCGCGGGGAAGATGTCGTTCGGATCGGGCACGAACTGGGGCCGGATCGCCCAGTCGTCGTCGTCGTCATCGTCCGGGGGCAGGTCCTTGAAGCTGAGCCCGGGAAGCAACGCCAGCTCGTCGTAGTCGTAGAACGCGACCCGGCCGTGGCGGGTGACGCCGAAGTTCTTGAGCAGCACGTCACCGGGGAAGAGGCCGCACGCGGCGAGGTCGCGGAGGGCGTCGCCGAAGTCCCACACCGCGGCCTCCACCGCCTCGGGATCGGCCTGCCGCACGAACAGGTTCAGGGGCACGACCTTGCGCTCGAAGTAGGCGTGGCCGACCACCACGGCGTCGCCGTCCATCGTCACGGTCTTGCTGCACGAGGTCAGCAACTCCTCCAGGAGGTCCGGATCGAACCGCGATCGGTCGAACCGAAGCTGCTCGAACGGCTGCGCATCCACCAGCCGTCCTGCGCGGTCGTGCACGTGCACCAGCCAGTACCGCTGGGTGACGATCTTGTGGGTCACCTCCTTCTCGGGCGGGAAGCGATCCCGGATGACCTTGAACACGCTGTCGAGCCCCGGGAGCGTGAAGCAGACCATCACCAAGCCGGGGGTGCCGGCGCAGAACTCGAACCGCTCGTCCGTGGCGTCGAGGTGGATCCGCAGCTCGCGGTACAACTCGGTCTTGCCGTGCTTGATGTGGCCAAGGCTGAGGTACAGGTCCGACAGCCGCTTGCGGGGCAGCAGCTCGGTCAGGAACCGAACGACGTCGTGCGGTCGGGGGGTGTCCGCGAGGAAGTACCAGCGGGTGAACGAGACCAGCTTGCTGACGTCGTCCTCGTGGAGCAGCACGGCGTCCACGAAGATCCCCTCGGGACCGTTGCGGAGGGCGAACACGACCGGGACGTCGCCGACGGCGAGCCGCAGCCGGCCGACGAGGTAGGCACCCTTGCCCCGAAAGAAGGTCGTGGCGAGGACCTCGAGGGTGCGCGGTCCCCGCAAGCCCCACTCGGCGAGGTGCTCATCGATCCGGTTCGCTGCCCGCGCGGCGTCGGCGGCGGCGTCTTCGTACGGCACCGCCCAGGTCCGATCATGGAGCGCCTTCTCCACCAGGGGAGCGACGTCCGTCGACGGCCCGTACCGCAGCACGCCGTCATCGGAGCCTTCCGGATCGGTCCACTGCTGGCCGACGAACTCCACGCTCCGGTCGACCCCCACGGTGGTGAAGATCCGACGGGTGATGGAGTTGAAGAAGGTCTCGGCGAGGTCTCCATCCTCTCGCTGCTCGATCGCCCGAGCGTAGGCGACGCGCGCGTCTTGCCAGAGCGACCGGTCGGCCACGTCGTCGCCCAGCAGGTCGCGCACCTGCCGCTCGCAGCGGTCCACTTCCCGCCGGTAGAGCAGCAGCCGCTCGGCCGCATCGGCCCGCAATCCGACCCAATCCCGCTCCTCGAATCGCTGCCGGCCCCGCGCGGTCAGGTTGCGAAACGCCCGACGCTGCCGCCCAAAGGCGGTCCGGATCGCTTCACAGCAGGCAACTGAACGCTCATTCATTTTTGCATTGTCGCAGGGTTGACCCGAATTGGGTTCCGGGTACAGTGCCCGCGCTCGCGGGCCCAGGGGGG
>PVBE012222869.1_pt1 | contig 12320 bp, 12 predicted proteins | sample 1631181 | NCBI WGS metagenome assembly PVBE01 (sample SAMN08397723, study PRJNA350692) | Marine metagenome, whole genome shotgun sequencing project. | isolation source: water | place: Pacific Ocean | collected 2012-04 | reverse complement strand
TCACAATCCTAAATCATCAGCTGATTTGATATATTCAAATGCATTTGGATCTGAGACATAATCAAAGTTGTCTCTTACGAAGTAGAATATTGCTTTTGCCTGGCAGACTTTTGATCCATCACAGCTTGAGGATGCTATTTTGTCTGCGATTAGTTTTATTTCTGGGTCGTTGGGGGTGAGTTGTATATTGTTTATGTTGTTCGTTATTGAGTCTGGGTCTGGTTCTAGGTTTTTTGGAACGACATCATCTATTGTTGGGATGTTTTTTGGTTCTGGGTCTAGTTTTACTGCGTAGTAAGAGAAAACCCACATTGTAATTATTAGCAAGAGGAATATTGTGATGATTAGTTTAACTGGCCCTTTCCACCATGGTGGGTGTTCTTCCAGTTCGTGATCATGTTGTAGGCTATGTTCTTCCATAAGATTTAATAATGGGGTTGAGTTTTAAATAGTTTGTTCTAAATTCTTTATTTTATGTGATGAATATAGGAAGGTTTTTATTTATATAATGTAAATATCTAGTTTATGGAGCAAAGAGAGGCAATTGAGATATTAGATGTTGAGGAGCAAATACTTAGGAGGCGTTGGTATAAGGTTTTTAATCTACTTGAGGATGATATGTATGCTATATGGAGTGAGGAAATAAAAAAAGGTTTTCATGAATTGAAAGATGAAACAGAAAAGATAGCATATATTATAAGAAAACTTCACAGTCATTATAGGGGGGAAGATGGAGATTATAAAGAACATATTGGACACATAAGGGAATTTCTTCAACATATAAATAAAAAAATTAAACAAAAAGATAAATGGGTTAAGTTTATTGCTCAGGATATCGAACAAATAATTGAAGATGTTGAAGAAGAGAAAAGAGATTTTACTGATCAATCTAAAGGTATCGGAAGGAAAGCATTAATGTTGAGGCATAGGAGGGAATTTAATATATTGGAAGAGGTAGGATTTCCAGTTAAGCGGTATTTTGATCTAGCGCTTTTTTTGGTAAGACATTGGGATGATGTGGGAAGGCTTATTCCTTATGGTCGCGATAATTCTTTATTATTTAGAAGGGGATTGCCTGCTGTAAGAGATCTGATTAATGAACAAACATGGCCTGATTTTGAGAGATTATGTTATAAAACATCTCCGGGATTTGTGTATAGTTTTCCTGTTCTTAGGCCGTTATTGCCTACAAGAGGACTCCATCAAATAGTAGATGACATTTTGGAATTGAAAGGTAGTGTAGATATTGATGGTTCTGAGTTTTTTACATATGGTTTACCTTCTGTTAAACATATAATAGCTGAAAACCCTTGGACTTAGCCAGGTATGATCGAGATTGCTAAAATAGCAAGATCCTCTGCAGCGTCATTATTTGCTCATGGTTTATCGAGGATTGATGATATCATTAATGAACAAACATGGCCTGATTTGATAAAGATGGCAAGGGGAACTAGTGATATCTCATGTACGTTTTTGTTTGTATTTACTCTTCCAAGTATTAAACATATAATTCGTGAAGATAATTTGGATGAGATTGTTGAAGGAGTACTTTTGTTAGGAAAGATTGGACACCATAATATTTTTGGGAAGGTTGTTCCTTCACTTAAGCATGTCATTACGGCTGAGAACTGGAAAAGTGTTACTGAATTATTATATGAATATAATACTAAAACAGGAGATTATGGTCAAAGGAATGTTTCACTATTATGGGGACTACCTTACCTTAGAAATGCAATTACTAGTGCTAATTTTCCACTTGTTCTACAAAAATGCGAAGAAGTTAGAACTTCATTAAGACTTAATGATCTAGCTCTTTTTCAAAATGGATTCCCTGCTATTGAAGATATTGTTGATGAAGGGAATATTATTCAAATACTTGATAAAATTAAGGAAGTATGCGAGAGGTTAAATAGATATAATCATCAGAATGTTAATGCAGTATCTACTGTCTTTATGGGATTGAATAGTATCAAACAAATTTTGACTGGAGAGAATTTCAATGATGTTATGGAACTATTGATGAGTGTTTTTGAATCTGAGATACTTGTTGTCCGAACCGAAAATAGGAATTCCTTTTTTCGTTATGCTCTTCCCGAATTTAACGAAAAGATAAGAAGTTTAGGTGATTTGGCGTATATAATTACCACGTATAGAGAAAGAATAGCTAATATTATCAATGGGGAGTTTGATAATGAGGATAGGAGATGGTTCTTTGAATATATTGTAGGAGTATTTAGAAAGAATTTGAAACATTTTGATGATTATGTTGAATTGGTTACTGAGTATGTGGGAAAGGTTTCTCCAATTATTAGGGATGATTTTGAGCCTGTTGATAAGTCATTATTCTTTTATCCTATCTTAAATCAGTTTGGAGAGGGCGTTGAACATTTTGATGATTTTGTCAGGTTGGTCAATGATTATTTAGAGAATAAGGATGTTCTGAAAAAAGGCAATATCGACATTTTACTTCATAAGGCCGATCCTAAAAATGGGATAGGCGGTGCTATTGAAAGGTTTAAGAAAATGATGGAAGATCCTAGGTATGTCACATTCCAGGGTTTAACTGAACTCGGGTTTTTATGTTGTCATGTTACAAATGCCTTTTTTGGAGGGGCTGCTGGGAATAATGAAAAGAAGAAAGATATCTTTGATAATATTGTGTATGATATAATGAATCCTGACAGTTATAATCCTAGTTGTTCTGTAATAAGGCCTCATGGATATACTTCATTGGTTGTAACAAGTAGAGATCAAACTGGCGGTTCAATAGGGGTAGTATATGATTACGGGTATATTTATCAGTCATTCCGTAGTGATGCTGCTACAACTGATGAAACGGACGAAGTAACTGGAAGTACTATTAGGAGAGGTAATCGTGATCGATCAACTAGTACTGCACTGGTCGTTAACCTTTCTAAAAGTAGCTATAATGAAGTGCTAGTTCAAAAATGGACTGTTTCTGGGATTTTTTATACAAAAGGAGTCAAGGATTGGGCAATTGCTAAATTATTGGCTATTAGTCAGAGATTGTCTGGAAGGAAACACTTTAATGGTGAACATTGGTATAATCAAGGGGCACCAAAAAAGGTTATTAAATGGTTTCCTGTTTATGAGATTGATCTTAAGGATAATACTTGGAAGGCCGTTTTTGATCCAAAACACCAAAAAATTGGGCGAGTTGAGAGAGCTAAAAGATCATTAGGAAGATTCAGACCTAATCGAGAAGATTAAGTTTAATTAGCTAATTTTAAATATAGATGGGAATTATTTTCTTCTATGAAAACAGCAATTATTGTTTCGAAGGAAGATCCTGCTGGGATGAATATAGCGGAATGTCTTTCCGAGTATGATTTGGATAAATTGAATGCTGAGTTGTTTATTAGGAAGAAGGAGTCTATTTTTAATGAAGGGATTGATGAGGAGGTAGATGCTGATCTTTTTATCTTTGCTACTAAACATCAGTCGGCTAAAGGAGTTCATTCTTTGAGTTGTCATGCTCCAGGGAATTTTGGGAAGGCGGAGGCTGGTGGAAAAGATAAGAAGTTGTGTGTTGCTCCTGCTGTATTGCTGAAGGAGGCTTTTTTGAAGTTGAATGAGTTTGGTGAGAGGTTGGGTCATGAGATAACTTTGGAGGTTACACATCATGGGCCTTATTTGGAGAAGCCTTGCATGTTTATTGAGATTGGTTCTGATGAGGACAATTGGAAGAATAACGAAAGCGGTAAGGTAATTGCAAAAGTTGTTGTTGATTTGCTTGAGAGAATAGATGATATTATGGGTAATTCAAAGAAGTATGAGATTGCTTTTGGTGTTGGTGGTTTACATTACGGAAAAACATTTGGTCGGAGAGTTTTAGAGAAGGATATTGCTATTGGTCATATCTGTCCTAAGTATCAATTTGAGAATTTAGATAAAGAGATGATTCTTGAGGGGATTAATAGGACCCATGAGAAGGTTGATTTCGTTCTGTTGGATTGGAAGGGGTTGGGTAAGGAGAAGCAACGAATTGTAGATATGCTTAATGAGTTAGGTTTAGAATTTAAGAGAACTGATAAGATCTAAAACTATTTCTTCTCTTTAGGAGCTTCTTCTTTCTTCTCTTCTGCTCCAGGTGCTGCTGCTGCTCCTTCTGCTGGTGCTGCTCCTGCTTCTCCAGGTGCTGCTGCTCCTTCTGCTGCTCCTTCAATCGGTAGTAACTCTTTGATCATTGGGTCTGGGATGTTTGCTTCTTTTAGCTTAGCTTTAATTTCTCCTCTTTCTTTGCCAGCCATTTTAGCAATGATATCTTTAGCGACTCTTTCGAACTCTGCTCTTCTCTTTTCAATTCCAGCTGCTAGTTTCTTTTTCTCTGCTTCTAGTTTTGCCTTTTCTTCATCAGTAAGTTCTGTTTTTTCTTCTTTGATTTCTTTATCGAATTTTCCAGCATTAATGTCAACTATTGTTTCAACTGCAGGTTTACCTTCAACTAGAATTCCCATTGAATTGCATGTTCCTACAATTTCTTTGATTCTTTCTTTTAATGTTTTACCTAATAAATTACCTTCTTTCATCTTTGCAATCTTGATCATCTGCTCAATTAGAACGTCTGCTACTTTGTCTTCTTTTGGATTTCCTGAACCTTTTTCAACGCCTGCTTCTTTTTTAATTAATGCAGAAGCTGGTGGAGTACCTATTTCTATTGTGAATTCTTTAGTATCGGAATCAACTATAACATCAACAGGAACTTGCATTCCTTTGAAAGCATCAGTCTTTTTGTTTATGTCTGCCACTACTTGTCCAATATTCACTCCTAATGGACCTAGAGCTGGACCTAATGGTGGTGCGGCTGTTGCTTTGCCGCCTTGTACTAATACTTTAATTGACTGATTTGCCATGGGGTTAAGGATTTTAATATGGTTTATAAATGTTTCTGATAAAAATAAATCAAAAACTTTTAATATGAGTCTAATTAAGATTTAGTTATGTCAATATTTAAGGCTTATGATATAAGGGGGAAGTATCCTTATGAGTTGAATGAGGATATTGCTTACAATATAGGTAAGGCTGCTGCTAAGTTCTTTAAGGCTAAAGAGATTGCTGTTGGTAGGGATATGAGGTTGAGTGGAGATAGTTTGTTTACTAGTTTGTCTGAGGGGATTACTGATATGGGTGTTGATATGATTGATATTGGGTTATGTAGTTCGCCAATGGCATCATTTGCTTCTGGTTTTTTGAAGAAACCGGTTATTATGGTTACTGCCTCACATAATCCTAAGGAATATAATGGGTTTAAGATTATGGGGGCAGGTGCAAAGCCCGTTAGTGCTGATTCTGGGATTAAGGATATTGAGAAGATGGCTTCTTCTGAGATTGAGAAGTCTTCGAAAAGAGGGATGATAGTTTCAAAGAATATTGATAAGGATTACATTAAGCATATTATGAAATTTTGCAGGTTAAAAGATATTAAGATGAAGATTGTTGTTGATACTTCGAATGGTATGGCTGGGAAGTTTTTGCCAATGGTTGCTGAGAAGTTGAAAAGTTTAGATATAGTTAAGATGAACTTTAAGATTGATGGTAACTTTCCAGGGCATGATCCTAATCCCCTTAAGCCTGAGATTATTGATATTTTACGTCAACGTGTTTTGAAGGAGAAGGCAGATTTAGGGGTTGCGTTTGATGGGGATGCAGATAGGGTATTTTTTGTTTCTGATAAAGGGGATGTTGTAACATCTGATTATATTACTTGTTTGATTGGGCAGAATATGTTGAAAGACAATAAAGGTGGAATGATACTTTATGATCTTAGAAGTTCATGGATTGTTAAGGAATTTTTGGAGGCGGAGGGTGGTAAGACTAAGATGAGTAAGGTTGGACATTCTTTTATCAAAGAACAGATGAGGAAGGATAATGGGATTTTTGCTGGTGAACTTTCTGGTCACTTTTATTTTAAGGATAATTTTTATGCTGACTCTGGAATAATTGGAATGTTGCAGGTTTTATGTTTGCTTTCTGGTGAGGGGAAGGAGATGTCTGAGTTGATTAAGCCGTTGCAGAAATATTTTTCAACTGGGGAGCTTAATTCTGATGTTTCTGATAAAGAGGGTAAGATTAAGGCTTTGAAAGCGAAGTATAAGGATGGTAAGATTAGTATGTTGGATGGTATTAGAGTAGATTATTCTGATTGGTGGTTTAATGTTAGGCCTTCGAATACTGAGTCACTTTTGAGGTTGAATTTGGAAGCTAAATCTAAGGAGATTATGGAAGAGAAGAAGAAAGAAATTCTTGATTTTATTCGGAAGTAATGGTTTGAGGTAATAAAATTTTTAAATGAAGAAGTATTCCCTTTTCTTATGGTTGATGAATTATTATCACAAAAGTATGCGAGATATGCTGTGGCAAATAGATTTCTTGAAGCAGTAGAGGGAGTTGTCCTTTGCGGTGCGGATATTGAAGAAGGGGACTTGGTTCTCCAGGTTTCATTGGGACATAATGGGGTATATAGGCCTCATGCTGCTGATGGTGAACATGGTTTGGTAGGATCGTTTATGGCTTATGGGGTTGTTGATTTACTTGAAGATGGAGGGGTGGCTGGAGGAATTCATACTCGGAATGGTTCTGATAGGCTTAATTCTGGATTTATAGTGCCTGTTATGAGGGGTGATGATGGGATTTATCTTGGCCCATTTGAAAATTGGAGTGTACATGGTAGTAATCCGGCAAATAGACATTTTATTGGTGAGAGGGATGTTTATGCTGGTATCTATAAAGCAGAATTTCAACCAGTTGAAGTATCAGAAAGATATATTAGAGAATTGTTAAGTTAGAAGATTTCTAAAGGTTTCTAAAGGTTTCTAAAGGTTTTTAAATGGTTTTGAATTTCCTACTACTTCATGGTAATAGAAACTAAGGGTGGGGGAGATTTGGCTTTTTTGGTTGGAGGGAAGTATGTAAGGTCTTATAATCAGGCAGATCCTCTGACCGATAAGGAAGCAATGTATCGGACACCTTATTCAGATAGATTATTTGCTCATGATATCTTAACTCCGGAGCAACATGTTGAGTTGATAGCAAGGTATAGAGATACAAGTCTTCCAATTCATGAGCGGGAAGGAGCACGGATAGAATTAATGGGATCATTTTTTAAGTATTTGAGGGAAAGGGCCGATCATTATAGTCAAGTATATGGGGTTCATGATACTCCTTCTATTGCTGATCTATTCCAAGAAGCTGCTACAGTATTTTGGGATAAAGTTGTTCCTAAATGGGATTCGGCTAAAAGTAATTTGGTGAATTATTCAAAACTATGGGTTAGACAGGCTATTGAAAGATATGCTTTTGTTCATGCTCATGCATATAAAAGGGAAACTTACCTTAAAGATTGGCATCACAGATTTAATGTTGCTGAGATGGAGTTCTTTAAGGAAAAAGGATATCTTCCAACTCGTGAAGAATTAGCCGATATTTTAGATATGACTGTTGAAGATATTGAGCGTATTGAATTTACAAAAGTACCCAATACCTCACTACATACGACTACAAGTAAAGAAGGTTATGAATACGATGAATGTGGAATTGATACTTTAGAAGATATGGATTGGGTGGATCAATTAGATAGACTTGTTCGTGAGGAAGAAAAAGCTGAACTACCTGACGCTTTAGCTGAATTACCTGGAAGATGGAGGCAAATTCTAATGACGAGGTATTTTAGAGATGATGGAAAACTTGTTCCTTTTGGAGAGATTGCTAAAGGGTATGATGTTTCATGGCAAAGAATTGAACAGATAGAGAAACAAGCTTTTAGGAGAATACGTGAACATTTTGAGGCTGTTTATTCTGAGTAAGATATTCAAAAATAAAGAATTAGTCTAATTGATCTTCTTTGATTACTTTTTCTTTCTACCGAATCTTAAGAAAGCATCAACTACTAAAACTAAGATTATAAATCCAGCTACTCGGAAGTTGGAGTTGGCGCAAGTGTCTGATAATAGGCCACGTGATTTGCCTGCATCTTGTGCTCCTAGTGTTATGATGGAGGAGGTTAGCGGTAATGTAGTTTCTGATGTTGAAGATGATCCAATGATGACGGAAGAGGGTGAAGAACTTGGTCCTACTATGGCTATTGGTTTACATGGAGGAGTTTCATATGAGCTTGCTCCTGGAATTACAGTAGACTTAGTTGCAGCTGGTATGTTTGGTGGTGAACGTACTGATGGATCGTATACATCTTATAGTGGAAAGAGACAAACTAGATACGACAGTGACCTTATTGCTAGAATTGCTGCTGAATTCGGCGTTAAAGTTGAGTTTTAGGTAAATTTATTTTTTTCTTTTAATTTGTTTTAATATTAATTCTATTGAATATTATGATTACGTTAACAAAATTCGCAAACTTTATATATCATAACTTCATCCTTTTTGTATGGAGAGAGAAGAAATGGGAGTTACTGTCTTCTCATTGAAATAAGAATGGTTAAACGGAAATTAAAGTCAATAATGCCAAGTTTAAGAGAAAAGAAACGTTATCTGGCATTTGAAGTTATGTCGAAGAGCTCTATAAATGGGTCTCATGTATATGATGCTATCCATGTTTCTTTGATTGAATTAATGGGTAATATGGAATCTGCTAAATCTAATATGAAGTTTATTGAAGAAAAATGGGATTCTAATAAACAGAAAGGGATAATTAGAGTTAATCACAAATATGTTGATCATCTTAAGGCTTCTTTAGCTTTGATTGACAATATTAATAAAGAAGAAGTTATAGTAAGATCATTAGGAGTAAGTGGGATATTGAAGAAGGCCACTAATAAGTATGTCAGAGAAGCTTCTTAGCTTATCTGAACATGATCAAAAATCTTCGATTTTTGACATATAGCTAGTTAAAAAGAAGAGAGGAGGAAAATTAAAATGCAACAACCAATGCCACATCAATTAATGGGATATGATAGAGCAATTACTATGTTCAGTCCTGATGGAAGACTGTTACAAGTTGAGTATGCAAAGAAAACAGTTAGACAAGGTTCTACTGCAATCGGATTTGCATGCAGTGATGGTGTACTATTAGTTACTGACAAAAGGATAGTTGATAGTTTAGTGGTTCCTGCTTCTGTTGAGAAGATTTTTCAGATAGATGATCATATTGGAGCATCTGCTTCAGGAATTTTGTCTGATGCTAGAGTTCTTATTGAAAGAGCTCAAGTTAAGGCACAACAACACAGAGTTACTTATGACAGTCCTATTGATACATTAACAGTTGTTAAGGATATATGCGATTTGAAACAAGTATGCACTCAATCTGGTGGGTTAAGACCTTTTGGAGTTTCAATTTTAGTTGCTGGTGTTGATAACGGCACTCCAAAATTGTTTGAAACTGATCCTACTGGAATTTTCTTTCAGTATAAGGCTACAGTAATAGGTGAAGGAGAAGTTGAGGTTGAGGAGATGTTACATAAAGAGTATAACGAGAACATGACAATTGACGAATGTTTGAAGTTAGCGCTAAAGGCTCTTAAGAAGTTTTTGGGAGATAACTTTAGCATTGAGCGAATAGATTCAGCTTATATCAGAAAAGGAGAAAGGAAATTTAAGAAATTTACTCCTGACGAAATATCTAAAGTAGGTTCTGGTGTAAAAGTTCCTGCTGGTAAAAAAGATAAAAAAAAGAACTAGGAATTGAATTAGCTGATGGTGGCAGAGCTGACGGTGGACGGATCGGGTATTATAAAGGTAAATTAGTTACTAGAGGACCTAATACAGGTAAGTACAAAATTAAATTTCCTACAAATACCATATTAAGTGATGAGTATAAAGGCACTAAGTATGGAACAGAGATAGAAATAGAAAATTTAATAAAGAAAAGAGATAAACTTGCTCAAAAAAATATAAAATTAAAAGTTGGTCCTAAAAAATCAGCTGAGTTGAGAATTCAAAAAAGAGATGCTAATTTTAAAAGTTTAGTAGATGACATTGTAAAGTCAGGGGACCTTACTGCTTTGAAATCTAATATTAGACAAAGAGGAGGAAAAATACCAAACGAATGGGTAGTTGATTTTTGGAATCCAGCTATTAAAGGAGGAAAAGATTCGAAGGCTATGAAGAAACTTTCTGAAATCTTAGGAAGAGATCCTACTGAAATTTTATCTTTACATGAAGGAAGAGTAGGAAAAATAAAAGAAGTTCAAAAAATTGTCGACACAGAAAAGGCATTAGCGGCTGTAGATCCTAATAAAAAGAAATTTTTAGAAATATTAAACACATCCGATAAATTAGATTTAAAAACTGTCGCTAAACAATTAAAACTTTCTCAAATAAACACCAACAACTTAATTAACTCTGTTTATAAGGATATATATAAAAATACCTCTTTATTGGGAAAAGAAGAAACAAATTTTGTAAGATATCTTCCAGATAAAAAAACTCCTTTAAGTGCTTTGTTGCGTTCAATGAATAAGATTGAGGGTGTAGATAAGATAGCACGAAGAACTATTACTGATTTATTAGATAAGACTATAGGATTCAAAGCGGCTAAAAAATATCAAAATCCTGAACTATATAAATTATTTAAAAGTAGAATACATGAATTTTATAAATTAAAAGATGCTCTACCTGAAGGTTTAATATTAAATTTAGATCATCCTCTTTCTATGAAAGTTATAAATCAGTTAGGGACGGATGTTAGATTACAAAAAATAAACGTTTCTCCAATTACACAAGAATTAAATATGGGTTTAAAGGCTCAATTTGATAAAGTATATGGAAAGGCTATTAAAAATAATAATATTAAAGCTCAAAGAGCAATTGAGAAAATCGCCCACCAAATAGAGTTGCCGATGACAAAAGTTGGAAAAGAAGTAACTGATCCAACGAAGTTTAAATTTATTGCTGAAGACTTAAAGAGCCAAATTTTATCTAGTTTAGAAAATCAAAATAAAATTGCAAAAAATATAAAAAATATAGATCCAAATTTATTAAAAGCAGCTGGAATGGAAAAATATAAATTTAATGTCCCTGAAGTTACAGACAAACAGATACAAGAAATAGAAAAAATTTTAGGTCAAAGAGGAATAAAACTTAAAAAAGGTCAAGCCGGATTCATCGCTACTGATATTCTTAAAGATGCAAAAAAATTAGGACCGAAAGGTTTAAGATTATTAGCATCAGATTGGGTATGGCCAGAAATTGTAATAGGCTGGTTAGATAAAAAAAACAATATTCAAAAAGGAATGTCCGAAGAAAGAGCAAGCAGTGAAATGTGGAAAAACATGACTTTCGGATTGTGGGATAAAGGAGGAACTGAAAATGCAATATCAGAGCAGGCTAAAAAATTAGGTTATGGTGAAAAAGATATCAAAGCTTTAGAACATATAATGAGATATGGTAAACTTTCAAAAGAGATTAAAGATACTGAAGTAGGAATTGAAGGAATGGAAAAAGGCTATACTCCTTTTTCGTCTGAAAAAGGAGCTCAACAGTTAAAAGAAAAACTTGAGAATTTGAAAAAAGAACGAGAAAGTGTGGCAGGATTTTATTTTGGGGCCATTGGAGATAAAGATTCAAATTATGGATTTGAAATTTATAATCAAGCTTCAAAAGAATTAATGCGTACAGAATGGAATAAAAGTTTAGAAGGCAGGAAAAAAAGAATAGATCCTTATGCAGGCGGTGTAGGAGATGTATTCCAAGCAGATTTATTTAGTCTTGAAGCTTTGAAACCTAAACATTGGTTAGGCTTAGAAAAATCGCCTTCAACTTTAGCTAGAGAAAAAATAGCAGCCATGAGCCCTCAAGAATTAGATAAATGGAATTTACAAGAAAGAGGAATTGGATATGAAAGAGTTCATCCTATGTATGGTGCTGCAATGTCAGGTAAACAAATGGAACCTTTACGTGATCAAATAGGTTACATGTATGCAGGCGGCGGTATGGTAGGAATACGTAAACCAAATGCAATAGCACCAACTGGAGGACCTCAATCACAAGGCTTGGCATCTACGCCAGAATATGGTACATATAACAAGGAGTATAAATGGCAGACATAGACAAATCACTCCCGAATGTTAGACACGAAGTAAAAATACCTGGTGCACAGCCACCAACCGATGTTGACATTACGGAAGAACAACAAAGACAACCTGTAGAAGTAACACCTGATGAAGAAGGAGGTGCTACAGTTAACTTTGATCCAAGTGCCGTGAACCAAGCACAATCGAACACGCACTTTGATAATCTTGCAGATATACTTCCAGAAACAGTTTTGGACCCAGTTGGGATTCAATTAAGACAAAATTATACAGACTATAAAATGTCTAGAAAAGATTGGGAAAGTTCGTACACCAATG
>PVBE011779303.1_pt1 | contig 12320 bp, 9 predicted proteins | sample 1631181 | NCBI WGS metagenome assembly PVBE01 (sample SAMN08397723, study PRJNA350692) | Marine metagenome, whole genome shotgun sequencing project. | isolation source: water | place: Pacific Ocean | collected 2012-04 | reverse complement strand
GGAAGGCGAATGTACGGAATGCACACGTTCTGATCATGGTGTACATTCTGTCGCTGAGACTTCGGGCGATTAGCTCAGTTGGTCAGAGCACCTGCCTTACAAGCAGGGGGTCGCTGGTTCGAGCCCGGCATCGCCCACCATACACAAGCCCCTGTAGCCGCAAAGGTTACAGGGGCTATGCTTGTACGGCTGCCCGCGGCCGCTTCCATCCTATCCAACGACTGTACAACGATGACAACCGGGCAAGGCAGTAGTCCCGCGTTCGCGTAGTCCTTGACAGGCTCTCGCCGGTCTCTTTAGTTCTTGTTACCAGGAAATGGAACACTTCTCAACAGATGACGTAGCCGAGATCATAGGACTCCCACGGCGGAAGTTGCTGGCCTTCGTTGAGCGCGGCTATGTGAGTGCGTCCATCCAAGAAGCAGCGGGGCATGGCTCAAAGCGACTGTGGAGCCACGCCGATCTCATTCGGTGCGCAGCTGTAAGCATGGCACTCCCGCTGCTCTCGGTTAAGGGATTACGCGCGCTGGGCAGGAAACTGGCGATTGATGAGAATGTACAGGACGACAAGTACTGGCTCGTCCCCGTAGACGGCGGGGAGCCAGAGGTTTTCACGCGCGATGTTGACCTCGATTCGGACGGCAATGTAACCGGCCCCCCATATGCCGTAGTCATACTCGACGAAACGACGATGCGCAATGCGATGGCGTTCGTAATCGACTTCTCAAGAGTTCATGCCGCAGTTGATGCAGGAAGGGTGAAGCTGAAATGAGAGCATGTGTGTTTTTGATTCTGATATTCCAATTCCCAGGAACAGAAAGGACGAGCAATGCAACTATCGGATCTCGGTGACCTACTGACTGTCGAAGAAGCTGCGGATTACCTGAGAGTCCCCCGAAGTTGGGTCTACGAGCGAACCCGCAGCCATGCGATCCCTCTACGGAAGCTGGGCCGTCACGTCCGTATCCCGCGCAACGAGTTCCTGGCATGGATCGAACGCGAAGGCATGTCGGCTCAACTGTGACCCTTCGCAACCGGGTCCGCGCCGTAGAGGAACCAAAGGATGAGGGCGACACCGAATGGAACGAGGCTGGTACAAGACCTGGCGGAAGGAGACTGACAGTGCTGTCTGGGAGATGCCGGCCATGTATTACCGGATGTGGCATTGGATGCTGTCGCAGGCCGCACACAAGGCCAACGCCAGTAGGCGCCGCATGAAACCTGGCGTGTTCACGACGACGCATCGGCAGATGCGTGAGAAGCTGTCATGGTGGCAGAACGACGCGATGAAGCAGCATAGCCCCAACACAATCCAGTCCATGCTCAGATGGTTCGAGGAGCAGGAGATGATCGGCTGCGAGGACAAGGGCCGATATACGAGGATCACGGTAAAGAAATGGGACATCTACCAGGACGATCGTTACTCGCAGCGTAACGATCGGAGTAACGGCGGGGATAGCATCTTTAAGAATGGTACAAGAAGAAGGGAATCTGAGGGATCAAGAGAAGCTGCTCATAGTGTAGGGCCAGACGGTGAGTACAGACTACCGAGGCCCAAAAGGAAAAGGCATGACCACTCCAAGCAATGAAATGCCCCCACACTCTGAAGCTGCTGAATCCGCTGTTCTGGGTGCTGCTCTGATTGATACAGGGGCGGCAGCGGAGGTCTGTGGCTCGCTCAGCACTGCCGACTACTTCCTCCCCAAGCATCAGCACGTCCACAACGGCATTGCCACGATCCTTCTCGCGTCGAGCAAAGCTGATCAGATCGCGCTGGCGGAGGAATTATCCCGAGCTGGGAAACTGGATCAGGTGGGTGGGCACGTATTTCTGTCGGACCTCGCGTGTGGAGTAGCAACCGCGGGCAATGTGTCGCAGCACATCGGGATTGTGCGGGAGAAGGCTGACCGGCGCCTCCTGATCGACTTGGGAAGCGACCTGGCGGCAGAAGCAGGTTCCGGCAAGTTCCGCCCGCAGGAAGTTCATGAGCGTTTCCTCGATCGGATGTATCGTGAGACACACGGCGAAGAGGGCCAATTCTCGGAGATGGACAGCATTATGACACAGGCTATGGAATCCGTGACAAGGTCCTATAGGTCAGGTGGAGAGCTACCTGGACTCGACACTGGCATCTCGGGGCTCAACGAGATGATCGGCGGGCTCTCGCCATCAGACCTCGTGATTCTGGGCGCACGCCCTGCTATCGGAAAGACGGGCCTGGCTTGTGGCATCGCCTTGGACGTTGCCGAGAAGGAGCGCGTGAGTGTAGCGATTCTGTCGCTTGAGATGAGCAGAGAGCAGGTGGCCCACCGATTCCTTGCCCGAAGGGCCAATGTGGACCTCCTGTCACTCAGGAGAGGCAGTTTCGCTCCTGAGGTATTGGACAAGCTGGCCAGGGCTGATGAAGAAATCAAAGGTCTTCCAGTTCACATAGATGATTCGCCGGGACTAAACACATCTCAGACTCGCTCCCGTCTTGAACGGTTGCATCAGCGATCGCCTCTTGCCCTGGTCCTGGTGGACTACCTCCAGCTGATGAGGGGGCCCGGCGAAACTGAGAACGAGCGCATCAACGGCATCACTACGGGCCTCAAACACATCGCAAAGGATTTGCATGTACCGGTTCTGGCGCTGTCGCAGCTCAGCAGGGCGGCCGAAGCCCGACCAAGCAAGCGCCCTCAGATGGCCGATCTACGTGGTTCTGGTGGGATAGAACAGGACGCCGATGTCGTGATGCTACTCTACAGGCCAGGTTCTTACGGGATCAAGGATGAGGATGGCGCTGACCTGGACGACTATGCAGAACTGATCATTGAGAAACAGCGTAACGGTCCAACCGGGAGTATCGAGTTGAAGTGGTGCAAGAAGACAGCATCGTTCGAGGAACCGTGAGTTTCTATCGCTCCCCTCAGCGCCCGCCCAGGGAACGTCAAGGAGTGGTGCTTTGACGAGTACCACCCCTATCCCGGGGGGACTCCCATGCTCGATTTCGACGAGACAACACCAGACCTCGACTGGATCCAGGAGGCGGCACTCAAGCGGGAGCTGTTCTGCGTGCGTGGTGGTGGCTGGACGAAACAGACGGCCAACATCCGCAATACCTACCGCGACGCCGACGGCACCGGGCGCTGGTTCTTCAGGCTGGGATTCCGTACGGTGCGCGCCGTATGACCGCCGGGTGTCTCAGCGAGCCTGGCTGAGACGCTCACGCACTCGTTCGGCCTCGCTACGGGTGCGGGGTGACCGCGCCACCTGAGACGCACGGATTGCGGTTACGAGTGCGGCGTCGAGGTCACCCACCTCCTCGTGGGCGCTGGCCAGCACCAGCAGGGCGTCGCCGTCCGCATAGTTGAGTGCCTGGCAGACCTGCTCGGCGAGGACGACGGCCTGCGGCCCATCGCGCAGATTCGTGTCGGGGCCGGAGGCCAGCAGTGATGCCAGCATGAGCGTGCCACGCAAGTTTGCCGGACTCACGACCAGGCCCTCGCGCAGGACCGAGATGGCCTCGTCGTATACGCGTTGGCGGATCAACACCGTTACCAGCGCGTCGCGGGCGGCGGTGAACTCCGCCCTGATCTGCAGGGCCTTGCGGAAGTAGATGCAGGCTTCAGCAGTACTGCCCTGAGATATCTGCGATACTCCCAGGTTGAAGTAGGCTTCCGGGTAGTCATTCTTGGCGCGGATCGCCTTGCGGTAGCACTCAATCGCACTCTTCTCATCGCCCTGGTCGGCGAGCAGATTGCCCATGTTGAAGTGGGCCTCAGCCAGGTCGGGGCGCAAGCGCAGAACGCGGCGATACAGTGCCAGAGCCTCGTCGTGCTTGCCCTGCTGGCGCAGTTCCTTGGCCAGGTTGACGTAAGCGGAGGCGTGCTGCGGATTGATCCGCAGGGCTTCGCGGAAGTGCTCCACGGCACGTCCGCGGAGGAATCTGTCGTTCGGGCGTCCCTTGGCCAGTCGGCCCACCAGAATCCCAAGAGTGTTGTGGACGGTGGCGTTCCTGTTGTCCAGTGCCAGGCCTCGGCGTCCCGCGTCGACGGCTTCCTCCAGTTCGCCGAGTTCTGCCGCGACCCAGGAGCGCATGGCCCAGGCGAAGGCGGATTCTGGCAGGATCTCGGTGGCCCGATCGAGCCGTTGTTTTGCTTCCTCGTACCGATTGCCTTTGGCCAGACAGGTTGCGGCTTCGAGTTGAATGACCGGGTCGGTGGGGTATTCGAGGCTGCTGCTGATGACCTGTTCCTGTATCTGTGAGTCGTGGAAGCCTTGTGTGGCGTAGCGCAGCCAGCTGGGTGATGGCGGATCGATGCGTGGCATATCGTCGCTCGCGCCATCATATCGTTCCTGCAGGGCCTGTCTCATACGCGTCACCTCGATGGCCCCGGGCGCCAGTCCTGCGGCCCGATGCAGCAGCTTCTCGGCGGCTCTGACGTAACCTTTGGTGCCCCAGAGAGCTGCCAGACGCTCCATCGCTTCGATGTCATACGGGTTGGCGGTAAGCACCTTGCCCAGCGCGGCCTCGGCGTGGTCATAGGCCTGTGCCGCGTGCATCAGTTCTGCCATCAGCGGCTCGGCGTAGCCGAACTGCAAGCCGCTGCCCCGGCGAATCGCCATTCTCAGGTGAACGGCGGCTGGCGTGAACTCTCCTCTACTCGTGTGATAGCGACACAGAGCCGCGGCGCTGGCGTACAGCTGCTTGACGGCAGGGGCAAACAGGTGGCGCCGGGCCTGCTCTTCGTCGCCTTGATCGAGGAGTGCCGTACCCAGGGCCACGTTGGCCGATTCGCTTCCCGGGTTCATAGCCACCACGTGGCTCCAGTACGCCACTGGCGAGGAGGACACGCGGTTGATCTCGATCTGTTGCCAGCCGAAGAACGGAACGCAGAGCCACAGAGCCTTACCCGCCCACCGGACCGGCGCGCGCAGGCTGGCACGCAGCTCGTCGAGCAGCCACCCCATGAAGAGGGCGAGGCCGGCCAGCGAGGCATAGATGTATTTCCAGGCCACGTAGTCGAGGACGCTGTTCCAGGTCGTCGACGCAAAGGGGATCATGACGACGAGCAAGGCCACCAGGCCGAGCCCGCCCCAATGGCGCCGGCGCAGCAGTACGTAGCCGGCACCGAACACGGCCAGGATCACGGCTACCAGGAAGATCAGCCGTGGCTCGGTGGGCTCATAGATCTGAGGTACGACCTCGTGCAGGGGCACCGGTATGCCTGCGCCGAGCAACAGCCCGCCAACATAGGACTGCGTGGCGCTGACCACGGAGTAGAACGTGAACCACGTTGCCCCCGGCGGGAACAGGATGTAGCCGTAGTGCAGGGGATGGGGGCGCAACAGCCACCAGATCGGAGCCGCCGCCAGACCGAGGAAGACGAATGGCGACAATCGCAATGCCGCCTGGCGCCACCCCGGTCGTCGGTGGAATTCGCTGGCCAACAGTACGACAGGCAAGGTGAAGACCAGCTTCGAGACTGTCACGCCGACGAGGAAAAGGACCACGGACGCTGCATAGCCCCAGGTCGAAATCTCGTGATCATCTTCATGGGATCGCAGGTAGGCCCACAGTGACCCCAGGAAGAACGTCAGGCCCAGAAGGTGGTGGAACAGGGCGATGTCGGTGACCAACACCGCGGCCAGGGGGTGGATGGCGAACAGCAGCCCGGCAAACAGGCCGCTGATTGGGGACCGGGCGAAGCGACGGACGATGCTGGCCACCAGGACCGCGTTCAACCAATGGCAGGTCACAAGCAGCAGATGCCAGAACGTGGAACTGTCGGCATCGACGAGGCTGCGCAGCAGTGCGAGCAGCGCGTATGCCGAGGGGCGGAACTGACCCTCCGTGAACATCAGGAAGTCGGCGGAGTAGATCCGCGGTATGTGTTGCCAGCCGCTCAGCAGGGGCAGGTGCAGGATACTGCCGGCAGAGGTCAGCGAGTTGACGGTGCCCAGGCAGATCGCCGAAGTCACCAGTACGGCAAGACCGAGGGCGCCCGCCGTAGCGGCCCGCGCATGTCGTTGCAGCAGCTCCATCATTGCCCCCTCCGGTCGCGAGCGGCGACCTCGCGGGCCAGCGCCTCAACGCGCACGATATCGAACAGCTCCGGCTCGTCGATGTGGGGGCGTTGGGCGACAAACTCAGGGATGTTGAAGCTGGCCAGGGGCTCCTCCTTCAATGGCAGGCGGATCGCCGGCGAAGCGTGCCCCGCGGCATCGATCTCGGTGAGGTAGAGGCGGGCGTAGATGCCGTCGTCGCGCTTGCTGGCAAAGACCAGCCAGTGGCCGTCAGAAGACCAGCTGTGCCATGAGTCGGCGGCGAAATCCACATTGGACTCGAGCCGGTGCGGGGTGCCATCAGAGTCGGCGGGGAGCAGGAAGATGTCACTCGACGATTTCATCAGGATGCCGCCGTCGGACTGGCAGTAGGACAGCCACTTGCCGTCCGGCGAGAAGCGGGGAAAATAGTTGCTCCGGCCGTTTGCCGAGGCTCCGGGAACCGATCGGCGCGTGCCGCCATCGCCATCGGCAAAGGCGATCTCTTGCAGATCGTAGAGAGTCTTTGCGGGATGCAGTCCGACGGCCGCCGAGCCGAAGACAATTCGTTTCCCGTCCATCGACCACCGCGGCAGAAGCTCCAGTCTGTCGGGGTCATCAGCGCCGGGAAGGAGGAAGGCGGTCTCGGCTTCGACGTCGTAGATGGCCAGGTCGGAGGTGGGCTCGCCGGCGAACTGGGTCTCGAATACCGTCGGCGCAAAGGTCACCAGTTGCTGATTGGCCGAAAAGGCGAGGAACTTGCCGTCGGGGGACCAGGCCATGAAAGTGGACATCTGGATGTCGAATGGCAGCTTCGCCTTCCAGCCCTGCTGCCGTTCAATATCGTAGATGCCCAGGTAGACGGGCAGCTTGGAGCCGGGGGACATAAAGCGCACCTGGACACTCAACATGCCCGTGTCGCCGGTCTTGGCCGAGAAGGTGTGGCAATTGTAGCAGTAATTGTCCCGTGCCAGCAGGAAAGGGGAGACCTCGAAGGAGCCAATGTCCCGGGAGTAGGTGCTCGGAGTCTTTCTCTTATTAAAGGGCGGCACGACGATACGGTAGACGATGCAGTCGTCGGCGGACCATTCTGATATGCGGAAGTGGACCTTGCCGGAGGCCTGCAAGGTAGAGGGCCCGGCATCCGCATTCAGTCGGCGAATTCCCTTCACCTGGATCCACGCTTCACGGTTCTGCGCCAGGCTGCGGATCTGATCCCAGATCGGCGCCGGGAACCGCCACTGGCGTTGCTCGGTGATGGCTGACCACGTTGCCGAGGTATCCTCCAGGCCTACGGTGACCTGCCAGAGGTCGTTGACGGCGTCATCCCAGTCCACGCGTGGTTCACAGAGATTCGGGGGAAATACCGCGCCATCGGGTGGGTACGAAATGTGCAGAGAACGCGAGGCCCTGCGCTCGCGGTAGACGGATGGTGACAGCAAGTAGAGGGCGGCGCTGGGGTAGTCCGCTTCGCCTCGCTGTTGTGCCTGCCGCATGGTGGCGTCGAGGACGCCGCGGGCGGCACCGTCGATCCAGTGCGGGTCATCGGCTCTCCCCTCGGCAAAGGGACCGGCGGGAGCGTCCGAGAAGAATGATTGGCCGTCGTAGGCCTCATATGAGGCCAGGTCGTACTGTGGACGGGAGTAGTGGGCGGGGGAGTCGGGCTCCACCAGTTCGGCGGGACCGGCGAAGAGGACTTCGAGCTCCGAAGGGTTCCCCGACTGACAATGCAAGGCGCCGAGTGCGACGAAGAGGAACAGCCCGCGAGTGGCCTGCCCCCCCCTTCGTGTCACCGTCTGATTTCTCCTGACGATGGGTCGTCGCGACATCTCCCCCCCTTTGTCTTGCCTCACAATAGTGTCGCTGCCGGGATGGTTGGCGTTCAACGCAACAGCAGGAGTCGACGCGTACGCGCAGACTCCCCGGTTTGAATACGGTACAGATACACGCCACTGGCCAGGTCGTGACCGAACTCATCGCGGCCATCCCAGGCAACGATATGCGTTCCGGCCTCGTGTGCCCCCCGGGCGATGGTGGCCACTCTCTGCCCCAGGAGATTGTAGAGCACTAACTCGACTTCTCCCGGCGTCGGCATCGTGAACTGAATGAGCGTACGGTGGTTGAACGGATTCGGGTAGTTCTGTCCCAGGGAAAATCGGTGTGCCTGCGTCGTCGTCGCCGCGTCTGGCACGGCGGTGATGCGGTCGCCCTCAACGACGCGAACCGAGGCGAGGGCCGGCAGATCCAGGTAGCGGCCGACCTGACCGGTGGGCCAGCGCACGAGCAGCGAATCGACATGCGTCGCCGTGCCGAGGCCGAAGTGGGCGGTACGGGTGCTCTGGCAGAAGGCAGACATACCGTTGATCTCCCGGGTCTGGCCCCGGCCCCGCGAGAATGCCAGGACACGAGTACCGACGCCGTCAGGATTGCTCTCGACTCCCTGCACATCGACCTTCAGCCAGTAGGCCTGGCCACCCCGGTTTTCGTAGAGATGGTTGGCGCCGCGGCTGTTGACCATGTAGACGTCGAGGTCGCCGTCATCGTCATGGTCACCCAGCATCACGCCATGGGCGGAGGCCGTTGATGCCATCCCCAGGCCCCAGGCCACATCCACAAAGGTCCCGTCGCCACCGTTCATATATACCCGGTTTGGACGTTGTACGTTGGCCACGAACAGGTCGAGATCGCCGTCGTTGTCGAAATCACCAAAGGCGCCACCGGCCCCGGGCGCAAGATTTTCCGTGGCGCTCGCGGAGGCTACGTCGACGAAAGTAGCATCGTCGAGATCGTTGCGGTAGAGAATGCTGCGCCCGTTCCGGTTGACGACATAGAGGTCGAGGTCGGCGTCCGCGTCGTAGTCGCCCATGGCCATGCCCACCGTCTGGCCATGGGGATCACCCACGGGCTGGACGGCAAACGCCGTGTCGGCAACACCTCTGTACAGCAGGTTCGACGTGCCAAATACCCCGGTGTAGAGGTCCAGGTAGCCATCCTCGTCGAAGTCAGCAAAGATGGGACTGCCGCCGCCAAAGCGGTTCGAGAAAAGGATGCCGCGCTTCTGAGCCACGTCTACGAACCTGCCCGCGCCGCGGTTGTGATAGAGACGGCTCTGCTCACCTGGAGTCTGTGACACGAACAGGTCAAGACATCCGTCACGGTCGATGTCGCCGACGCCGACGCCGAAGCTGGACTGCTGGAGTTCCAGACCAGATCCCATCGTGACGTCGGTAAACGATCCACCGCCAGTGTTGCGGAACAGACGGTTCGGTTCGCCCGGGGGTGTGAAGCCGCCCTTGGCAATGAACAGGTCCAGCAGACCGTCGCGGTCGAAGTCGCCGAAAGCCAGGCCGGTGCCATTGCCGCCATCCCTCAGCCCGATCTCTTCAGCAACGCTGGCGAAGCTCGTGGAATCGTTGCGATAGAGGACATTCGGCTCACGTCCGTAGGCCCCGCCATTCGATATGTAGATATCCAGGTCGCCGTCCTCGTCGTAATCGGCCATGGCTCCAGCCCAACCGCTGCCCGTGCTGTTCACTCCAAGTTGCGAACCGACTTCCTCGAAGGGATACAGGTAGTGCGATCGGCGCCACGAGTTGTTCATCGAGAGATCGTCATCGATGCGGATATCGAAGGAGAACTCGTGCCAACCACGTAGCTCGGGAGTCCACAATGGGAAGGGCAGCAGCACAGTGTTGCCTGGTGCAAGGTCCGGTACCTGTAGGGCCGCTTGGTACAGCTGCCGACCGGAATGAGAGATACGGGCTTCGACAGTGGCTTCGGCGACCGCCTGTCCGCCCGCATTGTGTACCTCCACTTCTGGTCTCATCGCCGTCCAGCGAGGCGCCAGATCCGGCACGACGACTGCCGAGATGCGCAGGTCGTGTTCGATCGCCGGCTCGGTGAGGGTCAGGAACTGATCTGCAGCGATGTCGTGCAGAACCTGACGCTGACCGGAAGGCCAGACAACGACCAGCTCGGCAACCCGCTCGTGGGACCCCAGGCCGAAGTGCAGCAAGTCGCCCTGCGTCGAGCCCAGACTGGCGCCCACGGCGAACTCGCGGATCTGGATTCCGCCATCCGTGCGCGCCGAGATCCGGGCCCCGAAGGTTGTACGTCCGGTCCCGGACTGGAGTTTGAGCTGCAGCCAGTGCGCGTCGGCGGCGCAGTCGTTGCGCAGCAGCAGGCTCTGACCCTCGGCGCCGGCGATGAAGACGTCGATGTCACCGTCCGAGTCGTAATCAGCCACCGCGACGCCAGCGGTTCGGGACTCATCCGTCAGGACCCCGCCGTGGAACGCCCGAGTGGAGACGTCGGCGAAACCCTCGGTGCCGTCGTTCTCGAAGACGTTGGCCACGCCGTTGTTGGCGACGACCAGATCGACGTCGCCGTCGAGATCGAAGTCAGCCCAGGCCGCCCCGGTGCTGGTGCGGTCGCCCCCGCCGACCCCCGCCAGCCCGGTCACATCCGAGAAGTGCGGACCGGCATCGTTGCGATACAGGGCGTTGGCCTGATTGGCGACATTGATGACGAATAAATCCAGGTCGCCGTCGTTGTCATAATCTGCCGGCAGGGCCCCGACACTGGCGGAAGGGTGGTCCAATCTGACCTCCTCGGCCACCTGTTTCCAGGCGCCGTGCCCGTCGTTGCGATGCAACAGGTTCGTGTAGCCGAGGTTGGTCACGTACAGATCCAGGTCGCTGTCGTTGTCGAAGTCGAAGGCCGTGACACCGAAGCTGTCGCGTCCTCCCCGAAGAATGCCCAGCAATTCGCTCTGATTGGAGAAGCCCTCGGCATTGAAGCGGGTGTAGATCTGGTTTGCCCAGGCGAAGCGGTGCGTGGCGAACAGATCCAGACGGCCGTCCTGGTCGAAATCGCCCCAGGCGACGCTCGTGGAGTTGCCGTTGTTGCCGAAAGAGGGTGGCGGCGGAGACTCGATATACTGTCCACCCTCGTTTTGCAGGAGTTGATCCTTGGCACGGTAGTGGACGAGATAGATATCCAGATCGCCGTCATTGTCAGAATCGACGAAGGCGCCGCTCAGCGTCTGATCCGCGGTTACCAGAGGGGTGTCGACGCCAGAAAAAGTGCCATCTCCCTGGTTCGTGAACAGCAGTGCCGGCTCCTCTGTTCCCAGACGGACCACCAGCAGATCGGGGTGTCCATCACCATCATAATCGCCAAAGGCGCCGCCATTGGCCTCACCGAGGTCGACGAGGCCGGCCTCAGTGATTCGGTTGGTGAAGGAGATTGCAGCGGCGATGGGGCCTGGCCCCAGGACGAGGCCGGCGCACAATACAAACCTCAGGAGTGGCATGGGCAGACGGGCTCTTGGGAGGCGCGATCGTTTCATTGGCATAGCGTGGTGGCCGGTGCGACCTGAGGCATGCAGCACAGGAGAAAGGCACGTGATGTACCATCTGGGCACCAGAAACATGGTATGGAAGGGGATGTCGATCAAACGAGACGCCAGATCGGCCAGTGGCACACGGTTCGGTACTGGTTCAGGAGCCTCGGGGAATACTTCACGGGGGATTCCGACCTGGATGCGTAGATTACTCGTGAATGTGGTCCTCAGGGCCTCTCGCAGGACTCATCTGCGACATGGCCGTATACGGCAAGAAAGGAACATGCAATGAAGAGGCGCTCAATCCGGACGATGTTCTCAGTCTGTGGCGTGATCCTGGCGTGGAACCTGACAGCGCAGGCACAGGAGGCGGTCGATTTCGAGACACAGATACAGCCCGTACTCACCACCAGTTGTGCGGTCTCCGGCTGCCACACTGGTGAGACTCTGGCGTTCGGAGGGTTCTCAGGTGCAGGACTGATCCTGTTCGCCGGGCAGTCTCTGGAGCAACTCGTCGGCGTCGTGTCAAAGCTGGACAAGGACAGGCTGCGGGTGGTACCAGGTAACAGTGCCGAGAGTCTGCTCGTGCAGAAACTGGAGCGGGCCGACGGTGTGGGCTCCGGGATGCCCCTGGGATCGGATCCTCTCACTGCCGAGATGATTCAGCTGATCAAGGACTGGATCGACCAGGGCGCCCTTCCCGATGCCCCCACAGCGATTGGCGACGTGTCGTGGGCTGAGATGAAGCAGGCGCGCTAGGAGTTGCCAGCGGCAACCAGTCTACTGCGGTGACGGGGGCGCCACTTCGGTCACCGCCTGAATCATGGCCTGGATGTAGCCGAACTGGTAGGCCCAGGCCTGGTAGCCGTCGGAGTCTTCGTGACCCGGTGCGTGGTCGGGCACGATCATGTGCGGATATCCCACCTCTTTGAGAGCACTGATGTTGCGG
>PVBE010316066.1_pt1 | contig 12320 bp, 8 predicted proteins | sample 1631181 | NCBI WGS metagenome assembly PVBE01 (sample SAMN08397723, study PRJNA350692) | Marine metagenome, whole genome shotgun sequencing project. | isolation source: water | place: Pacific Ocean | collected 2012-04 | reverse complement strand
TTCTGTTGTTCATGGCGCAGAAGTATTGGATCTTCCGCCCCCAATCGACTTGAGTTGGCCTGCCTACTCAGGCATCGGCTCAACTGGCTTCGGCGATGGCACCGGCGCCGTTGGATCAATGCTCCCTGGAAGCGGTTCAGAGGGTGCCATTGGATCCTCGAGTTGTCCAGGAGGCTCTGGTTGATCGAAAGGGTCGAAGCCCGACGGCGGGCGGGGCTTGTCCATCTCCGGATCGACGCCACCGGGGGCCTGTGATGCGGCTGACAGATCCGCCGACGCTGGAATGGGTGAGACCTGCTGATCTCCGCAGACCTCGTACCCAACATAGTTGCACATCGCATCAACCCACTCTCGATCCAACATGGTCAGTGTCACCAGATGGCGATGGTAGACCTCGTCCCACCGCTCGAGATCGACAGGTCGGTTCAGTTTCCGTTGCAGAACAGCCAGATCACCGTATCCGTCGCGATCACGGCGGACCTTGTTGAAGGCTGCCAGAGTCGGCGCCCGAACATCACGATAGGCCACCGTGTGCGCTTCGACCCAAGCCCGCGTGTCAGCATCGAGATCTGGGTGACGAAGTACACGTTGGGCAATTCGCTCATACTGGCTGAGCCTCAAAGACTGTGGGTCGCCCGCTCTTTGTACTGCCTCACCCAGCGTTGCCGTCTCGGATTGGGGAAGCAATGCCGCCAACTCAATGGCTGCCAGACGGTTGGTGTCACGCACCGCCTGTTTGACTTGCAACAGCTTGACCCGAAGTTGCAGGGCTTCTTCGAGTTGTCCAGCGCCCACCAATCGGCGTAAGCTCGTGCTTGCCGTCTCATTGATGGCGTTCCGCGCTTGGAGTGCTTCGTCGATATCCAATTCCCATCGGTCGAGCCGCGTATGAAACTCGGGAGTCTGAACCGCAGCATCAAGCGTGTCGGCAACAAGACGCGTGAGATCAATCCTTTCATCGATCAAACTGCCCACTGGGATCTGCCGCTCGCGGCGTAGTTGGCGAGCAATATCACTCCAGATGGCCAGTTGCTGCTCGTCGAGAATGTCGGCAAGATTCGATTCCAGTTCCCTTCGCATGCCAGCCTTTGACCTGATGAAGGCCTCTGTACGATCGAGCATTGCAGTATGACGTCGATCAACGTCGGTGCTGTCTGGAAGCGATGCAATATCAGATCGCAGCAACTCCACAGCTTGACGATGGGTGCGATCGAAATCGTCAAGAAGTATCTTCAGGATTTCCTTCTGTTCGGGCATAGTCAGCCCGAGTGCTTCAATGATTCGAACAGTATCTCGGGTGGAATAGTCCGGCACAGTCAACTGCGCCGACGCTACTGTTGACAGCGTTAGAATGAGTGCCGCAGGAAGTCTGTATGCCATGGTGGGTCACATCCTCGGACGCGCGATGAAGTAACGGGAATCCCGCCGCAGACGTGCGGGCCAAAGACTGTACACTAGCCATCGACCGCTCTGGATTCCAATCTGCCCGGCACGTAATTTGGCTGATTTCCGGCAAGGCGACATCAAACACCAATGAGTTCCACAGATCCCACCATTCAGACGCCTTTCAACCGCCCTTATGTGGTTGGCCCCGAGTACGGGTACATCGCAGATGCCATCGCTAGAGGGCACTCGGCCGGTGATGGGTACTACACGGAACAATGTACGAAGTTACTAGAGGCCCGATCAGGAGCCCACAAAGTGCTCCTGACAACGTCCTGCACCTCGGCCCTAGAACTTGCGGCCCTGCTACTGGATATTCAGCCCGGTGACGAGGTCATCATGCCCTCGTACACCTTTGTCTCGACGGCCAATGCCTTTGTGCTGAGGGGGGCTAAGCCGGTCTTCGTAGACATTCGCACTGACACCCTGAATATCGATGAGACGCTCATTGAAGCTGCGATCACCCCGCGGACCAAGGCCATCGTGCCAGTGCACTATGCGGGGGTCGGATGTGAGATGGACACCATTCTGGATATCGGTCGACGCCATGGCATTCCAATTGTTGAGGATGCCGCGCAAGGCGTCAATGCGACCTACAAGGGGCGATGGCTGGGCACGATGGGTGATATCGGGACATGGTCATTCCATGAGACCAAGAACGTCATTTGTGGCGAAGGCGGCGCGATCGTGATCAACAACCCAGATCTGGTTGAGCGGGCCGAGATCCTGAGGGAGAAGGGCACGAATCGAAGCCAGTTCATGCGGGGGCAGGTTGACAAGTACACCTGGATTGATATCGGCGGTTCATTTCTGATGTCCGATCTCTTGGCTGCTTTTCTCTATGCACAAGTAGAAAGCATGGATTCGATAACTGAGCGTCGGCGAAGTATCTGGGCGCAGTACAACAAGGCATTTGAATCGGTTAGTGAACGAGTTGAATTGACGCTGCCTTCAATTCCAAGTGATTGTGTATGCAATTGCCACATGTATCACATCCGACTGACGGGTGAGGCCGCACGCAACTCGCTGATTGAAGCATTGCGAGGCAAGGGGATTCTGGCTGTTTTTCACTATGTCCCGCTTCATTTATCGCCAATGGGCGAGAAATTTGGATGTGCCAGAGGCGACTTTCCAGTAACCGAGCATGAGGCTGCCAGGCTCGCGCGTTTGCCCTTGTTTGTGGACTTGGCAAGCACGCCAGCTTCCATCGAGAAAGTTGTGCAAGAGTGTGTAGATGCGATTGGCAGTGGTCGTCCGCTGGTGCAGCACGAAGGATAGTTCTGCACAGTGCATTGTGCCCCTTGGGTTGTAGGGCTAATTGTGGAGTATTGGTTTGTTGTTGGTATTCCCTAATCAAGATGAGCCGCTTGGCCGTGTGGCTATAGTTTGCATTTGGGGCATCGTGCTGGCACTCTTTGGAGTGCTTGTCGTAACTGTTGCTGGCCTGGCGGCCGATCCGGTCGGGACCGGCGATCAGGTCATAGCGATTAGAGCAGCAAGCGAAGCCAGTTCTTTCCGCCAGCTTCTAGTAAAGATAAATTATAGCTGGTCGTTGCTGGCACAGGTGTGGGCTCTCAAGAGCTTCGGCATGCTATCCATTTCGTCCGCTCAAGCACTCAGTGGATTATGGATGCTTGTGGCGGCATTATGTGGGGTAGTGATTTGTAGGCGTTGGCTTCGCCTGTCGGTGCTTTCTTGTGCCGTCTTTGTTGCTGCATTTGGCGGATCAGCTGAGGTGCTGTCGTGGGCAGCCTCGCCTCATAGTCCCTATATGGCTTCCATTGCATTGGGGGGCGTTGTTCTTGGAGTACTTCTATCGCTCGACAAATCTGAACTAAGGCCAAATGGGGCACATGCCATTGCTGCAGCATCTGGTTTTGCATTGGCGTGTCTCTATAGCCCTGTTCAAGGGCTTCTAGTAGGTGGGGGGCTGGTCGTTCTGCTTGTCTGGCCCAATCAACATGGCCTGCGCCCAAATTTCTGGCGGCGTGCCATCCTCATTGTTTGGCTTGGACTACCAGCCTTGTTTGTATCCCTGATTCCAACACTTCTCTTTCCTCATTTGGAGATTGGTAACCCGCCTTCGTATGCTCATCCCTACTTGCTGGAGACTGCAACTGAAACAGCAGGTCCGATTTCTTTTTTAGCTTCGAGAAGTTGGTATCTCTTGGTCCAGGTATTTTCGATTCGGTATCCCAGAAACAGCGGCCTTGAATGGCAAGGTGTGCTGATGATCGCGTTGTCATTTGCCGCAGTCGTGTCTGTGTTTGTCAAGGATGCCCCGCGCAGGTGGCGGATTTTGGTGTTGGTGATAGTGGCATCTCTTCTTCCCGCTGCGGCGCTTGCATTGATATCTTGGTACCCCTTTGGATATGTGAGATACGAGTACTACGTTGTTGTCCCGATCGCATTGCTGTCTGCCATCGGCACTCATTTTTTGTGGCATCTTGTGAGAGGGGCTCTTCCATGGAGGCGCATCAACGCAATGATTGGGTGGCTCCTATTGGGGACATTTTCAGTTCTGGTCCTGGCATCTAGAGTGTCGACATCTCATCGGGCGTGGGGTGCAGCAGTAGACGGACGTACGTTGCTGACGAACCTAGCCCGTAGTTTGGACGAGAAACCTCCACCGGCCTTTATCGCAGATTTCTGGTCACAGGAAATGCGCAACTTGATCAAGGGCAGTCATGTGCCAGATTTTGTGGTCCCGAGGCCGGTATTGGTTCATCAGAGGGCTCTGACCGAAACTGAACTAAAGGTGTTGCGTGACGTCGTATCTTCGCATGATCGTGTTGTGCTACTCATTAGTAGTTCGTCTACGAAGTCCAATCGTTATGTGGGCGTAATCGATGTCATGAACTCTTTGGATTTTTCCAAGCAGTCCCTGCTTGATGCCGATGAGCGTTTGACTCAGTGGTCTGCCCCATCAGTAGAATGAAAATTGCATCAGTAGTGTGCAGGCCTTGGCGATCAACTTCTTCGCTAGATGCAGTTCTGGTGCGTGTTGACTTGGAGTCGGTCGTCTCCAAAGTCGTTGAAACTGCCCGTGGGATTCGTGCCGGGTCAATTGGTTGATTTGCCTCGAGGCATTCTCCAATTCCAGGCTGGTTCTAAGGCTCTAGAGCGTGCTGTGGCTTTCTCATTCGTGTTAAACGTCGTTCATTGAAGGCGACTGAGATCTAGAATTGAGCCATGGGGTGGTTCATGCAGTCGCTAGAGCGGTTCGGTCGATGTATCATTCTGAGTCCTCGGCAGCGGACCCGGTGGTCGGCCTGGCCGGATGCTTGTCTGATTGGAGAGAGCTATGGCGGGCCCTAAGTCGTTGATCAGAAGTGCGATGCGGCGATTTGTGTGCCTCGTGTATGGCGAACATCCGCTCGATCGCATCCGGTGGGAACTGCGTCGAATGGAGATGCGGCAGAGGCAGCATGCCACCAAGGCCAGGCTTGACACCAAGGTGGCGGAGGTGCTATCGGCGACGGCTGCCGGGTTCAAGGTCCGTGAGTCAAGTGTCGCGAAGGTACGGACCCAGTTGAAGCAGCAGGTTCAACGTATCAATCAACTCGATGAAGTACAGGAAGTACAGCAGATATTACGTGATCAGGTGGCTGGCCTTCGAAAAGACGCTGAATTAGATGCGGTTAATGCGAGCGAGATTCAGTCGAAGTTGACCGAACTCGATTTGTTCCTTGGAGATGCCGACGCTCGCAGTGTACCTCTGGCCGATCGACTCGAAATGATTTTGGGTGAACTCGATATGCTTGTGGTTGGCATTGAGGCTGGCGCGTTGGCCCGAAAGGACCTCAGCGCGGCGTCTTTGTGTCAACAGGCGGAGCTGGATGCAGTCAAGGAATTGGCAAATATGATCCGGGAATCGGTCGGGAAATCCGATGTCGAGTGTGCAGCACTGTCGCTACAGGTTGAGGGACTGCAGCAACTGGTCGCTGTTGCGGGAGATGCGACGCTTGAGCGACTTGGGTCGCTCGACCTCCGAACAGGCAAGATCGTTCAGCAAGTGGAGTCCGTGAAGGCGGTAGTGGAGACGGTCAATGCGAGCGAGATTCAGTCGAAGTTGACCGAACTCGATGAAGTACAGGAAGTACAGCAGATATTACGTGATCAGGTGGCTGGCCTTCGAAAAGACGCTGATGAGATCATGGCGACCCATGATGAACACGATATGCCAGATGGAGATGGTCAGGGCGAGTTGGCGTCATCGTTGAAAGACGCCATCGAGGAAGTCAACATCGCAGTAGGCCGTGACCGGAGGCTGCTGCACGAGTTGCGTACTTGGAGCGAGGCGATCTCATCGCTGGATCTTGAAGTTCGGTTGGCGCAGTGGGAACGCGCGCAGGCTTCACTCGAGCAATTGGAAGCCAAGTTGGAAGAAGTTGCCGAAGGCGGCGACGAGTCGCATGAGGCCATCCGCAAGATCGCAGAACAGGTCCGGCGTGTGCGTGGTCGGGTCGAGTCACTGGAGTCAAACCCAAATCAGTCGCCGGACATGGAGTCGGTTTCTGAACTTCGGGATGCCATCGAGGATATCGAGGCGATTCACTCTCGATCGAGTGAACACATACGCAAGGTTGAGTCACTTGGGCGGCGGACACGGGATCTCATTCGGCGTCATTTGGAGAATCATCACGCTGCGGGATTCGTGTCCGATCCCTGGCTGAAGGAGGCCCGGAACAAGCACCAGGGCGAGCGGTGTTTCCTGCTGGGCAGTGGCCCCAGTCTCGCAGCATTCGACCCTGAGCGGCTGAAGGGCGAGGTGGTCATGTCGCTTAACGGCGCTGCGCAGTTGGACGGGCTCAAGAGCGACTACTTTTTAACGGTGGCACACGTCTGGTGGACGCAGCATGTCGCGTGGTTGGAAAACCAGGATGTTGGCATTCGACGGTTTCTTCCGCCATATGTGGACTGCCGCGATGGCGGAATTCCAACCTCTCGCATTCGAGTAGCCAGCGTGGATGAGGCACAGATCAGGGGCGCCCAGCCGCCCATGTCGTTCAGTACCGATGCGGCGGGACTCGTTTTCCTTGGTGGCAGCGTCGTTTTCCCCGCACTACAGATTCTGTTCCACTTGGGTTTTGAAGAAGTTGTGATGCTGGGCATTGACCACTCCTATGGAGACGCGGTTCAGGGTGCCGTGCCTGTCTCCAATCTCAAGCATTTCAAGCCCGATTACTATCCCGGCCCAGCCTGTGTTCACTGCGATATTCCGGCGATGGAGCATGCCTACAGCATGGCTCTTGAGGCTTGGAACGCCGATGGCCGACGACTTGTGAACGCCACACCAGGTACCCAGTTGGACATCATTCCGCAGGTTGATCTTGGCACAGTGCTCGGCGAGGAGAGTGCTCAGCGGTCACCAGCATCCGGTCGGAGCAAGAAGAAGGCGACAACGACTGGGCCCAAGAAGCCCAGTCGTCGGAAGAAGTCATCTTCGCGCAGTAAGACGACCACAGCCAGAAAGCGAACTCGCACATGACCCTCGCTGATTCGAGTGAGCGAGTGGTTGCCTTCTTGCCAGTCAAGAGATCAAGTGATCGTGTTGCCAACAAGAACCTTCGCCCTTTCGGCGGCGAGCCGTTCTTTTTATTCACGCTCCGAAAGTTACTTGCATGTGATGCGATTGATGAAGTTTTCATCGATTCTGAGTGTGAGGAGATTCTTGAAATTGGGAAGGCAGCCGGAGCAACACCCCTCAAGCGTGATCCTGCGTTGGCCTCCAATGACACTGATGGGCACGCTTTGTTCTGGAACGAGGTGCAGCAGGTGGATGCGGACATCTATGTGCAGGCGCTTTGTACCAGTCCCTTTGTTCGATCAGATACGATCAAGTCCGCAATCAAGAAGTTGCGGGACGACGCGTCGATCGACAGCGTCGTACTGGGACAGCGGCAGCACATGTACACATGGTCCGACGGGCGACCGGATTACGGCGATGAGGCCATCCCCAACAGCAGCGATCTACCATGGATCGATCGCGAGGGAATGTCGCTCTATGTCGTGCGTCGCGCCGCCGCCATGAAGACTCATCGGCGTATCGGCGATCGCCCTCTCATGGTATTTGGAAGACCACTTGAAGTGATCGACGTCGATACTGAAGCGGACTTTGAGTTGGCCGAGAGTATCGCAGCCGGGCTTCGGGCTGCTGAGGGTAAGCGATTTCGTTTCCTGTCCCTCTTTCTCAACTCCGCCGTCTTGTCGGATGTGCTCGATGAATTGGGTTATGATGGTGTGCTACTGCCGAAGTTCCAGCCGAATTTTCCAGACGCCAAGATCTTCGGGCGTGTTCGTCCGTTGAGCATTCGAGCCTGTGAGCCGGGAGAGTCGCCGCGAAGCATTTATGAGGCGCTGAATAGTTATCACGATGTGACGAGCTATGACGTCGTAGTCATTCAGACGGACTTGCCTGAATTTGCATACTTTGGCGAATTGAACATGGCACTGGCTGTTCGGTGTGGCGCCATCGGCGCCATCATCGGCGGCACGACCAGAGACTCCGCCCAAACGGCTCAAGCGGGGTTTCCTGTGTTTTCTCGTGGCACAACTTGTCGGGACATCAAGGGACGCGGCGCGGTTCGATCCATGAACATGCCCATCGTACTTGACGGTGTTCACATAGATCCAGGCGATCTCGTGTTTGCCGACCGTGATGGTGTGGTCATGATTCCGGCTGCCATTGAGGATGAAGTGCTCACGCGGGCAATGCGCACGTTGTTGAGCGAACGCCATATCATGGGCGATGTGTGCCGCGATCTCGAGGTGGGGGATCTGGTCGATCAGCACGGGTATTTCTGATGAAGAAGGATTTGAGATGAAATTCCGGACAACCAGTCTCAAGAACCGAATTACCATCGCTGGCGATCTGAAGAGTGGTCTGGATGTCCTGCGTGACGCCTACAAGGGCCAGCGGGGCTGGTTGCTGACGTGTGGCCCGTCGATCAAGGACCACGACCCCCAAGTGCTGCAAGATCGTATTCGTGACGACGTTGTCATTTCCGTCAAGCAGACCTTGGACCTCCTCGGTGGATGTGCAGATTTTCACTTGCTGAATTCTTGGAATATTCAGCCCTACAACTATTCGAGCAATTCGCCCGTCGTACTGATGGAGCGCGGACCTCATGACCCGGAAGTGCCCGACATCGAGTGGGACATGTGTTTCCCTGTGACGGGCGTCGATCCATCCACTCCCCGCGATGTACGGCTGGCCAACCGATTGGCGCAGCGGTGTAACTTCGATGACTACCTCTTCGACACCACACTCGATCGCCCGTGGGGCCCGGGAGTTGTCTACGAACTGGGTATCTACCTTGCCGTGCATCTCGGGCTGTCCGAACTCATTGCAGTGGGCTGGGACATTGGCCAGCGCAATACTTCCAAGATGGAGCACTTCTACGACTCAGGAAAGCCGCAGGTGCTGACCAAGGCCCGAGGTTTTTTCCGCCACTCAAAGAAGAAGGAAGATGAGTCGCTCTACAATCAGCCTGGGTACTATCAGGCCGAAGTCGATGTCATAGCTGACTCGACGGGCGCGTGCGCACGGTGGCTTGAGTCCAAAGGGGTCTCGCTCAAGATTGTTTCGGACAGAAGTTTGGTGGATTCAGCTGTTCCCCGAGTGAGTTTAGATAAGCCGACGAGTTTCCTGAATGGAAAGGCGAGTGCCAAGAAGCGACAAACAGAGCCAATGGTACTTGTCTCAAGTGCGGTGTCGGAGGGCAAGCGGCAGTTCCTCGATGGCTTGAGTAGTGCATTGGCCCGCCATGAAATTGGCGTGAAGGACGTAGTCCCCCATTCGAAACTCTCCGATCGGCTTGTTGGTGGGAGTCGCATTTTTGACGTCGAAGTAGATCAATGCGAGTTTGGTGCGGCCGCTGCCATTCTGGCGATGATGCAAGGGGCATCGGAGATCCACGCGTGTCACGCATTGACACGGTATCTCGACAATGTGCGAGTTATGCTCGACACGCACGAGGTGCGAGGCGTGGTGCTTTGGCATCAATTTACCGCGTGCAATCTTGTGCTCGCAGCACTTGCGAAGGCTCGTCAGATTCCAGTGCGGTATCTGGAATACGGTGTATTGCCCGGCACGGTTGACTGGGACAGCCAAGGGCAGATGGCCGAGCGGGCATTCATGACCGATGTTCGTGCATTCAATCGGCGTTCGATCACGAAGGATGATCGGAAAAACGCGAAGATATACCTGAAGATGGTCGCCGCTATGAAACTGACTCGCAAGAGTCAGCCTAGCTCGAAGGGGCCAGTCAAGTGGAAGAGCAAACTTGCCTCTTTAGGCAAACGGGATGTCTTTTTCGCCGGGCAATTTGATGTGCACACCGGTATGGTCCCACGCTGGGCACCGCGCTCGCGTGTGCATTCGCCATTCTTTGCATCGACCCATGAAGCCCTGCGGCATCTCGAGACATCGCTCGAACCGCGTCGATACCGAATCCTTTTCAAGCCCCATCCAAACGGTGGTGATGATGTCACAACGGCGTGGAACGGCCTTGACCCCATGACGCGAGTTATCAATAAGATCAATATATTTGACTGCATTTCGCAATGCGACGTTGTGGTGACGGTGGTTTCGCAAGTTGCCTATCTCGCCTGTCTCATGGGGCGCCCTGTCGTTCTGCTGGGCAGGATGCCACTGTCTGGTTCGGGAGCGGTCTACGAGGTCGATCATCCTGGGCAGGTGGCCGAAGTGGTGCAGGAGGCATGTGATCGGGGATTGACCAAGTCCATGCAGAGTGCGTGGGTTGATCATGTGGCGCGGCTGTTGAAGTACGAGTCAATCGCCATCAAAGACGAGATTCTTCCGTTTGCCAGCCGAACATTGACTGAAGTCGTGGATGGTTTGGTACATGAAATGAATGTGAGTGCGCCATGAAATCCGACCCTGTGGATTATCAGGCTTCAGTCGTGCTTTTTTGCTGGCACGGTGATTTGGAGAACGATCGGGGCGGTGGGAACACGCTTGCGATTGATCGACTCCGTTTTCTAATTGATCTCGGATTGGAAGTTCACCTGCTGTCGCGAACACCCCTTGGTAGCGATGTGGCACGCGGGTGCAAGCAGGACTGGGTGTTCAATGATTCGTTGTATCGAGCAATACGGCGCTACCTTTATCAAGGGTTGGGCGAATCCCGCATCGGCCGGATGATGCTCTCACTTGGTCTGCGGCAAGCCACCAGGTTCCATCAGGTGTTTCTGGAGGAGAAGGGCCGCTTTCATCAAGCCGTTTCGAAGATACAGGAGGCAAAGCGAGCGGGGCCAGTTGCATCGTTTCACAAGCGACGCAATGCCTTGATGATCGCTGGTGCAGACCAACTGATGCGACTTCTCAAGCCGGACATCGTATTTGCCTCGTTCGCGTGGAACGCCGTTATATTCGACTCATGTTCGGAAGGGATGTTCAAAATTCTGGACACGCATGATATTCAGCATCGGCGAGCGAAGGTTGCGGATGCCTCTGGTGGAGATCTCGGAGACAGAGACTGTACGGCGGAGGAAGAGGCTGCAGAGTTGCGAAAGGCGGATCTCTTACTTGGCATTCAATCTGACGAGACCGCCTTGCTTGAGCAACTCTGCCCCGATGTCAAGGTCGTGACGGCTGGCCACTCGCCGGCAGTGATGCACACGCTCAGCGCCACGGATGATGCCAGGACGCTTCTGTATATCGCCAATCTCTATGACCCCAATGTGATGGGGCTCAAGCAATTTCTGAAGGATGACTGGCCAACGCTCCGTGCGGATGGCTGGGAACTCGAAGTCATCGGAAAGGTGTGCTCAGCCTTCTCCAGAAAAGTGAACGGGGTCGAGTTTCTTGGAATGGTCGATGATCTGACGCCACACTATCAGTCCGCAGCGGTCGTGCTGAACTTGGCTGCCTATGGCACCGGTCTTCCGATCAAGACGATCGAGGGATTGGCGGCTGGGAAGGTTGTGCTGTCGCGTGAGGAGTGCTGTGGGTGTCTAGATGAAGATATCCCGGTGCTGCGTTTTTGCTCCGGTGAAGCTGCATCGTGCATTTTCAAGTTGCTCGATGACCCTGATGCCCGTCGCCAGATTGAGGAGGCGTCAGCACTGTATGCCAAGACCGACTTATCGCCTGAGATGGTCTATTCCTCGGTGCGATCGTCTCTGAGGGATGCGGGACTTCTTGCCCCCGATCAGGAGCTCCCCGGTTCGACGATGCAGGCAGCAGGCGCGGAACCAGATTGAATGCGGTTTCTTGATTGCCTGATATGCGGGAATACATGTTGATGCCGCACACAGCGGACACGATGCTGGTGGCGACCCGTCTCTTTCGCCGCGACCTTGACAAGGACTTCTCATCCGCATTGTTTGGGTACCTGTGGAACTTTGCTGATCCACTGGTCATTGCTGGAGTGTTTATTGTTCTTCGGAGTGGTGGGATCATCGGCGGCGAAGAACTGATGATTCCATTTGGTGTGTATGTGCTGTATGGCATGTTGCTGCTCAAGGCCTTCACAAATGCGCTGGCCAGACCGCTGACACTATTGAAGCGGTCCGCATCCTTGCTTACCCAGACTCAGGTGTCGCCACTGGGGCTACTTGGAGCGGATGTGCTCCGGTTGCTCTTTGATCTTGCGTTCTACATCCCGGTGCTGCTGGTCGTGTCGATCGTCATGGACAGTTTTAATCCGACTGGATTTTTGTTGTTTCTGGTACTTCTTCCCTGCATGACGATTGCTGGACTCGCATTCAGTGTGTTGCTGACGCCAATCAATGCGATTTATTCTGATATTGAGCGTTTTGTCAGCTCCATTCAGCGGCCTTTGATTTTCATCTGCCCGACGTTCTATCGCCCCGAACGGGAGTCGCTGTTTGGCGAGGTCTTTGATGTG
>PVBE012438174.1_pt1 | contig 12321 bp, 10 predicted proteins | sample 1631181 | NCBI WGS metagenome assembly PVBE01 (sample SAMN08397723, study PRJNA350692) | Marine metagenome, whole genome shotgun sequencing project. | isolation source: water | place: Pacific Ocean | collected 2012-04 | reverse complement strand
CTCCTGGTGCCATTTTGTATGGCTGAAAGGTGTCTAGGAAAGTGGGGGCGATTCACTTATAGATCGCGGCGGCGGTCTCATCTATGACGATATTTTAGGCATCACCTGGACACAGGATGCGAATATAAATGGGCCAGATACCTGGGCAAATCAGATCGCATGGGCGGCAGGCTTGAGCATCGTGGATACAAGACCCGGAGCGGTAGGAGTTACCTATATATAGTGACTGGCGTCTGCCGACACATACCGATACCGGTACGTCAGGATGCAATTTGGCATTTGAAGGTACGGATTGCGGATACAACGTCGATACCAGTACTGGCGAAATGGCAAGTTTGTTCTATGACACCTTGGGAAATATTGCGTTCTACGACACGTCGGGTAATGGGCCGCAAGCCGGATGGGGTCTTGCCAACTCAGGGCCGTTCACGAACATCCAGACCATCACCACCTACTGGTATAGCACAGAGGAGTCTCCTAATGGTGCGTGGGGGATGGACTTCCGAGACGGCTGACAAGGCAATGCAGATGTAACTGAACTTCGCCATGCGTGGGCTGTGATGGATGGAGATGTCGCCGCAGTTCCCCTCCCCGCCGCAGTTTGGCTGTTCGGTTCCGGGCTGGGGTTGCTGGGGTGGGTTAGGAAACGCTCAGTCTAAAAACCTATTCGGCGCTGGCTGTCCAGAATGACGGTCAACACAGCCAGACCGAGGTCATTTGACATAATTGAAAAAATGAACAGGTTTTAGCGCTTCTGAGCAAAGGTTTCTTAATTAGGCGTATTATTTGCAACCTACTAGAGAAGAATAATAATAATGATGAAAAGAATCATCCTGACGTTCGTTTTGAGCGTGCTGTCTGTAGGCGCTAATGCGGCGTTGGTCGATCGCGGTGGCGGCTTTATCTATGACGATGTGCTGGACATTACGTGGACGCAGAATGCAAACATCAATGGTTTGGATACGTGGGATAACCAGATCGCCTGGGCAGACGGCCTAAGCCTGACGAACAACGGCATAGTCTATGATGATTGGCGCTTGCCTTCTGCCCTGAACAGCGGTGGCAGCGGCCCATGCGTGGGCTATCTTTGCTCAGACAGTGAGATAGGAAGCCTATTCTACGAGACGCTAGGCAATGCGGACGGATTGCCTTTTAGCAACGCCGGCCCCTTTTTGAATCTTCAGTCCTATGTCTACTGGCTTGGCACAGAATCGGCATCTGATCCTGCCACTACTGCCTGGAATTTCAGTTTTGACAACGGCTACCAGAGCCCTTTTAATAAATCCTCCCTTTATCATGCGATTGCCGTGCGAGACGGTGATATCGTCCCCATCCCCGCCGCAGTCTGGCTGTTTGGGTCGGGGCTAGGGTTGCTGGGGTGGGTGCGTAGGAAAACGAATTAATGATTTAGAAGAATGAACCACAAGGAGGTGGGTCTATCGGAGATCATAATAATGAAAAGATCAATGCTTTGGTTGCGTCCGGGATTCAGCGCGCTTGTCCTTAGCTTCATGCTGGCCTATTTTTCACCGCGGGCGCAGGGCGCCACTGCCCACGAATACGGCTTGATAGCAAGTTTGATAGCAATAGCAACAGTGGCGGCACTCGAGGCCTTGAACCGCTCTGATCCTTTTCAGACTCCCCTGCCTACCTGGAGTGAATTGGACGCCAGCACAAGTGTGTTTAACCAAGCGACCATGGGGGGAGGCTCAGCAGGGTCCGTCTTTTTAGACAGCGTTCCCATGGGGTCGTTCTCGGGTGGAGCCTCTTATGAGTGGACATCCGGCGATCCATTGAAAACCATGACGGGTATTGCCGGTGGGTCGTTTATTGACGGCTTCTCTTTTACAGGACTGACCATCGACTACAAAATTGAAGCCGCTGATGGCAGCGATTCTTTCACTTTTGAACAGTTCGACTTTTCCATCGGATCCGGGCCTAGCGCATATGCGGGCAGTCTGGACAGCTCCGCATGTATCGGATTCATTAGCCAATCCTGCCCCTCCGGCGGTGGGACAGCTCCCCGAATTACGATGAATCTTTCCGGATCACTTTCCGGCGCCCTGGCAGATGGGTCAAATTCACGTACGATTGAAGTTGACCTTAAACCCAATGCCGTATCGCAAGCCGGTGCATTGGGCATGGATTTTGGCATCAGCATCCCGTGTGGTAATGGCAACTCGACGACCCCTCGAATGTGCGCAGCCATTATTGAGGGAAGCGAAGGCAACAGTCACGATATCAGCATTACACTCGTCCCCATCCCCGCCGCAGTCTGGCTGTTTGGTTCGGGGTTGGGGTTGCTGGGGTGGATACGTAGGAAAGTAAATTAAGAAAAACAATAAATGGCTGACTGAATAAATGTCAGGCGCAGGCATAATAATGAAAAAACTCTGTATAGCTCTCTCACTAAGCATCTGGTTTCTGCTATCGGGCGTGGCTCAGGCAATTACCATTGAATGGACTTTAAATGACGTTGTCTTTACCGACGGCGGCACAGCCAGTGGTTCGTTTCTATATGACACTGACACCAGCACTTATAGCAATGTTTCTATTGTGACTACCGCTGGCTCAATACGCAGTGGGGAAACCTATGAGAATCCAGCCTGGGCCTGGGGCAACATAGGTCTAGCCGTAACTCCTGTTGCATTGCCCGATTACACTGGTGCGCCTGGGCTTCTTTTAATTTTTACCGGCGGCCCACTCACAGACCCAAGTGCAACATACAATTTATTATCAGGCTATCAAGCAGAATCCGTTTGCGCGGCCGCTGCCTGCGATGCTGGCCTAAGTGCCTCTGGTGCGCGTTCTATCCCTGTGGGGCTCGGCGGCACCTTGACTGGAACCGTCATCCCCATCCCCGCCGCCCTCTGGCTGTTCGGCTCGGGGCTGGGGTTGCTGGGGTGGTTTAGGAGGCGGGCGTGCGGCCCAATTTGACATTCCTATCAAATGGGAAGAACGTTGCTGCTGGGAAGAACGTTGCTGCTGGGAGGAGGGCTTTAAAAATAAATAATTGCCCGTCAGGTAATGGAATTCTCTGCTTTCAGGACTAATCGCACCCCTTGTAAATATCACCAAAAAATGTGTTGGATAGTTATTTGCACGTCCACATGGTTTCGCCAGTTGGGCATAGCGGCAGTTCTGACAATGGTGGCTGCATCGCCATCACTAGGTGGCGTGAACGCGTCTGGTAAGGCAAAACATAAAGCCGGAATTGTGAACGGCGTCTATGCTGCGCAGATAGGTGCGCCTGCACCCGCTATCGGTCTCCGCGAGGGGAAAGCCTCAGGGGACGGAATCCTTGTCAGGTTCAAACAAACGGCCGTCGCCACGGTGTCCGCGACTGCGGCCTTGGGGCAGGAAAATCTCAAGATCGGCCATGAGTTCACGAGCGTGCCTGGGCTCAAACGGCTGGTACCCGCAGGCGGCCCAGCTGCCGCGCCTTTCACAAGAGAGACTCTAATCGCCGCCATACAGAAATTAAAGGCAACCGGGCAATTTGAATACGTGGAGCCGGACTGGCTGGTTCACGTTCTCCAGACTCCGACCGATTCGGCGTTCGTCAACGGTGACCTTTGGGGCCTGCGAAACACAGGACAGAACGGCGGTGTCGCGGACATCGATGTCAATGCGGTTCCGGCCTGGGATATCACCACCGGATCGCCTAGCGTCGTGGTGGGGGTAGTCGACACAGGCATCCGCTATACACACCAGGATCTCGCCGGCAACATGTGGACAAACTCCGGGGAGCTCCCCGGAAACGGTTCCGATGACGACGGTAACGGATATGTTGATGACGTGTATGGGGTCAATGCTATTAACGGATCAGGCGATCCGTTTGATGACAATGATCATGGAACGCACGTCGCAGGTACGATTGCTGCAACAGCTTTCGACAGCGGTCAGCACGTCGGGGTGGCCTATAACGTCCGCTTGATGGCACTGAAATTTCTTGACGCATCGGGTTCAGGATCTACCTCTGATGCGATTGAATGCATCGAATACGCGGTGGAACAGGGCGTCGATATCCTCAATAACAGTTGGGGCGGTGGCGGATTCAGTCAGGCGTTGGAGGATGCTATCCAGGCGGCCAACGACGCAGGAATTCTTTTTGTCGCGGCGGCCGGAAACTCCACCTCGAATAATGACCTGACGCCTTCTTACCCGTCGAACTACGAGGTCCCGAATGTCGTCGCTGTTGCGGCAATCGATCGCAGCGGGAACCTGGCATCCTTTTCCAGCTATGGAGCCACCACGGTGGATATCGCAGCGCCGGGCGTCGATATTCTCTCCAGCACCACGGCGGGTGACGCTAGTTACGATAGCTTCAGCGGCACCAGCATGGCCACCCCGCATGTCGTCGGGGTGGCGGCCCTGCTGGCTAGTCAGTACCCTTCTGCGGGAATTTCTGAATTGAAGAGCCGGCTGCTGAATACCGCCAAGTCGCTTGGTTCGCTCACCGGTCGCGTGGCATCCGGCGGCATCGTGGACGCGCATGCGGCACTAATCGAATCGCCAGACGGTGATCTTGAGCTGGCGGTATCGCCCAGCGTCTTGGAAGGCGGTCAATCAAATGCCATCTTCATTTCGGTAACCGATCTTTCGGCGGTGACCGGCGCCACCGTAACGGGCAATTTCGATGGGGAGTCATCACAAGCCTTCCTGGACAATGGTGTGGCGCCGGATACGGCGGCCGACGACGGCGTTTATACCGCTGCGCTGGTGGCTCCGACCGGCGTGACGAGCGTCAGCCTGAACGTACAAGTCACCGCACCCGACAAAAACCCGGCCTCGGATTCTTTCTCGTTCTCCGTCGTGTCGCCCCCTGCCAACGATGATTTTGCTGACCGCATCGTGCTGGCCTCAGGCACCAATCAGAGCACCGGGGCGAACCTGTCAGCCTCTTTGGAGTCTGGAGAACCACTCAATCCTTCTGTGGCCGGGGGTAAGACGGTGTGGTGGGAATGGATCGCTCCGGCCTCCGGAGACGTCACGATTTCAACGACGGGAAGTTCATTCGATACCACGTTGGCAGTCTATCAGGGCAGCTCGCTCGGAAGCCTGAATCTGATGGGAGCGAACGACGACTCCTCGGGGTTGCAGAGTGCAGTGACCTTCTCGGCAAGCGCTGGCGCGGCCTACCAAGTGCAGGTCGATGGCTATGCCGGAGCCGAAGGGGATATTGAACTCAACTATCCACCTCCAGGCAGCTCAACCGGGGCGCCTGTAATAGTGACTCAGCCGGTTGGACGCAGCGTTATCGTTGGTGATTCGTTTACCGTCTCGGTGACCGCGTCCGGCCAACCGACGTTGAAGTACCAATGGCTGCTTGATGGAACGCCCATCTTGAATGCAACCGCTTCAAGCTATTCGGTGGCGGTGTCTATCGAGACTGACGAAGGCAACTACACCGTAGAAATCTCAAACGCCATTGCCTCAGTGGTTAGTAATCCGGCTTATGTTTCGGTGGAGCCCGTCGGTCTCGTGCCAGCCAACGACGTGTTCTCCGAAGCTCAATTGCTCCCAGGGACAAGCGGGCTAATTGCAGGTGCGAATATCCGGGGGACAGGTGAAGCCGGGGAACCGGATCACGCGTACGTCAGCACTCCGCTGGCATCGATCTGGTACACATGGACCGCCCCGTCTAACGGTACATTTAATCTGGACACGTTTGGTAGCGACTATGACACCACGCTAGCGGTCTATACTGGGTCAACTGTTGGTTCGCTATTAGAACTCGCCAGCAACGATGACAGCGTCGGTTTGCAGAGCGCTGTCACAATTCCGGTAGCGGCTGGCGTAACCTATCATTGTGCGGTGGATGGATACTCATCCAATGAAGGACAGGTGGTTCTCAACTATGCCTTCATGCCAGGCGGGGGGGGCAGTCAACCCAATGACAACTTTGCCAGTCGTACCGCCCTGATCGGCAACACCACCGCGACAGGCAGCAACATCGGGGCCACTGGCGAGACCGGTGAGATTAGCCACGCGGGTGTTTCAGTGCCGTTGGCTTCAGTCTGGTGGTCGTGGGAGGCTCCCGATGACGGGTCGGTTACGGTCTCAACGGCGCTGAGTGATTTTGACACGACACTGGCAGCTTACACTGGAAATTCGGTCGGTTCCCTCAGTGAAGTCGCATCAAATGACGACTTCGGAGGGGGGCTCACAAGCCAGGTTACGTTCGCCGTTTCAACGAGCACAGAATACGCAATAGCCGTCGATGGATACGCAACGAACGAGGGCAATATTGAGGTCGCAGTGACCTATGATGTTTTGGATTCCGACGGCGATGGCGTGCCAGATTCCTCTGATAATTGCCCTTATGTTGCAAACGCCAACCAGAGCGATATTGATAATGACGGCATAGGTGACGCATGCGATCCTGACGATGGCACCCCGCCCGTCGAACCAAGCGTTAATTTTAAGGAAGACTTTGAAGGCGGGACGAGTGACTGGGGCAACGGATCCTGGGGCGCTGCAACCTGGATCAGTTCGGGCGGCCACGACAACGGCGCTTACATCAGCGCTAGCGAAGATATCGATACCTCCGGCGACGGTGAGTTCAGCGACGGTTACTACGTGGCGGCACGCTGTGCCGTTGTCCCGGACTGGGCACCTTCCCAGAATTGCAGCGAGGGTAACTTCACCGGTGACTGGTATTTTACGGGAGGCATAATGGAGTTGCGTTTCTGGTTCCGGCACAACTCGACCAAGCCGGGCGGCATTGTCCCGGCCGTTAGGATAGCTACTTCCGATAACTCATCTGCCGGGTTGGCTGTTTTCTCAGCCGTTGCGGCCAATACCTGGACTGAGCTTACGGTTGAAATAGACCCGCAGGATCCGGCCTGGGATTCAAACTGGGGCGCCTCAGCAGGTATTTCGGTTCCGGATGCCGTAGCAGTGTTCAGCGATGTCGGGCGGTTGCAGGTAGGCTACTACATCGACCCGAACGATCCTGTTTACACCGAGAGTAATGTCACGTTTGATACTGATGACGTGCAGACCTGGGGCGTTGACACAATCCCGGTGGTCGTTGACGTTATTACCGACGGCGGGTCACACGGTCACGGGCATACACACCGGATGGTTCATCCGCATCACAACGGCGGCCCGGATGCGGTTATCGGCCTGGACGATCCGGTGCGACTGATGGTGTTCGGCGCTTCAACGATAGTAGGCGACCCGGTTTATCTGGATACGGATAATATCGTCAAGGAATCCGCGCGCATCGGCCGACTGGGTGGCTCACACATCGACGGCGAGGAAATCTTTGGGCTTGATCATGACGCTGATGGTTTGGATGATGCGGAGTTTGCAGTGCTGACCGGTGATGCGTTTGGCCGTGCAGCCCTCGCCGAGGGAAGTTGCCAGGCAGCCTGGGCCAAGCCCGATACAGTGGCGTTTCGTGCCGAACTGACAACCGGGCAAATCATAGCCGGTGAAGACGCGGATATTGCCAGGGTCTGTAACGCCTCTTGTCACAATTAATCAGAACGAGCGGGTTCAGGGCTGGGATTGCTGGTGCAAGAAACCTTGATATTCCTTAGATTTCGGAGTTACTGGCTCAGTAAAACAGCAGAAAAAGTAACGCTAGATTCGAAACTATAAGAGTTAATGAGAGAAGGCTCAATCGAATAGATCGCTTGCGGTATTTTTTTAATTTATTAGTTGCTTTGGGGGGCAAATTGCTTTTGCGTTAGGTAATAGTTGTACACCCCCTCTCCCAAAGTTGCTTTACTGGGAGTTACAGCCATGTTCTTGAATACGCTCTTAGGCAAATATTCAGCCGCTTCAAGCGCACGGTCTAAATAGGCTGCAATTTTTTCCGGTTTTACATTTTCGATCACCCAGATCAGGTGACTTTCTATCAAACGTTCTGCTGCCATTACCCATTCATAAGGAACGTTTAGCGCGGAACACTCCGCCCTCAATTTTTTAATCATTTTAAAGACAGCGTCGCCTGGTTCAGATTGTTTTTCAGCGATTTGTGTTATTGAATTTAAATTATGTCTATAGAAGTACCTGGCTTCTGGGACACTGACAATCTTATTAGCGAGATACAGGGCCTTAAATGTAAATGTCACATCTTCATGAAGCGGTAGATCTTGAAAGTAAATATTATTACTAATAAGTAATTCTTTCTTGTAGATCTTGTTATAACAGTTTGTCATCTTTATCAGGAAGGGCCTTTCAGCCGGGCTATAGAATCCGCTTTTAAAATATTTTTCTCCGAAATAAGGCGATAGAACGCCTTTTTTTGGATTCCACCTTATAATTTCTCCTATCGCAATATCAGCATCGAAATCAACGACTGCATTTAACAGGCGTTCAAACATGTCACCCGAACACCAGTCATCGCTGTCGCAGAAGCCTATATGCTCTCCTTTTGCAAGTTGGATTCCATAATTCCTGCAGTGACCGCACCCACCAACTGTTACTTGAAATACCCTGAAAAAAGATGAGTTCTTTTCTGCTTCGATAGCTTTCAGTTTTTCATAGGACCCATCATCTGATCCGTTATCGATAAAAATCAGTTCTATATCTATAAGACGTTGATTAATAAGACTTAGTATGCATTCATCCAGATACTCAATGGTATTGAACACAGGAATGATGACAGATAACTTGATTCTGGAAGGCATTTGCAGTGATTTCAATTGGCTAATTGACCTAAAGTCATGGATACGTATAACCAAGAACGATTAGTTAGAAGATCTAATATGGCGCGACAAAAACAGAAGTAGCGAGACGTTGTTTGTTGTCTAACTAAGCACCGGAGTAAGGAACATGTCTGAACATGAAATCAATCGACGAGAAGTCACTTTAATGGGCTTAATGTTCGCGGGTGCTGGAGGTGTTGCATCTCTGTCCGAAGCCTTCGCACAAGAGACGCCAGAAAGCAGTGATCTAATCGCCGAGATCGAAGTTGAACTGAGAAAGCAGGAAGAGATATGGAATAGTCAGGACTATCAACGAATCAGGGAATTGTGGGACCACGATGATCCCGAGCCCTATTTCGTAGCGGCCGAACTCGACCGAACCATTATTGGCTGGCCGGCGCTCAACAAATATCTGGCACCGACGCGTAGTGGACTGGCCGCCTTTCGCTGGGGCTTCTCAAACGTCAACGCGAGGTTATTGGCACCCGACGTTGCGATGGCCGTTTTTGACCATTGGTTCGAATTCCAGCTTGTCGGCGAGAATCGAGTGCCAAAATCCGGCTTTGACCGGCTACTGTGTATCTTTAAAAGAAAACCTGATGGTTGGAAACAAATCGTCTATGCAAATTGTCCGCATAGCTTCGAGACCCATGCGCGCAAGTTGGTCGAGCGCAATGTTAAACCGGATTTTGCGGAGTTTCGGGAAGAAGCAATCAAGAAAAGGCAGGCTCTTGAGCACCAGCAGAGCTGAAGAACTGCTGGTGCCGGTCATTAAAACTTTAAATGAGAAGAACACGGAGACGCTGACATGCAACGCAGAACTGCAATCATAATTTCATCCTCAATAATGGTCATCATGGCCCTCTATACAATCAATAGTGGCTTGGGCCGGATACTGACGGCCCAGCAGCAGCCGAGTGAAGTGGCGCTATACGGAAGCTGGATGCTCGAAGCTAACGTGTTTAGCCTCTTTCTATTATCTGGAAGAGGGACAACGGACTTGATGCTAGTGGGGGCACCTCTGATTTGGGCAGCCTTTGACCCGGTGCGGCGTGCTGCGCTGTGCTTGTTTCATATCGGCTGGTACCTCATATTGATACCGACCGAGCTTTATTACTACTATGGCAACAGCGGCGTTTTCAAAGAGATTTTCACGCAACAGGTAATCGTGGCGGGCGTGAGTTTCAAATCCCTTGCGATATTGCTGTTTGCCGTTGCATGGTTCTTTGCTCGTAAAGCCCGGCTCATGACAGCTGACGGTGCAGAGCCGCATTGAAACAGACAGCACTGGCTAAGGTCACCAATTGCGTCAAACACATATCTGGATAGATTCAATGGACACATATACAGCGGTAGAACTGGCACAGGCTGCCATTAAGGCTAACAACAAGCGCCTTGTGGATGCGGTGCTTAAGATCAAGGCAGAGCGAGCGCAAAGTGGCGCGGCGGAAAAACCACTGGCGGAACGACCACTGGTTGCAGTGACCTGTTCCACGGGTTGGGAAAGCTACGCGATTGTCGAAGAACTGACTAAAACCAGAAAATTTCGGGTGCGTGCGCTGTATCGCACACCCGGCACGCAGGCTGCTGAGCGGCTGGAAATTTTTTTAGCAGAAACCGAAAGCGAATGCCCCGGTCTGCTCACGTTGCACCCCGGCGTGGACATGACCTCTGCCGAAAAACTGACCGAGGCCTTTACAGATTGTGATGGCGTGGTGTTGTATTGCACGGCGAACGAGGCCAAGGCCGGCAAGATTACTAATCATGGCGATGACCCAGTGGGTGGCCGCATCGCCTTTATGAAACAGGTATCGTCCGCGATGGTCGCGCTAAAGGCGAACCCATCGGTGCAGCAAGTCATTACCCTGGTATTCCCGCCCGACAAGGTGACCGGCATTGCCGACGAGTATCCGACCATACCCTGGTGGATTGATCAGCGGCACCGGTTCTCTGACCTCATGCGCGCGCAGAGCATCAACGTCACCTGTCTCCATCGCCCGGCGTATTACTACGCCATGCACCGTGTTGATTACACAAATACCAAGCAACAGCGTGGCGAGAGCGCCATGGCGCAGACCATGATTACGGAAGACAACCTGTCAGGCATTAACGATCCGGACATCATGATTAACTGGGTGGACGTGCGGGATGTGGGTAAATGGTGTGGCACCTGTTTCGAATACCCGCAAGTCTTTTTAAATCAAACCTTTTCGATTGCATCGGCTGCCATGACCGGCAATGAGGCAGTCGCAATCGCTGAACGCACCAACAAACACGGCACTACCTTCAAGTACCAACAGTTCCCGATGGAAATGATGAAGAAGTACACCGAAAAGACTCCCGAGGTGGTTTATCCCATTCGCTATGCCGAGTGGTACGGCAAAGGCGGCAATGCCTATGACTTTGCCAGCAACGATGATCTTGCCGATCTGGAAAGAATTCATCCGCGCTGGACCTTCGAGGCCAAGCTTGAGTCCTGGGGGATAACGGATATCAAGCCAGCGAAGAAGTAAGCGGGTTCAATTATTGGGGTCAGTGTAAAAATCATGAGTATTTACTCTGACCCCCTTTATCGCAAAAAAGGGTATTTGCTTAATTTATTGTTTGGGAATCAAAATGAAAAAACTAATTCTCATTGTTCTGCTCTTATTTGTAATTTACTGGGTTATGGAAATCTATTGTCGCCGACCCGATCAATTCAAAATAACAAAGCTCGATATTCCAAGTGATACCCAAACATTGGTTTTACTATTTCATGGGGCTAAAGATCATCTCAATCCAGAGTTAAAAGCTCTAGCGACTCAATTTGAAATATACCTTGACTCACATCAAAACACAGAGGTAATTAATTATAATTGGTCTTTTGCATCGAACAATAGGTTAAGAGCATCAACTAATGCGATGAAAATTGGCGAGTTCTTAGGTTCTGAAATAGCAAATCTCAAGGCATTAAAGAATATCCGTCTTATAGCACACAGTGTTGGTGCTTTTATACCAGATGCTCTTTGCCAAGCATATAGGGATCATGGAGGAGATGCTCATATTGAAATTAACTTTCTTGACCCTTTTAGCCTCAGAGGTTTTTCAGACGGGAACTATGGAGTTCATTCGCATGGTAAATGTGCAGATTTTGCATCGTCAATTATGAACACTGATGATCTTGCACCAAACACGAACACTATGCTAGAGAATGCCTGGAATCTTGATGTGACTAGTCTTGATCGCCCTTTAGATTTCAAACGCAATGGCCATTATTGGCCTCCACTGTATTTTTTATTATCGATGAATGAGGATACGACTAGGATGGGTTTAAAAACTCACAAGGAATATCCTCGAGGTGAAATTATTCAAGCAGTAGAATTATCCAATAAATAGGATTGATTTAGATTTATTTATCATATCTACTTCCAAATTATCTGCTCTGCAACAAATTCGTCGCCGGGATTCCATGAACAACCAGTAAGACCGCCTGCCTGAAGAGCTTTTAGTGTTCTAATGGTTTCATCAGCACTTCTGCCGCAGGTCTGGCGGCGAAGGCCTCACAACGCGACAAGTTCGAGCGCCTGGTCCGCTACGTCTCAAGACCGCCGGTCGCCACCGCCCGGCTGGCACTGACCGGCAGCGGGCACGTGCGTTATACGCTGAAGACGCCGTATCG
>PVBE010865450.1_pt1 | contig 12321 bp, 8 predicted proteins | sample 1631181 | NCBI WGS metagenome assembly PVBE01 (sample SAMN08397723, study PRJNA350692) | Marine metagenome, whole genome shotgun sequencing project. | isolation source: water | place: Pacific Ocean | collected 2012-04 | reverse complement strand
TCTTTGCCATCCCTGAGGATTCTATTTTTTCTCCTCATCTGGTCGGAGGGATCGTTAAGGTGTTCCGTATCCTTTTTGATAGGCTCTTCTGCTTTAGGCTCTTCTTCTTTTCTTTCGAAGAAGGGATTTTTCCAATCTTTATCTTCCATTAAAAGTAGAGGTTATAGTATTCTTAGGCGAATACTGTGTTGAAACCGCAGCCGCTCATAAAGAAGCCGTTAACGACATCCTCAGGACCGCCTACCTGAGTAGAGAAGGTAAGATCAACCGTTTTATTAGATCCGATACTGGAAGAGAACGACTCGCTATCGAGTTTTACTCCTTTGAGTTCTCCCACGATGGCCAGCTCTCCAGTAGAATCGTTAATCGTAAAGCTTACGTCTTGGACTCCTGAATCTAAAATATCGACAAGGTTAGCTGTCTGTGTGTCGTTCATTACGGCACTAACACTCATGCTAATATCGACAGGGAAATCAACTGAACGGGAGAAGGGAAATTTGCTCCCTAAACGCTGAATTGGACTTCTGGAAAGAGGCAAACTAAGAGAAACGCTTTGGATATGAGCGCCATCAGTACCATCAATATCTGCGAGGCTTTCGCCGTCGACACTACCCAAAGAGACAGTGACATCTCCTGGGCGCAATGCTGTAATTGGAGCTTTACCGTATGCACCTGTAATTCCCCCATCTTTAGTCGGGTCGGGAAGTGCGACCGTGCCAATACGAGGAGTTCCATCCTCCTGATTAATGGCGGGACTGGAGAATCCCACTCCTGAAGAAGAAGAGGCCATATTGGCTCCTTCCATAGTGACGCTAACGGTGGGCAGAGATCCCACAGACAAATCAAGGCTGTAATCAGTAAGGTAACAGTTGCCGATTCCGATAACATTATCGCTGGCATCAAGTGCTTCTCCTGGGTCAGCTTTATTTAAGTCTACTCCATCGGGAGAAGTGGCAATGTACATGTTTACGCCCGAATTGTCTGACAAGTGACCAGAAGCAAAGTTTCCTTCTTGAAAGGCTGTGCTCCCACCGCCCCTTTCTGTGTTAGCACCTCCCGAGTTTTGGACAAAGAACCCTAATGCTCTTTCATTAAAGCCATCAGCCAGATAATAAGTAAAATCAAGGCTTACAGTGGGAGGATCAAGAACTAAGGAGTCAATCCTCGCGAGGTCTCCATATTGGTTTACGTCCTGTCTATTGATAGTAAAGCTATAGTTAGCGCTTTGCACCCTGCCTAGCTGTTCTACATCACCCTCAAGGATGGAAGAGGCGTTTTCGCTAACAAATAAGCCTTCTGATTGATAAATTACTCGGTTTCTGTTGGCCATGATAAAAGATTCTTTCCCTTGTTTACAGTTTTATTATTAAAATATGAAATTATGTAAAGCGATATCTATGCTGATCTATATCAAAATCTATAAATCCCACATAAAGTTCATTAGCTAAAACTTTTCTAGTCCTATCACTGAGCTTCGAAGTCCTTACTTTGTTTACATAAAATGTCGTTTCTCCTACGTAGTCATTTTTTACTCCCGTGTAGTCATAAGAGTCTCCTTTTAAGTCTCCCAGTTCCGTAATGGGGTATCCTGACATGGGTATAGCGGCTACCGTTTCGTCTACAGAATCCATAAAAATAGAGAGAACTCCATCCAGTTGATAAGTATCTTCTGCTATTATTACAGCTTTAGCTTGGACCGTGGTGTCCTGCATCCCCCCAAAGGCGAAAGGCTTGTTCTCTGCTTGTGCGGTAGAAAGAAAAATCGCAGGGACTACATCGTCATAGGGCTCGATATATGTCCACGGTCCAGAGGGGAGTCTAGAATTAACAGTATATTTGTTTTCTGTAATTAAATCATCCTCTGTGTCATTAGTGAGGTAAACATTGAAATCTTTTACTGCAAAATCTCCTGTAATTGAGGAGTCAGTTGTGCTCCCCTCAATTAGTGCTCTTCCATTATCAAAGTCTAGAACAACCCCATCAGCTCTCCCCGAAAAAGCGCCATCTATAAATACCCCAGAGGGGATTGTGGCCCCTGTAATTGAAGAGTCTGTGACCCATTGCTTATAGGGGCTTCCATATGCCACATAAGCAGCATCGAGGCGAGGATCAGCATAGTAGAAAAAATCCCCCGAAGTATTTGTATATGCTTCTCCCTTTTCCAAAAGGAAGTTGTCAAACCAGAGGAAGAAAGAGGTGGTTAATTTGTGCTGGAACTGTGCAATCATTTCAATTCTTCAAATCTTTTTTTGTATCTCTTTATAAAAGAAGATATGTAAGGGGTGTTTTGGAATCCGCCACCCCTCACTTTGTTTACACGACTTTGAACCGCAGCTCCTGATCTGCCCCCACTTTTTTTCACTAAGTAGCCCAATCCTGAGATCCCCCTCTCAATTCCTTCTGCCCAGCTTCTGCCTGTGGCCCAAGGAAGGGGCGTAATGGCGAAAATATCTTCTGCTGTAGGCAGAAAGACATTAAAGCTAACGCCTATGCCTTTTTCTTTGTATTCTTTGTTGTAGATGATGTTCACTGCTTCTAGACGCTCTAAAATGGGCGCTACTGGTTGGTTTCCCGCATCGAAACCAATAAAAGCAAAGAGGTTTGACACGCCACCCAAAGTCCCGCTTATGTTAGGAGCATTTGGCCCCTCCATAATTTCTTGGGTTATGGGGTGCGAGAGAAATTCCTTTATCATTTCTGCCTTGATTCTCTTAAATTTACGTTTTGCCTCTTTTTCTAAATCCCTCCGCAGGGCTTTAGGGGCTTGCCTTTTAAGGGCGTTTTGGACATCTGAAGGGAGAAAGGCCATTAGGAGTCTACTGGGCTCAGGACAAAGGTATAAAATTGGTTAGAGGTGAATCCTCTAGGTTGTCCGTCACTTTCAATAATAAATTTTTTCCCGTCGAATTCCACTCTGCGAGCCTCGACCAAATAGTCGTATGCCGCTTCTTTGACTACAATTCTTACGGTTCCATCAGGAACTACTACTTTGTTTTGTGTCCCTGCTTGTTCAGCGGGGCCATCGTTAGTCAGGTGAGATGTGTCCATGTCGTCATAGTAAATCCTTGCCTCAAAAGAGTCGGAGACGGTCGTGTATTCTACCGAGTTAGTTGATCCTGTATTAGTTTTGCGATATAGGGAGTTCCAAGCTGTGGTAGAGGCTATCAAAGTCTTTTTGGCGTTCTTGTAGACGGTAATAGTGCGAGCAAAAGTGGTGTGTAGCCTATCGGCTAAATTCTGAACTTTTGTGATTTGATCTGCTGATAAAAATCCTGCCATATTGATTTTTACACTTTTATTTATATAATAAGATAGGTTTAAGGCATGGACGCGAAAAAAAATTTAAATAGGGAGTCTGACGACGAAATTTCTAAATTATTTAAAATGATGCTAATGATGGTGGAAGACATGAAGCAAGATCATGACTTTCATTATGAAAAGCTCTACGAGAATATCCCTAATGAGTATCACGGTATTATCAATGCCGCTAACCATTTTACCCCCGACAAGGTAAATTGGATCAGGAAAAGAATTTTAGATATCGGAAACGAATCAATTAGAAATTTGGGGTCTACCCTTGATAATTATAGTGTAAGTTTTGTGTTTAAATAAGGAATAAGGTTATGCAATTTAAAGAACTATACTCATTTGATCTCGATGAAGAGAAAGAGATCGAAAAGACTCACACCCGCAAAAACAAGAAGACGGGCGAGGAAACAACTGTAACTAAAAAAGTTAAGGAGAAAGTCCCTATCAAGGTAAGGTTGAAACGCCCTTCTCGTAGGGAGTTAGAGGACGCGGAGCTAGAATACTCTGTTGAAATGAGCCGTTGTGTCAAAAGAGGCATTCTGACTAAGGCTATGCTTTATAAGAAGTATAGTGACACTGGCGGTGTGTGGAGCGAAGACGACGCCAAGGATTACGGAAAGCTTTATAAAGAGATTTTTGATATTCAAAATGACTATGCTCGGCTTGAAACAGTTGAAAAAAAGACAGAGAAGCAAAAAGAAAAGCTGGAAAAGATCAAAACAAAGTTGGCTGAAACGAGGCGAAAAATCGTAGACGCCGAATCTGCCATGCAGTCTTTGTTCGATCATACCGCAGACGTTAAAGCTCAAAACCGCCTTTTGTTGTGGTATACTTTAATGTTAACCCATATTCAAGGGGAGGACGATGAGCAACCCGTCGCTTACTTTAATGGAGAAGATTTCGACGAAAAACTTGAAGATTACTATTTGAAAGAGGACGAAATCAGTGATTTTTACGGAGCCGTTGTTAAAAAGGTGACTACTGTTTTAGCCTTCTGGTTCTTCAACCAAGCCTCCAGTCCAGATGAGTTCAATAAGCTTATCGAGGATATGGAAAAAGGTGATCTTTGAAAGAAGAATTCTATATCTCTTTAGTGGGGGAAGCTTTCGATGGATACACAGAAGTTGTCTTCAACGACAAGCCTGTTTATATTAAACATATAAGCATCACTGACCAAAGGTATTTACATAAGCACTATGAAAAATATCGAAAAGTAGCAGTGGACAGGGGGTTGGAAACAGAAGAGGAAAGGTCAGCTTACGTTTTGAAAGAGGGCATATGGGAGGAGAAGGATGATATGGAAATCCAAAGTCTGGAGTTTGAGGCTGGAAACTTAAAAAGAACTATAAAGAGTTTGTTTTTGCCATCTCAAAAGACGGCGATGCAAGAAGATGTTGACGAAAAGTTAAAAAAGCTAGAAGAACTTAAACTCAAAAAAAAGGAGGTCATGGGTCAAACCGCTGAAGATTATGCGGCCAAGCGAAGCGGGGATGAAATCTTAAGGTATTTATTGTTTAAAGATAAAGAACTAACACAGCATCTTTATAGTGACGACGAGTTCGGGGAATTAGAAATTTGGGAAATAGCTCAACTAGGTCTACTTCACACAGACATCCAAGAGAGATTAAGTGATTCGCGGATTCAGGAGGCTGTTTTGCGGCCATTTTTTAGCATGTATCTTTCTTTATGCGAAGACGCAGGTGGTTTTTATCGAAAACCAATAACAGGTTTGACTGTTTATCAACTGCGCGTGGTATTATTTGGGAGAATGTTTTATAATATTTTTCAATATACAGATGACATCCCAGACGACTTTAGACAAGACCCTCAAAAGCTGCTGAACTTTTCTGAGGCTCAAAGAAATAAAGATTCAGGACATAAGGGGAAGATACGCGATGACGCAGATGCTTCGATGGCGTTTGGAGCTACTAAGGAAGATATCAAAAGTTTAGATGGCGATCCTAATGCGGTCTCTCTTTCTGAAGAGGCAAAAAAACATGGTGGCAAGCTAGATATGAAACAAATGATGAGATTAGCTGGGCATGATGTGTAAATCCTTGTGTAAATAACACAAAGGTTTACGGTTATGCCAATTAGAGTACCAGTAGTTCAAACGGGATTAGAAGCCAGCATTCAGGTTGCGGCCAAAAAGGCGGGCAAAGCGATGAAGATCGATATGGGGGCGGGAGCCAAAAGTATCGAAGGCTTATCTCAACCTTTAGGTCGAATCAGTGGTAAGGCAGACCAGTTTACCAAATCCATGGAGGCGGCTAACGCCCGTGTGTTAGCATTTGGTGCTTCCGTGGGGGTTTTGTCTGCGGTTACGCGAGGTTTCCAAGAACTCGTTAAAACTACCATAGAGGTAGAAAAGCGGCTAACGAGTATCAATTCTATTCTGGGGGGGACAACCGCACAATTAAATAACTTTAAAAAAGAAATTTTTGATGTTGCGAGAAATACTGAACAATCTTTTGATACCGTATCACAAGCAGCTTTAGAACTAAGCCGCCAAGGCTTAAAGGCCGAAGAGGTCACAAGTAGATTAAACGATGCTTTGATTTTGAGCCGCCTGTCTGGTCTCGGAGCTAGTGAGGCTGTCTTTGGGTTAACCGCAGCGATAAACTCTTTTAGAAAAGAAGGGATTAGTAGCGCAGAGGTTCTAAACAAGCTGTCTGCGGCTGCGGTTTCAGCTGCTGTTTCGGAAAAAGATCTTATTGAGGGTATTAAGCGTTCAGGGTCAGTTGCTACTCAGGCTGGGGTTTCTTTTAATGAACTAGTTGGTGTCATAACCGCCGTTCAAGAAAGGACTGCGCGAGGGGGAGCGGTTATTGGTAACTCCTTTAAGACTATTTTTACTCGTATCCAAAGTCTAGACAAACTCAAGACGATGCAACAGCTGGGAGTCGAAATTACTGACGCTGGGGGGCAGGTTTTGGGTGCTACCAAACTGATACAAAACTTAGCTAAAACCCTAGAAACTCTTCCAGATGCAAAAAGACTTCAAATTGCAGAGAACTTAGTGGGCAAATTCCAAATTGCCCCGTTCTTAGCTATCCTTGAGGATTATAATTCAGCGACTTCTACGGCGATTAGGGTAACAGAGGTGTCAGCTAATGCCACAAGGGAAGCTTACGAGAGAAATGTGGCCCTCAGTAAAACTTTATCCCATGCCATTAATGAAACAGTTCTCAACGTAAAAGAGTTGGCTGAGACTTTAGGAAAGATAGGGGTAACAGAGAACTTAAGGGGTGTCTTGGACTTCTTTAGTAATTTGACAGCTAATATCACTAAGGTTCTGGAGGGAGACACTCTTGGTAGCAAGTTTGCCAAAGGTATTGTAAAAGGTATCGGGGGTATTTTAAGCGGACCTGGGTTAGCTATCTTCGGGGCTATTATTGCAAAGCTTACTCTTGATTTGGCTAGATTTGGGATTGGCTCTTTAAGAACATTCTTTGGTTTAAACAAGGCAGCGAGGGATCAGGTAACCTTGCAGGGACAAATTGCTTCCACCTTATTGGGGAATAAGGGAATACAGGCTCAAATTATGGCTATCGAAAATAGCACCTTAAGTATTGAGCAAAAAAGGGCCGCGCAGACTAGATTTTTTACCATCGCTTTAAACGAGCAGCTGGCGGTTATGACCCGAATGCAAGCCATTGCTGCCCGAGTAGCTCCTGGGGTTATGGCTGGCACACGGGGAGTGCGGGGTCGTGGGGCTGGAGGTTACATCCCCAATTTTAATGCCACTATGGGTTATGGCTCTGAACAGGCCGACATAAATCGCGGGGTTGGTGGCGCACCGAAAGGCGCTCGTCCTGTTACAATGCCCAACTTTAATTTTGGAGGTGGCCAACGGGGAACGATGGTAGCCAATTCCAGTGAGTACGTTGTTCCCCATTTCGGAGGGAAAAGCGGTTCGGCTATTTTCAATCAGAACATGGTTGCCGAGATGGGCCTTCCTGCTGGCGCGAGAAAGATTGGTGCGGCTGGTGGTTATATTCCCAACTTTGCTGCTAAAAAGAAGAAAAAAGCGGGGATGATAGATGCTTCTCCCTATTTCATGTTAGTTCCTCAGATGAAAGATGCTCCCCAACCTTTAGGGGAAAAGACTATTGATAAACAAAAAGTCGGAGGGGGCCTCGCTTACGGCTTTCAAAAGGGCAAAGTAAAAAATGTAAAAGTTGGCAGGGAAAATGAATTCACAAGAAGAATGCGAGCTTCGATATTCAGGCATACTGCCAGATTTACTCACCAGTATAAACCTCTTGGAAGAAGTGCTAGTTCTGCTGAAATAAGAAAGGGTTTTGATTCCGAAAACGCGGGAGCTAAAGGAGCGTTGCAAGGCGTAATGGGTTCTGCTTTTGAGGTCGGCATAATGAAGTCTCTTGATTATCAAGCAGCTATTAGAGAAAAAGGTGGCGACTTTGATGTCAGACTGGGAACTAATATCGAAAAGATTAGAGAATTATTTAAGCTCCCAGCGAGTAAGCATACTGGTGACTTTAAGGTAAGCACAAGCCCAGGCAATGTTAAAAGTTTTTATAAAAAAATAATAAAAGAACACAGAGCAGGAGATATTGATTTAAGAAAAGAAAAGAATCCTATGGCTCTGAAGTTGGCAACACAACTGGTCCGACGAGATCCTAGATTTTCAGCAATGTTTGGAACAAGAGGACAGCCGCTTTATAAAGATAGGGACACTGTTAATGCTGAAGTCCAACGCAGACTGCCAGAGGCAAGAGCCAGCTTCACAAGGGGCGCATCAGGATACATCCCTAACTATGCTAGTCCCCTAGAAGATGCAATAAGTCGCGAAAGAGCGGCTGGGCTTCCTATTAGCCAGATAAGAATTAATCAAGATGGGAGCCTCCGCAATCCTGCCAACCCCCAAGGTCTTGCTGTCACTAATATGAGGGATGAGCCGACTGGGGCAATTCCCAGAGGGGCGGGAGGGTATATACCAAACTATTACGGGTTATTGCCCCCAAGAGGAGCAGGAAGTGTCCCAGGTTTAGGGCCAAGACCAGCGGTGCCTCCTCCTCTCCCAGCTGGCGGTACACCGCTCCCAGCTGGCGGTGCAAATCCGCGAGCACGACCAGATATGCTTGGGCCAATCTTCGCCGTCCAAATGGCAATGAGCGCAATGAGTGGGGCGACTAGTGATGCCACAAGTGCTATGGGCAAATATACAAATATAACTGTCAGCGCGATGAGCGGAATGACTACCGCTGTATTTGCTGGAACTGCTCTCACAGGATTTGGCAAAGACATACAGGCATCGGGCGGGAGCTTTAAAACAGCAATGGGTGGCGCTGTTAAGGGACTTGGATTGCTGGGAATGGCGGTGGGGGCAGGAGTAGCGGTTTATAAGGGGATAATTGAAGTTATAAACGAACAAAGTGGTGCCAACAAAAGAGCAACGATGGCGGTAGCTACTCTCGCAGATGCCGCTAAACATTTATCCGTTCAATTCGGTTCTCTAAGTCAGAGCACACAAGCAAAACTTGGGATAGAGGCTGGAGAGGTGGTTTCAGAAGACACAGTTAAATCCAAAGTACACCTGTTGGAAAAAAAGCTGGTGCCCAACGCCCTTGGGAGTGGCTGGGATATTAAACTAAAAAATCTGTTAGGGGTTCTCCCAAGCCTGTTGCCGACCGAACCCCTGCAAAAAACGCTGCCTTTTGGGATGAAGGATACCATGCAACAAGAGGAAAAAAGGTTTTTCGGGCGCGGAAAAGCTGGAGACAAATTAGAGGCGGTTTTCACAGACACCGCAAAACACTTTATGGCCTTGGGCACAACGGCAGAGGATATTGACAAAATCTTAGATGGTTTTGGAAGAGACCTCACGGGTGACAAACTTAAAAAGTTTGTTCAGCACTTGGAGAAAAAGAGTAGGGAGGTTGCGCCAGAATTGGGGCGCTTCACAAATTTGCTTCAAAAAGGATTTGCCGACGACCCCCGAGGTTTGGAACAATTAAAAAACCTTGAAACGCTGCTGCTACAGGAGGGGTCGGGAATATCGCCAACGGGGAGAGGCGGGAAGGAGCAGGCGCTGGACACCCTGCGGACGCGGGTGGGAGGAGACCTTGGGGATGCTGGAATGAAGCTGGCAGAGTTTATTAAAATTGAGCTGGTTCAAAAGGAAATAAAGAAACGCGAGCTTGCGGATGATAAAAGGAGCGCGGAGGGTAAAAGGGTGGTGTTGGATATAGCTAAAGAAGAATTCAAGGTTGCCATCCAGAGAAACAAGCAACAAAGAGGTTCTACTCTTGAGCTAGAAAAACGGCTCGCAACTTATAGGGTATTGGCCACTATAGATAAGTCTGTGCTAAGAGGCATCGAGACCTCAAAGCTTGAATTGGAACTAACCAACAAAGTATTAGCCGCTCGTCTTGATCTACTTGGTAAATCGGTTGCGGATTTAAAAGAAATTGATTTGTCGGAAAGGGAGCTAAAAGCCATAATAGAGGACATTAATGAGTTATCAGACGAGGAGCTTGCGAACGGGAAGGGGATGATTGAGGTTCTTAAAAAATCTACTAAATTGCGAGAACTAGGCGACAAGGCGTTAAACAATATAGTAAAGCTTTATGTAAAGGGGAACACTACAATAGTTGAGGGAATCGAATATGAAAATAACCGCCAGCTGGCGATTCGAAGGTCGCAGGACGCCGCCAATGATTTAACAGAATCTCTGAATCAGGCTAAAGAGGCGGCAAAAGAAGCAGCGGCAGCGATGAAGTTTGAGACAGTGTTTAAAGTAGACACCGAAAGAATTAGACTTGAAAGTGAGAAACAAGGGTTACAACAACAGTTTGGAGGTGGTCGTCAAGAACAAGAAGCTAGAGCGAGACGAATACAGCAAATAGATGCTGACCTGTCTCGACATGGGAGAAGAAAGGCAGAGGCCGACTTATTGGAAAGGGCGCAAAACATGGGGGTGGTAATGGGACGGGGGGTATCCCCGAGACGCCCCGCAGTGGGGGTTGGAGTTTCGGGGGCTATGTTACGAGCGGGGATGCAAGCCATGGATATTAGGGATCGTGAGGAGGAGCTTGCCCAAGCAAAAACTATTCAAGAAAAAATAGATGTTCAGATAAAAAATTTGGATGATTTGGGAGATATTCAAAAGGACGTAAAAACAAAAAGGAGGGCGGAAATCAACGCATTGCAAAGGGATTATGATGCCCTGATTCAGAGCGCTGATGCTACCGAAGCTTCCGCTGACCTTCGACTCAAGTTAGGGGCAGAAACAGAAAAGACTATAGAGGCATTAAAGAGACAATCCCGTGATATGACGGAAGTTGGATTGCCATCGCGGGGCCGAGCTGCCCTTAGGAGGGCTAGAGCTATTGATCCAACAACTCCAGAAGGGGCTCCTTTACAAGACTTGTCTATAGCTGATGCCCAGCTAGTCAGCGACATGCAAAGGGGTGTTCTTGACAGGGCTTTAGAGCGTCCAGATTTTGATTCTTTGGCTCAGGCTGATACTCTTGCCAGTACGCTTGAACAGGCGGCGATAAACTTCAAAAACACCATGTCAGATGCTATGGTTGATTCCATAATTCAGGGAGGGAATCTGGGGGACATTCTTAGGAGTGCCGCTACTGATTACTTCACCATGATATCGAAGGCTTATATGAAAAGTACTGTCGATCAACTTGTCGGAAGCGCTTTACCAAACCCCACTGGAGGCGGTGGGGGCGGTGGCGGCGGCAGTGGTGTAGGTAACTTCTTGGGCGCTGGTCTTAGGTGGTTAGGAGGAGCCCTTGGTGGGGGGCAAGCTACGGGAGGCCCCGTTACAGGTGGTTCTGGAATCAGAGACGATGTTCCTACGATGTTAATGGGTGGTGAATATGTGGTCAGGAAAAGCGCTGTAAAAAGATACGGACCAGAGTTTCTTGAAGCTTTAAATAGAGAAGGGATTCAAACCATGGCAGCGGGGGGTGTCGTCGGACAAGGGGGACGGGGAAATTTCATTACCCCAGGAGTCATGGGACGAGACGCAATAGTTGGCAAGAGAAATCTTTTGGATTTTGCGACCCAATCTCACACTGTGGGTATGCAGGACCAAATTTTTGGAGGTGAGGGATTTGGATCAGTAGCGCTAGAACCACAAAGTATGCGATTAACTCATTTCGGTATGCAAGGGAAGAGATCCCTAGCGGAACAAGAGTCAAAAAAGGTCTCTTTAGGTCTCTATTTTCAACAACTTCAAGTTGAGGAGGCTATAAAAAAAGCAAACGAGGAACGAAAGAAAGCGTTCTGGAATTCTATGGCAGCAGCGGCTATATCGGTAGGCATTAATCAATTCGCCACGGGCTTTAGTGAGTCCATGATAGCCAGCAAGGGCACGGGGCAAGGAATGTTCAGTAGGCTTTCTAGTGCAACTGGATCGGGCTTTACAGGTTTTGAGTTTGGAGGGGACAGGCACGGAGGGCTTTTTAACTTTACGGGAAGTGGGGGAAACCCTCTTCCATCCCAGATACCCTCCAGAAATCCTAACCAAACACAGATATTAAGGGCGGGTTATGTGGGCCATGCTGGTGGCGGTTACGTCTCTCCTACTGCTGGAATAGACACAGTTCCCTCCATGCTTTCGGGTGGAGAGTTTGTAATGAACGCCGCCGCCACAGAAAGTATTGGCCGTGACAATCTTACTTCTCTTAATTCTGGTGGTGGAAATGGTGGGAACGATGCCATAGTTGCTAGACTTGACGAACTTATCGACGTTACTGATGGAAGCGGGGAAAGTGTTATCAATATAACTATTAATTCTGATGGAACCGAAACTCAAGATGATCAAGGTGCCGATGAACAACAACAAAATTTGGCCGAAAGGATTAGAGATGTGGTAAGGGCAACTATTGAAGAAGAACAAAGATTAGGGGGCTCATTAACACAGGCTAGAGCATAATGTTTGGATCAAAGCTAAATTACGAATCGCGTTTCTATCTCGACGGAAGAGAATTATCTGGGATTAATTCGATAGACGTTGACTATCAAAAC
>PVBE010841474.1_pt1 | contig 12321 bp, 6 predicted proteins | sample 1631181 | NCBI WGS metagenome assembly PVBE01 (sample SAMN08397723, study PRJNA350692) | Marine metagenome, whole genome shotgun sequencing project. | isolation source: water | place: Pacific Ocean | collected 2012-04 | reverse complement strand
TCTGCTTCGCCGTCCCCGTCGAGATCGGGGAAGCCGTCGACGAGGTCTCCGTCGCAGTCGGAATCGATGTTGTCGCAGGCCTCGGTTGCGCCGGTGTAGATGCTGGCATCTGCGTCGTTGCAGTCGGTTGCGTCGAGCTCTCCGTCTCCGTCGTCATCGAGGTCGATGCAGTCCGGCACGCTGTCTCCGTCGAAGTCGGAGAAGCTGTCGACGAGGCTTCCGTCGCAGTCGGAGTCGATGTTGTCGCAGGACTCGGGTGCGCCGTTGTAGATGCTGGCGTCGGTGTCGTCGCAGTCGTCGCCGCCGCTGATGGCGCTTCCGTCCCAGCCGTCGCTGTCGATGGTGCACTCGACAAAGCCGTCGGAGTCGTCATCGGCTTCGTCGCTTCCGATGGCTCCGTCGCAGTCGTTGAGCTGCCCGTCGCAGAGCTCGGTGGCGCCGGGGTAGACCGTGGCGTCGCTGTCGTCGCAGTCTTCGCTTCCTTCGTAGCCGTCCTCGTCGGAATCGCCGCCAGAGGACCAGGCCACCGCCTGCTCCAGCAGTCGGTCCGGGGCGCCGGTGCGCAGGTCGCCGTTGTCGTAACCGCTGTTGGCCATGTAGATGAGGCCCAGGTAGACGATGCGGCCGCTGCCGTACTCGCCGGCCACCACCGCGTTGCGGTTGCCTCCGCTGCCATTGTCCATGCAGGAGCCGCTCACCGTGCCCAGCACCACGCCGTTGGTGGCGTCCGGCGCGTAGGTGCTGTACTCCACGTTGTTGGAGCTGGGCAGGGTGAAGCTGGAGGCCACGCCGTCGGTGATGTCGTGGCTGGTGGAGCTCACCGAGATGGTCGTGTTGGAGCTGCAGAAGTCGTAGTTGTCGCTGTTGTCCGCATCGATGGGGAGGACCAGGTCCAGGTCGGCATCCTCGGGGTCGGTGTGGATGGCAAAGTCAAGCCAGCCCACGCCGACCACGGCGCCGCCACCGTTCACCCAGGTGGAGAGAGCGCTGGCGAAGGTGCTGTCCCAGGCCTGGTCGTCGTAACCACTGTCTCCCAGGATCACGACCTCGTAGGCGGACAGCTCGCTGGCGGTGTCCACGTCGGCGGCGCTCACCACGGTGGCGGTGAAGTCGTAGTAGGTGTCGTCGTTGAGTTGAGCCGCCAGATCACCCGAAGTGGTCTGGGTTGAGTCGTCGACGATGGCCACCGTGATGGCAGCCTGGGCCAGGGAAATCAGGAAAAGCATGGGGCGGTATACCGCGAAACGTGGCTCGGGTCAGAGGAGTGGTCTGGAGTCCTCGAAGAGCCACAGGTTCCCAGCCCGGTCGCCCACGCCGATCAGTCCAGGAGCGGCGGCCACCGAGTCCAGGACTTCGGTGAGTGGCAGGGCGTGCCGAAGCTCGCCGGTGTCCACGCTCCAGGCCCGCAGCCAGCGGTCCTGCCCCACGGAGAGAAGCTCGGTCTCGGTCGGCATGGCAAGGCCAGCACCGGGTGCCGAGTGGGCCTCGATGGCTCGGAGGAGACGTCCATCTCGCAGGTCCCACAGGGCGAGCACCCCGGCGAGATCCAGGCTGGCGGCGGTGTGCCCCGAGGGAGAGATCGCGCAGTCGATGACGGGCTTGGTGTGGTGGTCGAGGCGCTGCAGGGTTTCCCCCGTGGTCAGGTCCCACAGGCGCAGGCTTCCGTCGTAGCTCCCGGTGAGCGCCTGCTCCTCGCCTGGGCGGACCGCACAGCACCGGACCCACTCGGTGTGGCCCTCGAAGACCTCGATCACAAGGCCCTCCTGAACGCCCCAGAGGCGCAGGAGCTTGTCGCGACCACCGATGAGCACGCGCTCCTCGTCGACGAAGGCGCAACAGGTCGCCGGGTCGGTCGAGGCCTTGAGCAGGGACACCAGCTCGTGGGTGCTCGCGTCCCAGACACGGCCGGTGCCCTGGGTGCAGACGCTGAGCAGCAGCTTGCCGGATGGCGAGTAGCAGAGGTCGTAGAGCGCGCTCTCGGCCTCCTGGACCTTGTGAAGGAGGGCGCCGGTCTCGGTGCTCCAGGTCGTGACCCCCCCGTCTCTCCCGCCTGTGCTGACCCGGTCACCCTGGGGTGAGAAGGCCACCGCCCGAACCGCAGCGGTGTGGTGTGGGGTCATGTCCGGGCTGCGGAGTTCTCCCGGGCCCCAGGCGCGTACCGCCCGGTCTTGTCCCGAGGTCCAGACCCTGTGCGGGTCGGCGCCCCACCGGGCTCCGGTGACCGGGCGACGGTGCCCCAGGTAGACCCCGAGGGCTTGCAGTGGGAAGAGGCCCCACAGCGTGACGGTGTGATCAGCGTTGCCGGTGAGGGCGTGCTGTCCGTCGGGCGAGATGCCCAGCGCCAGGCCCGCGGAGCCGATCTCGGCACCGGGGAATGCTGGGGTGCCCTCGGAGACCTGCCAGCCAGCCAGCTGGCCGTCTTCGCCCACGCTGAGCAGGGTGTCGCCGTCGGGGTGCAGCGCCAGGGCATTCACTGCGCCTTCGTGGGCGATGAACTGCAGGTGCTGGCCTCGAGGGCTGAGATCCCAGACCACGACCTCGCCCGTGGTCGAGCCGGTTGCGACCTGGTCGCCCCGGAGGCAGCAGCAGAGGATGCGGCCCATCTGTCCGGACAGCAGGAGAGGTGGCCCACCCGCTCGGTCCCACACCCTCGTCTGCCCATCGTCGGCGGTGCTGACGAGCCGGTGCTCGGAGCCTGCGACGCTGCGAACGGGCAGGCGGCCCGTACCGGGCAGCGTCTCCGCGGTCTGGGCGCCGATTCTCCACAGGTGGACCGAGCCGCCGCTGGTTCCGATGAGCAGGTGCTCTGGATCGGCCCAGGTGATGGGGGTCAGGTCTGACCCCGGGGCGGCAAGGCTGGCGATCTCGACCCCGTCTTCGGACCAGACCCGGGCGCCGTGCTTGCCCATGGCGGCAGCGACGCGACCCTCGCAGACGTCCAGGGAGCTGACCGGAGCCTCGATGCCCTGGAGGACCCTCCCACCCGGGAGCACCACGGGATTTCGCAGGCGCAGCCCGGGCAGTGGGAGCTCACCGTAGAAGGTCTCGATGGCTCCTGACGGTGGGGAGGTGGCCATGAGGAAGGGGTAGGCGAGCGACGGAAGGCGCTCGGGCTCGGTGGCCAGGACATCGGCGTGGGCGCGGAGCGCTGAGCCCAGCGCGCCCAGGATGGCTCGGTCCGAGAGGCGCAGCGGACGAGCTGCGGCCTGGGCGAGAAGGGCCTCGGCGGCCGCACTTCCGCCCTCGGTGAGACTCTCCAGCAGCGCTATCAGAGTGAGTTGCATGGCCAGCTCAGATCCGCGATGTGCTCGGTGCTACCACCACCGGAGTGGCGCTCTGCTCCTGTTGGCTCAACCGTCCTCCTTCGCGCTCATCCGCCAAGAACTGGTGACGCCTCTTGTCTACCTCGACCATGGGCTATAGGGCGAGGACGAGAACGAGAACGAGCAAGCCAATGTCGGAGCACGCGGTCCCAACCGAAGAAGAGAAGCTCATCGGAGCGCTGGTCCACGCCAGCGGCCCCCTGGGCTTTGGCGGCTGGGCACCGCTCGTCATCTGGCTGATCTACAAGGACAAGTCTCCCTTCGTCGCCTACCACGCCTACCAGGCGATGATCTTCCACCTCGTCGTGTTGATCGTCGTGGTGCCCGTCGCCATCCTCACCTGTGGCATCGGCGCCTTGCTGTTGCTGCCCTGGATGGGGTTGGAGATCTGGCTCGCCTTGAAGGCCTATGAGGGAGAGTGGATCAGCTACCCGGCCATGGACAGCATCGGGAAGCGAATCGAGCACCAGGACTGAGAACGCCGTCCTGGGGGTCCGTGCCAGAATCCATGGTTCATGGAGAACATTGGCGCCTACCGGGTCCTGAGCCGCGTCGGTGACGGCGGCATGGCGGTCGTCTACCGCTGCCGCCACCGATCCGAAGTCAAGGCGGCACAGCAGGGCGGGGACGTGGCGGTCAAGGTCATGCACGCCCACCTGGCCATGGACGCCGGCTTCCAGACACGCTTCGAGCGTGAGGCCGGAATCGGCCTGGAGTTGAACCACCCCGGAATCGTGAAGGTCCTCGACCTCATCGTCGATCAGGACCGCCTGGCCCTGGTCATGGAGTGGGTCGAAGGCGATCCCCTCGACCTGCGGCTGGAGCGGGGCCCCATACCCGAAGCCCAGGCCCTGGAGATCTTCCAGAGCATCGCCCAGGCCCTCTCCTACGCCCACGAACAGGGGGTGGTGCATCGGGACGTCAAGCCCGCCAACATCCTGCTGGCCCGCACCTGCGCCAAGGTCCTCGACTTCGGCATCGCCAAGAGCGCTCAGCAGGCCTCGCTGACCCGCACCGGCGCGGGCATCGGGACCCCCTGGTACATGGCGCCGGAGCAGTACGTCCGGGCCAAGAACGTGGACGCCCGCGCCGACATCTACGCACTGGGCATGGTGCTGGCCGAGATGCTGATGGGAGGCCTGCCATGGCCGTCCGAGCTCAGCGAGTACGAGGTGCTGCGGCACAAGGCCGACGGCGAGCTGTCCCTGGACGCGGTCCCCGAGGCCTACCGCCCCATCATCGGGTGCTGCCTGGAGCCCGATCCCGCGGACCGCTGGGCCTCGGTGCAGGCCCTCCTCTCGGCGCTGCGAGGGGATGAGGGCCCGAGCGCACAGACGGAGAAGGCCTCGTCAAAGGCCAGGACCCCACCGAAACCCCAGGCCAGGACCCACCGCAGCGGGGGGCTCACCGCGGCGGGTCTCGGAGCGGCCTTGCTGGCCGTATTGGGTCTCGGCGCGGTAGCGGCCTGCGGCCTGGGAGCCATCATCATCGGCGGGACGAAGACAACAGCAGACCACCAGGAGACAAGAGCCACCACCACGGAGCCGGTCCCCGGGGGAGGCGTGAGGGGAAATCGCTCACCAAGAGAGACGATCGACTGGATCGCCATTCAAGGGGGGGCTTTCACAGCGGGAACGGATGCCTACGGAACGGCAGAAGGCCCGAGCCACCGGGCCTTTGTCTACGATTACTCCATCATGAAAAACGAGGTGACGGTTGGGGAATTCCAAGCGTGCATCTCGGATGGCACGTGTCGCAGGCCAAGCCTCTCCCACATTACCGGCAACACCAAATACTGCACCTTGGAGAAGAACTCTCCCAACCTGGCCCTGAACTGCATCAGCTGGCACGATGCCGACACCTTTTGTGCCTGGCTTGGTGGGCGTCTTCCGTCAGAGTACGAGTGGGAATACGCGGCGAGAAGCCAGGGGAAGAGCCATCTCTACAGCTGGGGACACAATCCTGATTGGGAATGCACCAAGTCGGTAAGCGCACTTGGACGGGACAGTGAAGTGGGGGCCAAGGTCCCAAGCAGTCGGGCCTGTGGTCTGAACAACGTGGCTGCCCCCTGCACAAAACCACAGGGCAACACCGATCAAGGCCTGTGTGACATGGGGGGGAATCTCTGGGAATGGGCTGCGGATTGCAGTGCGAACTATTCGGGTTCCTGCAAGGGAAGGATTGCGACACGGGGAGGCGGCTTCTACAGCAACGGCGAGCAAGTTCGAACAACTCGTCGCTTCCTTACCAAGAAGGGTGAGCAGGTTGATGACGTGGGTTTTCGGTGTGTGAAGCCTGCGGGTTGATGCTTCGGAGAGCCTGGCCACCCCGCTGCGCGAGGGCCTGCACCTGGCCCTGAGTCCCGGGTGGGTAGGCGGATGCCGGGCGGTGTATAGAGACAGGCCCTATGCGTCTCGCAGCCTCCATCCTCCTCTTCGTCCAGGGGGGCATGACCTTGCTCGTCAGCCTCTTCCTGGCCTTTGCCGCTGTCGTGGGCCCTTCGTCATCATCGCCGAGGGACCGAAGCCCGGGGACCCGCCTCCGATCTTCATGGGTCTCTTCTACGGCGGCGTCGCCCTGGTGGGCCTGGTACTCGCCTTCGTCCAGTCACCGTGCTGCTGGTCCTCCCCGACGTACAGGCCGAGTTCAGCGAGGCGCGACCGGAGCCCTAGCAGGCGGAGCTCAGAGCAGCACCGGGTCCATGTTCGCGTACCACAGGCATGCGGCGAGCAGGACGACCAGGGACCACCGCCACGCGGAGTGCAGCCCCTGCCGTTCCTTCTCCTGCTGGCGAATCAGCCCGCGGATCTGCTCTTCCATCTGCAGTTGTTCAGGAGACTTTCCGGCCGAGTCCATCGCGTCGGCCACGGCCGCAGCCAGCATCCTCAGGCCGGCCAGGCCCGCCATGAGCGGGAGCAGACCGGGAATGGCCGCCCCACCCGAAGCCGTCCGAAGCGCGGGGCCAGCCACCATCCTGGCCGCGTCACCCGCCTCCGAGCCCAGGCGGGCTTCGCGGAACGAGCCCTCCGCGTCTCCATACCGGTCCGCGTATTCCCGAACCCGCGCGACCAGCGCCTGGTTCACGCGAGCCCACTCCCGGCGGTACAGCCTGTGTCGGAGAGCGACGAAGGGCATCCAGAGAATCGCCAGCCAGAGCGCCGAGAGCAGGAGCTCGAAGCCAGCAAGGCTGACAGCGGCCGGAGTGGGCGGGACTGGGAAGAAGCCCAGCTCACCCAGACCGAGAATCAGGGCGCACCAGGCGACGAGGAGAGTGCTCCGGAGTCGGCGGGTGCTCCACCTGCTCGGAGATAACCTCGTCGCCCAGCGCCCGGGTTCCGACTAGTTCGGACCCCAGCTGTAGGTCACCTCGGCGTCGCCGGCCTTGTAGCCGTAGGCCTTGACGATGAGGTCGGACTCCAGGGTGCCGCTGACCGTGATGGTCTCGTGTCCCTGGTCACCGTTCACGCCGTTGTAGCCGCTGTAGGTGATGGTCGAGCCCTCGTAGGTGAAGCTCTGACTGCTGGGACCGCTGAGCTCGCCGTAGGGCCACTCCACCAGGGCCTTCTGGCCGTCGTAGAGCTGGATGTCGACATCGGCGTTGGCCTTGAGCGTGATGCTCAGGTTCTCCTTACCGGCGGGCACGATGCCCACGGCGACGGTGTCCTTCTCGACGATGGGCTGGTCGAACGAGCCTTCGCCCTCGTCCACGCAGTCGGGAGCGGACTCGTAGCTGTAGGTGACCTCCGCTGCGCCGGCGGCGTAGCCGTAGGCCTTGAGCTCGAAGTCGCGGCCCAGGGTGCCGTCGATGGTGATCCATTCGTGGCCGTAGTTCGTGCCGTCGCCGTTGTAGCCGCTCCAGCAGATGGTGAGGTCGCGCACCTCGGTGCAGGCCTCGCCGTAGCCGTTGAGGGTGCCGTAGGGCCAGGCCACGACCTCCTCGCCGGTGCTCAGGTCCACCAACTGCAGGTCGACGTCCTCGGGGGACTTCAGGTCCACCCGGACGTTGGCCTTGGTGCCGGGCAGGGTGCCCACGGTCACGATGGCGTTCTTCTCGATGTCCTGCGCGAAGGCGCCGTCACCCGCTTCGCAGCCATCTCCCCAGTCGAAGCCTTCCTCGCTGTCGTCCTCGGCCAGCATCAGCATGGCGTCGATGTCGCTCCACTTGATGCCCGCGACCTTGGACTCCTTCTTCTTCGTGGGGAGCCACAGGAAGTCGGGGTGGTTCTTCTTGGTGGCGCCGGTCCACTCGCCGCCGATGATCTCGCCGTCGGCGTCGAGCTCCAGGATGTAGGTGTAGACATCGCTGTAGGTGTAGTTGTCGATGCTCTCGCCCAGGTTGCCGCCGGTGCTGCTGTGGGACTCGCTGATGTAGTCCAGGCGGAGCTTCACCCACTTGAAGCTCACCGCGTCATCGTTCCAGAGGTAGTCGGTGGCACCGGTGCTGTCCCCGGCCAGCTTGTTGGCCCTCTCGGCGCTGACCGTGTTCATCACCAACACCTCGTAGCTACGCAGAGGCTGGTTCCAGACCTGGTAGTCGTAGGTGCGGTCCTCCACCAGCGACTGGTCCTTGAGGCCCAGGAAGTTGGTGATGACGATGTGGAAGGCGCCCGGGTTCGTGTCGTTGCAGCCCTGGTTGGTGGGGTTGCCGTAGGCGTCCAGGGAGATGTCGGCGCTCTTGTCGTTGCAGCGCAGGGACATGAACTTGTTGCTCAAGCCCGAGTGGTACTGCAGGGTGGCGAGGGCCTTCAGGTCGTTGACCAGGAACTCGACGCCGTTGTAGGTGACCGCCTTGTCGGGCTCCGACTCCATGATGGCGATGGGGGCCCAGGCGTGGCAGATGCCGAACCAGGTCTCGATGCAGGTGCCTTCGGTCTCACCGTCTCGGATGGAGCAGGACTCGCCCTTGGTCGAGTCGCAGTCGGCGTTGGTGCTGCAGGAGGTGTTGTTGATGGAGTCGATGCCGAAGCTCGCGCTCACCTGGTCGGGCAGGCCCTCGACCTCGAAGGCCTCGCCGTACTTCTCAACCGGGGACTGGGTGTCCGCGCCGGCCCAGCGCTTGTTGATGCTGTCCTGGTAGGTCGGCCAGTAGCTTCCGGCCCAGGGAATGGCGGAGACCTCGGCGGAGGTGGGAAGCTCGGTGAGTGTGCTTTCAAGATCATCGGAGAGCAAGCTGGGTGCGCCTGTAGAGGCCCAGGCGCGTTTCTCGGATACGGGGGCGTCGTCGCCTGGGGGGCGGATGTCCTGGTCGCAGGCAACAAGGGAGAGAAAGAGAATGCTCATGGGGTGTCGGGGCCTCCGGGCCTTCAGCCGATTCGGCTGATGATTGAGTGCGCTCTCGGCGGGCTCGCGTTTCGAGCAGACCGCTCTGCGCCTCGGGCCCTCTTTGTCGCTGTGCTTTTCTGTGAATGCGCGTAAATCGCTGTGAATCGCACGGGCCGAGCGCCGCCGATCGGAGCAGCCCAGCATGCACTCGTCACCCGCTGAGAATCGTAGACTCGGGGGCGTGACGATTCTCCCTGGCAAGGCTGGCGGGTGACGGACCCCGGCGAGGACGTGCTCTACGCGCTGGACGGCGTGCCCCAAGCGCTGGCACTGGTGGAGCAGCACTGGGAGCTGTTGGGCCCGCGAGGTGTGCTGGATCGGCTCCCGGATCTCCTCCGCCCCTGGGGTGAAGAGACCCTGGCGGGGCTGAGCCCCCGGCACCTGGAAGATCTCTCGGTGCTGGCCTGTGTGCGTGGCGTCTTCGGTCCAGACGATGCGGAGGAGCTTCTGGGTGTCGACGCCATGGCTCGGGTCGCCGCGCTGCACGACATGGACCTGCTGAGGGTGGAGGCTCCCGGCTGGCTGCGCCTGGTGCGCCCCTTGCGACCCTATCTGCTGGAGAGAGGCCTGCCGGTCCGGGTGCTCGAAGGCAGCGAAGAGGAGGTGCTGGCCTTCCTGTGGGCGCTGCGCCGTCACAGCCCCCCCGCCGAGGAGCTGCTCTTGCTGGTGGGCCGGGCCATCGAACGATTTGGTCAGACGCCTCGCCTCCAGGCCCAGAGAGCGAGGCTCTTGCTGGTGGGAGGCCGCCTTCAGGAGGCCCACAAGGAGCTCGTCGAGGCCATGGAGCGGGTCAGTACGGACGAGGAGAGGGCGGCGGTCTGCCACGATCTGGGGGCTGTGGGTACCGGGCTCGCGGACCGCACCCTGGCCATCAGCGGCTTTCGCTCCGCCATCGCCGCCTGGACCGCAGCGGGCAAGCCCGTGCGTGCCGCGGTCGCGACCGGTGAGCTGGCCATGGTGCACATGCACTTCGGCGATCTCCAGGAGTGCGAGGAGCGTCTGGAGGACTCGCTGGCGGTGCTGGAGGAGCAGGACGACCCCTACCTGCCCGCCCACATGCTGACCTCGCGCGCGATGCTGTGGCTCGTCCGGGCGCGGCCGGAGGAAGCGCTGGCGGACCTGGCCGTCGCCGAGGAGCTGCTCAGCCGGGGACACCGCTACGGCACCACCTACGTGCACAGCGTGCGCGGTCTGGTGGCCTTGGACCAGGGCCGCCCACAGGAAGCGCTGGCTTCGCTGGACCGAGCCCTGGACCAGTGCTCGGGCTACGGCTTCGGTCAGCTGGAGCTCCGGGCGCGTACCCGCAGAGCCGCGGCCCTGGCGGTTCTGGGGCAGCAGCGGGAGCACCGCGCCGAGCTGCGCGCCGCCAAGCGTCTGCTGGCGGACGGCGACCACGTTGCCCCCGCGATCCTGCAGATCGTCCGGGCTCTGGGTGAGCTGCTGGACGGTCAGACCCGGCTGGCGCTGAAGCGGGTGAGGGAGAACGCCCCTGGCGCCTACGACCACGAGGCTCGCTTCATGCGCGCCCTCATCCAGCGTGCTCTGCCCGACAGCGTGGGCTTGCTGCGGCTGGGCAACGAGCGGGCTTGGATGCCCGATGGCGTCGAGGTGGACCTCTCCCGGTACGCCGCGGCGTGGAGAATCCTGCAGGCCCTGAGCGTTGGGTGGGAGCAGGGCACGGCGGTGGACAAGGCGCAGCTCTTTGCGGCCGGCTGGCCGGGGGTCAGCATCGCCCCCTCGTCAGCCAGCGCGCGGCTCCGACAGGAGCTCAGCCGCCTTCGCAAGCTCGGGCTGCGCGATGCACTGCAGGCCCACGGGGATGGTTATCGGCTGGACCCGGACATGCTGGTCATCCGCGACTGATCCCCGAGCAAAGAAGGGTGCTTCTGGACGAGTGACCCGTTCCGCTACACGGTGCTGCGACGGTCCAGGCGGGCACGCCATCCAAGGAGCTTCAGGACAGGAGACGAAAGCGAAAGAAGGTCTCGCCAACGATGATCTCCTCGCCTCCGAGCAAGCGCCGCTCCGTGATCAATTCACCGTTCACGACGGTGCCATTGGAGGTCCTGTTGTCCTCTATGAAGTGCTCTCCAAGCCTTCTATTGAGCATGCAGTGGAAGCGGCTGACCTTGCTGTCGTTCTTCAGTTGGATTTCGTTGTCACGCCCACGACCGATCCTGAACACCACTTGGTCAAGGGGGTAGACCTTCTCCTTTCCGGTTCCTTCCTGGTAGATCAGCACGGCCTTCGGGCCGGCCACCGCATCGCCAAGCCCGTGGTCCTGCAGCGCCTGCACACGAGCCTCAGCCTTGGCCAACCAGGCCTCTGTGAGCCTGTCGGGCGGCTTGAGCCGATACCCGGCCGCACCGGCACTCTCGAGCACGGCATTTCTTCTTTCCAACAAGTCATCGATCTTCTTCTCGAGCTTGGCCAGCCAGGCCGCGGTGAGTACCGAGGGCCGCTTGAAGTGCAGACCTTCCGCTGCGGCGCGAGCCACCAGCCCGTCGAAGCTCCTGGTCAATTCGGAGTCCTCCAGCGGCCCCTTGTCCACGCTGGGCTCCTCTCGCTGCTCCGTCCCGTCCGGCCTTGAAAGCACCTCGGACAGCGCACGCACAAACCCGCCACAGTCCTCGGGCCGGTCTTCGGCATCCACGGACAAGGCGCCCATCACCACGGATGAAATCTCAGCCGAAAGCGACGGCGCCACCTCGCCGAGCGGGACCAGCTTCCCCATCATCTTGTTCGTCAGGACCCGAATCTCGCTCGTGCCCTCTGCCCACGGCATCCGACCGCCAAGCAGCGCGTAGGCGATCAAGCCGAAGGCGTACACATCCGCCGCGGAGGTCACGTTCTTGGCATCTGCCTGCTCCGGCGCCATCCACGCGCTCGTGCCCATGGCGGTCATGGTCTGCGTCTGCCCACCTGTCGAACTCAGGTCCTTCGCAATCCCAAGATCCAGGATCGCAAGCCTTCCATCGGGCCGAACCATGATGTTGTCGGGCTTCAGGTCCCGATGCACGATCCCTTCCGCATGCAGGTGGTCCAGGGCAGACGCGAGCGGCAACAACAGCTCCAGGGCCGGCTCCAACGCCAAGCCACCAGGAACAACCGAGGCTGTCAGGGGCTGGCCTTCGACGAGCTCCATCACCGTTCCCAGCCACGGCCCGTCCGAAACCACGTCATAGACCTTCGCCAGCGCAGGATGGTGGACACGTTTGCCCAGGTCCGCCTCCGCGAAGAAGCGCTCTTGAAAGGCCGGGTCCTCCGCGATGTGAGGATGGATGAGCTTGATGGCGACATCGCCACCCTGTCTCCTGGCCCAGCCCTCCCGGGTGTGCCGCGCCCGAACCACCGTGCCCATCCCTCCCGCACCGATGAGCCCCAACACGCGGTAGTTCCCAAGCTGAGAGGGTAGACCCGCCAAGGGGTCCACGGTGGTGGGCCCCTGCAGCGGAGAAGAACGGCTCTCCACCCGGGTGGGGCCCGAGAGAGGAGCGCTCGAAGGGGCGGCTTCGCCTGTGCCGAAGGCTGCGGCGACCAGAGCGTCTTTCTGTTGCTGGTACTCCGACTCCGTCAGCAGCCCAAGCGCGTGAAGCTCCTGGAGTTGGGTGAGCTGGGTCTTGAGATCCGCAGACATCCACTCCCACTCAACGAGGAAGCCGGATTCTACATCCAG
>PVBE012423968.1_pt1 | contig 12323 bp, 20 predicted proteins | sample 1631181 | NCBI WGS metagenome assembly PVBE01 (sample SAMN08397723, study PRJNA350692) | Marine metagenome, whole genome shotgun sequencing project. | isolation source: water | place: Pacific Ocean | collected 2012-04 | reverse complement strand
GGCCCCGGGCGGGGGGGTGGGGGTTCCAGAAGCACTAGAACCGCACTAGAAGCATTGACATCTTTGGGCAAACTGTAACGGCGTGAGGCCTCTGGGAGGCCCTCACCTGGACCCACTATGCTGTAGTCACTTCGAGCGCGGAGGGCTTAGAGCGCTTCCAGGCGCCTCGGTTCACCATAGCCTCGAAGTCGCCCCGCCGCTCCTCCGCTGAGCGGTCATCGGTGTAGATCCATCTAGGTGAGGTGTACTCGTCAGGGCTGACGAATCCATTAGTGCGCGAAGGGTCCTGCCTATGTTCCTTCATTACGCCTCCAGATCGTTGTTCGGGAACAGGCACTTCAGGCGGTAGGCGAGGTGGAGTACGTCCGACAGGTTGGCGAGGCTAACGGCGATTGGGCGGCTGGCGATGGAGAGCAGCCATTCGGCCGTTTCGTAGGTCGTCTCACGGTGGCGTTCGGGGTCTTCTACAACTCCGCTGAAGGCTTCATCAACGATGTGCCCGATGGCGTCATCGTACTCCCCACAAAATCGGTTTGCCATGTTCGCTAGAGCCCGCGTATGCGCGGGCACTGCCTGAATTCCTGCGGGTAGTAGACCTGCGAGGTGAAGGCGAACGCCTTGCTTGTGTAGGCGCATCCGCTCGTGCGCTTCCAGTCGACCCCGAATGGCGTCTTCGTACATCACCACCTGAATTCCTGCGGGTAGTAGACCTGCGAGGTGAAGGCGAACGCCTTGCTTGTGTAGGCGCATCCGCTCGTGCGCTTCCAGTCGACCCCGAAGGTTCGGTTCATAAACCCGGTAATGTTCTCGCTGGTTACGTGCGTGCGCTCCCGCTCCGCGACATCGGTTCGGTAGAAGAACCAGCACCCATTACGCTTTTCGGCTTCGAAAGTCACGGCCAGCTCACCCAGCGCCGGATCGCCCAGTGAACCGCCCCGCCGTCCGCCCCGCCTGGATGACCATTCGGGATCGTCGTTCGCCGCTCTTTGACGGCTTTTACCGCCACTGTGGTCATCAGCTTTACCCGTAGCCGCGCCGCACATTCACAGCATGTGCGCCGCGTCTCGACTTCGACTCCAGCGGTCGTTGCTAGCCCTCCAGCGTCGATGTTGCACAGAATCTCAACCCCACATTCAGGGCAATTAAACCTTGCTACCGTCATATTCTCACCCTCCTTACAACGTGCGCGCCTCACGCAGGCGCGCGTTGCGCTGGACTGTAACAGCCCAGACTGTAACTTATCGAGCCGTCAAGCTCAGGTCTTCGAAGTTTGTGGCGTCGCGCAACATACGCCTTATGTCGGTGCGCTCCTCTTTCGTCCATGGGGTTTGTTCTGCCGCCCTGTGGATCGCCTTCGCCAACGACTGGAGGTTCCATCGTAGCTTGTCCACTTCGGTATTGGCGCCGCCCTCGATTTTTGCCCGCTTGGATCCCTTAGCCGGAAACTCCGCGAGTAGTCCGATCATCCGCCGGGGCTTCCTGAACGGTCCAGGCGCTCCGTTGAAGTTTTTAACGCTCAAGCTCAGCGCTGTTGAATTCTCCGCGTCCCTTATTCGCTGGCGAATCATTAGGCGCTCTGCCCTCGTCAGCCTGCGCGGGATCGCTCCTATAACCGACGGTAGACTGCGCGCAAAGAAAGCCGCCTGCCTATGCTGTGGGCTCGCATAGATTTTCTCATGCGCGCCACCGAATTCCGCCTGGCTCATATCGCACCTCCAACGCGACTGTAACAGGCTGTTGACGACCATACAACGACACTGTAACGTCGCCCCCGCCGCACACTCACTCAGCGGCGCAGAGGTGAGAATCATGGATTACACGTTGAACCTGCCGAACCTGGACGTTATCGCGAAGGGTGCGGGGGGCTCCCGAGTGGGCCGCGCGGACCCGTGGCACTTCCAGACCTATCCCGTGCTTGTCTGCGAGGTGAGGGATTCGGAATGCGTCTACTTCGAAGCGGACGGCTCGAAGCCTGCCAGGCGACAGCTGCACGTTACCGTCGAGGATGCTTTCGGTTACGACTTCGGGATCCTAGCGCCGGGCTACCTCCGCGTTGCGCTACTTCGCGCGGTCGACACTGTTGAATTCGAGGCGCTCGGAGACGGCTTCAGTGAGAAGCCCTGGGAGCTGTTCAAGCTCGCGGAGGCCCCGACCGCGGAGGTGCACCGAGTGCTTCGGGAAGCCTTTATCGGTGTGCGGCTCATGGTCGCCTATTCGGGTGAGGGTGAGGCGAAAGCTGGCGAGACGGCGCCGCACCTGTTTAAGGTCTGGACGTTGCCCAACACGGCGGACCTGAGCGCCATCCAGGCGACCATTGACAAAGCATATGAGGCGACCGGCGCCTACGCAGAGCAGGCGCCCTCAGTGCCGCCCTCGACCATCGACCGAGAAGGCCTGTAGGCTCTTGGAGCAGATTGGCTTACCTGGGCTCCGCTCCGCTCCGAGCAAGTCGAAGCGGCGGAGGCCCAGGAGGCCTCTCTCACCGAATCAGCTACGGTATCTGACTCGACGAGTCGCGATATTACGAGGGATGGTCGAGCTTGACGGCGCTTGGATGCTACTTGAGCGCGACCCAGGCGACGACCGCGACCGCTCCGAGCCCTACCAGGATCGAAACCGGCCCAGCTCCGAGTAGAGCCCCTTTGACTCCTTCACCGAAGACGCTACCAACGAGCCCGAGCGCGGAGCCCGCCGCGCTCCCGATCTGTCCTGCAACCTTCCCTGCCGATTCTCCAAGTTCCCGCGCAATTGAGAGGTCTGGGTGACCATCCTCTCCGGCCTTCTGGATTCCCGCGCGGACCTCCGCGACCTCCTTTGCGCGCTGCTCCGCGGTGTTGCGCCCTTCGACTTCGGCCCACGCTGCCTGAGAGATAAGCCCAGCGCTGAGCGCGACTCCGACCGGAACCGCAAAGTGGATCGGGTGTCTCCCGTCCGTACCATCAACGAGCACATACGCGGTAGATGCGCCCGCAACTCTGAGGATCGGCGCCTCCGCTTTGACATGGTACCCGCCGGCTCTGAGGGCAAGCATCCACGCCGACTCCATGCTTCCGAGCTGGGCATACTTTCCACCGATGATTGGATACACCCTTGGCGGCGGAGCGGGATCCTCGCGGGCTCCGAGCGGCTCCGCCCTGTCAAAACTCGAATTTCCAAAACCTGCCATGCGACCCCTCCTCGTTTGGTGACCGAAGGATCCTAGCATGGCTGGACGGCTCCGCGTTTTTGTGCGCGCAAATGGCGACCGCGTCAAAATGGAACCCGCTCGATACGCGCGTGCTCTGCGGAGTCAGAGGGCCTCCGCCGTTCGCTGGGGTAAGACCGTCTGGAAGGATGCCAGGGGTCGTCAAAGGGTAGGAAGTCCAAAGCAGTTTGAGACCTACAAACGCCGCTCTAAGCGTCCGAATCTGGCACCGGTTGAGGTTCGCAGACGCAGGTCGCCTGGCGCTAAACGCTCTGAACCGTCCAGGCGCGAAAGACCGGCGCCAGGTGGCACTATAGAGGTTACTCTAGACCTCCCAAGAATGGTGATTACCGGATGGCGTAGCTTCGGGCAATGGGTGAAAGCAGTATGGGATCTGGTTAAGGAATCAAGCCCAGGTCCGACCGCTCAGGTGCGCATGATCATTGAAGGGTTCGCTGATGGCGACCGAGGAGAGGCTCCAGTTAATCTGGACGTTACAGTGCCCCTTACACGCGACCTGGGCCGGGTTCTCGCCCGCAAAATTGACGCGGCCCTAATCGAGGCCCAACGAACCGCCCCGACTGGCGGCGGAAGCGGCGGAGGCGCCGCAGTCATACCTGGATCCAGCTACGAAGATGACGACGCGGGATCAGAGCCAGACGAGACGGACGTACTAGACCGCGGAGACCTTGACGCGCTAGTGCAGATCAACCTGGGCAACTTCCCGCAGACTCCGCCGAGGGACGCGATTGACGCCTCAGAGCTGGAAGCTGGCGGAGACTTGACGTTTAGACGATGAGGGATGAGCGGCGCCGCCGACGCTAAACCCGGCGGCGCCGCCCTGGAGGGTGAGGCTCCACATGCGACATTACGCGGCAAACCCTGACGGCGCAAGATGGCACGTTGCCAGCGCTGGCGGACACAGCGCCACCACCGATGAGCTTCCTACGCACCTGGAATTTCTCTTAGGAGGTATCGGGCGAGAGCACATTACGATCTGGGTGGCGAATCATGCGACGCTTGAGAGGCTCATGCGTCAACACTTCCTAGACGAAGATGGGGATCCCATGAAGGTCTCCGGTAAGTGGTGCCAACCTCGGATGGGCTCCGACGGTTCTCTACTTTCCGCCCGCTGGGGAGGTAGGTGCTGGCTCCGCTCCGCTGAGCTGTGGAGAAAGCCTGCCGCGGAGGAGCGCGCAGAGCTGGTAGTCGAGCGCATTGAAGCGCTACGAGCTGCTCTCGATCACGCTGGAGTGCCACTCCAGGGAACGCCAGGGTCATCCGCTGTAGAGGGATGGCGGATGGGTGAAGGCTCAGGTCGATGGACCTACCAGACCTGGATCGGTGGAGACGATGAGACGGCCCAACTTGACTGGATGCGCAAGGCGCTGTATGGCGGACGCTGTGAGCTTCTGGGTGGTCGAGGAATCTACTACGCTGAGGGCTGGTACGATGAGGGCGCAATCGGTAACGCTGTGCAGACTCTAGACCCTGTGGAGCTTCCCGCAGACTATAGGATCTGGGTTCTGGATCTGCGGACAGCTTATCCCGCCGCAATGATGCGACCGATGCCTGATGTTTGGGGCGGTTGCCGTGAGACGGGAGCCCTTGACCTGAACCAGCATGGAATCGCTGAGGTGACCATCCGCCTTGACGGCGCCGCCAAAGCCCTCCCAATTCGGATTCGCGTAGGTGCGTCCGGTCGCCTGAGAACCTTTTGGCCCTCGCGTGGTACCTTCCGAGGGGTGTGGACAACTACGCATCTGTGGGCCGCGACTCGCGGCGGAGGTGGGGAGGTCCTAGAGTGCCACCGACTCATTCAATGGCCGAAGACTACAACGAGGCTCCGCCCGTACGTCGCCCGGCTCCTTCTCGCGGCGGAGGGTTCGGAGGGATGGGTCAAGAGTGCCGCCAAGGGTGTCGCTAGAGCCCTATACGGGCGTTTTGCACAGTCGCGCTCTCACTGGGAGCTTGTAGATGTGTCCGAGCTTCTGGAGGCTAACCGCAACACGCATCCAGACGCGGAGTACATCGAGGTAGGCGGGAAGCAGATCCTCAGGGTGGCTGGCATCTGGGGACCCTGGGCCCTGTGCTCGGTTCTGGAGGATCACTATCCCCGCTCGGTCAATCCGGCCTGGGCAACGGAGACGACCGCAATTTGTGCCGCAGCCCTCGCTAGGGCGGAGTACCTAGCCGTCCAGTCCGGCATGACGCCACTGTACTGCGACACTGATGGTCTGCACGTAGCTGGAACCAGGGCACAGCTAGACGAGAGCGGGATCGCAATCGGCGACGGTCCCGGACGATGGCGCTTGGAAGGAGAATGCACCTGGACCGCCTACTACGCTCCGCGCGTTTACACAACGTCTGACCGCTCGATTCGAGCAGCTGCCGGAGTGCCAGCGGCTCAGCGGGAGACGCTGCTACGCGAGGGGTGGACGGATCTGGTTCGCGTGTCTACTCTACGTGAGGCGATGGTTTCCGGTGTAACGCCGGGGACTCCATCGGTGGTGAACTACAACCTTCGGAGGTGAGACGTGGAAGAAGAGGAAACCCGGTCGGCGAAGGAGTCGGAGCCCATCGCAGAGCAAGCGGCGGAGGCGTCGCAAGCGACCGAGAAGGCGGCGGACGCTGCTGGAGTCGCGGCGGATGCGGCGGAGGCTCTGGGCGCCGCTAGTGAAGATGAGGAGCTTACCGGAGTAGCAGCAGAATTCGGAGAGACTCTGCGCGTGCTAAAGTCGGAGCTTTCCGAGGTCTCCGAATCGCTGGGCATCATTTCCGAGGAATGGCGCGCGTTCCTTTCCGACCGCGGTCTATCCAAGCGAATCGAGGGAATAGTCGCAAAGGATCGCGCGAAAGCTGATAGCGAGTGAGTGTCGCGACCACAGAGAAGCCCAAACGCAAGCGCCAGAGGCGCGTCAAGCGCAACGAAGCTGAAGAGGCCCCGTCCGGTGTCGATCCGGTTGAAGACCTGGGCGCCGCGCGAGCGGCTCAGCCCAGGGCTCCAAAGTCGGAACCAAAGGAATCCAGCTCTACGCGTTCGAAACGAGAGAAGGAGGAGAGAGAGAAAAGGGAGGCGTCAAAGGCTCAAGCGGCTTCGGTCGTTTCGAAGCTAATCACAGCTGCCTGCGGTTATGGCACCATGCGCGCACAAGTCGCGCCCGTTCCAGATCAACAAACCGCAGCACTCGCGGGCTCTACCGTGCTCCTTATGGACCATTACGGGCTACTGGAGACTGGCGCTCACCCGGCGCTCATCTTCGCCGTGTCTCTTGGTTCGGTACTCGTGTATGTGCGCCGAGCGGAGAAAATACCGGTTGAAGACGCGGTGGCCTACTACGGGGACGGAGCGGCGAAATTCTACGAAACCTCCGGTGATGTCTCTGACGATGAACTTGCCAAAGCCGATTCCGTCGATCCCTTGGCTGGCGCTGGTCCCGCTGGGTGAGCGTACGCCACGCTAACTACTACTTTATAGGAGCGCGCGGAGCCGGAAAGTCGCACCTCGCCGGCTTTCTAGCGCAGACGCGCGCGCGCTCTTTTGTGGTGGATCCGACCTCAGGAATACGAGCCACCTACACCTCGCACGATCTGGGCGCACTACTTGCGTCTACCGTCGAACGTAGCGGCTCATACGATGCGGTGTGGTCCTGCGGTCACCTGGAGGACGATGCTATACGCTCAGGAATCGACCGCATTTCCAGGGCGATGCAGAGGTCGGGTGAACAGGAAACTCTAATCATCGATGAGCTGGCGGTAGTCGCCCCGAACCGAAAGCACATGTCGCGCCCGTTGCGTGTAGCCCGACTGGGTCGTCATGAACGTGTGAGCGTGTGGCTTCTTAGTCAACGCGCTGTTGACGCCTCAGCCGACTGGCGAGGCGTCATGGATCGTCTCCTGATCTTCCGCCAGCATGAAGCGGCGGACCTTGACGCGCTCCGCAGAATCAACAAAGACCTACCGCCAATCGTGGCGCGACTCCCAGACCGGCGTTTTGTCAATTACAACCTTACTGATGGAACGTACAAGCTCGGTGGACCGGTTTGAGCCCGTAGGACCTCCCTGAGCCTCGCGGCTCCAAACTCGCCCCGATGTACCAATCGCCTCCGCGACCCTCCCTGCTGACCCTATCCGTTACAGTTTGGAGAATCTTGGATAATTGGGTTCGAGGTGCGGCATTATGCCGCGGTAGGTTGACGCGGCATAATGCCGCGCCTAGACTCATCGCCGAACCCAACGCACGGAGGGGCGATATGCCCAGCGCAAAAGAAGCCGCTTTTATCGCCGCTATCGCCCTCGTGGTCGTGGTCGCCTTCAACATGTGGAGTGACTCAAAGTGAGCCAGAATCAGTCGCGGCCCTCGTCGCCTATCTTCATGAAGCAGATCACCTGGGCTTCAGCCACCGAATTCGAGCAGGTTGAATTCGGAGAAGAGCTTCCCGATTCGTTCCTCGTTGAGCGCGTGGAAATCCAGGTAGACTACACGTTGACGGAGACCACTTCGACCGCGACAGTAATCAACCTGTCTGAGGCAAACCGGGACAGCTTCTATAATATGATCTGCAACGATATTGACTTCAACTCGGAGCCGGTTGGGCAGATCGTTGACCACCTTACACTTGCCCAGCAGATCCGTATTCAGCGTGATCTGGGCATCAATCCGCAGCATGATCTAGAGCCAGGTCTCAGCGTTGATATAGCGACTTCCTCTACGGGATCACATGCGGGTCACCTCCGCTGTGCGGTGCCAGCGTGGAGACTCCCACATGTCCAACTGCGGACGGCTTTCTGCCCCTTCGCGAAGCAGCTTCGTCCAGGTGGCATTAACCTTACATCGGGTGCTTCCAGCACTAGCGACACATTCACCGATGGAAACTCCAACGCTTGGTATGTTTCCGCCGCAACAATCAAGGTTTACGCGGTCGGATTCGAATCCAACGACAAAGGCGAGCGTTCGCCTATCTTCTACGGAAAGCTTTCAAGCTCAATCGTCGATAATCTGAGCATCACCAAGCCTGGACTCTTCCTACAGTATAACATTACCAATGGCGGTTCCGATCTGACTCCGCTGGCACTGCAGCAGAACCAGGCGACGACCCAGGGCGTAGAGGTGAACGCTGATGGATACCTAGCGCTCCGTCGCAAGGGTCACACCGCGTATGATTGCGCATTTGAGTGGGAAGCGGGCCGGTTTGGGCGCGGATGGCCAGCAGCGGAGTCGGCGAGCAATGGAACAACGTTCCTCCCAAAGGATCGCGCTGCAATGCTGGACGTTCCAGTGCTGACAACTCCCGAAGCCGCGCGACTCAACGAGCTTGTGGTCGTGCGCCGCGCGCTCACCGTTACGATGGACTCTGGTTTTCAAGGTACATGCATTCATACCTGGGCGCGCGTTCCGTCCAAGCTGGCAGGCTGCATTTGCGATCCATGTGCTCCGCGTGTGAGCCTGCCAGGATCGCCAGCTGGAACGCCAATCCCCGCTCAGATGGTTGATGTGATGCCCAGATCAGAGCTGGTTTCGTCGTTGCCCAAGTCTGGATGGATGCCCAAGTGATGAAGGGAGCGTTCCCGTGGTTTGTGCTAACTGCTTTAGTTGGCGCCGTCATTTGGCGTCATGGTCTGAAGCAAACGGCACGAGCCAAGCGGCGCGCGTTTATCGCCTCTCGTAACGCAACGTACGGTTCAGACATTGTCGCTGCGATGGGCCGAGCCTCCCAAGAGGGATTCGATTCACTCGCGGCTGCGGCTTCTGGCGGTATCGCCTCGCATATCTCCGCGGCGCCGACTCAGGGCGAAGTGCTGAGCGGGCGCGGTTCCATATCCTAGAGGGGTTTACATCGTGAATACGGAAATGATCCTGATCATCGGAGTGGTAGCAATCGGTGGTTTTTTCATGTGGCAGTCAAGCCAACGCGCGGCCCAGCTCCAGGCTGCCCAAATGGCTGCACTCGCGGCCCAGAACCAGCGCCAGCAGGGCGGTTTCTTCGGCACAATCGGTCAAATTTTTGATCAAGGAGCCGGCCTGTTCGGTGTCGAGCTTCCCGCGGTCGGGAGTTGATCCGATGTCTCCGCCGCTTATCGCGGTTCTCGCCCTCGTCGGGATCTACCTAGTCAGCCGTAGAGGCTCCCCAGGTGGAATACTAGGCGGAGGCGAAGGACGTAAAGGACCATCTCTTATCGGCTCTGGCGTCTCTGGAAAGAAACTTCTAGAGCTTGGAGGTGCGGCAGCTGGCGAAATTGGCGGAAGTCGAAAGACCGTTTCGGGACATCTTCGAACGGTGGCGTCGTCATGGTCGCCTGACTCGCCAAGGGTAATTGAGGCTCAATATCCGCAATGGAAGACTGGTACAAGCGGACGCTTTGCGCGGATGCCCTGGAGCCTACTTGTAGAGCCAACGCGCGGAGGGGTAGAGGAACTTGTTTCTGGGTTTCAGTCTGGAGGTGTCGTGTTCTTCTGGGCTGGCCATACAGACAATCTGGCGCCGCTAGAGGTCACAAACCAGGGTGGCGGTTATGCCATATTTGTTTCGTCTACTGATCAGGGCTTCTGGACTGTGCTCGACTACGGGATCGGGGCTTTCGTCGGAAACCCGCAGGAACTATCCCTGGGTTGGAATCCGAGCAGAGAAAACCCGCTCACGGGAAAGCGCATATATGCAAACATGGTGGTTTCGGGGGGTCTGGTAGCGAGTCGCACAGCACGAGCTGAACGCCATGCCGGATCCGCATTTATTCGCGCGTACCTGATTCCGATGCTCCGAGGAAAAACGTACTGGATTCCTCCAGCTGGTTCAGGCGTGCCAATCGTCAACGTTGAACCCACTGATGACGGGGACAAAGTCGGAGCCGTCCGAGTCTCCAGGGTGGTCGAGTGAGCGGGCCGATCCAGCGGATGCCGTTTGTGCGCGTGTTGAAGACGCCGTCCGCTGGACTTCTTTCATGGTCGTGCCCGACCGGCTGGGTAATCGATCACGCGCGCATCGAGTCTCTTGGAACCTCGACGGCGTCTGAGCCGGCGTGGGCAGTAGTGCCGCGAGGAGGGCTCACCGCTCGACCAAGACTTCCCGCTGCTACGGCTGCGGACACAGATCCGGGGAGCGCTCGATTCGCCTGGAAGTCGCCTACGGGCTCCTGGGCTCTATGCCCTCCAGTCGAGGTATTCGGGGTGTGGTCGCGTCGCCTAACGTCGTTTGTCGTATGGGATGCCGCGACTAGTCCGATAGGAGGCGACTACATCCAGATTTCAGGAACCCTGATCAAGGAAACATTCGGTTGTTCGGACTGAGTAATTTGCAGCTTATAGGGCTCTTGGGCGTACTTGTGCCTGGCGGGCTATACGTGCGCAATCGTGCCGAGGATGAGGACTGGCTAGCGCGGCTTCTAACCGTCGAAGCAGGCGGAGGATCGATGCTCAAGCGAGTCAAGGCGAAAGAGCCCGCAGCCCTCGCGGAGCTGGGCGGGATCGCATGGGTCGCAATGAACCGTTCCAAGCACCACAAGCAATCGATCAAATGGGTGGCAACGACGCGCGAACGCGGGAAGCTCTGGAATGCCGGACCAGCTTGGCTAGACTCGCTGAATTCAGCTCCGAGCCGTCCAGCTTACAAGACATATCGAACCTTTGCGCGGCGCGTCATCTGGCGCATGGTGCCTAACCTGATTGGACCTCGGATGCTCTTTGTGCATACCGATACCCAGCGGCGCCTCGGCCGGCAAGTGCCGCGCTGGATCGTGTCGCGCAAAGAGGGCGGAGCCGCCCCGAATGAGCCGATCCGACTGGGCCGCGCTACTTTCGCCTGAATCCGGAGACCACATGCTCAAGTCAATCCTCTACGCATCCGCCCTCATCGCCATCGGAATAGAGCTTGCCAAGCGCTACCCGAAGCTACCCCAGCCATCTATGCTGATTCGGAGCGGTCGCAAGCGCGCGGAAGCGGCGCAGAAGACGGCGCAAGGCGCAGCTGCGGTAGCCACAAACGAGGTGGCCCAGGTGCAGGATGATCTGGAAGCGGAACGCCAGAAGCTATCCAAGCGACTCAGCGAAGTAAATCTAGGAGCCGCCCCGCAGTCGTGATCCGGATCGAGCCCATACGGGAGCCTCTGCCAGGGTCGCCTACCGTGCGCTGGTTAGTGCTCCTCGTCGCTCTAGGCGGCGGAGGTGCGGGACTGTCGAGCCTGGGCATCCGAGGCTCGGAGCCTGACAACGGCGCAAGCTGTCTTCATATCGTCGAAAGGCTGAGCGCTGTTGAGGTGCAAGTCACCGCAGCCAATGAAACCCTTCAACTTCTACTTCAACGGGAGCTTGACAAGTGAATGCGATTACCAGTGGCGCTATTAGCGTCGCAGCCGGAACCGTCGGCAATAAGCTCATCTTCGGCGCCGTCGGAGCCCTCCCTGACTTGAGCTGGCGTCAAGCCGCGATTGCTGCTGCGGTCGGCGTCGGTGTAGCTATGCTAATCTCCGCGGTCATCGGCGGACGTTCTACGCTCCAGTGAGAACCGATACTCTCCTCGCCCTCGTGATCCTGGGCGCGCTCGCGTACCTCGTCACCAAGGGTCAAGGCTCCGCCGTGCCGAGTCACGCCGACGGGCGCGGCCCCCGCAGCAGGGGCAGTCGACCGGCGAAGCGGCGATGGACGCCGAGGATCCAGTGAGAACCGATACTCTCCTCGCCCTCGTGATCCTGGGCGCGCTCGCGTACCTCGTCACCAAGGGTCAAGGCTCCGCCGTGCCGAGTCTAGATGACGGCCCAGTACTCGGCGGCTTCCTCGGTGCAGGAGAGACCCAGAAGCAGCGGTCCGAGAGGCTCGCGCGAAATCGAGACATCACAGCCAGGTGGTTCGGTAGCGACGACGATCTCTTCGGCGGGGGGTCGACGGTTGAAACCACGGGCGGCGCCTCAGACGATGAAGTCGCCGACTTTTCTGTGATCGCGTGATCAATCCCCGCCTGCCCTACGGGCGCAGCGTCGCCCGAGGCGCCTGGAAGCGCTCTAAGCCCTCCGCGCTCGAAGTGACTACAGCATAGTGGGTCCAGGTGAGGGCCTCCCAGAGGCTCCACGCCGTTACAGTTTGCCCAAAGATGTCAATGCTTCTAGTGCGGTTCTAGTGCTTCTGGAACCCCCACCCCCCCGCCCGGGG
>PVBE012396181.1_pt1 | contig 12323 bp, 13 predicted proteins | sample 1631181 | NCBI WGS metagenome assembly PVBE01 (sample SAMN08397723, study PRJNA350692) | Marine metagenome, whole genome shotgun sequencing project. | isolation source: water | place: Pacific Ocean | collected 2012-04 | reverse complement strand
TTGCGTTACTTCAGTTGACGCATCCTGATGGAGAACCTTTCGATTTCTCTGTTTTAGAACATGCTGAAACTATCGAAGTTGGGCAAACTGTTTTTGCAATTGGCAATCCCCTTGGATTAGAACGATCAATGAGCCAAGGAGTTATTTCAACAAAACAACGCAGTTTTGATGGCTTGACTTACATTCAAACGGATGCTGCAATTAATCCGGGTAACTCAGGGGGGCCGCTTTTTAATAGCCAAGGTGAAGTTGTTGGCATTACGAACATGGGAATTACCGCAGCAGAGTCATTGAACTTTGCAATTCCAACTCGGTATGTGAAAGACTTTATTCGCAATCGAGAGGCATTTGCATACGATGAAAAAAATCCTAATGCAGGTCATCTGTACCACAAGCCACCTCAGCGGTCTGAAAATGGCCTTGCTTCAGCATTAAAAGATGGCAACACAGATTCACATTAAAATACACGCCTATAAAAACAAACTGTTTGATTAAGTTTATAAGGAGATTACCATGTTTATTCTAGCTACCATCGCATCTATTTCTGTTTCGTTTGTTGATATTGAAATTCAACAAGTTGTTCCTGACACAACAATTGCAGTAGTTTCCACAAACAGTGTTTCAGAGGTTATTGAACATATTCGGTCAAGTGGAGTTTGCGATACGTTTGGTGAACTTATAACTTCGATTTCTAAACAATATGGCAAGGAATCATTACCTTTTGGTGGAGTGAAGTGTGATGAGATATTTTCTTCGCTCGGATTAAACAGAGAAACTTGGGTTCCACCAACCGGAAGTGCTGGATTTGCGATATATCCAGCCGTTGATTACGAAGTTGGTACGGTTGGCTTAGGGGTACTTGCGATGTTGCAACTAGATGAAGATACCTATGGTGATTTGTTTGCCAATAAATTTGAAGATTTTCTAGTCGAATCAGGCACTGAGTTAGATACAGTCAATTTATCGGGGCGAGATGTCTGGATGATTCAACTTGATATGGAATCAAAAAGTCCAGTCCCCCAACTTAATATTGATCCAAATGCATTTAACAGAATTTATGTTGTGTATAGCGATGGATATCTTCTTATAGGGACTGAACCAGGCGCTATTGCTTCCGCTTTCGCTGCGATTGATGGCAGCCAAGACGATAAAGTTCTTGCGGACAATGCAGATTACGCTGCAATGGCCGACCGATGTGGTATGGATGGCGATGTATTTGCAGCGGTGTTACTAACAAATCTCGCAGATGTCATAGTTCAAATGGATTCATCTGGAATGGCTATGATGTTTTTACCAATGGTTAAAGGGGCATTTGGTGACATTGATGGACTTGCACAATCAGTACACATTTCACCATCTCCGGATGTATTTGTAGACACTTCGTATACAGCATTGATGAATGATGGACGGTCTGGGATGATGAGTTTGTTTGGATCTAATACAAAACCAAAACCAATTCCTAATTTTGTACAAGCTGATGCATTCACGTATACGCAAGGTCAAATTGATCTAAAGCAAGTTGTTCCACTGATAAAAGATGTAATAATGGCGAATCCTATGTTTGCTATGCAAATGGGTACTCAAATAGAGCAGATGGAAGCAGGGCTTAATCTTTTTCTTAATCCTCTTGGTTCTGCCTACCACTCTTACTCTACAGGACAATTGCCATTTAATATGGATAGTGTTGGGTATCTGTTTGCGGTTGAATGCACAGACGAAGAGGCATTTACCAATGCTCTTGGCGAATCACTTCCAATGATGGGCGCTACACCAAGTGACTTCTTAGGGAATCAGATATTTACAGTTGATCTTGGAGCAATGTCTCCAATACCAACGTCTATGCCCTTGGAAATGTCGATAGCAGTTGGTGGTGGGTATGCACTTATGGGGTCTACGAATACGGTTGAAAATGCTCTTCGCAGTATTGCAAATCCAAAAGATAACAAGGTGATTCATGACACGAATGACGCACTGTCAATGCTTTCTTCAGATGATGTTTCATCTTGGGGTTATGGTAATATCCGAAAGAGTATTGAAATTCAAACGGCTATGTCCAAAGCAATGACAGATGCCATGCTTGATGAAATGCAAGCGTTTGATCCTGAGATGGCAGCAGAAATGCAAAAAGAGTTTGAAGATCAGAGTGCTATTCAAGAAAAAATAACGAATGCACTCTCTGCGATGCTTGGTCATATGGCTTGGAATGTAACAGCAGATGACAAGGGCTTAAATGCACACACTATTTTGATGAAGTCCGTTTCGGAATAGAGGCGAAAGATCTGAGCAATATTCAGAAGATCAGAAACGGCTCAGAGTTGCTGATGGATGCTATAGGTTTGACTGCGTTATTTATGACCAGCCGATTAGGTAGAAAATGGAAGTGAAAATCAAGTCGGCAATGACGATAGTGACTATTGTTTGTACAACCGTATCCGTTGTTGCCTTGCCTACACCGGCTGCTCCTCCTGACACCTTAAAACCGTTGTAACAAGCAATTGAAGCAAGAATTAACCCGAATACACTTGCCTTTAATAGACCGGTAGTAAAATCAGTAAGTGAAACTTGTGCAAGGGTATTACTTTTATAGAGTTCAAATGGAACTTCGAGAAATTCGACAGAAACAAGACATGCTGTTGAGATTGCAACAACGTCGGCGATTATGGTGAGAAGAACAAGACTTAGAATTGTGGCAATAATGCGTGGTACTGCCAAAAAACGAATAGGATTGAGTGCTTGGGATTCAAGTGCCTCTATTTCTTCACCAACAACCATCGTTCCAAGTTCCGCGGCAATTGCGGCCCCTGCAAAACCTGTCAGTACGATTGCTGAAATAAGTGGGCCTAACTCTCTTAGTACCGCCACCCCAACGATATTTGCAATTTTATCTGTTTGACCAAAAGTAGAAAGCGGTTGTTCCATCTGGATTGCAAGAATGAGTCCAATACTGCCGCAAACAAGACAGACTATTCCGATTGAACGTACACCTATTCTTACAATTTGACTTACCGCATCAGCACGACCAAATCTTACATCTTTGTCGGTAAATGAAAGTCGAAGCCATTTTAAAACATCAATGATTATGCCAGTTACTCCACCTAAAAATTCAAATATTCTTATCCACAAATCTCCCCATGCTTCTAAAGCGCGAAGAGGTCCAATGGGGTCGGATTGTTTGTTGTCATTCGGCAAAAGCTTGGTCTCGAGAATCGACAATGGTAAAAATTTGGTCAAGTCGAGCAAGTTCAATAATTGAACGAACACCTTCAGATACTGTGCATATAATAAATTCTATGTTGGATTGTTTTGCTAGTTGAAGCCCTTCAATGAGAGTGGCAATTCCAGAAGAATCCATATAAGGCACATGGGCTAAGTCAACGATAATTTTTGTTGGGCTGGAATCGATAATTGGCCGAAGCGCTTCTCGTAAATCAGTGGATTTGCTCAAATCTATATCGCCTAGTGGCGTAATAACTGTTGTAGAGGCAGTTGTTTCAATATCTAATTGCAATTCTGAATTATCCATAGTCTTGTGTGCTTGATTGTACGGTAGAGTTTGGTTTTGGTGTTGTTCGTTTGATCAAGGTTACCTTCATACCACCTTCGGGTCTTTTCTCCCAATGCGCACAATCCATGACAGTTTGAATAAGGTGAACGCCAAGCCCGCCGGGTTTGATGTCTTCTAAGCATCTGGATTGAATTAGATTTGTATCGACCTGTGTTGCATCATCTTCGATTTCGATGGTAACCTCAGAATGGGGTTCTGTTTTTGTTCGGAAGGTCAAACGGATACGTCCATCTGAACTGCCATGATACCCGTGGCGATATATATTGCTGAGGGCTTCATCGACTGCCATTGAGCATTGACCTGCCTCTCTTTGAGAAAAACCACATTGGACCGTTGCTGAAGTGATGAGTTGCCTGATTGATCGGAACCAAGTAGGTGAGGTTGGGAAGTCAATCGTACATTCAGATGTAGATAGTTGTGCACTCATGAACTCTATTCATGGTACCCTTTCACGTTCTCATGAGAAATGCAAATTCCCAATCTTCTTCCGAAAAAGGACCTGAAACAGTCCTAATAATGGATTTTGGAAGCCAATATGCTCAACTTATTGCTAGAAGAGTACGTGAAGCGGGGGCTTTTAGTTTATTGATGGCTCCTGACACTCCTATTGAAGTATTGGCTAAACATAATTTGCGGGGTATTATTTTGTCAGGTGGTCCGAACAGCGTTAGTGAAGATAATTCACCAAGATGCGATAGCCGGCTGTTTGAATTAGGAGTGCCTGTACTTGGTATTTGTTATGGGATGCAGTTGGGGTGCCTCATGCTCGGGGGTAAGGTTGAAAGTGCTCACGCACGTGAATATGGTCGTGCAACTTTGCATGTTGAAAAAAATGAAGGCTTACTTAGAGGTCTTCCTTCCGACACCGCAGTTTGGATGAGTCATGGTGATCAAGTTGACTCTCTTGGCGATGATTTTGAAGTAATAGCTACTACTTCAACATGTCCCATGGCCGCAGTTGCACATACGAAGAAGCAATTCTATGGGGTGCAATTTCATCCAGAAGTAACGCATACGCCTCATGGTGTGGATTTGCTACGAAATTTTCTTTACGAGATTTGCTCTGTGCAAGGTACATGGAGAATGTCTGATTTTATGGAAGAACAATGCGAAATGATTCGCAACAAAGTTGGCGATTGCAGAGTACTTTGTGGATTAAGTGGCGGTGTTGATTCCTCAGTTGTTGCTGCCTTGCTACATAAAGCTATTGGTAAACAATTGGTATGTGTATTTGTAGATAATGGATTACTGCGTAAAAATGAACGAGAATATGTCGAAACAACTTTTAGAGATCACTTTGATATAGATTTACGTGTCGTTGATGCAGCAGCTGAGTTCCTTTCTGATCTTGATGGCATTGATGAACCCCAAGAGAAACGAACTAAAATTGGGCATCGTTTTATTGACGTGTTTAAAGAAACTGCGGGTAAAATTCAACATGAGTATGACGATAAAATTACTTATCTCGCGCAAGGAACGTTATATCCTGACGTGATTGAATCAGGTCATGGTTACAGTGGTGCTGCAGCAAATATAAAACTACACCATAATGTAGGTGGGCTGCCTGAAGAATTGGGTTTCGATCTCATTGAACCACTTAGAGATTTGTTTAAGGATGAAGTGCGAAAACTAGGGGAAGTACTTGGATTGCCTGATGGAATTATTTGGCGGCACCCTTTTCCGGGTCCCGGTCTCGCAGTTCGATGTTTGGGAACGATTACAGAGCCAAAACTTGCATTGCTTCGAGATTGCGACGAGATTTTATTAGAAGAGATAGTCGCTGCTAATTTGTACCGAAGCACTGATCAGGTCTTCGCGGTTCTTCTTCCAATTCAATCTGTTGGTGTTATGGGAGATGGTCGAACGTATGAATCAGTTGTGGCAATTCGTGCGGTTGAAACACAAGATTTTATGACCGCTGACTGGGCTAAGATACCGTATGAGGTTCTGTCATCAATCAGTTCTCGGATTATAAATGAGGTCCCAGGTGTGAATCGAGTTGTGTACGATATCAGCTCAAAGCCACCCGCCACAATTGAGTGGGAATAAAATGACCCGCGGGGTAATTAACATTAGAGCGCAGCGAACATGTCAGATGGTGTTCGTGGGGTAAGGTTAGCCAATAGTGTCACTTCGCCAAGTTTGCAAAAATCATTCGTCCAGCAGATGTTTGGAGAGCGTTAGTGACTTCAATCATCACTGAATCTCCGACGCAGTCACCACCGTCTTCGATAACAACCATAGTGCCATCTGCGAGGTACCCAACTCCTTGTTTTGGAGATTCGCCTTTTCTGACAATGTCGATTTGCATGATGGCGCCTGGAACAGCATGCATTCTTACTGCCATAGACAGATCATTAAGATTGAGTACGGTGATTCCTTCTATTTGCCCTATTTGCTGGAGATTAGAATCCGTCGTTAAGACTCTGTATCCACTTGACTGTGCTAATTCAAGGAGCGCACGGTCGACGCTTTCGTTTGAAGTTTCTGATGTTTCAATGGAAAGTTCAATTTGCGACGAATTTCTGAGCGTGGCAAGGATGCTTAGGCCGCGTCTTCCTCTTTCACGTTTTGTTTTGTCTTGTGAATCAGATAACGCATGGAGTTCGTCGATAACAAATTGTGTGATAATGAGCGGGGCATCAATAAAATTTGACATTGCAAGTTGCTCAATACGACCATCGATTAAAATTGAAGTGTCAACTAGTAATGGTCTAATGCCTCTGACTTTTCGGGTGAACTCAACGTATGGTAAAACTAGCCGAAGATTATCTTTAGTAGTAAATACAATGCTGATGGAAAAATAGCAAAGTGTTATGCCACAGACCAGTTTGAGCAGAGTGAGGTATTGGAGCGCAGTTTCGCCTTTCTTAAGCCCCCAAGAATCTCCAATTAAGTCGATGAGTAGACTGACCGCAAGGGCAGCAAACAGACCGACAACAAGACCCAGATAGACACCAAGTACAGCGGATAATCGCTTGTTAGGAGTTATGATATCAATAATTAAAACAATTACTGCGAAGGCAATTGTTGAAATGAGCGGTCCAAGGTGATCGATTATTACTTGTTCAATTGGTTGGCCTGACGAGTTTAGACCTGCAATAAAGGGCAAAATTGCCGCGGTAAACATAAACGTTACAAAAAGAAGTCGAATTGTCAAGATTACGAGTCGTTTGGTTGCTCGGTCTCTCATTTGCTCAAGTTCGAAGGAAGTCGGTTGCTCTTGGGTGTTCTCATTTTCCATATGTGAAGTGTACCCTCCATTTACTGTCGTTTATAGGAGACACTTGGTATCATGGTCATATTCGGAAGTAGGAAGGGCGGTCGGCCTCATAGTCGGACGTCCTGCGAACCTGGTCAGGGCTTGACGGCAGCAGCCATAAGTGGTGTCGCTCGAGCTTTGGGTCCCCGGCCGCCCTTTCTACTTCTTGGTTTACCCCTAGGAGGGCATATTTGAGTTACACAGTACTAGCAAGACGTTATAGATCAGTTACCTTCGATGATATTGTAGGACAGGAGCCGATTGCTCGAACCCTACGCAATGCAATCGATTCGAATCGTACTGCGCATGCCTATTTATTTTGTGGCACAAGGGGGGTTGGTAAAACTTCGATGGCTCGCATTTTTGCTCGCGAACTAAACCAATCAGATGATCTTGAGCAAGTTGAGAAAATTGGCGAGGCGATTCTCCGTGGAGATGATCTTGATGTAATTGAAATAGACGGAGCATCAAATAGGGGAGTGCAAGAAGCAAGAGACTTGAGTGCCGCGGCCGGTTTATCCCCAACAAGATGTGCCTATCGTATTTATATTATTGATGAAGTGCATATGCTCACAACGCCCGCGTTCAATGCACTATTGAAAACGATGGAAGAACCTCCATCGCATGTCAAGTTTATTCTTTGCACAACAGAACCACATAAAGTGCCTGCTACGATTCAAAGCCGTTGTCAGAGATTTGATTTTAAAGCGATTTCTTCTGCAAAAATTGCTCACCATCTCTCTTTTGTTCTAGATAAGGAAGGTGTAGATGCAGACCCAGAGGTTGTTGCAGAAGTAGCTCGGCTTGGCAATGGTTCAATGCGAGATGCACTTTCAATTCTAGATCGATTACTTGCCGGCGGAGGTGGCTCAATTAAAATTGAGGAAATGGGAGATTTATTGGGATTGCCTTCACAAACAGCGATAGCTCAATTGTGTGAGGCAATTTCGCAAAGTGATTTGCAAAATTCTTTTGAATCTGCTGATGCTTTGCTTGCATCTGGAATTTCTCTTGACCGAGTACTTGAAGTCGTCGCGATGACTCTGCGAAACGCACTTGTTTTATCAGTGTGTGGCGGAAATACAGAATTAGTTGATATCTCGCAGGAGTCTCGAGAAAATCTCATTGCAATTGGTAGCAGGTTCGATGAAGCAACGATGACTCATTTGATTGCACTATGTGATGCATCAAGTAGGCAAGTGCGCCGTGGTGGGTCTGGGCGAGCGCTCTTTGATGCAACAATAGCACGGCTGTGTTTGTCGGCTCAAATTATTGAAGCAGGCAGTGTCCTTTCTTCAGGAAAACTAATCAATTCAAGTATCAAAAAAAAAAGCAGAACAAATAATCTGAAACCAGTAAAAGTTTCTGTGCCTAGAGTTGTTTCAGAGGTAGAACCAGCAAAAATTACATCTCCTGAGATAACTTGGGAGTTAATCCAAGAAAAGTTAAAAACTACACCCGGACTCATTAAAGTGGCATGCTATCTCGTTCTAGGGTCATTGGAAAATGGTCGCCTTGTGCTAGCAATATCAGATGCAGGCTTAGACTCATCAAATTACATTCTTGGTCAACGTCAACGAATCGAACAAGTTTTAAGTAAGGAATTTAATCAAAAAATCCAAGTCGTAATTAAAGCGAATGCCTCCCCAAAAGTAGAAGTACAAGAGAATGAAACATTTGATAGCGTTAAAGATGATGAACTAGTTCAACACGCTAGAGGGTTATTTGATGGAACAATAGTGCAAGTAAAGAAAATTCCAAAGGATGATTCTTGATGTCATTTCGTGATTCAAAAGGAACCCCAGAGCCTGTACGTCGTTTACTTGATGAGTTGACTCGGCTTCCGGGAATTGGCAAACGAAGTGCTGAACGAATTGCGTTTCATTTGATTAAAGATGAAGCGAACCAAGCCATTGAATTAAGTAAAGCAATTGCCGATGTAAAACATCGTGTTGTATGTTGTGATGTATGCAATAATATTGCTGACTGTGCTCCTTGTGTTATTTGTCAAGATTCCCAACGTGATGGATCGGTTGTTTTAGTTGTAGAGCAGCCAAGAGATCTTATTCGTTTAGAGGCAACTGGAATGTATAAGGGTGTGTACCACGTTTTAACTGGCAGAATAGATCCACTAGCAGGTGTAGAAGTTTCCGATTTAACAATCAGTGCTTTGTTTGACCGTGTAAACAATTGCGAAAATAATTCAAGAGGCGTGCCAGTTAAAGAAGTTATTTTGGGTTTGAACCCTAATTTAGAAGGTGACAGCACATCGCTTTTCCTTGCGTCTGAGTTGTCCAAGCTAGGAATAAGAGTAACTCGTCTCGCCCGTGGCTTGCCAAGTGGTTCACAAATAGAATATGCAAATACACAAGTCCTTTCTGATGCTATTGCAGGCAGGCGCGGATTGGATTAATGCAGCAGCCATGAAATTTGAAATAGGACAACATGTTCGTACAGATCAACAACTGACGCTTGCTCCTCGCATAATTCAGATGATGGAAATAATGCAACTTCCTTTACCTGCATTAGAAGAGAAAATAACTCAGGAATTAGAGTCTAATATCGCGTTAGAACTTGTTGAGCCAGAACCAGGTGATGTGGATGCTCTAGATGATCAAAACGATGATTTAGACAATGAATTTAGTCGCCTTGAAGAATTTGAAGCGCAGAGTGGTGCAGATTTATCTGATTATCCGTCTAGAAAATCGCAACAGTCAGAACGAGATCCAAAACTTGACGCAATGGCTAATATTCGAGCGAGACAAGAAAGTCTATCCGAACAACTTTTGCATCAGTGGACTTTTGCAGAAGTTGATGAAGAAACTAAAATAATTGGTCAAGTGTTGATTGGGTTAATTGATGTAGATGGATTTTTGACACTTCCCGAAACCGATTTGTTGTCAGAGATTTTTTCTGCTCTTCAAAGTGATATTACTAAAAAAGAACTTGATGGCGTTATTCTCAACCTGCAGAAATTGGCTTGAGCCAACAGGTATTGCTGCACGCTCTCTGCATGATGCTTTAATGATTCAAGTTCAGGAGTATATGCTTGATGATCCCGATGGCTGGAAAGATGTCGCCATTGTTATTGAAACACATTTAGACGATCTTGTTTCAAATCGTTTGCCAAAAGTTGCTTCATCGACAGGGATTGGTCTTGAAAGAGTGAAGCAAGCAATCGAAAAAATGCATGAATTGACAGTAAGCCCAGCGCGATTAATCGCATCAGATAGAGTGCTACCAGTTATTCCAGATGCAATTATTCAATTTGATGATTTGAAAGATCGTTACGTCGTTGGGATTAGAAGTGGTAATATTCGTGCTCTTAAAATTTCTACACAATACGAAACAATGCTTTCTGATTCAAAGACCGATGTCAAAGCTAAACATTTTATCCAACGAAATATAAATGCTGCAAGGTGGATTATCGAAGCAGTTGATCAGCGTAAATCTACTATTCAAAATATCGTTCAAATTGTTGCTGATAGACAGCGAGATTTTTTGGATCAGGGGGATGCGTATTTAAGACCTTTGCCAATGGTGGAAGTTGCAGATATGCTTGGAATACATGTGGCTACTGTTAGCAGAGCAGTCGCTGATAAATGGGTGCAAACTCCTCGTGGTATCTTTCCACTGCGTCGATTCTTTTCTGGAGGGACTGGAAGTAGCACTGAGGGAGATGTAAGTTGGGAGGCAATTAAATCTCGATTGCAAGAAATAGTAGACAATGAGGACAAGAAGAATCCCTTTAGTGATGAAGCGCTTGCGAAAAAATTAAGAGAACAGGGTATTGATATTGCTCGGCGGACTGTGGTCAAGTATCGACAGCAGTTGGGCTTGCCAGCTGCTCGGTTACGCAAAAAATATTAACAATATACAGAAGTGAAGAATCAATCATAGAGCGAGGACGCCCACACAACATGTTCGCGAAGCGACCTTAGATAGTCTCAATTTCTTTTGATTTTATTTGACACATTTCATCTATTTTAGAAGTGTGTTTTTTTGTGAGTGATTCAACTTCATCTTTACCGTGCTTGCCATCATCTTCTGATACAGCGTTACTCTTGTCCTTTACGAGCCCGTCGATATGTTTGTTAGCATCTCTTCGTTCGTTGCGAATTGCAACGCGGCTTTCTTCAGCCATCTTTTTAACTTGGTTAACAAGTTGGGCTCTTCGTTCTGCTGATGGTGCAGGAATATTTATACGAATAAGATCACCTTCACTCTGTGGGTTAAGTCCTAGATCAGAACTTTCTATTCCCTTCACAATATCATTCTTTGAAGAGGGGTCATAGGGCTTTACGACTAGTTGGGTTGCTTCGCTAACCGAAATAGCAGCAATATCCTTTAAATCTGTTTGGCTACCGTAGTAAGCAATTTTGATATATTCAAGGAGGGCAGTTGAAGCACGTCCTGTTCTAACTCCATGTAGTTCTTTGCTAAAGTAATCGACCGAACGGTCCATTTTTGAACGACACTCATTTACAAGCGATTTAATACTCATGGTGATGTTCCTTCTTCATTCGTTACGAGTGTGCCAATAGTATCTCCGCCAACGACCTTGCAGATATTGCCTTCGGTTTTGAAGTTGAAGACTAAGATTGGCAAATCATGTTCCATACACATGGACAATGCTGTTAAGTCCATTACTTTTAATTGTTTTGAAATAGCATCGGTATACGTGAGAGAATCATATTTTGTTGCGTTCGAATCTTTTAAAGGGTCAGATGAATAGATGCCGTCGACTTTTGTCGCTTTTAATAAAATATCTGCTCCAAGTTCAATTGCCCGTAGTGATGCACAAGTATCTGTAGTGAAAAAAGGGTTGCCTGTTCCTGCGGCAAGAATTAGAACTCTTCCTTTTTCAAAGTGTCGAAGGGCTCTGGCTCGGATAAATGGCTCTGCTACAGATTCAACATCTAACGCTGACATTACTCTTGCAGGATGCCCTTGTTGTTCAACGGCTTCCTTGAGCGCGAGAGCGTTTATTACAGTTCCAAGCATTCCCATATAGTCCGCAGTTGCTTGGGCGATGCCGACCCTTGATGCCAATTCAGCTCCGCGAATCATATTCCCGCCCCCAACTACTATTGCTAGTTCCGTGCCTAATTTGGCTGCTTCTGCAATTTGCCTCGCAATTGTATTGAGTTCATCTGGATCGATTCCTAGTATGTTGGGCTTCGAGAAACTTTCTCCACTGATTTTTAGGATAACTCGTTTGTAATGTGGCGCTGGGTTACTCATGTAATAATTCCTATTTGGAGCATTTGACTCTACTCGTTGGTGTCCAGTCAAGGGCCGTATAGCGTATCATGATAAAGGAAACGTTGAATTAACGCAGAGGATCAATGACACAGCAAAGAGATTCATCACAAAAAATTCGCCATGCAGATAATGATGCTGTACATCGTGTCCCCTTACATCCCGTTTCTCAATTCAAATCGCAGGTAAGAGTTCGCTGGAGAAAAAGTATTCTTTCCTATATCTTCATTGCAT
>PVBE010168753.1_pt1 | contig 12323 bp, 13 predicted proteins | sample 1631181 | NCBI WGS metagenome assembly PVBE01 (sample SAMN08397723, study PRJNA350692) | Marine metagenome, whole genome shotgun sequencing project. | isolation source: water | place: Pacific Ocean | collected 2012-04 | reverse complement strand
TATACTAAACAGGGGAAAGCCTAGCACAGAGGTTAAAGTTGGGACAGTTCGGCTTGTCTCTTTTTCGGCAAACTCTCAACGATCAACCTGTAGGATTTGTCAATCAATTCTACCAGGAAATCATCGCTCAGGTTCCCGCTCTCAAAATAAACGGTGTTCCAGTGCTGTTTGTTCATGTGATATCCTGGAATAATCTCATCGTGTAGTTCTCTTAATTCCAATGCCAAATCGGGCTCGCATTTCAGGTTTACCCGAAATGGAATGGTTGAAACTGAGGCCAGCGCAAACATTTTATTCATCACCTTAAAAACAAGTACATCATCGTCAAATGGGAAGTGTTCGGTTACTCCGGGTTTGGCCAGGCAATAGCTTCTGTAGGTTTCAATATCCATGTGTTCTTTTTCGGGGAACTAATGTAAAATTTCATTTTAAAGTTACAATATGCTTCTCTTCCACTAATTCTGTGTTGTTTTGCACCCTGAGAAGTTGTTAACTCACCCTGCAACCAATTTGCCAGTTTCATTATCTTGTTAGCATGTTGAAAAGTAAGTGGATCAACGCTTTATCGCGTCTATGCTGTTGTTTGGCATTGATTGCCATGGTTGGGATAGCCCCGTTAAGTGCACAGAACTGGGAAGTATGGAATAGCTCTAATTCTGAAATACCAAGCAATTCTATCAATTCCATTACCCTTGATTTGAACAGCCTTTGGGTTGGCACAGCCGGACATGGCCTTTGCAATTTTGACGGATACGATTGGGAAGTGTATAATACCAACAATTCACCACTCCCGGGAAATGATATCCGTGGCATTGCAACCAATTTTGCAGGTACAATTTGGATTGCTGTTTATGGTTACGGCTTAGCCAGTTTTGATGGACTTGACTGGACTTTACACAACAACAACAACTCTGGAGGTTTTCTCAATGATTTTGTAGGACCGGTTTGGATGCTGCAAGGCGTAAACACCCTTTGGGTGGGTACCTTCGGTGCAGGGCTATACAAATTTGACGGCACCGATTGGGTCAACTACAATATGTCAAACTCCGACCTTCCAAGTGATTATGTCTATACCATCATCAACGATCAACTTGGGCATATTTGGGTGGGTACTGAACAAGGATTAGCCAAATTTGATCATTCAGACTGGACTATTTATAACTCCACAAACTCAGGGTTAACGAGCAATTTGGTCAGAAGCATAGCAATCGATGCTGATGATGTGAAATGGATAGGCACCGATATCGGTGGCCTTCACCGGTTCGATGATGTGAACTGGACGAGTTATACATCGTTAACTTCTGGTATTCAGCACGATTATGTTCAATCTTTATCGGCTTCCATTTCAGGTGAACTCTGGGTAGCCACCGGCCAGGGAGGATTATCGCGTTTCGATGGTGGCATCAATTGGCAAGTCTATGATCCGGGTAATTGTTTAATTCCCGATGAGAATGTCACGGTGGTGCTCAGCGATGCCAACGACAATCGTTGGATCGGAACCCAAACAGGTGGCCTCGCTTTTTTGGGGAATGCTTCTACTACCGGCCTCGGCTTCAATGTTGAAACCGGAAACAATGTAATGCAGGTTTTCCCGAATCCTACTGATGGGAAATTGACTATTGAAGGACTACAGTTGCATGATGAAACCCTCATCGAATTGCTGGATTTAACGGGTTGTCATGTTCACACGTTCGATCTTCTGGCTGGCACAACCATCGACCTCAACAGTTTTCGGTCGGGGATTTACTTCCTGAGAACCCGGGCCGGCACCATATCATCCCCATTGTTACGGAAGGTTGTGCTCGCAAAGTAATTCCACTTTTACGAAACAAAAGGTTGGCCTGTAAAATGCACCATACTTCACGTTTTTCAGACGAAAAACACTTATTTTCATTGCTCGTTGCATGAAAGCCAAACCAGTTACTTTACAAAATCGAATTGAGTCGCTTGATCTGTTAAGAGGAGTTGCTGTAATGGGCATTCTACTAATGAACATTACTTCATTTTCTCAAATTGGCATGGCTTACCTGAATCCGAATCTCGGGGCTGGTTTAGAGGGCCTGAATGGCTACATATTTCAAATGAACTGGTTGTTTTTTGACATGAAATTCATGACCATGTTCTCAATTTTATTCGGAGCTGGGGTCGTTCTATTCACTGAAAGAATTGAAGGCCGGGGACTAAGACCTACCGGATTGTTTTACCGCAGGATGTTCTTCTTGTTAATTTTTGGGCTCGCACATGCCTACCTGATTTGGTTGGGCGATATCCTGGTAGCCTACAGTATTTGTGGCTCATTGGTTTTCTTGTTTCGTAAAATGTCTGTTCGAAAACTTGCCTGGGCGGCATTCGCGTTTTTTATGATTCCAATACTGCTTGGCCTGTTAACTTATTTTGGCATGCCTGCTGAGGATATGAAACAGGCGTTTGCTTTCTGGTCACCCACCTCCGCTGAAGTTGATGCGGAAACTGTGGCATACACCGGAAGCTATCTTACCCAAATGCCCCAAAGAATTGCAGATGCCCTGGAATTGCAAACCATTGCTTTTCTGATGGGCATGTTCTGGAAAGTAATGGCAATGATGCTACTCGGGGTTATTTTGTTTAGAAAAGGATTTCTTTCTGCTGAAAAGTCGGAAACATTCTACATGAAATGGGCGATTGGTGGAATTACCATTGGCCTGATCATTTCATTTATTGGCCTGCACTTGTCATATGAAATGAACTGGGAAGGCGGTTTCATGATGAACCTGGGATTAAAAGCAAATTACATAGCTAGTAGTTTTCAATCGGTTGGTTACATGGCGTTGGTTATATTTTTCTTTAAGAGTGGTTTTTGGAAGGCTACACAAAACTTTTTACAGAAGATAGGCCGGATGGCTTTTACCAATTACATACTTATGTCGCTTGTCGGCACTTTCATTTTTTATGGCCATGGGTTTGGATTTTTTGAGCAATTCGATCGGCTTCAACAGCTATTTACCGTGCTGGCAATCTGGCTGGTGGTTATTGGTGCAACCTACACCGTTTTGGGCAGGTGGAAACAAGGACCCCTCGAATGGCTTTGGAGAAAGCTGACCTACTTTTCTTTCAATAAGGAATAGCCGGTTTAATCGGCCCGATGCCACGTTTGGGTGCGAAAAAGGAATCCCCAATATCCACGAACCTTCAGGGTTTTGGCATCTTCCAACCAAAGTTTACACTTGTAAACTTTACCGTTTTCCGGATCCATGATTTTGCCATCTGTCCATTCATCACCATCTTGTTCCATATCGTTTATCACAATCATACCCTTCACTTTCTTGCCCTTTCGGTGATCTTTACATTCCTCACAAACCGGATCCTGTTCTTCATCCGCACCGCGAAACAACTCCATCACCTTTCCAAAAGCCTTTCCATTTTCCTCGTAAACTTTCACGATGGATTTCTTTTCCCCCGTGTTATCGTCAATGGTTTTCCAATTGCCAAAAATGGATTGAGAGAATAGGGGAGCAGTGAAAAGCAGCGCTGAAACAAATGTGATTACGAATTGCATGTGAAATGGGTTTTAATCAATGTATGGTTTGCAAATTTCCAATTTCCGTGCCTGAATTTCAAAATCGAATTTGAATATAGAATCAAATAACTCAAAGGCGTTAGTCCATCTTTTTTGCAAAACGTTCAACACTTTGCAAAAGCTACGGATCAGTCTTGCGGATTCTAACCCTTCTGTGATAATCTTCTGATCTTTCATTAAAGGGTAAATCAACTTCAAGTGCATCATCCTCAAACGATGCCGAAACCTCATCCAACTTCACACTTTCCGGAATTTGGAATGTAGCCAATTCATAGGGCAGGTGCTGTGAATGGCCCTCATGATCCTCGCTTATTTCAATCATCAGGTTAATGAACAATACACTATTATAAATCTCAAGGTCAAGGTTGTCTTCCTTCAGACCAGGCATGGAAAATACGAGAGTATATTCGTTTTCACCCTCAAACAGATCGAGTCGCGTCTCGGCAATACCTCCACCCAGCGTATTTAATAAATCAGAAGTAATGGCTAATTCTCTGGTGTTTTCTTTTTCCCACTTCATAGCGTCAGGTTTTTGTGCTTTTGTTTTGTGCAAATGATGTTCCAACGGACAATGGCTGTCACTTTGACATTCTGAAACATACTTGATAAACGATTCTGAAGCCAGAATCGTGCAATTAAAAACCCGTTTTTAAGAAAAATTAATACTTTGAAGTAAGCCTGAAAGTATAAACCGCCTCAGAAGACGTAGCCAGATTAAAACGACCCGAAACAATCCCTTCCTCCTTGTCAACATTCACATCACTATACCATATCTTCACGCTGCCGGGCGACAGCTTTGAGTTTGCTCTCAAGGTAATGTCTATGTGTTCATAACCCTCCTGCTGTAAATGAAAACGATGCTCCAGGAAATCGAGATCAACAGCCTCATTTGGCACAGCAGCAAAAGCCCCCAATTCTTCCTTGTCGAATTCAGAAAACACCAGGTGTTCCAATGAAAGCGTCAAATTACCAGGTTGGGTAGGGAATGCGAAAGGAATAGAAATCATACCCGTTCTGCTATCAGGCGACCAATGCGGAAAACGGTTACTTGCTTCCTTAAAGAGGCCCACTACCCAGGTAAGCTGGTTGTCAACTGGTTTATCGTTCGGGTTCACATTCAGCCACCAAAGCCATTCATAAGGATGAATTTCAGGATGGCAACTATGATTGCAGTCCGAACAGAAAACACCATATAAACCAATGCTGGGCAGTTCTTCCCCGAAATTGGGATGTTCATTCGTGGTTTTGGGCCGCAGGCACGGATAAAACATTTCGTTCAGCATGTGCAGGTAATCCCAGGGCGGGGTCAACTCGCAATGCATTCTGTATTTGTTTAAATCCGCATTTTCATCAGGATAGGTGAAGGGTGCTTTGGTAATGTCCTTACCCTTCATTTTCCGGTTGATCTCTATTTGTCGCTGATAGCCCTCATGCGTAATGTCAATGTATTTCTTCAGGTGTGCAGCCAGGTCCCAGTTCACATCAAACTCAGTAACCCGTGGTTTTGGCCCGGGAACCCTCAAATGCCTGATAGCAGTTCCGATAAACTTCTGTTTGGTGTTTCTGATTCTTTCCCACCTGAAACCCAACGGCCTGATTATAGCTGCCGAGAAAAACTGGTGACGCTCCGTTTTCCGTTTCACCACCGAGTCTGCAAGCACAACATTCACCAAATCCAGCAATTCTTCGTTCATAACATGATCTTCCCTGATCTGTTCTTCACTGGACAACAGCTTTGAAAAGCCTGCCGGTGTTGCCCCAAACGAAGAAATAGGAATAGACGAAGTTTGTGCGCTAACGGAAAGCGAAGCAGCGAAAACCAGGAAAATGCAGATAATAAAAGAGTGAAGATTGCTCATGGCCAATGTGTTAATCATCGCGAAAATAAGGATAAGAAAAAGCCATTGAGATTGAGGAGGCAGTTAATTTCACTTCAACCCTGACATTCCCGAAATTTGCAGCCCATATCAACACCAATCTTTGTATCCCATGTTTCGAAATTGCCTTTTACTACTGCTTACTTTTCCATTATGTTGTTTTGCTGGAAAGTCTGAATACGTCTATTCCGAAACAATCAACCCCGAGAATGTCACCATAGCCCGCGATGAATGGGGAGTACCACACATTTTTGGCAAAACCGATGCAGAGGTGGCGTATGGCCTGGCCTGGGCTAATTGTGAGGATAACTTCAAAGTGATTCAGGAAGCCCTTGCGCTTGGTAAGGGAGTTATGGGAAGAATACAGGGCGCGCAGGGTGCCCAGGCAGATTTTTTCCTCCATGCCATGAAAGCAAAAGAGTTTGTTCGCGAGCGTTACGAAAAGGATCTTACACCTGATTTTCGAAAATATCTTGAAGGATTTTGCCAGGGAGCCAATGCCTATGCTGAAGCACATCGCACCGAATGGCTTTCAAAAAAGTTGTTTCCAGTAGAGCCCTACGATGTACTTCAAACCTATTTGATCTCCTTTAATTTTCTTGCAGGAGTTCATGGTCCTTTGGGAAAGATAATGGATGGCGGGTTTGACGAAGAAAAATACAATCACGAATTGGGAAGCAATGCCTTTGCCATCAATCAAACCCTGAGTGAAGACGGCAACACTTATTTATGCTGTAACCCTCATTTTCGAATTGAAGGACCTTTAAGCTTTTATGAAGTCCATTTGCAGAGCGAAGAAGGATTAAACGTTTTGGGGGCCACTTTCCAGGGAGGCACATCGGTCTTTATTGGCAGTAATGAAAACCTGGGCTGGACCCAAACTTTCAACTATGTGGATGCGGTTGATATTTATCGCCTGAAGATGGATAAAAGCAAAAAGCTTCATTATTTATTCGAAGGAAAATCCTATCCATTGGAAAAGAGAAAAGTTTACCTGAAGGTGAAAATCAAAAACTGGCTGCCACCTATATGGGTTCCGAAAACCACTTATTGGGGCAAACATGGCATCGTGCTGAAATCAAAGAACAACGAGTTCTATGGCGTGTTTTCGTATGCCTATCAAACTATAGAAGCCGGCCAAGAGTATTACTACATGAACAAGGCTGGCAATTGGTCTGAATACAAAGCTGCACTCGATCGGCAAGGTCTCAGCATGTTCAACATTGTTTATGCCGACAGGGAAGGGAACATTTATTACCTCAGCAATGGTTTGATTCCGGATCGTGATACCTCTGTGAACTGGCATGGCGTGATGTCCGGGGACAAAAGCAAATTCTTTTGGGATCGGCTGCTTCCTGTTGATGAACTTCCCAATGTCTTTAACCCGGAATGCGGGTATGTTTTCAACTGCAATAACACCCCCTATAATGCCAGTTGTCCGTCTTCTAACTTTCAAAATGCACTGATTCGTGGATCTATTGATACTCGCGGGGGTGAAAACAATAGATCCGAAAGTTTGTTGCAGCAATTGGAGTCAAGGAGTACGTTCAATTTCGACCAGTTCAAGAAAATGAAATTCGATTATCGGTGGTCTGACACTTCAAAATTTGTGAAGTCAATGAAGCCCTTGTTCTCAATTGACCCGAATGAACACCCTGAACTTGCAGATGTAATAGAAATCCTCAATAAATGGGATCTGGTGGCAGATACCAACAGCGTTGCTGCAGGAATTGTAATGCTTGCTATCAACGAAATCCGAAAAAAAACAGGCGTTGGCGATGGTGCTTTTGTGCATGGCTACAATGCAAGCCAGGAACTTTTTGTTGAAGCGCTAAGTAATACGAAACAGCACATGTTAAAGCATTTCGGATCGGTAAATGTGCCAATTAAGAGCCTTCAGCGTTTTGTGCGAAACGGGAAATCATACCCGGTTCATGGCTTTCCCGATGTGTTGATGGCCAATTATGCCATGCATGAGGAATCCGATGGTACACTATCTCTTAAATATGGTGATACCTACATTCAATTCGCCTCATTTGGGGAAAATGGTTTGGAAGAACTGGAAACGCTTCTTCCTTTTTCAACCTCTGAAACTGCAGATGAATATGCCAATCAGTTGAAACTATATAATCAATTGAAAGCTAAACCAATGACACTCGATAAGGAAACGATAATAAAAGAGGCTGTCAAGGTTTATCAGCCTCGGTAGCTACTCGGTTTTTAGTACTTTGATCAACTGTGGCTCCCCGGATTCTGAAATGGTTCGGAGGAAATAAGTGCCCGCATTCCAGTTCTTGGTTTCAATTGAAAAAGACCATGCGTTTACCTCTTCTGATCGGTAAACGACTTTTCCCATAATGTCCATCACTTCAAAAGAAGATTCCACTCCCCCTGCCAGTTCGATGTTCAATTGATCACGGAAGGGATTGGGTGAAATTGTTCGAACCATTACTTGCCCAGGATGTTGAATTCCGCTTGAAACTGTATCAACAAACTCCTTTTTCAAATATTGTCTGAAGAAGTGCCAGATTTCTTCTGTGGCGTAAATGTCGTTGTTGCTTTGAAGCCAGGTGTGTGGTGCGTTGTGTTCTATAAATAATGAAACCTTTGTTGAATCTGCACAATTAGTCCAGTCAACTCTTTGCACAGTGTAATTGTCGTTTGCTATATCGGGCAGGTCTGTTGTATCGGGGCCTGTAATACATTGGTTGAATGTGGCCCAATGCTCCAAAGTAGCATTTACGGAACTGGTGAAAGTGGTGCTGCCATCATAAGCAATCGTTGCATCTGCAGTTCCATGAAAGTGAAGGACGGGGATGGCTTGTCGTGGATCGCAATTTGAAAGCGTAGATGCTGCAAGTGTCCCCGAAACTCCGGCAATGGCCGCAAATCGTTCATTCAATTGACAGGCCAGCAAATGACTGAAGAAGCCACCCATTGAAAAACCAGTTGCATAAATTCGGGTGGAATCAACAGTATAATTCGCAGAAATGGTGTCAATCATGCTGTTCACAAACCCTAAGTCATTGGCGCTGTTGAAGGGATTCAGACCGTTGTTCCAACTGGCTCCGCCCAGAATTGCATCAGGCAATCCGGTGGGATAAACCACAAAGAAATTGGCAGTGTCTGAAATGTTGTTGAAACGTGTTCCATTCATAATTCCTGATCCTGTATCGCCCAAACCATGAAATACAAAAACTATGGGTATGGGAGTTCCTGGCACATATCCGGCAGGTACACGCAACAAATATTGCCTTTGGGTTCCGTTGATGTTTATGGTTTCATTGAGGGTTTGCCCCATCAGCGAGGATGAACAGGCAATCAGAAAGAAGAGAAGTAATGCGCGCATTGGAAAAATTTTCAGCAAAGGTAAGGCATGGTCAGAAATCGTAGCCCAAAAGCTCTATGTCCTTTATGTAAAGTTCGGCTACCCTTTTAACAGCCCCTTGGGTGTAGAGTTGTTTGTAGTTTGCATGTTTCACCTGGTTCTTTCTAGGCAATCTAATTCTCCCAAAACCGATTTTTTCGCAGACCGCATCGAAATCATCCTGGAAGCGCTCATATCTTCCAACAAAATCAACCAATTTACTGCCGTCTTCTTCCAACACAAATCGGTGCTGGAAGTAACTTTCATCTTCTTCCACCTGGTTGTGCAATTTCATGTGGTGGAAAACATGATCTACATGAAATTCAGTAAACTGATGGAGGGCATGCACTTCGCTGGGGTTGTTGAAACAGAATTGCGAAAGCACCCAATCCCATGGATTACGCACGAAAACGAATTTGAAATAGGTGTTCCACTTTTCCTCTTCCAATAAATGTCTTACAACTGATGGCCGAGCGTGGACTGGATGATAAGGTTTGCTGAACTTCCGTCTTTGTTCCTCCAAAACCTGATCCACGCGCTGAACAAATCCTTTATCCTGATTTTTCCATTTAAGGGCTTTGCGCACGGAAGTACTGCCGGTTTTCCCGCACGAAAAGAAAATAAACTGATGTTTATGGGAAAGAATCATGAGCCAGGCTGCGAAGAACCGCAAAATTCTTATTTTCAGAAGACGTTTACACCCCCTAATTTTCCCTGATGAAATCAATTATTCTTTCCCTGCTGTTGCTTCCCATTGTAACTTCTTGTTTTGCGTTGAATCCAAGCAGGACGTATAAATCAACTCCTGAGAAGTTTGGAATGCGCTACCAAAACCATAAGGTAAAAACAACGGATGGCGCTGAGTTGAATAGCTGGTATTTCCTTGCACCTTACAAAACCAACAAGCTGCTGCTGATAAGCCACAATGGGGAAGGCAACATGGGCAATTACCTCAGGCGGGTTGATGTTTTTGTGAATGCCGGATTCGATGTGCTCATTTACGATTATCGTGGCTATGGTAATAGTTCGGAATTTGAAATTGATCCGTCCATGTACATCTATCCTCACTTTCAAATGGATCTGATTTCAATGATCCAGTTTTGCGAAAGGACTCTGCCGGGCGAATTGTATCTCTATGGCTGGGGAATCGGGGCTGGGTTATCGCTGGGTGTTGGTTTCAACCAATTGAATATTATTAAGATAGTTGCAGACACGCCCTTTTTAAGTCTCGAAGATTTAGAGCCCAGGTTGGCCGGTCTTGAAATACCCCTTGAAGTGCCTGAAGCTGGTTATCAGAAACGCCATCAGCCAACATTGGCTTTTGAACGTGCCTCTCCGGGTAAATTGAAAAGTGTTTATCTCATGATCGGTTCGCATGATCCTTTGTTCACAGTTGAAGACATGAAAGAACTGGCAGAAAAGCAGAAGAACCTGGTGACAAGCGATATTTATGTCATTGAAAATCCTGGGGTGAAAGATAATTTCCGGGTCGATAAATCCGCCTACACACGGGCCGTGATTAAATTTCTACAGGAGAATTAGCTGCCTGCTTTTTTGATCAAATTCGCGCATTACCTTTGCCGGCTCTTATGTCAAGCGAAATTCCATCCGATTTTTCTTTTTGGTTGATCTTAACCATTCCTTTCATTGCTGCGTTTGTCGGTTGGGGCACCAACATCCTGGCTATCAAGATGACTTTCTATCCACTTGAGTTCAAGGGAATTGGCCCGATTGGCTGGCAAGGAATTATTCCTTCAAAAGCCCCCAAGATTGCAGGAAAGGCCGTTGATCTTTTAACTACCCGTTTGCTGGATATTGAAACGCTTTTCGCACAAATTGATCCAAAGCAAGTGGCCGTTGAAATGACACCGGAGTTGAAGCCACTATCAAAAAAGATTATCGATTCGGCCATGAAGGAAAACATGCCCATGGTTTGGACAATCACCCCGGATATGGCGAAGAATGCGATTTATGATGATGCCGCACACCAGTTTCCAAAAGTGATAGAGGAAATGATGCGAGACCTGAAGGCAAATATCAAGGAGATATTTGATGTACGTGAAATGTGTGTAGAAGCTTTTAGGAACGATAAGGAACTATTGAACCTGATTTTCCTGAAATGTGGTGCTGAGGAATTTAAGTTTATTGAACGTTCCGGCCTATACTTTGGATTTATTTTCGGCTTGATTCAAATGGCTATTTGGTTTTTCTTCCCTAAATGGTGGATCCTACCATTGGGTGGACTATTGGTCGGCTATGCCACCAACTGGTTGGCTTTGAAACTGATTTTCAGACCTCATCATCCCAGGGGAATCGGTCGGTTCAAGCTTCAAGGCATGTTCATCAAAAGGCAAAAGGAAGTATCGGTGGAATATGCCAATATTATATCCCACAAAATACTGACTGTTGAGGCCATGTTTGGTTTCATTTTGAGGGGTGGCCCATCAGACTTCCTGATGAAACTGACCACAGATAATGTTCGAAAAGGGATTGACAAAGCAGCCGGTCTCAACAGAACATTTATTAAAATGACGGCAGGCACGAAGAAATATGAGGAGATCAGAGAGAAGGCTACTTCCAAATTTGTAATGGCTTTGCCCGGTTCCATTCACCACATTTTTCGTTACACTGAAGAAGCAATTGCATTGGAAGAAAACTTACGCGAAAAGATGAGTAATCTTTCACCGGAAGATTATGAAGCTACACTAAGACCTGCCTTTCAAGAAGATGAATTGACGCTTATTCTTGTTGGGGCAGCGTTGGGAGCTATTGCCGGGTTCCTGCAGATGATGTTGATTATGTAATTATCTCGCTTCCAGGAGTTTCTTCAATTCCTTGTAATCCTTTTGAATATTACGGTTCACCATCCAGCGCATGATAGGAGCTGCGATCTTGAAAAAGCCGGTGGAATCTCCTTCAATCAAGGCTCTAACCCGTGATTTTCCATTCTCATCAGACACCATTCTTGTAAAAGTGATTGGGAATGATCCGGCTATGGTGGTTGCCTTTACTTTTCGGCCGGGTTCAAATTCCTTGACTTCAAATGTTGAAACGATTTCTTTTCCGAGAAAATGAGCTACCTGGTCGTAAGTTAACCCGATTCCAAACGGAGCCTGCGAGGTGATGGTGCACGTATCCATTCCTTTCTGCCATTTCGGATTGTTCTCGAAATTGCTGATGAAGGCAAAAGTTTCGGGGGCCGGATGGTCAATCAGAATGTCAACATGTACTTCAATCATTGTTTGTAGAATTTGAAATGCTGATTTGAATGTTCAATCTGGAGAAGATAAATGCCAGAGTTCAAACTTTCGACATCAATCTGAAACATTTTTTCTGGCGAGAAAGGCTCATGGCGGACAGATCTCGAAAAAATGAGTTGCCCTGAAAGATCAAAAACAGAAACCCGAAAATGCCGGCTCTTTATGGTCGTGGTTATTCAAGGTTGCATTGATTAGATTGAGACGTTATTTCAGAAGCCAGGAATATAAAGGAGGGGCTCTGTCATTGTCAGAGATTGAAAATG
>PVBE012421648.1_pt1 | contig 12324 bp, 13 predicted proteins | sample 1631181 | NCBI WGS metagenome assembly PVBE01 (sample SAMN08397723, study PRJNA350692) | Marine metagenome, whole genome shotgun sequencing project. | isolation source: water | place: Pacific Ocean | collected 2012-04 | reverse complement strand
GTCCCATGTGCTCGAGCACGCGCCTGATCTGCAATGGATCACAGACCAGGCTCAGCACCCTTCGCCTCGCCCCGCACGGACACCGCAGCACGTCGATCTCGAAGGCCCGCTGCATCAGTTCGGCCCACGAGTAGCGCTCCGTGCGGACAGGGGGCGGTCAAGCGCGCCTTGCGCCTCGCCCCATGCATGGACCGCGCCGTCCTAGGTGCCCCAGCTCGCTGGCTAGCGCACTCGGACCTCGATAGCTGGCCTCGCGCAGTAGTTCCCGTTGGCGTGCGGGGTCGGCGAAGGAGAGCGGGTTCAGGATCTTGAGGGCGACGGTGGGCGCGTCGGGCTCCTCCAGCGCCTCTGCCTCATAGACGATGCCGAAACCCCCGCGCCCGAGTTCGTGCAGGATGCGCCAGGGGCCGAAGATGTAGCCGGCCCGGGTTGGTTCCCCCGGGGCGGCCGGGGTGGGGGCTACCTCCTGGGGCTCGCACCCGGGAAGCGCCGCTCCGCCGGCGGGGGAGGCGGCGGCGGAGCTTGTGAGGTCAATCAGAGGTGAAGGCGGCCGCAGGGCTTCCACGTCCAGGGCCGTTTCGAGCATCTCCAGGGCGAGTTCGCGCTCCCTGTCATCCCCGGCGGGCAGGGCCCGGGCGAAGGCCGCTGCATCCACTTGCATGGCGTGGGACCGGAGTGGGGTGAAGGCCACGGGCGTTACAGGTCTGGCCGCGATTCCTTCCTGAGGCGTGCCAGGGCCCGGTGGAAGATGACGCGGGCGTTGGTTTCATTGACACCCAGGCGCCGGCCGCAGGCCTCGAAGGAGAGGCCATCCCACAGGCGCAGCTGCACGATCTGGCGCTGGCGTTCGGGCAGCCCGGCCAGGTTCGCGCGCGCGTTCTCCCAGCGTTCGTCGCGCATCAAGCGCTCTGACGGGCTGGAGCCCGACCCGGCCAGACCGCCGTCGAGAGCCGCCCGCGGCAGGCGCAACCGTCGGCCGCGGCGCACGACGGCATTGGTCAGGACACGCCCCAGCCAGGCGCGGAAGGAGCTGCGGTTGGGGAAGCGCAGGCCTTCCATTTGCTCCAGCGCCTGCAGCTATGCTTCCTGGGCCGTGTCGCCGGAGTCCACTTCATCTCGCAGATGTCTCCCGATGAGCCTGCGTGCCCGCCGCCGCAGCCAGCTGCCCTCCCTCACAATAGCCCGCGGTGTGGCTCGTCCACTGTCAGAGAAGGTGGGCATGGGTGAGTGCGGCTTGTCTTCAAGCGCGCCTATCAGCATACCAAATTGTCTGAAAAGGACCGGGGCCGGCTGTCAGGCGCTCTTCCTGATGAAGTAGATGATGAGGCCGCCGACGAAGATCAGGCCTCCGACGGCGACGGCTATGGGGGGTAATCCGGAGACGGTCATGAGGGGGTCAGTTCTTGCTTGGGGTTCAGGTGGAGCTGGGCGGCGGTGCTCTCTCCCAGCGTCTCCCGTACAACGGCGGCGAGCGTTTCTTCTAGCGCTTTCGCGTTTCTCGCTTCAAGGGGGGCCAGGGGGGCGCGCACTTCTTCGGTGCAGCGGTCGAGCCGGGCCAGGGCTGCCTTCAGGGGTACCGGGTTGGTTTCTATGAAGAGGTCGCGCACCAGGGGGGCAATAGTCTCCTCCAGATGTGTTGCTCGGGTGCTGGCGGCGGGATGGCCGGGGCGTGAGCACTCGATCAACTCGGCGAGCTCATCGGGCAGGATGTTGCCGGTGACATTGACCGCGCCGTCGGCGCCGAGGGCCATGAAGGCCTTGATCTGGGCGTCCTCTCCGCACAGGACGGAGATGTGGCCGTCGGCGAGCAGGGCCTTGGCGCGCTCCAGGCTGCCGCTGGCTTCTTTAATGGCGACGATGTTGCGATGTCGCGCGCGCAACTCGGCCACGATCTCCGGCGTCAGGTCAGAGCCAGTGCGGCGCGGGATGTTGTAGAGGATCAGCGGGGTGGGGACTGCCTCGGCCACGGCGCCGAAGTGGAGCAGCAGGCCGCGCCGGCTGGGGCGGTTGTAGTAGGGCGTGACGACCAGCAGGCCGGCGGCTCCGGAAGCGGCGGCGAAGCGCGCCAACTCGACCGTGGTGCGCGTGCAGTTGGTGCCCACACCGGCGATCACCGGCAGGCGTCCGGCGGCGTAGGAAATGGCCGCGTGCAGGAGCTCGCGGCGTTCGTAGTCGGTCAGCGTGGCGCACTCGCCGGTGGTGCCGGAGACCACGATGGCGCTGGTCCCGGTGGTGGCGTGCAGGTCGACGATCTCACGGAAGGAGTCGAGGTCGAGGGCGCCGTTTTCGAAGGGCGTCGGGACAGCGACCAGGCTGCCTTGAAAGGTGGGAGGCATGGGGGGGCTGGGGTTGTGTCTGGCGGCGCGCGGGGCTTGTCGCGGTCTTGCTCGGGGTGCTTTGGGCTTGTTACTCCAGCGCCTGGGCGGTGTCTTTGGGGACGCGCTTGGGCGTTCAGCGGGAGGCGCCCGGGGTGCGGGCGTCCGTGATGGCATTGAGCATATCTTCGACGGCGCCTGTGACGCCAACGGTAAGGGACTCGGCCACGATGGCGAAGCCGATGTTCAGCTCCTGGAGGTGGGGCAGGCGCGCCACCGGGGCCACGTTGCGAAGGTCCAGGCCGTGGCCGGCGTTGACGCCCAGGCCCAGGGCGTGGGCGCGCTCGGCGGCGGAGGTCAGCCGTTCCAACTCGGTGGCCTGGAGCGCTCCGTCCCCGGGGCCACGGGCGTTGGCGTAGGCCCCCGTGTGCAGCTCCACGAACTGGGCTCCGGCCTCGGCGCAGGCTTCCAGTTGGCGGTGGTCCGGATCCACGAAGAGGCTCACCAGGCCGCCGCGCTCCTTGAGGGGGCTGACCACATCCCGCAGCCGCTCCATTTCGCCGACAACATCCAGGCCGCCCTCGGTGGTTACCTCGGCGCGGTTCTCCGGCACCAGGCAGAAGGCGTCCGCGCCGCTCCCGAGGGCGAACTCCACGATCTCCGGCGCCAGGGACAGCTCCAGGTTGAGCAGCGTGCCGATCTCCGCCCGCAGGCGTCGCACGTCATCATCCTGGATGTGCCGCCGGTCCCTGCGCAGATGGCAGGTGATGCCCAGGGCGCCGGCGGCCTCCGCCGCCAGGGCCCAGGCCACCGGATCCGGGAAGGCCTCCCTGCGCGCCTGGCGCACGGTGGCCACATGGTCGACATTCACATGCAGGCGGGGCATGGCCGGATTGTAGTGCGCCAGGGGCCAGGTGCGCCACGGGTACCGGGGCACCCGGAGGTTGGGCTTACGCCACGGGCCGCAGACCGAGGGCCGTAGACCGCGGGCCGTAGACCGCGGGATGTGGAGCGGGATGGGGCTGGCGGGCTTCCGGGCTGCTGTGGCCCACGGGAGCGCGTGTCCTGCGAGCTCGCCCGCAGGGCACACGGGCCCGCGAGCCAGAATCCGCATCGGGCGCGGCCCTGCGCGGGCTGCGGCTGGAAGGACGGCCCGGTGTTGTCGACGAAGTGCAGGGAGTTGCTGACGGCGGCCGCGCGGTTGTCGGCGGTTGCGGTGACGCACAGGACCCACTTGCCGTCGGTGGCGGAAAGCGTTGGGTCGGTGGTGTCCACCTGGAGGATGTCGGGGCGCTGCGGCGCAGGACGGACTTGACGGGTGGGTTGGTGTGGTGCCCGATCGGTCTGTTCATTTTGAGCAGAGCCGTGTCGATGCCGCTGTCTTGTTTGGAGCGTTGGGGGAAGTACCTTGGGGCATGCGAATTATCGCTGGAGACCTGCGGGGGCGGCGGTTGGCGGCTCCGTCCGACCGGAAGACGCGGCCCATGCTGGACCGTGTGCGGGAGGCGCTGTTCTCGATTCTCGGGGAGCGTGTGGAGGGCGCCGGCGTGCTGGATCTTTTCGCGGGAACCGGGAGCCTGGGGATCGAGGCTCTCTCGCGCGGGGCCCGGGGAGCGCGGTTTCTGGAGCAGGGGCGCAAGCCCGCCGGGTTGCTGCGCAAGAACCTCTCGGATTTCGGTTTGGAGGAGCGCGGGATCGTTGTGGAGCGCGATGCCCTGGCGCCCAAGCACTGGGGGGACGGGATCTTCGATTTGGTTTTCATGGATCCGCCCTATCCCTTCATGGCTGACCCACTGCGGCGGCTGGCGGTGCTGAAGAGCGTGGGGGAGCTGGTCCGGGAGCGGCTCGCCGACGGCGGGGTGATCGTCCTGCATGTGCCCAAGCGTTCCCTGGATGAGGATGAGTTCAAGGGGCTGCATGTGGATGCCCGGGAGCGCGTGTACGGGACGACGGCGCTCTGGTTCCTGGAGTCGCTGGCCACAGATGACGAGGGCGACGATGGCGGCGAGGCTGAATCGGAGGCCGGTCCGTGACTGAGTTGCGCGGCAGGTTGTTGCTCGACGGCCAACTCCAGGCCGGGCGCCTGGTCATGGAAGGTGGGTTGATCACGGCGGTCGAGCGCCTGGGAGACGAACAGGCGGCCGAGCTACCCGACTGCATCATCGCGCCGGGATTCATTGACCTGCATGTGCATGGGTTTGGGGGCTGCGGCCCGTTGGATGACCTGGTGGGTATGGGGCGGGCCCTGGCGCGGGAGGGGACGACCAGTTTTCAGCCGACGCTGTTTCCGGACGAGCCGACGCGCCTGGGGGAGAGTTGTGCGCAGCTGGCCGACGAGGTTGCTGCGTCGGGATCACTGGGATCATCTGCTGCACCTGGTGCCCCTGTTGAAACGGACGGGCGGGGCTGCCTGGCGGAGGACGGCGGGCTGCCGGCGGCGGAGCCCGTGGGGCTGCACCTGGAAGGACCCTTCGTCAACCCGCAGGCGGCGGGAGCTCTGCCAGCGGAGCTCCTGGCGGAGCCTTCTCCGGCTGCATTGGCTGCCATCCTGGGTGGAACTACGGGTGATGGGCGCGGTGTGCGTACGGTGACCCTGGCGCCGGAGTTGCCGGGAAGCGCGGAGCTGGCCGCTGAACTCGTGCGTTGCGGCGTGCGCGTGTCCCTGGGGCACAGCCGGGCGAGTGGGGCCGAAGCCCTGGCGGCGGCGCGCGCCGGAGCCGTGGGTGTCACGCACCTCTTCAATGCCATGACGGGTGTGCACCACCGGGACGCCGGCCTGGCCGGAATCGGCCTGACAGAGGACACGCTCTTCGCGGAGCTGATCGGCGACCTGGTCCACGTGGACGAGCGGGCGGTGGACCTGGCCCTGGCGGCACGCGGGCCGGGGGGATTGTGTCTGGTGAGCGACGCCCTGCGCGGGGCGGGCACCGGTTGCGACATTTTTCACGACCACGGCCGCGAGCATCGCGTGCGGGATGGGGCGGCCTGGATTCGTGACGGGAGCGGGGCGCCGGAGCGTCTGGCGGGCTCGGCCTCCTCGCAGTTGGACATGGTGCGGACTCTGGTCGGGCGCGGCGTGGTCAGCCCGGCCGAGGCCCTGACCATGGCGGCGGAAACGCCATCCCGGGCCCTGGGCCTCGACGACCGGGGTGTCCTGGAACCCGGCCGCAGGGCGGATCTGGTCCAGTTGGAGGGTGGCGGGCTGACCCTGGGGGCGGTCTGGGTGGCGGGAAGGCGCCTCTGAGTACTTTGTGACCGATACGGGAGGCCCTGCGGGCGGACCCTCGCTATCCTGTTCGGCCGCCATGATGACCCAAGACGAGATTTCCGCCCTGCGACCCCTGCGCCTGGACCCGATCTTCCTGGAGAAGATCTGGGGCGGGGACCGCCTGGGGGCGGTCACGGGCCTCGACACAGCCGGCCGCAGCGCTGTGGGGGAGGTCTGGCTGGCCTCCGATCTGGAGGGCCGCCAGTCACGCGTCAGCGGTGGAGCTGAGGAGGGGCGCAGCCTCGGACATTTGGTGCGCTCCCGGACCGAGGGCATCATGGGGGGGGCGGCCCTGAATGGCGACGAGCGCTTTCCAGTCCTGGTCAAGTTCCTCGACACCAGCAAGCCCCTCAGCGTGCAGGTACACCCGGACGGGAAGACGGCCCGCCGCCTGGGTGCCGGGGCCTGTGGCAAGAGCGAAGCCTGGTACATTCTGGCCGCCGAGCCGGAGAGCCTGATCCATCTGGGTCTGCGCCCGGAGGTGGATGCCAGCGCCTTTGCCGCCGGAGCCACCGGGGCGGAGGTGGTCGATCTCCTGAACCCCATCCCGGTCCAGGCCGGTGATTTTTTTCATGTGCCGCCGGGCACGGTGCACGCCATCGGCGCGGGCATCACGCTGCTCGAGGTTTCCGAGAGCGCGGACATCACCTATCGCCTTTTCGATTGGGGGCGCTTGGGCGACGACGGCCAGCCGCGGCCCCTGCACCCGGAGGAGGCCCTGCTTTCAGTGGACTATGAGAGACCGTTCCCGGGGGCGCTCGTGCCGGAGTTCTGCGGCGCCGGAACGGCCAGCGCCCGCGCGCGCCTGGTGGATGACGCGGCCTTTGCCCTGGAGCTCTGCCGCGTCGGTGATGAGCTTGAGCTCGACACGCACGGCGTGGCCATTGTCTATGTGATCCTGTCGGGCGCTGGTGAGCTGAATGGCGCGAGCGGGGCCCTGGGCCTGACGGCGGGAGAGTGCTGGCTGGTACCGGCGGAGATGGGCGTCCACAGCCTGGTGGCGACGGACGATGAACTACTTGTGGCGCGCGTGGAGACACGCGCCGGAACCGAAGGAGCGTGACAGATGGCAGAGAATCGCAAGCGGGCGGGGACTGGCAAGGGCGTGGGTGGACAGGGGCGCGCCGCCGGCAAGCGCACCACGCATAAGCGGCCCAAGGGGGCGGGACCGGCGAGGAAGATGCCACGGCGGGCCAGCGCCAAGCCGGCCAGCGACTCATCCGCTCGCAAGCGCTTGGAGTCTGGGCAGTTGGTGCGTCTCAACAAGTACCTGGCGGACCACGGGGTGGCCTCGAGGCGCGCCTGTGACGAGTTGATCAGCGCCGGCAAGGTGATTGTCGACGGGCTGCCGGAGACGCGCCTGGGCATCAAGGTGGACCCGGTCCTGCAGACCGTGGAGGTGGATGGCGTGCAGCTGCGCGTGGAGGGCACCAGCCGACGGTACTACTTGCTGAACAAGCCGGCGGGCGTGGTCTGCACCAACGAGCGACGGGAAACGCGGCCGCGGGCTATCGACCTGATCCGCGACCCGGCCAAGGGGCGGATCTACACGGTCGGGCGCCTGGACGAAGAGAGCAAGGGGCTGATTCTGATCACGAATGACGGCGAGTTCGCCCAGCGCATCGCACACCCGCGTTTCGGTGTGCCGAAGACCTACGCGGTCAAGGTTGTGGGCAACATCGACGAGGATGCCGTGCAAAAGGTCCGCGGTGGCGTGTACCTGTCCGACGGCAAGACCGGTGGAGCGCGCATCGTGATCATACGGCGCACGCGCAACTACTCGTTTCTCCATGTGACCCTGCGCGAGGGCATCAACCGAGAGGTGCGCCGCATCTTCGCCCGCGTGGGCTACAAGGTTGTGGACCTCAAGCGTGTGAACATCGGCCCCCTGAACGACCGCGGGATCAAGATCGGCCATTGGCGCAGCCTGTCGCGGCCGGAGGTGGAGGACCTCTTGGAGTGGAGCGATCCCACAGCGCCCGTGCGCCCGGGTGAGTGGGGCGCAGAAGGTGGCTCGGCGGAGTCCCGTGACGGTCGGACTGCCCGCGGACGCGGGCGGAACTCGTACGGTGGGCACGGTGGCCCGCGGCGGGCCACCGGCGGTCAGCGCCGGGCGAGTGGTGGCGGAGGGCGGACGGCCGGCGGTCAGCGCCGGGCGAGTGGTGGTGGAGGGCGGGCGGCCGGTGGTCAGCGCCGGGAGGGTGGCGGCGGAAGGCGCCCCGGTACGGGGCGGAAGAAGCGCGGTCAATGACGGGCTGGCCGGGGAGGGGGGGCCGTGCTCGCGCGGCTCAGGCCGAGCGGGGCGTCCTGGCTCGGGTGGCCGGGGCGGAGGTGCGGGAGCACCGCCTGCGAAACGGGTTGCGTCTCATGCTCGTCGAGCGACACGCTGATCCGGTGGTGTCCGTGATCCTGTGGTACGGGGTGGGTGCCCGCCATGAGACCGAGACCGAATCGGGCATGGCGCACTTTTTGGAGCACATGATGTTCAAGGGCAGCGCAGGTTTCGCCAAGGGTGAGGTGGACCGCCTGACCGCGCGCCTGGGCGGCTCCAACAACGCCTTCACCACGGCGGATCACACGGCCTACTGGTTTGAGTTCGCCTCTGACCGCTGGGAGCAGGCGCTGGCCATTGAGTCCGATCGTATGGCGAACCTGACGCTGGATGGGAAGGAGTTCAGCTCGGAGCGCGAGGTGGTGCTAGAGGAGCTTTCCATGGGCGAGGACGATCCCTGGCGCAGCCTCTCACGCCGTGTGCAGCGCGTCCTGTTTCAACGCCACCCCTATGGGGAACCGGTGGTCGGTCGCGCCGACCGGCTGCGCCGCATGACAGTCGAAGACATGGCGGCCTGGCACCGGCGCTACTACCATCCGGGCAATGCGACGCTCCTGATCTGCGGTGACTTCTCCTCGCCGCGGGCCCTGCGCCTGGTGCGCCGACACTTCGGCTCCATTCCAGCGGGGGCACCCATGGCGGAGGTGGAGCCCTATCGGCCGCCGCTGGTGGAACCCGCGGGGCCCCAGCGCCTGGAGCTGCGGTGGGACGATCCAAACGCGCGCCTGTGCCTGGCCTGGCCGACGGTCAAGGCCGGCGAGGATGCGGACTGGGTGCTGGATGTGATCACTACGGTGCTGACCGGGGGACGCCTGGGGCGCCTGTATCGCAAGCTCGTGCTGAATGAGGGACTGGCCACGACCATTTCCACCAGCAATGACACGCGTGTGGAGGGTGGCGCCTTCTGGCTTTTCGCGGAGGCCGCGCCGGGGGTTGAGCCCGAGCGTTTGGAGCGGGCGCTGCGTGCTGAGCTGGTTCTCCTGGCTCGGGAGGGCGTTTCCGCCGCGGACCTCAAGGTGGCCCGACGGATTCTGGCCGCCTCGGAGGCCTACTCCCGGGAAACCGTGACGGACCTGGCGGAGGACATCGGCGAGTGGGCCGTGGATGTGGATTGGCGCCTGGCGCTGGTGGGGCCGGAGCGTTGGGCGCGGGTGCGCACGCGTCAGGTGCGCGAGGTTGTGGAACGCTATCTGAAGCCGGAGCGTTGCGTGACCGGTTGGAGCCTGCCCCGAGAGCATAAACAGTCCGGCGAGCAGCGTGCAGCGGGTCGCCGCCGGGGGAAGGCGGGCGGGCGATGACGCGCAAGACGAAGAGTGCTGCGGCCTTGGCCGGGAAGCGGCGCGGCACGCGCCTGGAGATTCCCTGTCACTCGTTTGATCTGGACTGCGGAGCGCGGCTATTCGTCTCGCCGCGGCCGGGGGCTCCGGTGACCGCCGTGCGGATCCACCTGCGCGGAGGGCGCTCGAGCGATCCTGAGGGGCGCGACGGCTTGGGGCTCCTGGTGGGGGCGCTGGCGGATCAGGGCACCAAGAGCTACGACGAAGAAGCCATATCCCGGTTGCTGATGCCCGCCGGGGGAGCGGTCTCCGGCGATGCCAACGGGCTCTCGGGCACGGTGGCGGGTGAGGGCTGGAAGCTGCTCTCCGAGATCATGGCCAGCATGCTCACGGAGCCGCGCTATCCGGCGGGGCCCGTAGCCCGGCAGAAGGAACGCGTCATCGGGCGCCTCATGGCCGAAGCCCAGGACCCGCGCGTGCAGGGGGCGCAGCTCCTGCGCACCCTGGTCTATGGCGACCATTGGCTGGCACGGCCTGAACGGGGTACGGCGGAGTCCGTGGCGGCCATCACTCCCGCCCAGCTGCGCGCCCATCAACGTCGCACCTGGGTCGCCAGCCGGGCCATGATTTCAGTCTGCGGGGCGGTGGAACCGGAGCAGGTGAGCCGCCATTGGAATCGAATGCTGCGGGGCTGGAAGAGCGGCCGGCCGCATGTCCAGACGCCGCTCAGGTTCCCGGCGCCTGGCAAACGCGTGGCCGCCTTCACCGCCGAGCGCGCCCAGGTCCATGTGCACCTGGGCCACCTGGGTATCCGCCGCAGCGACCCGGACTATCCGGCCCTGGTGCTGCTCGACCACATCCTGGGAACCGGCCCGGGCTTCACGGATCGCATCAGCCGGCGTCTGCGGGACGAGCTCGGCCTGGCCTACTCGGTCAGCGCCGCCATCCACAGCTCCGCCGGTCTGGCGCCGGGCCTGTTCCGGGCCTACATCGGCACCTCAAGAGAGCATGTGGGCACGGCCGTCGCCGCCTTCCTGGAGGAGATGCATCGCATTCGCCGGGAACCCGTGGCAGCGGAGGAGCTGGAGCTGGCGCGGGACTACTTGCTCGGCTCCTACCCATTGGGCTTTGAACGCGCCTCCCGGCGGGCTTCCTTCCTGATCACGCGGGAGGTACACGGTTTCGGGGAGAGCTATCTGGAAGACCTGATCGCCTCCTTTGAGGCTGTCACCATCGCCGATGTGCAGCGCGCCGCAGGCCAGCACCTGTGGCCGGAGCGTTGCTGCCTGGCCGCGGCCGGGCCCGTCAAGCAGGCGGAGTTGCGCCGCGCCCTGGGCTGAGAGAGCCAACCCGCATCCATCCCCGGCCCTTGCTCGGAGGGGGTGGGAGTCCGGCGCAGTCGGCCGTTTACACGCTCTGGTGGGCAGACTGCTGATCGGCATGGCCCGGGCCGATGGCCCCGGGCGCGGGAAGCAGTTTCGGAGAAACTCCGAAAGGCCCACGGGGCCAGAGGCCGCTGGCGGTGGCTGATCTATTGAAGCTGGCCGCCATCGACGACTTCGGCGCTGGGCTTGAGCTGGCGCTGCCCATGCCGGCGGAGTTCCGCTTCAGCGATGCACAGGGCGCGGACTTGCCAGCCAAAGCTGACCAGGGGCATTCCAGCTCAGTGCCCACCGGGGCCGTGCGTTGCTGGATGAAGCCGGGATCAGAGGCGCCCTGGTGGACCTGAAGAATCAGGTGGAACACGTGATTCATGAGACGGAGAAGCAACTCGAAGAGCACAAGGAGAAGCTTCCCGAAGGAGACATCCAAGCCATCAACACAGCCAAGAATGAACTGCCCGAAGCTGCCCAAGGCGATGACACCGAGAAGATCGGAGCCGTTCTCAAGACCTTCCACGAGAATGCTCAAGAGCTCGGCAAGCTGATCTACACCCAGGCCCAATGAGAGCGAGAGGCCGCCGCCCCCGAGGCCGATGGCTCGGCCTCCCAAGGTTCCGACGACGATCCCATCTACGCGGACTTCGAAGTCAAGGACTGAGGCAACCTGTTGAGGCTGACCATGGATCAGGGCTGGATGGGGCCGCTCGAGTCTGCTGTCAGAGTGGGCATGCGGACCGTTCGTTTCACGAGCAACTGCTTTCTACCGGCTCGCCTGAGCAACCGCCAGCAAGGCGGAATTGGTGGTGGTAAGCCCGGATTCCCAGCCCAGTTGCTCGCCTGATTCCGCGCGCAATGCCAACTCAAGCCCCAGGGCGTATAGGTCGCTCCGGGGATGATCATCCTCCATACCCAGGAGTTCCATAGCATCCTCCCAGCGGGGTGCCAGTGCCGCTTCTACGAGCAGCTGACCACCTCGTGTTCGTCCGGCGGAGCTCAGGAGGAGTTTCCTCAGACTGGACTTTCTGCTGCGCAGCATTACGGCCGCGTGCAGGGGGAAGGTCCGTAGCGCGACGAGGTCGGCCTTCCCTTCTTCAAGGACGGGCAGGGCCTTGTGGGGTCCGCGCCAGAGGTGTGACAGTTCGTGGGCCAGGACGCACTCCCCTCCCGCGAGGGCCCAAGTCTCCTCGATACAGACATGCGGCGTCGCGGATCCGGGCGAGGTGTGACCGGCCACCTTGTGTTCTGGGATATCCAGCTGGATTCGTAGATCCACAAACCCCGGCTGCTCCAATCCCATTTCCCGCTGCACTCGTTCCCCCACGCGGTCAAGCAGTTCCGCCGCGTGCACCGCCATCCACCGGCTTGGCCCCCTGGCCACCCCAAAGCGCGATGGGGCCGAGAACTCAGGGGTGGGGCAGCTCGAAGACGTCGCCCTGTTTCGGATCCTGAGGGCCGTCAGAGCGTAAGAACCCGGCTGACGGGTCACGCCGTCTCCCGACTCCAATCCAGCAAGAACTGCCCCTGTACCGAGGAGCGTGATGCCTGCGCACAAGAACAGAGCCGTTGTGAGCAAGCCGCTAATGGCCGCCTTCGAACCCTTGGCCTCAACCTGTCGGCTCTTACTCCAATTCGCGGCGCCGAGCGCCAAGAATTCAATGTTTGGGTTCGTCAGAGAACGACAGCGATCATCGGATCTCTCAGTATCTGTATTCCTCAAGCTTCCATCCCTCTGGTGCCTCATCCCATATTG
>PVBE012353161.1_pt1 | contig 12325 bp, 8 predicted proteins | sample 1631181 | NCBI WGS metagenome assembly PVBE01 (sample SAMN08397723, study PRJNA350692) | Marine metagenome, whole genome shotgun sequencing project. | isolation source: water | place: Pacific Ocean | collected 2012-04 | reverse complement strand
CGCAGGCCCGTAAAGACCGTTTACAATGTCAAGCTGTTTGACTGTCTTGCAGCGACTGCCTGGCCCGCCGCGCAATCTCGATCGACTCGCGATAGATCCGGTCCCAGGCCTCGGGAGAGTGCAGCCCGACCTGCCGCTCGGGCCCATGGCTGCGGATTGCATACAGCACCTTCGGCACCCTGACGATGCGGGCCCCTGCGAGAGCAAATCGCAGGTGCATGTCGTAGTCCTGGGCACTGGCATAGCGGGGGTCGTAAAAGCCCACGTGATCATGCAGCTCACGGCGGTAGAGAATCGCTACCCCCAGCCGATACCAGTCGGCTAGACAGGATTGAAAATCGTAGTCCGGGTTTTGCAGAATTCGCAAGATCCGGCCATCGTCGTCGACCAGGCTCATGTCGGCGTAGACCAGATCGGCCGTATCGAGCGCCTCCACCAACTCCGAGATCATCGTCAGGGCAGGAATGTCGTCCGAGACAACGAACCCACAATACTGGCCACGCACTCGCCGAAACCCATCGTTGTAGGTCGCCGTCGCCCCCTGATTGGTCTGATGCAGGACGAGCTCGACCCGCCGATTCTGGGGATAGCGTTGATGAGTGGTACGCTCGACGACGGGACCCTCGGGGTTGTCCACCAGGCGGCTGGCGTGGGAAACCTCATCCTGCCCCACCTGCTCGAGATAGTCCCTGAGCAGTTCGGCCGAGCCATCGGTCGAGGCGTCATCCACGATCACCAGTTCGAGATTCGGATAGTCCTGATGCAACAGGTGGTCGAGCGTGGTCGGCAGGTAGCGCGCCTGGTTGTAAGACGGCACGACAATGCTGACCAGCGGTGGATCGATGGACGACATGGCATCTCTCCTATCGGCAAATGTCTCAGCGGGCTTTACAATGTCCCGCCTATGCCAAGACTTGCGTTCCTACTCCTGCTCCTGCTGGCTGCCTGCGGCACGTCCGAAATGTCCGAGCAACGGTTTGCCATCCCACAGATCGACTTCGAACCACGTCTCTACAGCTGCCAGAAGGCCGAAGGCCCGCTGAAAATCGACGGGTCACTGAAGGACCCGGCCTGGCAAAAAGCGGCCTGGACCACCCCCTTTGTCGACATCGAAGGCCCGGCGCACCCGACGCCCACCCTGCGCACTCGGGCCAAGATGCTGTGGGACGATCGCTACTTCTACATCGCCGCCGAGCTGAGCGAACCCCATGTCTGGGGCACTCTCACCCGCAGAGACTCGATAATCTACCACGACAACGACTTCGAAGTGTTCATCGATCCCGACGGAGACACCCACAACTACTACGAGCTGGAGATCAACGCACTCAACACCGTCTGGGATCTGTTTCTGGTCAAACCCTACCGTGACGGCGGCCCCGCACTCCACGCCTGGGACATCGCCGGCCTTCAGCACGCCGTCGAGATCCAGGGCACACTCAACGATCCGAGCGACGTCGACACACGGTGGACCGTCGAGCTGGCGATCCCCTGGAAGATCCTCGAAGAGGCGGCTGGCACTCGCTGCCCCCCCGAACCGGGGGACCGCTGGAGAGTCAACTTTTCGCGTGTCCAGTGGCCGCATCGAATCGTGGAAGGCAAGTACCTCAAACCCTCCGGCGCCAAGGAGAACAACTGGGTCTGGTCGCCCCAGGGACTGATCAACATGCACTACCCCGAGATGTGGGGAATCGTCGTCTTCGGTGCCGCGGCGGACGGACTGTCGAACCGGGAGCGAGCCGCCTGGCGGCTGCGCCAGGACTACTACAACATGCGACGGGCTGGAGGCAGGCGCTTCTCCAGCACCCGAGATGGACTGGAGATTCGCCATGACGGGCGGATCGTGAAGATCCGGTAGATGCGCACCCTCGACTGGACCATCCTGATCGCGGTCTATCTGGTCCTGTTCTCCGCCGCCTGGTGGACCAAACGGTACATGCGCAGTGTAGCCGATTTCATGGCCGCCGGGCGGGCCGCCGGACGATACCTGCTGAGCATCTCCTCCGGCATCGCCGCGCTCGGCGCAATCACGGTGGTTGCAAACTTCGAGATGGGCTACGAAGCCGGATTCGCCATGTCCTGGTGGGGCCTCAGCATGGCGCTGGTGACCACGATCCTGGCCGTCAGCGGTTGGGTCAACTATCGCTTCCGCGAGACACGCGCGCTGACCCTGGCGGAGTTCTTCGAGCGGCGTTACAGCCGCCGGTTCCGCATTTTCGCCGGGCTGGTCGCCTTCAGCGCAGGGCTGATCAACTTCGGCATCTTCCCGGCAGTCGGCGCACGCTTTTTCATCTACTTCATGGACCTGCCGCCGAGCTATGCCCTGCTCGGTCTGACCCTACCGACCTATCCCACGGCGATGCTCATCCTGCTCGCAACGGCGCTCTACTTCGTCTACTCGGGCGGCCAGGTGGCGGTGATCCTGACCGACTTCCTCCAAGGCATGGTGACCAATACGGTCTTCGTCGTTCTGGCGGTGTTCCTGATGCTCTCGGTGGACTGGACGAGCGTGGCGGACGTGCTCTCCCGCATGCCGCCCGGCAAGTCGAAACTCAATCCATTCGACACCAACTACGTCGAGACCTTCAACTTCTGGTACTTCCTGATCGGCGTCTTCGGCGTGATGTACGGAGCGATGTCGTGGCAGGGAACGCAGGCTTACAACACCTCGGCCAAGAGCGCGCACGAGGCGAAGATGGGACTGGTAATGGGCATCTGGCGCGGGTACCCGACCGGCCTGGTGATGCTGTTCGTTCCGATCCTCGCCTTCACCGTGATGCACCACCCCGACTGGACGGGGCTGCAGAACGATGTCACCAGCACCCTGGCGACGATCGACGGTGCGGCAGTGCGCAATCAGATGCGGGTCCCGCTCGTGCTGGCCAAGTTGTTGCCCACCGGACTGATCGGCGCCCTGGCCGCCGTGATGCTGAGCGCTTTCGTCAGTACCCATACGACCTACCTGCACTCCTGGGGAACCATCTTCATCCAGGATGTCGTGATGCCGTTCCGCAAGGCGCCAATGGCCCCGGAACAACACCTGCGCCTGCTGAGATGGGCCATCGCGGGGGTCGCAGTATTCATCTTCATGTTCAGCTTGCTCTACGAGCAGAACCAGGCGATCTTGCTGTTCTTCGCCATCACCGGCGCAATCTTCGCCGGCGGCTCGGGCGCGGTGATCATCGGCGGCCTGTACTGGAAGCGCGGCACCACGCCTGCGGCCTGGACCGCGATGCTCAGCGGCTCCTCGATCGCGGTCAGCGGCATCATCCTGGGCAAGGCCAGCGACGACATGAAGAGCACCGGAAAGGCATTCTGGGGAGCGTTCGACTGGCTCGCTCCAGACGCAGCGACCGGCGCGGCCCAGTGGATCGCCACCAACCTGCCCAATGGCCAGGAGATCTGGGGCCTGGGAATGGCCTGCTCGGCCGTGCTCTACGTACTGGTCTCCCTGCTCTACAAGCCGCGGGAGTTCGACCTGGATCGCCTGCTGCACCGCGGGCCCCACGCGATCGCCGGCGAGACGACGGTCGAAGACCCCGCTCCGTCACGGGGCTGGCGAATGCTGGGAATGGGCCGCGAGTTCAGCCGCCGCGACCGAGCGCTCTACGTGCTGACGTACACCTGGACCGCCGCCTGGACGATCGTGTTCATCATCGGCACGAGCTGGTTTCTCACACGCCGAGTGACTCACGGAAACTGGGGCGGCTACGACAGTGTCTGGATCCGCTACTGGGAGATCTATCTGTGGATCCAGATCGGCATCTCGGCCGTCGTCGTGATCTGGTTCGGCATCGGCGGCTTGAGCGACCTGCGATCGATGATCCGTCAGCTGGCGACGATGGAGCGAGACCCAAACGACGATGGCAGGGTGCGCGACGATGAAGCGTAGCTCGGCCAACCCGGTCTTGACTCGGGCCGACATCCCCGGAGACGTGACATCGGTCGTCAACCCCGGAGCGGTACGCCACGACGGCCGAGAGTTGCTGATGCTGCGCGTACAAACTCGCGCTCGCCGCACGCAGTTGATGATCGCGGAGCACCACGGCGAGGAGCGATACACCGTCCGACCCGAGCCGGTCCACATTCCCGAGCTGCCCGACAGCATCTACCATGCTTACGACCCCCGGCTGACACCGATCGATGGCGAGGTACTGATCCAGTTCGCCTGCGACACCGATGCCGGCTGCCGGCTCGGGCTGGCCCGTACAGCCGACTTCGAGAACTTCGAGCTAGTCGGGATGGACGCCTCGGGCGACCGGCGCAATGGTGTGATCTTTCCTGAACGGATCGACGGCCGCTACGCCCGGCTGGAACGACCCAATCTGGTACGGCCCGAAGGTGGACCGCCCACCGGCTCCCAGATCGTGTTGGCCACCTCGGATGACCTGATCCACTGGTACGAGATGGGTCCGGTGATGTCCGGACGACCTCGCTACTGGGACGAATTGATCGGCTCGGGGCCGCCTCCGGTAAAGACCCGCAGTGGGTGGCTGCACGTGTACCACGGTGTCGCGACCCACTTCGCCGCGGCCCAGGTGTACCAGGCCGGCGTGGCGCTGCTCGACCTTGACGACCCACGCCGCCTGCTGGCCCGCAGCCGTGAGAACATCCTGGAACCGCGAGAGCTCTACGAGCAGGTGGGGCAGGTTCCCAACGTCATCTTCCCCAGTGGGCTGATCGTCGAGCGGGTCGACGAGCAAGGATTCGCTCTGCCAGAGAGCCCCGCACGCCTGTACTACGGTGCCGCCGACACTGTCGTCGGGCTGGCTCAGACCACCATCGAGGAATTGCTGGAGCGATGTCGATGACCCCCAAGACAGTCCACCTGGTCAGCCACACCCACTGGGATCGGGAATGGTATCTGACCTACCACACATTCAGAGTCAAGCTGGTCGCCGTCGTCCGCCGCGTGCTCGAGGCGCTGGAGAACGACGAGTCCTTCCGGCACTTTCTGCTCGACGGCCAGTCGATCATCCTCGAAGACTACCTGGAGGTGCACCCCGAGGACGAGGAGCGCCTGCGTCAACACGTCTCTGACGGTACGCTGTCGATCGGGCCGTGGTACATCCTGCCCGACGAGTTCCTGATCGGCGCCGAGTCGACAGTCCGCAACCTGCTGATCGGCCACACCGTCGGCGCGCGCTTCGGTCCGGTCCAGAAGGTGGGCTACATGCCTGACTCGTTCGGCCACGTGGCCCAGGTACCCCAGCTCCTCCGCCAGGCCGGCATCGAGTCGTTCATCTACCAACGCGGCTGCGGCAACGAGATCGACGAGCTGGGACACGAGTACATCTGGGAGGCCCCGGACGGGAGTGAAGTGCTCGCGATTCAGCTGTGTGAGGGCTACTGCAACGGCGCCGGACTGGGCTTCGAAGAGATCTGGCACGCTCACACCCAGCGGACGGTCTGCCTCGACCGGGCAGAGCAGAAAGTCCGCGACCTGTTCGAGAAAATGGCGCGGCACAGCAACGGCGACATCGTGCTGATCAACAATGGCTGCGACCACTTTCCACCACAGCAGGAGTTCGGCCGGATCTTCGAACGGCTGTCGGAGGCATTCTCCGAGACCACTTTCCGGCACACCGGGCTGCGCGAGTTCGTCGACGCAGTGAGAGCCTCTGGGGTCGCGACCGGCCGCTACCGTGGCGAGCTGCTCGGCGGCAAGCTCTCGCACATCCTCTCGGGAGTCTGGTCTGCCCGGATGCCGCTCAAGCAACTCAACGACCGCTGCCAGACCCTCCTGGCGGGCCAGTGGGAACCGCTCGCGGCCTACGCCCACTTCATGCTGGGCCGCCCCTATCCCGGCGGGCTGATCGATTATGCCTGGAAGCTGCTCTTGAAGAACCACCCCCATGACTCGATCTGCGGCTGCAGCATCGACGAGGTGCATCAGGACATGCTTCCCCGCTTCGACGGTGTGATCGAGACCGGCGAGGAATCGATCAGCGAGACGCTGCGAGGCCTTGCTCCGACCTTCGCCCGCGCCGCTCCCGGCGATGCGCAAACGGTCTTGTGTCTGGCCAATACACTACCCTTCTCACGCCGCGAAGTGATCGAGCGACTGGTGGTGCTCCAGCCCTGCTGCAAACCGGTGGAGCAGCTGCATCTGCTCGACCCAGACGGTCGCGAGATCCCGTTCGGGGTGCTCGAGCTGCATCACGTCGAGCGCTTCTGGGGGGTGGACTACCGGACGATGCTCTCGACCGATGCCCAGCTGGCAAAGTTCGACGACTACTGCGAGAGCTTCGGCGAGCGCATCCTCAAGCAGTCCGTGGAAACGAATCTGACCGACCGCTACCTGCTGCTCCAGTTCAGCGCAGAGCTCCCCCCACTGGGCCACGCCAACTACCGCCTGACCGACGCCAGCGGTACCGACGCGATTCCGCAGACGAGCGAACCGGTGATCGTCGATGGCAACCGCATGCACAACGGCCTGATCAGCGTGACGGTTCACCCAGACGGGACCTTCGACCTGCTGGATCAACGAGGCGGGCGAAGTTTCGCTGGGCTGAATCGACTCGAAGACATCGAAGACATCGGCGACGAGTACGATCATTGCCCCGCGGCAATCAGTGAAACCCACACGGCGGAGGGGATCCAGGGTGAGTTGGGGGTTGTTCGCTCCGGTGGGCTGGCCGGAGCGATCGAGGTGAGTTGGGTCTTTCCGCTGCCTGCCGAGATCTCACCGGACCGCGCCTCCCGCTCGGAGGAACTGGTCGACTGCGCCGTGCACACGCGCATCACATTGCGCCGGGGCAGCCCGGTCGTGGACATCGAGCTGGCGTTCGATAATCAGGCCTGTGACCACCGACTGCAAACCTGCTTTCCCGTGGGCTTCTCAACCGACACGGTGATCTCGGACGGCCACTTCTACACCAACGAGCGCCCGGTCGTGCAACCGGAGGGCCGCGATTGGTGTCAGCCACCAGCCGGCACCTATCCACAGCAGGAGTTCTCGCTGCTGCAAGACGCCGACGGTGGACTGGCCCTGCTCAACCGAGGCCTGCCCGAGATCGAGGCAGAGCGAGACTGCCTCCGCCTGACCTTGTTACGCTGCGTGGGCTGGCTCTCGCGTGACGACTTCGAGACCCGCCGCCGCTCGAATGCCGGACCGACGATTCCCACACCGGACGCGCAGTGCCCCGGGCCGCAGCAGTTCCGCTACGCCGTGACCCCCTTCCAGGGAGACTGCCACTCGGCAGGGATCAAGCAGCTCAGCCAGGCCTGGCACACCCCCGTAGTGATCGTCCAGGGCGTGGAAGACCAGGCGGTCCCGGGGACGAGCCTGCTCGAGCTGACCTCCACCAGCAGCGCCGTCACCGCGGTCAAGCGACACGTGGCGCGAAACACACTGGTGCTGCGACTCTACAACCTGGCGGACGATCCGGTGACCGAGACACTGATCCTCGGCCGGGAAATCACGGCGGCCTGGCGAATCAACCTGCTAGAGGAACGAGGGGCCCCGCTTCAGCCGGCGGGACGCCACGTGACCGTCACGCTCACGCCGCACGAGATCGTCAGCATCGAGGTGGCCTTCGATTGATCCGTCTGGGCGTCCGTCCGGTGCTACTCCCACTCGATGGTTGCCGGCGGCTTGGAGCTGATGTCGTAGACCACTCGGTTGATCCCCTTCACCTCATTGGTGATACGGCTCGACATCGTATCCAGTAACGAGTGCGGCAGGTCGGCCCAGTCGGCGGTCATCCCGTCGACCGACTCGACGATACGGATCGCCGCCACGTTCTCGTAGGTCCGCTCGTCTCCCATCACCCCGACCGACTGGATCGGCAGCAACACCGCCAAGGACTGCCAGGTCTTGCGTTCGTAGCCACTGCGCGCCAACTCTTCCCGAACGATCAGGTCTGCCTTGCGCAGCACCTCCAGTCGGGCCGGCGTCACCTCGCCGATGATGCGGATCGCCAGCCCAGGCCCCGGAAACGGATGGCGCCACAGAACACTCTCCGCCATCCCCAGCTCGTGGCCCAGCCAGCGCACCTCGTCCTTGAACAGAAAACGAAGCGGCTCGATCAGCTCGAACCCCAACTCCTCCGGCAGGCCCCCCACGTTGTGATGGCTCTTGATCGTCGAGGAGGGCCCCCCCGTCCCAGGCAGGCTCTCGATCACATCTGGATAGAGCGTCCCTTGAGCCAGAAAACGGGCATTCTCGATCTTCTCCGCCTCCTGCTTGAAGACCTCGATGAATACCCGGCCGATCGTCTTGCGCTTGGTCTCGGGATCGGTCACTCCAGCCAACTCGCTCAAGAAGCGCTCGCTGGCGTCAACGGCAGTCAGCGGCAGCCCCATGTGGTCGCGAAAGGTATGACAGACTTCCTCGAACTCACCCTCCCTCAGCAGGCCGTTGTCGACGAAGATGCAGGCCAGCCGCTCGCCAATCGCCTCGTGTATCAGCTTGGCCGTCACCGCAGAGTCGACTCCCCCGCTGAGCCCACAAATCACCCGGTCTCCATCCGGGACCTGAGCTCGTATCGCCTCGACCGCCTGACGACCGAAATCAGACATCTTCCAGTCACCCGAACAGCCGCAGATCTCGTGCAGGAAGTTGGAGAGTATCACCCGGCCACGCGGCGTATGGGTCACCTCTGGGTGGAACTGAATGCCCCAGAAGGGCAACTCGCGGTGACGCACAATGCAGAACGCCGTCGAGTCCGTTTCACCCAGCCTCACGAAGTCGTCCCCCAGGTCGGTCACCGCATCGCCGTGGCTCATCCAGACGGTGATCTCCGATTCGAGTCCCTCGAGCAGCGGATCGCTGTCAACCAGCCGGCAGCTTGTTCGACCGTACTCTCGCAGCTGGGAGCCCGTGACCTGCCCACCCATGATCTGCGCACCGACCTGCAGCCCGTAGCAGATGCCGAGCTTCGGCACATCGAGCGTGAAGATTGCCGGATCCGGCTGGGGCGCACCCTCGCCGTAAACAGAAGCGGGACCGCCTGAGAGAATCAATCCGCGCAGCCCGGGCCTACTGCGCAGCTCGTCTGCGGTGATCGAGTGCGGCACGATCTCGCAGTAAACATTCTGCTCGCGAATCCGGCGTGCAATCAGCTGCGTGTACTGGGACCCGAAGTCCAGGACCAAGATGGTTTCGTTCGCCATGATCTTATTCGACGCGGTAGTTCGGCGCTTCCCGTGTGATGTTGATGTTGTGAGGGTGGCTTTCCTGGAGGCTGGCCTGCGTGATCTGGATGAATCGACCCCGTTGCTGGAGGGCCTGGATATCCTCTGTCCCGCAGTACCCCATCCCCGAGCGCAGTCCTCCGACCAGCTGATAGACGAACTCGGAGAGCGTGCCCTTGTATGGCACCCGCCCCTCGACTCCCTCGGGTACCAGTTTACCGGCCTCCCGCACATCGGCCTGGCGATAACGCTTGCGGCTGCCCATCGAAGCCATCGCCCCGAGACTGCCCATGCCACGGTAGATCTTGAACGTCCGTCCCTTGAACAAGATCGTCTCTCCCGGACTCTCTTCGAGGCCCGCGAACAATCCGCCAATCATGACGCTGTCGGCCCCCGCCGCGATCGCCTTCGTGATGTCGCCCGATTGCCGGATGCCACCGTCCGAGATGATCGGTACGCCAGCGGCCCGACAGACCTTGGCCGCTGACATGACCGCCGTGATCTGCGGCACCCCAACGCCGGCAATGACCCGAGTGGTACAGATCGAGCCCGGACCGATGCCGATCTTGACCGCATCCACACCCGCCTCGATCAGGTCTCGCGCGCCCTCTTCGGTCGCCACGTTTCCGGCCACGAGCTGGATCTGGTGATCACACTTGATCCGCCGGACGGTTTCGATCACGCCTGCCGCATGCCCGTGCGCGGTGTCGACCACGAGCACGTCGACGTCCGCCTCGATCAGCGCCTGGATCCGCTCTTCGTCCCCGACGCCGACGGCCGCGCCCACTCGCAACCGACCACGTTCGTCCCGCGAGGCGGCGGGGTACTGCACCATCTTGTCGATGTCCTTGATCGTCACCAACCCGGCCAGACCGTAAGAATCGTCGACCAACAGAAGCTTCTCGACCTTGTTCTCCTGCAGGATCGTCTTGGCATCGTCGAGGGTCGTACCGACCGGCGCAGTGACCAGGTTTTCCCGTGTCATCACCTCGGAGACGCACTGGTCCATATCTTCCTGAAAGCGTAGATCCCGACGGGTGAGGATGCCGACCAGTTTCTCGTCCGCGATGATCGGGACACCAGAAATATTGGCGTCGCCCATCCGGCCCTTGGCCTCACGAACCGTGGCGCTGGGAGCCAGCGTCACTGGATCGAAAATGATGCCGTTGGCCGAGCGCTTGACCTTGACCACCTCGCCCACCTGATCCGGGATGTCCAGGTTGCGATGAACGATGCCGATTCCCCCTTCGCGGGCCAGTGCGATCGCCAGGCGACTGCTCGTGACAGTGTCCATCGCGGCGGAAGCAATGGGGATGTCGATCTCGATCTCCCGGGTAAACCGCGTACGCGTGGAAACGTCCGAAGGCAGGACCGCTGACTTGGCCGGCAGCAGAAGAAGGTCGTCGAAGGTGATCCCCTGCGCGACGATTTTATCTTGCATGTGTGGACCCCCGCCAAAAAGGCGAATTGTAGCAGCGGGAGTACCGATTTGAAGTATGCTTCCAGTACCAATGCGCACCTTTCGCATCTTCTTTCTCCTGCTGTTGTTGACAGCACTCAGCCGGCTGCCGGCAGAGGCCCGTGAGCGCCTGGAGCATGACGAGACGACCGTCTATTATCCCGCGGGAGCCGAGCGAATGGCGCGCACCGCGCTCGACAAGACGGCCCTGATAAGGCTCCGAATCCGGCGGCGGTTCTCGGTCGCGTTGGGCGTCGTTCGGATCGAGCTGGTGCGAGGACACCCCCCGCTCCAGGCCCTGACACATCACCCGGTGCCACCGTGGGCCACCGCGTTCGCCTCCCCACAGCGGCAGCTGATCGGCATCCGAATCGATCAGGCCGACGTGCTGCAGAACAGACTCGTGGGGACGCTAAAGCACGAGTTGATGCACATTGCGCTGGGACAGATCGAGGGACAGGCTGGCTGGGAGCTCCCCCGCTGGTTCAACGAGGGCGTCTGTGAGTGGTACTCCGGCGTGATGCACTTTCAAGGCCGTCAGGCACTCACGCAGGAGGCCGCACTGGGCCACCTGATCCCATTCAGCCAAATCGACGCGGGGTTCCCAGACGACAGCCGACAGGCGACCCAGGCCTATCGCCAGAGCCAGAGCTTTGTCCGCTACCTGGCCGAGCAGTACCCCGGCTCGATCCGCGGGACCCTGCAGTTGTTCCGCTCGGGGCGCGCGATGAACGGGGCCCTCGAGGAGGCGGCCGGGACCGAGTTCGCCACCCTAGAGGCAGACTGGCGCAACAGGGTCACCCCGAGCCATCCATGGCTCTACCTGCTGTGGAACGGACTGACCCTTTTTGGCGCACTCGGCATCCTCGTCGTGATCTTCTACGCCATACGCAAGTGGCGCGACCGACGGATGATCGCCGCATGGGACGATCACGAGCCCTGGATGACCTACGACATCGACTATACCAACTGGCGCGGCTCGGAAGACCCCTAGCGCTCGGAGAAGTGCGATACCGCACTTCGTCGATGCAACAACCGGCAACGGCCGGGCGCCGAGCCGGTGATCGCTTGCTGAATACCGTCAACAAGAGTAGAGTTGAGACTCAGCAAACTATGTCTTCCCCGTCGGACGAAGCCGCGAACACGCTTCGCGAGAGCCTCACGGAGCTCGCGCCATGTGAGACACTGCGCGTCGATCGGGAAGACAGCTCCGCTTTCCCCTCGGAACTGGGTCGCTACCAAGAACTGACCGAGATCGCCTGCGGCGGGATGGGCCGGGTTCTCCGAGGATTCGACCCAGAAGCCCGGCGTGAGGTCGCGATCAAGATTCTCAAGGCCGGCAACGACGTCTCCCAGCAGATGCTCGAGCGCTTTCTGATCGAGGGCCAGCTGACAGCCCGGCTCGAACATCCCAACATCGTGCCGGTTCACGAGGTCGGGCTCCGGGGGGGGACCTTGTACTTCACGATGAAGCTGGTGCGAGGTCGGCGCCTGGGGCAGGCGATCGCGAGCTACCACAACAGCTCGGGACGCGACTCTCTGGAGAGCCTGCTCGGGGCCTACCAGAAGGTCTGTGACGCCGTGGCCTTCTCCCACTCGCGCAACGTGATTCACCGAGACCTCAAACCCGACAACATCATGATCGGCGAGTTCGGGGAGGTGCTGGTGATGGACTGGGGCCGGCCCAGCACTGGGAGAACCCCGGGGAGCTGCCCGACCTGCGGGCGCTGT